>MTLE01002701.1_pt1 | contig 16407 bp, 8 predicted proteins | sample 1982461 | NCBI WGS metagenome assembly MTLE01 (sample SAMN05712605, study PRJNA340218) | biofilm metagenome | isolation source: sample SPL anode biofilm adapted to -200 mV | place: USA | collected 2012-02-03
GCAGCGCGCCGTCCCTACCTGATTGAGGCGTCCGGATAAAGGGGACGCCGCCACCCGGCTTTGCCTTTGACTCGCGGCGCAGCGTAGCGTAAGGGTTGGCCTAGGCCCCAAGGCGGTTGCGCCGGGGGGATCTTAGGAATTGCCGCCATGAGCTTGATTGATAAAGACCAGGTCGTCGCCATCTTGAATGAAATCGGGGTATTGCTCGAGTTGCAGGGGGAAAACCCGTTCAAAACCCGCGCTTACACCAATGGCGCGCGCGCGTTGGAAAGCTTGAGCGAACCGTTGGAACAGCTCGTGGCGGAAAACCGTTTGGGCGAAATCAAGGGCATCGGCGAGGCGTTGTGCAAAAAGATCACCGAGCTCGTGCAGACCGGCAAACTGGCGTATTACGAGGAGCTCAAGGCTTCCGTGGCGCCGGGGCTTTTGGAGATGTTGAACATCCAAGGGCTGGGGCCCAAAAAAGTCAAAGCGCTGCATGATAAGTTGGGCGTCGATACGGTCGACGCCTTAGAGGCGGCGTGCAAGGCCGGCCAGGTGGCCGAGCTCGCCGGTTTCGGCGCGAAGACCCAGGCGAATATTCTGGAGGGCATCGCGTTCCGGCGCTCTTATGCCTCCAAACACCTGCAGGTCACGGCGTTGGCGGCGGTGGAGCCGATCCTCGAGTTTCTGCGCGAGCATCCCGCCGTGGTCCGGTGCAGCAGCGCCGGCAGCGTGCGCCGGTGCAAGGAGACGATTGGCGACATCGATTTGCTGGCGTCCTCCAAAACGCCCACCGAAGTGCTCGAAGATTTCGTGCATCTGCCGCAAGTGTTGAATGTGCTGGCGCACGGCGATACCAAGGCCAGCGTGATTTTGCAGGGGGGCATCCAGGCGGATCTGCGCGTGGTGAGCGACCGCGAGTTCCCCTTCGCCTTGGCCTACTTCACCGGCAGCAAGGAGCACAACATCGTGATGCGCCAGCGGGCGATCCAGCGCGGCCTGCGCTTGAACGAGTACGGGCTGTTCCGGTCTACCGAGGAAACGCGTGATCCAAACCTTTGCCTGCCGTGCCGCACGGAGGAGGACATCTACACCGAGCTGGGGCTGAGCTGGGTGCCGCCCGAATTGCGCGAGGACCGCGGCGAGTTCGCCGCGGCGGAGCAGGGGAAGCTGCCCCGGTTGCTCGAATGGACCGACCTGAAAGGTTCCTTGCACAATCATTCCACGTGGAGCGATGGCCGCGCCAGCTTGGAGGAAATCGCCGAAACCATGGACGAACTCGGTTGCGCCTACTGGGCGATCACCGACCATTCCAAGTCTTCGCCCCAAGCCAACGGGATGGATGAAAAACGCCTGCGCGAGCAATTGGTGGCGGTCAAGGCGGTCAACGACAAGCTGGCCGCCGAGGGCACGGAGTTCCGGCTGTTGACGGGCATCGAGGTGGATATTTTGAGCGGCGGCCGGCTGGATTTCGACGACGAATTGCTGGCGCAGCTGGATGTGGTGGTGGCCAGCCTGCACCAAGGGTTCACCCGCGACGAGGCGGAGATGACGAAGCGGTTGATCAAGGCGGCGGAGAATCCGTATGTGCATATGATCGGCCACCTCACGGGCCGCCTGTTGCTGGACCGCGAGCCGTACCCCGTGAACCAGGAAGCGGTGATCGACGCTTGCGCCGCCACGGGCACGTGGATCGAACTCAACGCGCATCCCAAGCGGTTCGATTTGGACTGGCGCCTTTGGCCTTACGCGAAAAGCAAAGGCGTCAAATGTGTGATCAATTGCGATGCCCACCGCCTGGAACAAGCCGGTTACCTGCGCCTGGGCGCGGGCATCGCCCGCAAAGGCTGGCTCACCGCCGCCGACGTCATTAACACCCAAAACCTCGCCGGCCTGCGCGCCGCCTTGCAGATCAAACGCGGGAAATAGCGGGCGCTAGCGAGCCACTCGCGCAAAAAAATCGCGCGCGCCCTATTCCTTCGTGATGCCCAGTTTCTCCATCAATTCGTAGAGGGTCGGGCGGCTGATGCCCAGTTCGACGGCGGCGGGCGCGATTTTGTGATTATGTCGTTGCAGGGCGGATTGGACCATTTCCCGCTCTAGCGCTTCGCGCGCCTCGCGCAGGGTGACGGGTTTGAACTCGCTTTGCGCGTTGTTCAGTTCCAGGTCGGGCGCGGACAGCCGCTTGTTCTCGGTCATGATCACCGCCCGGCGCACGCGGTTTTCCAATTCCCGCACGTTGCCCGGCCACGGATGGCGGTTGATGGCGCGCACGGCTTCGGGATCGAAGGACAGGCCGGTCTTGGCGATTTGCGCGGCGGCGCGCTGGAGGAAATGCTGGGCCAGCAGGAGGATGTCGGTCTCGCGGTTACGCAGGGGCGGCATGAGGATTTGCACGACGGCCAGCCGGTAGAAAAGATCCTCCCGGAAGGTGCCCGTTTTCATGCCTTCCTTGAGGTCGGCGTTGGTGGCGGCGATGACCCGCGTGTCGATGGCAATTTCCTGGCGGCCGCCGACGCGTTCGATGCGTTTTTCTTGCAGGAACCGCAGCAGCTTCACCTGGATGGGCAGGGGGATTTCGCCGATTTCGTCCAAGAACAGGGTACCCCCGGAGGCGGTTTCAATGCGGCCTTTGCGTTGGGTGTGCGCCCCGGTGAAGGAGCCTTTTTCGTGCCCGAAAAGCTCGCTTTCAAGCAAGGTCTCGGGAATGGCGCTGCAGTTGATGGCGGCAAACGGGCCGGCGGCGCGGTTGCTCTGGCGGTGGATGGCCCGGGCGGCCATTTCCTTGCCGGTGCCACTTTCGCCGAGGATCAATACCGGGGCGTCGGTGGCGGCCACTTTGCGGATGGAATCGAACACCCGCTGCATGGGCGCGCTGGTGCCGATGATGCCCTCGAAGGCGTCGCCTTGCAGCAGGCGCTGCATCTCGCGATATTCGGCCTCGAGCCGGGCGAGTTGGAAGCAGCGGCGCAGCAGGATTTTTAACTCCTCCACTTGGATGGGTTTGTTCAGAAAATCATAGGCCCCGGCGCCGATGGCCCGCAAAGCCACTTCTTTTTCACCCTGGCCGGTGATGATGACCACTTTGGCCAGCGGATCTTGGGCGAGAATATCGGCGAGGGTTTTAAGGCCTTCTTCCGGCGTGGCCGGCTGCGGGGGCAGGCCCAGGTCGAGCAACACCACCGCGGGATGCTGCGCGCGAAAGGCTTCGAGCGCGTTCGGGTTGTCCTCCGCCAGCGCCACTTCATAATCCGCCGCGAGCGCCCATTTCATCTGGGTTCTGATTTCGTCGTCGTCATCAACAATGAGCAGGTTTGGTTTCATGGAATCCCTCGGTAAATCGGCAGAAACACCCGGAAGGTTGAACCTTTTCCGGGCTCGCTTTCTACTTCGATGCGCCCGCCATGGGCTTCAACAATCATTTTGCTTTGGAACATGCCAATGCCCAGCCCGTTCTTTTTGGTGGTTTGGAAGGGGCGGAATAGGGATTGGCTTAAAAACTCCGGCCGCATGCCGCAACCCGTGTCGCTGACGGCCAGCACCGCCCAGGCGTTCTGCCGGGTGGTGCGGATTTCAATTTTACCGCGCTTGCCCACGGCTTCGAGGGCGTTGAGAAAAAGGTTGGTGATCACTTTGCCGATTTGCTCCGGATCGATCGCCACCAGCGGAATCGCTTCCAAGGTGCGCACACACTCGATTTCCGCCGGCATGGGATGGCCCGCCAACGCTTGGGCCACCGTGTCATTCAGGTCGGTTTCCCGCGGCGTGATTTTAAGCCCCTGGCGCAGCGTGCTTAAACGGGTAATCAATTGGTTAATATGCTCCACCGTCTTGGCAATGCCCCTTAAGGCGTCTTCGCGAAAGGCGGGGTCGTTGAAGTGGATGGGCAAATTCTGGAGCATCAGGCCCAGGGTCGAGGCCGTGTTTTTCAAGTCGTGCACGAAGAACGTGGACATCGCTTGGAAAGCTTCCAACTCCTTTACTTGCAATAATTTGTTGGATAATTGCAGGTTGCGCAAATTAGCGCCTATCTGGTCCCCGATGCACTTCAATAGATCGATGTCCGGTTGCAGGAAGGGCGCGCCGCCCACGCGATCCCCGAGGGTCATGAGGCCAATCAGTTCGCCGCCCGTAATCAAGGGCACGGCCATGCGGCTGCCGCCGTTGGGAAACTCACTGGGATGGCACTTTTTTAAGGCGCTGGCCCATAAACCGTTGGGGTCCTCGATATCGACCGGTTCGGGGGTGGCCAGCATGGCTTCGCGAATCGCAGCCGCTTCTTGGCCTTGGGGCGCAAGGGTTTGGCCTTGAGCGTCCGTCAAGAAACTGGAGGCGGCGAAGGCCAGGTTTTCCTTTTTATCATCCAGCACCCAAAGGGTCACGGCCAAGGCTTGAAAGTGGCTGGCCACCAACTTGACCACGGCGCGGCACAGATCGGTTTGGTCCAGACGGGCGGCGGTGGTCTCGGTAAAATTCCGCCAAACCGCCCGGTAATCGTGCAGCGAGCGCTGGAAATGGCGGCTCATGAAACGCTTGATTTGCAGGCGCACGTGGTCGGACATCAAAGTGATGCAAACCAGCGCCAGGCCCAGCAGGAAGAAAATCGTGCGCTGGCTGAAGGTGACCGCGCTTTCCCCGCCGAAATGCGAGGCCAGCTTGGCGAGCAATCCCGCCCCCACCAAATAAACGCCTGCCAGCAAGAGCGTGGCGGAATTGCGCTGGATGGCCTGCGACGGGTAAACGGAGACTTCAAAATGGCCAGTACGCAGCAAGGAACGGAGCATCATGAAATTGGCAATGAGCAACGCCGCGGCGTTCCAGGTCAACAACGGGGCGGTAACCGTGTGAAACAATAGATTCTGCATGCAGGTATAGGCGCGCACCAAAAACCAGAATCCCAATCCCAGCAACATGAATTTGATGCGCCAGCGAGCGGTGCCCACCGCCGCGCGATAGGTGCGCTCCAGATTCAAAATCACCAGCACCGCCCCCAGCAGAAAACACAGGTGCAAGGCCAATCCCGACACGCTCAAAGTAAAGACCCATTGTTGGTTGGCGCCGGCGGGAGTGGCGGCGGCGATCACGGGGAAATTTAAAACCGCCACAATCAATGATGGCAGCAGGCAGGTGGTGACGAGTTGGTATTTGGCTTGGCGCCAGGATTCGCGGAAATTGCCCCGCGCATAGCTAAGGCTAAAGGCCAGCCAAACGGCGGGGATATGCGCGAATAGGAAAATGCGCAGGTTATGCCAATAAGCCATTTCCAAGGGGAGAATGGCTTCAACCGCCAGGGCCGCGCAAATCGCTTCGCCCGCGCCCAGCATCATCCCCAGGACAAACAGCCAATGGGACCAGGTCCGGTGGGGTGTTGAAATAACCCAAACTGCTAAACCAGAAGAGGTTAGCGCGCTTAATAGGGCTAATACGGCATTCGTGTTCATGACCCGTGAACGCTGGGGCGGTTGAATCGGGGGACTTAACCTGATCGCAGTTTGAATATAATATATTTAAGATGCAACATTAAATATATTAGTGAACGCTATTCAATGGCCAGGCCGCCAGGTCGAGCCCATTGAAATGAGTTTGAGCCTTTCGGTGGGCGCGCTATCTTAAGGGCCAAGCTGGCGGAATCGCACTGCCACCGGTCTCGTCATTTATGATTAAGTCGCTTATTTATCTTGGGGTTTGGGCCTGCCTATGGCTGGCCAGTGATTCGCTGCAAGCCAAAACCATCCGGTTTTGCGGGCGGGAGTGGATCGTGCGCCCCACGGGCGTTGGCGGCCCCGGGCCTAACCAGTGGGATGACCAAAACGTCTGGCTCGATAGCTCGGGATATTTGCACTTGAAACTGGCCCCGAGCGGCGGCCAATGGCGGTGCGCGGAAGTGTACACTCAAGAGCGCCTGGGGTTTGGCCGCTACCAGTTTTGGATCGAGGGCCGCCTGGACCAGCTGGATCCGAATGTGGTGTTTGGCCTGTTCAATTATCCGCCGGCGGACGTCGGGCCGGACGGCACCCACGAGATTGACCTCGAGTTTGCGCGTTGGGGCCGGGCCGAGGCGCCGGTGGGCAACTACACCGTCTGGCCCGCCATAGCTTCGCTCAAGCAAACCACCCAGGCGTTTCCGCTCACCTACACTGGCCATCAATCCACGCACCGGTTTATTTGGAGCACGAACGAAATCCAGTTCCATTCCTTCGCGGTCCTTCGCGCCGGCAAAGCGAAAACCTTGGCTAGCTGGCGTTTTTCACCCACCAACTCCGGGCGCATCGCCCAAAAACCCATGCCGGTGCACCTCAATTTATGGTGCTTCCAAGGCCGTCCGCCCCAGGATGGCCAGCCCGTGGAATTTGTCGTGCGATCGTTCCAATTTATTCCCGAGGGGCATAAATCCCCAGTCATGTCGCGAAGCCGGTGGGGGCGTTGATTAAATGCGGCGCTCTTCCCAGCCGCGGCAAGGAGTGGTTTATAAACCTTGGGGATCGTTGACGTTGCCCGGGGCGTTCTGCAATGATGGCGGGGATGATTCATTGGTATCGTATTTTGCTGGCAGGTTTGGTCTGGATGCTGTTGGGGTTCGGGCCCGCTTTTTCTGTGGAGGCGCAACTGCCGCGGACGTATTCCGGGAACACGAATTTGGTGGGCCGCGCCGGGACGAATTTGTTTGTAACGCCCACCGGCCAGATTTTGACGCCGGCGGGCCGGCAAATCGAGTTGCCGAAGATGCGCCCCCAGGTGCTCGCGCTGAGCCCGAACAAACGATTGCTCGCGACCGCGGGCCAGTCCAACGTGTTGGTGCTGATCGATACCCGTTCGGGCCAAATCCGGCAGACCCTCCGGCTTTCGGTTACGAATCAGGTGGTGATCAAGCACCGCCCGCCGAAGGCCAAAGCCAAAAAATCGCCGCCCAAAGCTCCGGCTGCCACGCTGAAAACCCCGCGTGATCCTGCCGCGCCCGCGGCCACCAGCGACCAACTGGCTCCGGCGGCGGCCCCCGCCCCGGACCTTAATGCCACTCCGGACAACGCCAATCCGCCGAAGTCCGCCGAGGATCCGGACACGGGCGGCCCGGCCGGTCCCGGCGATGCCTCCACTGCAACCAACGCCGCGCCCCATTTGAGCACGAATGTCGTCGCGCTGGCCAATGCCAACACTAACTCTACCCCCACCAACACCACGACTAACGTCACGTTTACCGCGCAAATGAGCCTGACGGGGCTGGCCTTTTCCCCCAACGGCAAGCGCCTGTATTTATCCAACGTGGGCGGCGACGTCTGGGTGTTTGCGGTGGATTCCGAGCAGAAGGTCACGCACTTGCCCCGGCTGGCATTGCCAGATGTTAAACGGAAGGACAAAAAAGAAATTCCCGCCGGGCTGGCGGTGTCGGCGAATGGCCGGCGGCTCTATGTGGCGGGCAATTTGGGCAACCGTTTGTTCGAGCTGGACGCGGACACGGGCGCGATCATTCGTATTTGGGACACCGGCGTGGCCCCCTTCGATGTCGTGCTGGCGGCGGGCAAGGCTTACGTGAGCAATCTGGGCGGGCGCCGCCCGGGCAAAGGCGATTTGAAAGCTTCCGCCGGCCGTGGCACTTCGGTGCGCGTGGACCCGGTCCGCCATATTGCCAGCGAAGGCTCCGTGACGGTGATCGATTTGGCCACGGGCATGGTGAAAGATGAGATTATGGCCGGGCTGCATGCTTCGGCGATGGTGGTTTCGCCCGGTGGAAAATATGTGGTGGTGGCGAACACGGGCAGCGACACGTTGAGCGTGATCGACACGCGGACGGATCGCGTGGTGGAGCAGATTAGCGCGCGCCAAACGCCGGCCGATTTGTTCGGCGCGCAGCCCAACGCGCTGGCCTTCGACCGCCGGGGCAAACGCCTCTATGTCTGCAACGGCACCCAGAACGCCGTGGCGGTGGTCAAATTCAACCCCAAGGGCAACGATTCGGCGGTGTCCGGCCTTATTCCCACCGGCTGGTTTCCCGGCGCGGTGCAGTACGATTCCGTCCATAACCAACTCTACGTGGCGAACATCAAAGGGATTGGCGCGTGGCGGCCGTTTAAAACCAACGAGGCGCCCAAGTACGTGACCAAGGATTTTTACGGCCTCGTTTCGCTCATCCCCCTGCCGTCGAAGCGCGGCCTCGAGAATTGGACCCGCACGGCTTTGCGGAACATGCGCTACCCGAAACTCGCCGAGGCCAAACTGCCGCCGCGGCCCGGCCAGCCCGCCCGGCCCGTGCCCGAGCGGGTAGGGGAGCCCAGCCTCTTCAAACACGTGATCTACGTCATCAAGGAGAATCGCTCCTATGACCAAGTCCTGGGGGACATGAAGGAAGGCAACGGGGACCCCAAGCTGTGCATTTTTGGGGAGAAATACACGCCCAACCAACACAAAATCGCGCGCGAATTCGTGTTGCTCGACAACACCTATTGCTCGGGGGTGCAGAGCGCCGATGGCCATCAATGGACCGACAGCAGCATCGCCAACGAATACGTCGAACGCCAGCTGACCGCTGATTTTCCGCGCAGCTACTCCAGCGGCAAATCGGAGGAGGGCTTGGACGCGCTGTCCTGGGCCTCCTCGGGCTTCATCTGGGACAACGCGCTGGCGCACGGCAAAACGTTCCGGAATTACGGCGAATGGATGCTCTCACAGGCGGATTGGAAGGTGAAGAAAGGGCACAAGGGCAAGCCCACTTGGATGGATTTTTGGTACGACATCGAGCCCGAGTTCCAAAACCGCAATCGGCACGACCAAATCCGGCTCTGGTGCCTCTGGGCGCTGCATTTCGCCGTCGATTATCCGCGCGGCCTCACCCACCTGCCGCGCCGCATTCTCTATGCCAAAACTTGGTGGCCGCGGCTGATGCCTCCCGCGCCGACCCAAACCCGGACCCATCTCACGCGCCTGGCCTCGAAACCGGGCATCCCATCGATGCGCGGGCACAGCGCCACCAACACCGTGGGCTGGGATTTGGATGTGCCGGACATCCGGCGCGCGGCCGAGTTTATCAAGGAACTGCGGCAGTATGAAATCAAGGGCGGGTTTCCTGACCTTATCCTGCTTTTTTTGCCCAACGATCACACTGGCGGCACCCGTGGCCGCTCACCCACTCCGGGCGCCCAAGTGGCGGATAACGACCTGGCCTTCGGCCGCGTGGTGGAGGCGGTCAGCCATAGCAAGTTCTGGGCGGACACCTGCATCTTGGCGATCGAAGACGACCCCCAGGCGGGCTGGGATCACGTGAGCGGCTATCGCACGACGTGCTATGTGGCCAGCCCCTACACCAAACGGCGGCAAACCATCAGCACCCAGTATAACCAGGCCAGCTTGGTGCGCACGATCGAGTTGATCCTGGGCTTGCCGCCCATGAACCAGCTGGATGCCTCCGCCACGCCGATGAGCGATTGCTTCACGAGCACGGCGGACCTCACGCCCTTCGATAGCACGCCCAATTTGACGCCGCTCGATGAGATCAATCCCGATCCCGCGAAAATAGCCAACCGGGTCTTGCGCCAAGATGCGATCGTCTCGGCCAGCCTGCCGCTGGATGAGCCCGATCGTTGCCCGGAAGATACCCTCAACCGCATCCTTTGGCGCGCCATGAAGGGTCCGGATGTCCCATACCCCGAGTGGGCCGTGAAATTGGTGGCGGATAACGATTAGCCGCGCGACCGGCATTAGGCCCGGAGGACACAGTGGCCCCCGTTGGACTGTGGCGGCATTGGCTAGGGGTGTCTGTCCGCAAGGATCACCGTATCGGCCGCCCTCTTTGTGCCCCTTTTGCCACTCGGTTGAGGCGTGCCTGAGGCCATCATGGAAACGAAGGCGCTCTTAGTTGGGGAGGAAGGCGGTGTAAGTTCCAACTCATTGCTAACAAGTGATTTGTTGTTTTATTGGGCGGGTAGGGTATTAGCGTCGAAGCGGGCATAAAACAATTAAAGTTTTAGTTTTATCTCCTTATTCCGATGTTCCTTAAACAGGGCATACGTTGGAATTGACCGCCATGAAGACAAATCGCTTTTTCGGGGCCTGCCAGTGGGGTGAAAAAGGATTGGCGTGCCTCCCTAAACTTCGCGGCTGGCTAGCGCGCGTGGTTGGGGTGGGACTGGGGTGCTGTTGTCTATTGTCTGGGGAGATTGTGTCCGCCAGCACTTTAGCCACGGCATTTGACGCGCCTTACACCATTGAGCGATGGGACACCGGGGATGGTTTGCCCGAAGATTCTTTGACCGGCGTTACCCAAACGAAAGACGGCTACCTCTGGTTCGGCACTTTCCGCGGCTTGGTGCGCTCCGATGGCTATCGCTTCAAAGTGTTTACCCCCAAGGAGGTGGCGGAAATGCCGCATCCCGGGATAGTTTCCCTTTTTCGAGACCAGGCGGATCGGGTCTGGATCAGCACCCTGGAAGGCATTGTCCGGCGGGAAGCCAGCCAATCGTGGACCCGCTGGGACCAGGCGCGCGGCTGGACGGGGGATTACGTCCGGTCCTGGGCTGAAAGCGCCCGGGGAGAACTTTTTCTGTCGAGTTTCAACGGCAAAATATTTCAGGCCAAAGCCGATCGTTTGGTGGAAATACCCCACCCTAGCACCGATAAAATCGAAGGGTTTCGCCTCGCAGTGGATGAAAGTGGCCTGCTTTGGGCGGTGCAAAAAGCCTATTTTGGCACTTGGGATGGCAGCCAATGGCGCGTGGCGCCCGGCGCGGACGAGGTCATCGAAAAGCACTTGGGCCTGGCGCAGGCGGCCGGCCACGGCGTCTGGCTGGTGCTAAAAGATTCGCTGCGCAAGATCAGCCAGGGCCGCGTGGTTTCGGAAGTCAAACTCAGCCGGCCGGCGCATGAATTTTGGAGCGCGGTGGAAGACAGCCGGGGCCAGCTATGGCTGGCCACCATTATCGACGGCCTGGAGCGCATCAACACCGCCACGGGCGAAACGGTCCAGTTTACGCAACAGGATGGCTTGCCCTATGACGGCATCCGCAGCGTGTTCGAGGACAAGCAGGGGTCGCTGTGGATCGGGGCCAGTTCGGGCGGCTTGGTGCGCTTTCGCGAACCTCGATTCCGTTTCTTGGACCGAAATCAAGGCCTGCCCAGCCGGGTGATCACCTCGGTGGCGGTGCAAAACGGCACCAATCTCCTGGCGGCGAGTTTCGGCCAAGGCGTGGTGCAGTTCGATGGCCGGCAAGTGCGCCCCGTGCCTTGGGACCCCCAAAAAACCAATACCTGGTACGTGCAAGCCATGGCCGCCGACCGCCTGGGGCGCATCTGGATCGGCACCCATCAAGCGGGGCTGCATCGCATGGAGGGAACCAACGACACCCTCGTGCCCCTCGATAAACGGCATAACGCGTCTTACACGACCCTGTTCGTGGATTCTCAAAATCGGATCTGGACGGGAATGATCGATGCCATCGGGGTGGTCGATGAACGTGGCCCGATGCTCCGGGTGTTTGATCAGCCCATCTTTAAAGGGCCGCAACATTTTTTTGGGGAAACCGCCGCGGGAGATTTGCTGGTGGCGTGCAACAATCGCCTGATTCGCGTGGCCAAAGACCTTTCCACCCAGCAAGCATGGCACGAATTCGAGCCCCATTTCAAAGCCACCTACCTTTATCTGGACGCGGAGGATCAAGCTTGGATAGGGCACTATGGCGAAGGCTTGGTCTTGGTTAAAAAGGACGGCCAGGCCATGACCTTTGGCCCGGAAGTGCTGCCGATTTCCGCGATTTCCGCCATCATTGAAGATGCCCAAGGTTCGCTCTGGCTGGCCGGTTCCGGCAAAATCCTCCAAGTGAACAAGCGGGCTTTGCTGGCGGGCCACGGCAGCCGGCTGGCCGAAGCCCTCTATGTGGAATTTAACGCCAGCGACGGGTTGCTCAGCACGGATTTTGCCAGCGGCTGGCAGCCCTCCTGCGCGCGGGATAGCAGCAACCGGTTATGGTTCGTCACCAGCAAAGGCGTGGCCATGGTGGATCCGGCGGCGCTCAAACGCTCCACCTGGGAGCCGCCCTTGAACATTAACCGCCTGGCCTATAGTTACCCCGAACGGCGAAGCGGCGCCACCCGTGAGGCCAGCGTCGATGCCGCGGTTAAGCCGGGCGAAATTATCCGCCTGCCCCCGGGCAGCCAGCGCTTGGAAATGCACTATTCCGCGCTGGATCATATCGCTCCGGAAAAAGTGCGCTTTCAAGTCCGGTTGCAGGGCATGGATACCGAATGGATCGACGTGGAAAACCAGCATGTCATGTATTACCACGGCCTGGCGCCGGGCGCCTATCGCTTCGAAGTGTGGGCGCGCAACAGCGATGGCGTCCGCTGCGCCCAGCCCGTTGCCCTGGCGTTCACGATCACCCCGTATCTTTGGCAGACCGGCTGGTTCCGCTGGGGTGGGGGGCTGGGGGTCTTGAGCCTGTGCCTGCTGATATTCCATGCTTTATACCAGCGGCGCTGGCGTCATCAGCAAGCGTTGGTGGCCCAGCAGCAACGGCTGGAGCACCAATTGCGCCAGTCGCAGAAAATGGAGGCCATCGGCACCATGGCCGGCGGCATTGCCCATGATTTCAACAATATGCTCACTTGCATCATGGGCAACGTCGAGCTGTCCAAGGAGGACTTGCCCTCCGGCCACCCGGCCCGGCCCGGCCTGGACGAGGCCCTTGCCGCCTGCGAGCGGGCGCGGTCGATGGTGGCCCAAATGCTCACTTTCAGCCGCCGGCGCGAACAGCAGCGCGAGGTGATTCCCTTGGCGCCGCTGGCCAAGGAAGCCGTGAAATTCTTGCGCTCCTCGCTGCCCGCCTCCATCGAAATCCAAACCCAGATTGCCGGCGAAGCCGCCAGCATCCTCGCCGACCCTACCCAGATCCACCAAGTGATGCTCAACTTGGGCAACAACGCCGCCCATGCCATGCGCGACCGTGGCGGGACGCTCAAAGTGGAACTCCAAACCATGGCGGCCGATGCCGCTTGGATCGCCAGCCATCCCGAATTCAAGCCGGGCGCCTATGTCCGCCTTTCCTTCAGTGACACCGGGCACGGCATGGATGCCGCAACCCAGGAGCGGATGTTCGAGCCGTTCTTTACCACCAAAGCCCCCGGCGAAGGCACCGGCTTGGGGCTGGCCATTGTCCACGGCATTCTGCGCGCTCACGAAGGCATCATTCAAGTCTACAGCCACCCCGGCCAGGGCTCCACCTTTCATCTGTATTTTCCCGTAGTCGAAGGAGACACCACGTCCCTGGGCGCCCAATCGCAGGACATCCCCCAGGGCAATGGCCAAATCGTCATGGTGGTGGACGACGAGCCCGCGGTCCTCGGGCTCGCCAAGCACCTGCTGGTTCGCCTGCACTATCGCCCGCAAACATTCCTCCACCCTTTGGAAGCCGCCGAAACATTCCGCCGCGACCCGGATCAATTCCAAATGGTGCTGACCGACCTGACCATGCCCAAGCTGAGCGGTTGGGAATTGGCCCGGCAGATCCACCAAATCCGGCCCGATGTCCCCATCATCCTGAGCACCGGGTTTTCGGGTGAGCTCACCCAAGAACAAAGCCGCCAGGCGGGAATAAGCCGGGTGCTCCGCAAACCCTATAATATCCGCGAATTAGCCCAGGCGCTCCACGCCAGCCGGCCGCGCTAAGGCCGCAGAGACGCCCGCCGCCGCCGCCTTTAGGGTGTGGCCTGCACGGTGCGTGAGGAAACCCGGCAACTCAACCGCTTCCTTCCGGAGATTTTGGCGGCATTGGCGGCCAGCGCGCAATTTTGCTTATTCCTGGGGGCGTAGTTTGGGCAGCCTCCCTTTTGATGCGGCGAACGATCGGTTCAGCCCTTTTCCACCCTCCTCTGGCGGCCATTTTTATGGCGCAATTCGGAGCCCGACAAATTCGAAATATCTTGTTCCTTTCGGGCGGCACATGAAATATACTTGCTCTGCCGGGAGAGTTGGATCAAGGCAGCCTCTGCTCCCCAAGCCTTTTGTATGGATAAAAGCACTGTTAGATTCCGGGAGGGCGCTAAAAAAAACGCGGACATAGGTGTCCTCTTCCCAACGGCCTCCAGACCATGACTGCCAATAAAACCAAAGTTTTGTTCGTCGACGACGAGCCTTCGATCCTCATGCTCCTGAAAACGGTGCTGCGGCCGATGGCGGAGGAATGGGATTTGTCCTTTTGCGGTTCGGGCCGGGAAGCGCTGGAATTCCTGAGCTCGCATCCCGTCCAAATCTTGGTTACCGATATGCGCATGCCCACCATGTCCGGGGCGGAGTTGCTGGCTGTGGTTAAACAGCGCTATCCGGGCACGATGCGCATTGTTTTATCCGGCTATGCGGACCAAGCGGTGGTTTTTCGCGTCATTGGGCTGGCGCATTTATTCTTGGAAAAACCCATCCTTCCGCAAACGCTCAAATCCACTTTGCACCGAATCCATGGTCTCTATCGGGGGCTGTTAAATAGCAAAATCCGGGATTTGGTGACCGATTTGAGCTGTTTGCCTAGCATGCCCGAGATATACTTCGACATCGTCAATGAATTGCAGTCCTCCGGAGTTTCGAGCTCCGAAGTGGGCCGGATTGTGGCCCAGGATCCGGGGCTAACGAGCAAAATATTGCAGGTCGCCAATTCGGCGTTTTTTGGCTCCGCATCCCATATCAGCAATGCGGTGGAGGCGGTTCAATTTCTTGGCGTGGGGATCATTGCTTCCCTCGCTTTGACCCATCAAGTGTTTTCCAGCCTGGATCCGCAGAAATACCGGGAATTCCAGGTGGAAAAACTCTGGCGCCATAGCTTTCGCACGGGCTTGATCGCCCGGGCCATCACCCGGCTGCAAACCCAAAATGCCAGCCTGGCCGAAGCGGCCTTCACCGCGGGCGTGTTGCACGATGTCGGCAAGCTGATTTTCATCGACACGCAAACGGACTTGTACCGGAGATTGTGGCGCAAAGCCGCGCTTGAACCAGGACAGCTTTCGCGGCTGGAAAACCACGAATTTAACACCAGCCACGAAAGCCTAGGTGGATTCCTGCTGGGAATCTGGGGGCTGCCCGTGGCCTTGGTGGATGCGGTTTCCTATCATGAGACTCCCAGCCTTTCCGGCGACCAGGAATTCACGGAGCTTACCGCGGTTCATGTGGCCAACGCTTTTGAGCAAGCGGACAAAAAAGCTGGTAAAGCCGGCTATGCAGACCGTCTCGACTCGGTCTATCTATCCCGATTGAACTTGCTGGAACGCGTTCATGATTGGCATGGAGATTTAAATCTTGCCCATTGAGCTGCCTGCTTTTTCGAGTGCTATTCACCGCGTGATTCGTTCGCGGCTCACCGCAAAACCATTGAGAAGGATTGCGAGATTGGGCCAGAGATGTCGCTTCAGGCACCTGGCGACGAGCACATGGATTGGCGAAGCCGTTTTGAGCGGCTTGGCCGCGGTTCAACAACTTAAGCACACGCTTCTGCCGGGAAGCCTGGCGGGCGGCGTGGCTGGAAAACTGTCCCACGTGGAGGCGGTTTAGGGGGCGCCAGATTGATAAGGTCCACCTGTCTGAACATGAGACGGTGCCTAGACAGCTTTGCATTTATCCGGAACACTAAACCGGCGAAGCTTTTAACTGGCCAGCCCTATGGCAGGCTGGTTTTGAAGTGTGTGAATTTTTATTTCCCCAGGGCCAGGCCGGCTGGCTTGGCGGGTCTAAACACGCGTGCAAGTATCTACTGTTGAGTTTTAATGGGATTTTTTTGCGTTGCCTCGCTTGCTGGTTATAGCGGGGCTTTTCGTCTCTAGCCGCCACCTTTCTCAGAATTCGGCAATCTTCCTGCTAAATGCCCCTCAGATATTGGCCAGTTCTGGCTAATTCGTAATAGGAGGTTATGAAATCTGTTGGCCTGCTCAGTTGGTGCTTTGCGTATGTTATTGGCATTATACGAACAAAATGTCAATATGTTACATGTCTATTTCAAGGGGTGGCCGTGCTTCGGTGTGGGCTCCTGCTGGGCCTCGGGGTGGTTCCGTGCTTTGGAGGCGAAGTTGTCGTTGGGGGGGCGCAGCCCGTGGTGGCCTGGGACAGTTGCACCGATGTTCGGGTCGTCGGGTACTATGTTAAAAGCGGGGTGGTGGGATCGGGGGGTGAAAGTGTGGTTAATGCGTATAATAACACTAATGTCATTCTTACTAATTTAGTGTTGGATAGTACAAATTACGTATATGCGACTAGTTACGATGCTTATGGGAATGAAAGTGAGCCGTCAACCGTGCTTTTTTACTTTCCCACATCGGGCGTGGCCTCAGTAACCGCTCCTAGTATTACCCAACAACCATCCAGCGTTAGTGTAGTTCAAGGGGCTGCGGCAGTTTTTACTGTGACCGCCACGGGCACCGAGACACTTAATTACCAATGGTATAAGGACAGTGCGGCGATCAGTG
>MTLE01000945.1_pt2 | contig 16401 bp, 11 predicted proteins | sample 1982461 | NCBI WGS metagenome assembly MTLE01 (sample SAMN05712605, study PRJNA340218) | biofilm metagenome | isolation source: sample SPL anode biofilm adapted to -200 mV | place: USA | collected 2012-02-03
CCAGTATCGATTCCGGTGAAACGATAGTCGAACGTGCCCGCCAGGAGCACCACCGCCGGATTGAATCCCGGGACATCCGGATTGAGGCCGCGCGAAGTCCAATCGACGCGCGCGCGATAAGCTTTCAATCCCCAATAACAGCCCACGCTGGCCAGCGCGCATAACCCCAAAGCCAGCTTGAAGCCCGGGGAAGATCCGCGCCAGCCACGAATCATCACCAGGTAAAAACCGAATAATATCCCCAGAAAAAGCACCAACTTGGCTAATTTTGGCAAAAGGGAATCCCCTTCACCCTGAGTGATAAAATAGATCGGGTAATACAGCAAGCTTACCACAGAAATCTCCGACATGAGCAACCGATATCGAAACACCCACAAAAGAAAAATCGTCCCCGCAGCCAGGAGGAACGCGAGTTGGTATGACTTCCACGACGACTTTGGCGTCTCAAATGGCGAACCCCATAGATTGGAATCTGAGCCCCCCTGCCCCTCCGATTCGTTTTTTTCGTCCTCGCTCACATTTATAATAATAGTGATGCAACCCCAAGATAGGACAAAAGTTCCGGGGAGTTCTTTTAGTAGCCCGCCGGGTTAAACCGTCAAAATCCGGCACGCCGCGTAACCGAAAGCCCCAAGAAACGCCAGCAACGATAGCACTTTGAGCACTGGGCTCAGCGGCTCGAGCTTGGGATGCAGGCCCCAAAACCAATGCGCATGAATAAAGACACCCACGGCAATGTAAACAATAGCCATCGCCGTGGCGGAGGAACCGTTCAACTCCAAACGTGAGCCACCCCGGCCAAAGAAAGTCGCGTGGTTGATTTGCAGGCAACGAATCCCGTAATAGATCGGCACCAGCGCCAAAACAATCCCCAGCAAAAACATCTTCCCCCGCCCACCCGAAGGCGAATTGGCCAAGTCTTCGGCGATGTTGTCGTCTGTTTCGTACAACCTGCGAGTCCAAATGCTCATAAGCGTGATAATGGTTATTCTTTTGCCCCATTCAATCCACATCTTACTCAAAGCCGTCCAGAATCGCGCGGAATTGCTTTAAAAACTCCTCGCTGGCATCGGGAGGATAGTCCAAGGCTGCTCCAAGATACATGTCCCGTTTAGGAGAATAAGTCACCATGAATAGTTCCCGGTAATGCTGGCGATCCTTGTGGAAGGGGAAATACCGCCCGTCACCACGCGAGGCCATGAACAATTGCCCCTTATAATCGCCTTTTTGCCCATAGATGCGGCACAAGATGCCGCCAGCCTTAGGCCCGCGCTGCGTCGTGGCCTGGCGTTTCAAGCCGGGCGGCCCCGTGTAAGGGAATTCGAACGTGGTGACCTCGTGCTCGAAGCTAATTTGATTAACGCTCTGGTTGGTGAAAACGGCTTTCGGATAATACTGCTTACAGAGCGCCTGTAACTTGGCGGCGACGTGGCTCGGCACGGGGAGTGCCGTGGAAGCCTCCTCGCTACGCACAGAAAGATCTGCGAACCACAGCGCCAAGCACAAGACCCACATGGGGCATCCAGTAAAACGGGTTTTCATGGTTTTTGTATTCGACGAGGCAGCATTGTAGCGAGCAATCCTCAAACTTATTCGTGATTTTTGGCCGCTGGCACTTTCTCCCATTTATGCCAACTAACCAACTGGTCGCGCTCATCAAATTGAAGCGTCACGGCCCCTTCGGAAAACCAATAGGCCCGCTGATGGCGTATGTGCAGCCCCATGCCAACTATCGGCAAGCCCACAAAACGAATCAAATCCGGCGCGGCCTCCTTCGGCGTCATGCCAACTCTCAATGTGGCCAAATAAGCTTCCAGGGGAGCAGCCGCCCGAGTTTGAGCCGGCGCCGGACCGGAGCGCGAGTGCGAACAGCCACACATCAGCGCAATCAAAAACAAAGAGAAATTGCGATAGACCTGTGTCATTAATCACCCGCTTTCAATTACGCATTCAATCCGCGAACAATTGGCGTCAATTCGCCTCCGGGTAATACCGCCGGATTTGCTCACGCGTAAAACCCTTTGCTTTGAGCAAGCGGACTTGGTTGCTGACGAAGGCGGGCCATTGATCGTCGACGACGCCATTGAATCCGCCGCCGTCGGCCATTACGACTTCGCGCAGGCGCTTGCCGGTGCCGTAATGGTCGCCGCCGCGGTGGGAATCGCGGTCGAAGAGCAGGCATATTTCGGAACCATCGTGAATGCTTAGCCCTTGGACGTAAACACGTGTGCATTGCGCTTCGGGCACGGGCAAACCATTCGTCAGCGCCGCCCGGAGCACGTGGCCATCATCCAAGGGGCCACACAAGGTGTGTACGTCTTCCAAACAGCCTTCTTTAACGAGCAGCAACAGGGCGTCGCCAAAACCGTTCGTGTGGACCGGGTAATTGCCTTGGTGTTTATCCGCATATTGGTGAAGCGCCAGGCTGGTATTTACCATGCAATGCCGATGCACTTTGCCCAGGTGATGGAGCCAAGCTGCCCCCAAGGCGAGCAACCCCAACAAGCCTAAAACCACGCCCAAAAACAGTTTTTTCCAGGACATACGGTTATGCTCCTGATTAAACCACAACCCGCGAAATAATCGATCAAATAATGGGGTGGTGAAAATACTGGGTATGGGAGGACCGTGAATTTTTTGGCACATCCGGGTATCGCCAACCGATGTCGGGTTCAACCCATTCAGGGTTGAACGGAGAATTTTTAATCGCGTATGCCAGGGTAGGCGCTCCCGCGCCAACCCCGGCCTGAAAGCATCGCGCTCCTGCAAAGCACGTAAAACCAACCCAACCAATATTCCTCCGCCGCGCGCATTCCCAACCCAAAATCCTCCACCTTGAGCTTGCCGTGGCGCAACTCCGGAGGCAACGGCAAACGCAGGCTGCCGTCCGCTTCCAGGATTTTCATCATTTTATTAGGCCGCAAAGTCCGGCAGTGAGCAAAGCCTGCACACCACGGGGAGATTATTTCCCGTTCTAACCACTCCTGCCTCATCCCACCACAAACTCCTTCGGCTGTCCGGTGCTCAGCAGCACGCCGCGCCAGAGTTCGCTCTTGGGCGAGACGCGTTTTTTCTCCGCCACCGCCAGGGGGATGGGCAGGTGCGTGAATACGTTGTGCCAGTAGCCGATGAGCACGTCCGTCTTGCCCGCCATGCCGGCGTGCACCGCGTGGCGGCCCAATTGGTCGCACAACAGGCTGTCATCGCAATTGGCTGGCACGCTGCGGATGGAATAACTGGGGTCGAAATAACGCATATTGATCGTCACGCCCGCTTTCTTGAAATGCGCGGCGATCTGATCTTTGAGATACAGGCCGATGTCGCCGAACTTGATGTTGCCCGAGGCGTCTTTTTCTTGCGGCGCGTTTTTCAGCAAATCCTGCCCGGCACCCTCGGCTACTACGATCACCGCGTGGCCGCGCTCCCACAGGCGCTTGCGCAGGCTTTCGAGAAATCCGCGCGGGCCGTTCAGGCCGAATGGCACTTCGGGAATCAGCGTGTAATTGACAATCTGGCTGCCCAACGTGGCCCCCGCCGCAATAAACCCAGCGTGCCGCCCCATCAACTTCACCAGGCCGATGCCGTTGATCGCCCCCCGCGCCTCCGAGTGCGCGCAGAAAAGCACCTCGCGGGATTTATCGATCGCGGTGCCCAACCCGAACGAGCGGTACACGTACATCAGGTCGTTGTCGATCGTCTTGGGAATGCCCACCACGGCGATGGGCAGGCCGCGCTTGGTGATCTCCGTGTAAATGTCGTGCGTGCCCCGTTGCGTGCCGTCCCCGCCCACGCAAATCAGCAGGTTAATCTTCTCGCGCACCAGAAAATCCACAATCACCGGGTCCGGCTGCGGACCGCGGGAGGAACCCAGGATGGTGCCGCCTTCCTCGTGGATATTCTCCACCAACTCGGGCGTCAATTTGATGGGCGGCATGCCCACGGCAGGGTTCATGCCCGCGTAGCCATAGCGAATCCCGAACACGTCGCGCACCTTGTAATTATAGTGCAACTCCCAAAACACCGAGCGGATCACGTTGTTCAACCCGGGGCAGAGCCCGCCGCAAGTCACGATGGCGGCGCGCGTCTTGGACGGCTGGAAGAAAAGATGCTCGCGCGGGCCGGCCTTCTCGAAAAACACGTCGTCCGGGCCCTCAAACCCCGTGTTCAACTCCACCTGGTAACGCACGCGCGCGTTGTCCGGAATAAAATTGCCCACGTTATCGCAAAGATCGTTGGATAAAGGCAACGGGGACTTGACCCGCCGCTGGCCGAGGGTGGTGACGATGACATTTTCGGGTGTGATCTTCATATTAACCTGCCTTGGGAGGGGAACCCCACTGGCAGGATAATTATGGCTGCTCCTCACCGCCTGCCAACTCTAAAATGGGAATGGCCATTATCGGCGGGCGTTGCGAAAACTTGCGGAGTGCGTTCCTATTCCTCAATCCCCCGCGGTCATCGTCCACATGCCTTTGGGAGCATTGGTGGTGCCGGTGCCGATGGTTTCTTGGACTTGGTGGATCGCCACGTGGCCATCGTGGAAGAGGTAGTTGAACCGCTTCGCGTGCAGGCCATAGGTGGCGGTGCCGTAGCTCACGCTGTTGAAGGAGGAGGATTTGTTTAACTGCACGCTATCAGGCGTGGCGTTTCGTGGCAGGCCAAAGCCGGGCCCCGAGCAGAAGGAGGGCCAATCGTTGCCCGCGGCGTTGCGGCCATTGGGCAATTCGGCCAGCAAAATGGTGTCCGACGGCGAGGCGATGGCACTTTCTTGGTAGCCGCGCGGCTCCCAATTGGGCAAGGACCCGGGCGCGCTGCCGCGCAATTCGTACAGCACGCCGACGCCATAGGCGGCCGGGGGCAGCGGCGATTTGGCAGTGTTGATGATGAAATCCGGCCCGGCCCAGTTCAAGGCGTAGGTGCGCCGCTGGCTGTAGGAGGAATAGTCGATGCTTAGCTGGATACGGTCGGCCGGGCAGCGCAAGATTTTGGGGATGCACGCGGGATCGGCCAGCGCTCCGGAAATGCCGACGATCAAGTCCGCCTCGGGCGCGGTGCCGCCGATGTAGCGGTTGAGATAGTCGTCCCACGAAAGCTGGTACTGGTAATCGCCCGTGGACCACGCGGCGGGCGGGTATTGGTCGGTGTGATCGGCTGCGTACAGGGTAAAACCCACTCCCAACTGTTTCATCTGCGAGGTGCATTGCAACCGCTGCGCCCGCAACTTGGCCCCGGCGAGCGCGGGCAGGAGCATCGCCGCCAGGATGGCGATGATGGCGATAACCACCAAAAGTTCAATCAACGTGAAAGCCCGCCCCGCTCGAGGCACAAGCATGGGCACAAGGCGGCCCTCCATTGGCGCGCGACTTTTCATAGGTTCTCAGGGAAAGATACCCCGTGGTTAGCGCGCGCGCCAGACTTATTGGAATTCGAAATCGCCTGCCCCTGTCACCCAAAATGCACTGGCAACCGTCTGGAATTCTTGGCTGGGCCAAGGTAAACTCCCCCCAACAAACATGAAACTGGCCCCATCCAACTCGCGGTTAATGTCGTTAAACCTTTGCCTAATCCTATTTTCACTTCTGGCCGCCCTGCGCCCTCCCTTCGCCGGCGCCGCCAACCCGATCCTGCCGGGCGCGGACCCGCATGCGCTAACGGTGGGCAATGAGGTTTGGCTTTATCCCACATGGAGTCGCGGCCCGGGCGGGCGGTTCTTTGCGTTTTCCTCAACGAACCTTACCGATTGGCAACGCCACGGGCCGGTGCTGGAGTTTGCCGATAGTCCGTGGATCAAGGCCGATGGCCAGGAGCGCCATCAAGCCTGGGCGCCCGGCGTGCTGGCGCGCGGTGGAAAATATTACTTCTACTACTCGGTGGGGCCGCAGAATCCCACGCCCTCGCGCCTCGGCGTGGCGGTGGGCGACGGCCCGGCGGGGCCATTCCGCGATTCGGGCCAGCCGCTGCTCACCGGCGGCGACGGCTTCGAGGCCATCGACCCCATGGCGTTCGCCGATCCGGCGTCCGGCAAATGCTACCTGTACGCGGGCGGCAGCGCGGGGGCGAAGTTACGGGTGTTTGAGCTAAACCCGGACTTGGTGAGCTTCGCGCGCGAGATTCCCGTGGCCACACCACCCCAATTCACGGAAGGCGCATTCATGCACTTTCGCGAAGGCCGGTACTACCTTTCCTATAGCCATGGCGGCTGGCAGAACGCGACCTATTCAGTGCATTACGCCACGGCGGATTCGCCCACCGGACCGTGGGCTTATCGCGGCGCGATTCTCACCAGCGATGCCACGCGCAAAGGCCCCGGCCATCACTCGTTTTTCCAAAAACCCGGCACCGGCGAATGGCTGATCGCCTACCACCGCTGGGAAAACCCAGCCGGCGACGGCCCGTACCGCGGCTCGCGGCAGGTTTGTATTGATCGCGTGGAATACACGGACGAAGGCTTGATCCGGCCCATTGTGATGACGGGTGGTTCAACCAACACGCCGGGCACCTTCACCAACCCCATTAACCCCGGTCCCGATCCCTTCATGACGGTTTACAATGGACAATATTATCTGACCACCACGCAGGGCGATTGCATCCGCATGTGGCGCGCGCCAACGCTGGAGGGCTTGAAAACCGCGCCTGGCCAGGTGGTGTGGCGCGACGCCGACCCCTCGCGCTCGCGCGGCATCTGGGCGCCCGAGTTCCATTTCATCACTAACCGCTGGTATCTGTACTACACGGCCATGGCCGACACGCGAGTGGACACCACCCACCGGATGCACGTTTTGGAAAGCGAAGGCACGGACCCGCTCGGCCCGTACCATTATAAAGGCCGGCTATTCGATCCGGCCAACGATCTATACGCCATCGACGGCTCGGTCTTCCAACACCCCGGCGACGGACGCTGGTATTTCCTCTGGGCGGCGCATCCCGGGCACCGGATTCGCATCGCGCGGATGGCAAACCCGTGGACTCAGGAGGGCCGCAGCGTGCAACTGGAAGCCTCGGGCTTCGGCTGCGACGAAGTGCGCGAAGGCCCCATCGTGCTGCGCCGCAACGGTCGGCTTTTCCTCACCTATTCCGCGTGTGACACCGGCAAGCCCGATTACAAACTGGGCATGCTCATCGCCGATGAACATGCCGACGTGATGGACCCCGCCGCGTGGGTGCAACATCCCCTGCCCGTGTTCGAGCGCAACGACGCAGCGGGCGTGTTCGGCCCCGGCCACCATGGGTTTTTCCGATCGCCCGACGGCAGCGAGGATTGGATCATCTACCACGCCAAAACCACCGCCGCCTATACTTACTCAGGCCGCACCACGCGCGCCCAGAAATTCACTTGGAACGCCGATGGCACGCCTAATTTTGGCGCCCCCCTGCCCCTCAGCACGGTGCTCGCGGAACCCAAGCGCTAACTTGCTCCCGGGGCCGCGCGCCCGGGTCATCCGCATAAAAAAGCCACGGGCACCTTAAGGGTCACCCGTGGCGGGTTTACTGGGTATGAGTAAAGCCTAAGGACTTACAGTTTTTTCTTCACGTCTTCGGGCACTTCCAGTTTGGTGGTGCCGACATCTTTGATTTCGACCGTCGTAGTGCGGTCAATCTTCATTTCGTTGTTATCGCGGCCGGTGATGGTGCCTTGCACACTGAATTCATATTTCACCAACGCGCCATCTTTGAGCCAGAACTTGACCGAGCCTTTGGCATCCTTGGTCTCGGGTCCCTGGCCGCCGCGGCCGAACGACATCAGCTTTTTCACCGCTTCGGCCTGGAGTTCGGCGGTGCAAGCACCCGCGTCATCCTTCAATTCCTTCACGCCTTCGAGCAGGGATTCAACCTGGGCGTTGGGGGATTTGGCGTTGCGGAGCATGCGGCCGCGGAACATGCCAGGGTTCGGCTGCCCGCCACCGCCGCTGGTCAATTCGTCAAACGTCTTCCAGCCGTCATCGGTCTTCACCACACCTTTTTCGCCCTTGATATAACCGGTGACCGTGTTGTCGCGCATCGTGGTGGTCACGCAATAGGTGCCATCTTTGGCATATTTGCCTTCGGTGGGGCTGGGCCGGAAATTGGCCATCGGGCTGCCCTCGGGCACTTTGACCGTTGAGGTCCAGGCATAGCTATCAGCGCCCAATTTCTTTGCCGCCGCCGCCACGTCTTCCTTGGAAGCCGCAAACGCCACGAGCGATCCCGCCAACATGCTCACAATCCCCGTCGCCAATATAAGTCTCATAATAGTTTCCTTTGCTTATGGTTTACTGTGGATGTTTCTTAAGACGCCCGACTTAGCTAGAAGGTTACAAAAATAAATTAAAACCAAACCACACCTCTTGAGGCACCGGTTTAAAGCCCCGGGTACTTACTCGTACCGCTTGCCTAATATATTGATCACCAAAAAGAACAGCATTATCCCAGCGACCAAAGTCAGAGCTGAAAACGGCAGCGTCAATAAGACTAGAAAGGACCACTGCCAGTGGAATTTCCAGAAAAACCAAATCCGGGCGGAAAGGCCACCGCCATTTTCAACCACCACTTGGCGAACCCGGCGCATGGTATGCTTGATATCGGGTTCACTTTCGGTAATCAAACTCGGCACCATCACATCTATTTCGCGGCGCAATTCGCGGAATTTCCGGGAGCGATCCGCAAGAGGGCAACGCAAAAAGACCGTTAACTGGGTGGCAATAACCACCAACTTATTCTGGTACGGCGTATCCCGTCGCATAGGCGAGTGCGCCACATGTTCTTCCGCCTTCGAGAGATTCCCTTCCAACGCTGCTTCCACGGCCAGGTACGGTCGGAAATTGGGGCCATCCGGCGACTCGAACCCCCATTGTTTTACGGCATAATCCATAACTTCATTAGCAGCTTGGTATTGGCCATGCCGGCGGTAAAGATAAGCGATCGCATGCAACAGCCAGGGGTCGAGTCGCGTCCGGGAACGCCAGCCAGCCACCCATTTTAAGGCGGTGCCCATGCAGTGGCATTGCACGAGGGCAAACGCCATCTGCCGCCAGGCACGGTCATTTTGAAAGAATTCCTGGCGATAAAACCGCAACCCGAGGAGCAGGGTCCAATCATCGCTCCGCTTAGTCATGCCGTCGGCTATAGCTAGGGCTGCTTGGGCTCGGGCCGAGTCCGGGCGGATATCGCCGAATAGCAGCCAAGCCCGCCAAGTATGGCGCCGGGCGCAAAGCATCTGAATGGCGGTGGCCCCGGCGTGGGGGTTGCAGTCGAATTCTTGGATGGCCTCGCGCAAGACGCGGAGCGCGGCCCGCCGCTGGCCGGCTTTTTCCAACGCGGCGGCGGCGGCGGCCACGGGCCAAGGATCGGGGTCCACCTGCGCGCAGAGGGCGCTAAAGGTGGCTAGCGCGGCTTCGGGCTGCTGGCGCGCGGCCCGCAGCAAGACTTCGCAAGCCAGCGTGCGCGCGCCGGGAATATGGGTTTGCAGATGCTGCAGTGTCTGCTCGGCCCCATCCCAGTTTTGATTTTCCAACTGGAGATCAAACAAATTTTCGGCGGCCTGCTGATCGTCCGAGTTGGACGCCAGCACCGCGCGAAAGACGTTTTCGGCCCCGGCGCGATCGCCCTGCTTGAGGCGCAACAAGGCCAGCTGGCTTTGCGCCCAGGAATGTTGCGGGCGCAAGCGGAGCAGCTCGGAGATGGCGGCTTCGGCGGCGGGATAATCCTGCTGCTCCGCCAGCCACACGGCCAGGAGTTGCCAGCCCCAAAAATAGCCCCGGTTGGATTCCAGCACGGCGCGCATCTGGGCGATGGCTTCCGGCAATTTGCCGCGCCGGGCTTCGATCCACGCCAAGCGGCCGCGCAACAAGTAAGCCTGCGCCTCGCCTTGGGTGATCCCCTGATTGCACGCGGCCACAGCGGCGTCAAATTGCAGGGCGTTCGCCAGCAACTCGGCCTTCAAATCCCAGGCGTCATGGCCACGCGGGTTCAACTCCAAGGCGCGGTTCACGGCGGCCAGCCGCTCGGATAACGGCGCCGCCGGGTCCATGACGCGCGCGAGTTTTTCCCAGCCGCGGGCGTCGCCGGGCAGGTTTTTGACCCATTGGCGGGCGAATTTCTCCGGCCTTTTCGGCTGGCCAAATTCCACTGCCCAGGTGACCAATTGCTCCCAAGCCCAGTCCATGCCGGGCGCCAGGCGCAAGGACTCCTCCACATGATCCAACGCCACTTCCGGACGCCGCAAGCGCCAGAGCAAACCAGCGGATTTGAACCACAACGCCGCGTCCTGCGGCGCGTGTTCCAAAGCCCGCTCGTACGCCGCCAAAGCATCGTTCAGCGTGCGATGCCGCTCCAGGGCATCGGCCAAAACCACCGTGCTGTGCCCCCAGCTGGGATTAATGAGCACCGCCTGTTCCGCGGCGGCGATCTCCGCCGGGCCATCCTGGCGCAAGCGATGGGCTTCGGCCAAATCCAGCCACAGGCGGGGCAAGTGAGGGAACCGCTCGGTGCTCTGGCGTGCGATAGCCAGCGCTTCCTCCGTCTGGCCCAAATGCATCAATTGGTGGGCCAAGGCGGACCAAGTATGCCATAAATCGGGCCGTTCCTGGTGGGCTTGCCGCAAGGAAGCTAGCAGCGCCTCGTGGTCCAGCACGGGACGGGCGGCTTCCATATAGGCCAGCAAGCCGTCGCCTTGCACCACCTGGCGCACCAACTCCTGCTCCACAAAGCGCAATTCCTCGCGCCGCGCGGCGTCATCCCCCGCCAGGCGCAACAAGCCATCCACGGCGGCGGAATTATCGACGTCCAGCGTCACGGCTTTGCGAAAATGCTCGCGCGCCAGGACCAAATCCCCCCGGCGTTCGTGAATGGCGCCCAAGAGCGATTCGCTGGCGGCGGCGCGCGGCTCCCATTCGAGCGCTTGCTCGGCCTCGGGCAGCGCGGCGTCCCACTGGCCTTGGCGCGTCAAAGCCCAAGCCAGGGCGCGGCGGGCCCAGGCATCGCGCGGGCTGATTTCCAGAAAGGCGCGCGCGGCCTCCACTTCGGCCTCGGGGCTGAGGCTGGCGGCCCATTGAATGTGGAGCCGGCGCAAGCCGCAATGGTGCGGGTGCGCCGCCACGGCTTGCTGCAAATGATCCAAAGCGGTGGCCGGACCTTCCAGGCGGTTGAGCGCGCTGGCCACACCGGAATGCGCATCGGTGGCCAAGGGTTCCAACTTAAGCAATTGGCGGGCGTAACCCATGGCCTTCGTCGCGTCCAGCCGCAACTCCGCCATCTCCGCCATGGCCCGGAGCCATTCGTTTTCGCGAATCTTGCCGTACGCCGAAGCCAATAATTGCTCGGCGGTTTCATACGCCCGGTGCCGGGCATGAAAGATGGCCGCTTGCTGCAATAAATCGCCGTCCTCAGGGCGCAACTCCAGCGCGTGCGTGAGCACTTCGCGGGCGCGGCTGGGCTGTTCCAACTCGTTCAAGGCCCAGGCCAGCGTGATGGCGGGTTGCCCTGACAGCGCCCCAAAGCGCTGGAAACGGTCCTCCAAGTGCGCGAGCGCGGTGGCGGTTTGGCGCACTTGCTGGCAAGCGACGAACCACGACCGGTAGAGGTTCTCCCGATAGCCCTCCACCGTGGCGGCGAACCAATAAAGCTCCACAGCTTCGGCGTACTGCCCGGTGGCCCAGCGCAAATCCGCCAGCGCGACCATGGCGCTGGAATCCAGCGGGCGGCTGCGCAGGGCACGGCGCAAGCATCGGGCAGCCACCGCCTGGCGGGGGGCTTCCCGCATCAGATCGCGCGCCAGCGGCACGAGCAAGGCGGGATCGGCCTCTTTGCTTTGGCAAACGCCTTCCAGCCACTCGATCCGTTCCTCGCGCGAATGCTCGCGCATGCAAGCCAGCCGGTGCAATTGGCGCGCGGCATGGTTGGGGAATTGCGCCAGCAACGCGTCCAGACAACGTAATTGCTCGCGCAGGTCATCATCGTAGAGAGCCAGCGTCAGGCGGGATTCCCAAGTGACGGCGTGCTCGGGCCAATTGGTTTCCAGTTGGGCCAAAGCAGCCTTTGCCGCAGGCCTCTTGTGCTGGCCTAAAGCCAAGGAAATGGCATGCCAAGCATCGTATAACTCGGCATCCGGCAAAATGAGATCCGCCAAGCGCGCCCCTTCTGCCACCGGCAGAAAAAGCATGCCGCGTGGGCCGGCGGGCCGGTAACGCTCTAAAAATTCCGCGGTGGGAACTTCCAGGCAATAAGGGCGGCCGGGATCGCGCAGGTATAATACCGCCCGGGTTTGATGAAAACCGATCACCGCCTGCATGTGGCCCGAGTTGGCCTCGGAAGTCATCAGGGCGAAGGGCACGCCGCGCCCGAGCAAAGCTTGGGCTACTTCCTCCGTGACGCGAAATTCCCGCACCAGCCAGCCGTGTTTTTCGGCCCAATCCCGCTGTTTCCACGAAGGCGTGCCGTCGTAGCATACTTCCGCCGCCAGCGCGAGGTGGTCGGCGGGCATTTGCCAATATTGCGCCAGGGAGGCTAGCGTGGCGGGGGCGCACGTCTTGAAATGCTGGCGCACGAACGGCACGTCCCAACGCACGCATTCCTGGGCCGGCGCGGGCTGCGCGAGGCGTTCGGCGAATTGCTGATGAAAAGGATCGTCTAAGGCCTGCGCATGGGAGCGCGCCACTTCGCGTTGCCCCAAATAACAGGCCACACGGGCTTGCTGGGCTTGCAGCCATTTCCGGGCCGGCGCTTCCGCCACAGGCATCAATTGGGCGTAACGCTCCAGGGCGGCGGCGGCTTCTGCCCATTGCCGCAGATCGGCCAGCAACGAATAAAACTGTGCGGCCAAGGGGCCGTTTTGCAGAGCGATGTTGGCGCCGCTCAATAGCTCGAGCGCTTCTTGGTCACGATCCAGCAATTGCAGCAAGTGCGCCACTTTTTGGACTCCGGGGCGGTAATAGGGCCAAGGATGCAACGCACACGCGGCTCGCGCTAAGTCCAACGCGGCTTCCACCTGTTCTTGGTGCTCGAGCAAGGAGGCACGTTGCAAGCGGACCCAAGCGGATTGCGGCGCGAGCGCTTCGGCCTGCTGCTGCAGCTTCTCCGCCGTCCCGAAATCACGCAGCATTCCGGCGGCAATGACTTGCAGTGTCAACACCTCCGCCTCCCACACCGGGTCCAACAAAGGCCGCTGGGGCCAATGCTGGGAACTTCGCCACAATTCCAACGGCCCGCGAAATTGCAGCAATTCCAGGCCATATTCCATTTGGGCCAGCGGATGAGTGCGATCCGCGCGCCAGGCGCGCACGGCTAACCGGGCGGAAAGACGGCCGCAACCCAAATTGGCCGCCAACCGGGCCGCGAGATTGCAACCCGGAGCGCCCGCCCAATCCCTTAAAGGGGCCAAGGCGGATGCTTGGTGAAAGGCCTCCAACGTCAATCCCTGGTCATAAAGTGATTGCAGCCGCTGGAGGTCCAGCGCTGAGGGGGCGTACAACACATCCTGTCGGTGGCGCATTTTCACCTAGATTAAAACACAAAAACCCATCAATCACAACCCATATCGGCAGAAATGCCCGCCGGAATACCAATACACTACTAACCGGCCATGAGGCATTTAGAAATCGGTTCATCCCCCAGCCAAACGCCCCGCAACCACCGGGATTGCCGAATGTCACCCAACCATGTGACTTGTGGATACATGGGTTCGGCGTAGGGTGCTAACAAAACCAGCACGTGCAATATCATCGCTGCCATTCGATCACGGGTATCCAATCCCATCGCCTGGCGGGGATGTGGTTTTGGCGCCAGTTTCGGCCAATCGCCAGGCGGGCGCAGCAGAGAGTCCCAATAATTGGAAGAGTATTATGAATATACAACCTTTGCGAATGACAGCGTGGGCGGGTGTGGCCGCCTTCTCGCTGGCCGCGACGGCTCAGGCTGGCCTGACCCACCGGTATAGTTTTAGCGAAACTTCGGGCACGACGGTTAAAGATACCGCCGGCAGCGCCGACGGCACCGTCAAGGGCGATGGCGCCTATTTCGACGGCAACGGCCAATTGGTCTTGCCGGGCACGACCACCTCGGGAGCGGAGGCCAGCATCCTTTCGGGTTATGTCGACCTGCCCAACGATATTATCAATCAGACCCCCAGCGGCACGTTCGAAGCTTGGGTCACCCGCTATTCGACCTCCGGCAATTGGGAGCGCATCTTCGATTTCGGCTCCTCGGCGGGCGGCGAAGATATTTCCAACTGCAACGGCGGTTACATCTTTTTAACGGCTAGCGACGGCTCTTACCTCCGCGCCGGCTTGCGCGATGCGGCTTCGGGCACCGAGCCCGTAGCGGCCAGAGCGGGCGGCCCGATGGTCTCCAACGAAGAAGTGTGCCTCACCGTCACCTATGATTACGCGGCCAACCTTACCACGCTCTATAGCAATGGCGTGTCTGTGGCCACCTCAACGGCGCCCTTCCCCTTGACCAGCATCACTGACGTCAACAACTGGCTCGGCCGCTCGCAATGGGACGATTTGATGTTCAACGGCGCGTATAACGAGTTCCGCACGTATGATACCGCGCTGAGCCCGTTGGAAGTCCTCGCCAGCTACGTCTCCGGCACGGCCACGCCGTCCACCGACGTGAGCGCGCTCGGCGCGGTGCAAACGCTGCATTTGAACCCAGTTTCCACCAGCCTGAAGGCGCAGGATAAATCGGCCACCGCGGCCACCGTGGATTTCGCGAAAATCTCGGGAGTGAGCATTAAAGTCTTGTCGGGCGTCACCTACGTTTCCGACAACACCAGCGTGGCGACCGTCGACACTAATGGGGTGATCACCGCCGTCGGCGCCGGCACGGCCAACGTTTCCGTCAATTACGGTGGCAAGAGCGGTTCGGCGGCCATTACCGTTACCGGCCTGCAAGCCGGCGTGGCGGTGGCGGGCTCGCTCTTTGTCGATCTGCGCGCGAGCGACTTCACCAGCAGCTCCTCGGTTTGGGCGAACAAAGCCAACACGGGCGATTTCGGCCCCGTGGGCGCCCCGGTTTACAATAGCAATGTGGACGGCAAAGGCCTAGGCGGTGTGGTCTTCAGCGGCACCGACGCCTTCACGGGACCGGTCACCACCAGTGATTTAGACGGCGCCAGCGACCGCACGATCGAAGTGTGGGCTTACAATCCTTCGTTCAATGAGGAAGAAACCTTGGTCTCTTGGGGCCATCGCGGCGGCGCGCCGGACGGCTCTAACCTCGCCTTCAACTACGGCGCCAATGGCACCTGGGGCGGCATGGCGGGCTGGGGCAGTTATGACATGGGCTGGGGCAAAGTGGTCCCGGCAGCCGGCCAGTGGCACTATTTGGTGTTCACCTACGACGGCGGCAAAAACTGCAAATTGTATGCGGACGGCGCGTTGGTCAATGATCGCACCCAAGCGGGCGCGCTCTCGACTTTCGCCGACCAACCCATCCAGATCAGCGCGCAAAACAACAACACCGGTGACGGCATCATCTACGACACGATGGCCTTCTCCGGCGCCATCGCCCTAGTGCGGGTGCACACGGGCAAATTGACCGACGCCGAAGTGACGAACAACTTCTTCTACGGCGCTGAACTCACCGAACCCGGCGCGCTGAGCAGCGTCAGCTTCGATTGCACCAACTATATGAACGCAATCGGCGGCAGCTTCCCGGCCAGCCTCAAGGCCCAATTCGCCAACCGCGGCTACCTCTCGGTGAATGCGTTTGCCAGCTTCTCCTCCAGCGATCCCAGCGTGCTCACCGTGGATGCCGCCGGTGTGGTCACCGCCGTGAACCCGGGCACCGCCACCATCACGGGCACCTTCCAAGGCAAGCAAGCCACCAAGACCATCCAGGTCGCCACCCCGCCCTCCAAGCTGATCCATCGCTACAGCTTCAGTGATGCGGTGGGTTCCTCCACCGTCAAAGACTCGGTCGGCACCGCCGATGGCACGATCAAAGGCGAAGGCGCCGTGTTTGATGGCCAAGGCAAGCTGACCCTGCCCGGCGGCACCTCCTCCGGTGCTGATCCCGTGGCGGGCTACGTCGACCTCCCGAACCACATGTTCAATGTGCTGACCAATCTCACCATTGAAACCTGGGTCACCTGGCAAGGCTCCGGCTCCTGGCAGCGCATCTACGACCTCGGCACCTCCTCCGGTGGCGAAGATGTCTCCAACGGCGATGGCAACTATCTGTTCCTCTGCCCGCAAGGCGACGCGAATATCCGTTTCGCCGTGCGCAACACCTCGGGCACGGAAACCCCGCAACTGACCGCGGCCAAACCATTGGCCAAAGGCACGGAAGTCCACCTGGCGGTCACCTACAACTTCGAGGGCAACGTCAGCGTGCTCTACAGCAACGGCGTGGCCCTTGTCACCGGCGGTGCGGCCACCCCGCTCAGCACGATCGATGACGTGAACAACTGGCTCGGCCGCTCGC
>MTLE01005052.1_pt1 | contig 16400 bp, 11 predicted proteins | sample 1982461 | NCBI WGS metagenome assembly MTLE01 (sample SAMN05712605, study PRJNA340218) | biofilm metagenome | isolation source: sample SPL anode biofilm adapted to -200 mV | place: USA | collected 2012-02-03
CGCTATAGTGATAAGCTGCGAGGCATCAACAAATGAGTGGACAAAAGCCGAATCCTGCGTTCTAACCATGTAGTCAATGGATCCATTAATTGAGCCACCATCAACACCAACTTCGTGAATAATCACCATTTGTGGTTTTCCACCAACATAATCCATGTTAATGCCACCATTCTTGTTATAATCTTGATTGTAGATTCTACCAAGTGATAAATTTTCTTTTGCGGGTACAACTTGATTGTTGATGATATAATCATTAACCGCACTACTAGCATGAGCCTTCTTTTCTCCAACTATTCCTTGCGTTAAAATAATTACAGCTATAACTAGTATTCTTTTTCTTACGCTCATTCATTCTCCGTTTCCTCTATAAAAATAGATTAAATTGATTCTATTTTCATTATAGCACTGTTTGTTTGTTTTCTTTAGTGATATGATACAAATCTTGTGTTTCAATTTTATACTAGTTCAGCACAAAATTGAAACACAAAATTTTTTACTAGTTTTAAACAAATCAAAGAAACCATTCGCAAGCGTGTCAATGTCATTCAGTTACGTCGCAAAATAGAAAATTTCTTAACTTAATGACGTTAGTAGGCGTACAGGTGTACGTCTAAACTTATCAATGATGAATTGGCTGAATCTAATCAAAAGGTGTTTGGATTTTGTGCATGAACGGGTATACATACTGAATACCTGACTATAAACTTGATTCACTAAAAAACTAACAACTTGTACGGTCTCAAAAGATAGTCCAAAAGTCTTGCTTTATTGTGTCTAGCTAACCCAATAAACGGTTCATCTCATAAATCTATTTTACAATTTTTTCAAAAAAATCAATATCTTTTGTCAAGTACTCTTCACCATTTATCAAATCATATTGAATCAACTTATAATCTTGTAAAAGTTGGTGTTGTTCCTTTGAAAAGTGGTACTTACTTTCAGGTGTTACCTTTTGATTTTCGTCAATCACTTCTGACATTTCTATTGCTGGAAGTTTATTTAATATTTCCGTTTCAAAGGCATAGTATGGTGTAACATAAGCATTTGTTTTTTCAAGCATTAGTGGTGTAAAGTTATAGGGCGCAATAACAGCTTTTTTGATTGTTTCATCTTGGTAATTACTCCAAATGAAGTAGTCAGTCAACTGACTTTTATCCGCTGTAAAGTTTTTTACAAACTTTTTATCACCCTGATAAATTCCTGGTAAATGATCCCCCCAAAAGACAACTGTAATTTTCTGATCTATTTGTCCCAATTGATTCAGAAAATTTTGAGTCGCAGTATCTGTAATCATTACTCCTTGTGCATACGTATGCAGTTGTTCCAAAGTTTCATCTGATAGGGTCGGGTTTTCAACTGAAATCTCTGGGGACTCATAATTCCCTTCCTCATATGGTTGATGATTTTGCATCGTTATCAGATGAAAAAATTGATTACCATTTTTCAACTCCCTGAGAGCAGCATCATAGACTCCTTCATCTGACATATAGAGTTGACGACCAGCAATTTTCCTATATTCTCCTGGAATTTCTTCATCTCCACCATCAGCAATAAATCGCATACCCATTTTATTAAATACATTTTCTCTATTGTAACCACTTGCATCAAACGGATGTATGGCTATTTTATCTTTAAACAGATTACTAATAGCCGGCACATATGTCATCCTAGGCACAGCACTTACATACGGGTATTTCCCTGCTGAAGTAAAGTTATTAAGAGAAAAACTTGTCAAGGTTTCAAACTCCATGTTAGCAGTTCCACCACCTAGACCAGAACTAAACATATAACCTCCACCACTATCAACCAAAGAACGGATGTTAGGTATTGGTTCTACGGAAAAACTACTGTCAGTAATTCTAGTCGGATCAGAAAAAGATTCACTCAAAACATAAATAACGGTCGAATCAGAAATTTCCTCCCCTCTTGTTTGATTAATTTCTTTTGCTAGTTTAGTATATCTCTCTTTAATCTCCCGCATCCTAGTTTCTGTATAACCTTCCGGTTTCAAGATAAGTCGACTATCTGTTTCACGTAACCAAATATAGGGTAAGGAGAATCTGATAGCTGTACGTTTATTACCTATAAAGAGATTAGGATCGGTATCATTAGGTTGAATAACAGGCAAAGGTATTCTTTTGGAAATATCTATTTGATTGACATTATAATTAATTACAAATAAGAGAGCTAAAGATAAAGCAACACTTATCAAACGAGTTAAATGTTTCTTGAAAATAGCGTACCTATAAACTTTCTTTGCTAAAATAATTGTAACAGATATAATCAAAACTAAAAGCACACTTGAAACCACTAAAAGTTTGGAGTTAACAAACCCAGCTAATTCTTTGATATTTTTAAGCCAAACCAAATCAGTCAAAAAAACAGGTTCACTTCTATATTTATATTTCAAGTAACTCCCTACCGTTAATGCAGAGAATGAAGTTATAATTACAGCAGTTGCAATAACAAAGCGATTTATCAGAGCAAAAACCAGAAAGAAGGTTAAAAACAGGACTAACCAACCAAGATACTGCCCCCCATTCGTCAATATCCACCGATCATCTGTCCCAACCGTATATTGTAAAGTCATTTCAAAAATAAGTGCTAAAAAAGCGGATACTGTAAAGGCGAGATAAAAACTGACATGATTTGAAGTTAAATCATGTAAACCGTTATAGAAAATCCAAGATAAGATATAAATAACTATTAAAACCAGTAAAACTTGCCACAAATAACGAACGTTTTTACCATCAAGAAGATAGAGGGTTCCTGTATGGCTATTCAAATAAGTCAAAAAATAGGGATTTAGAGCAAATAAAATAAAAAGTATGTTAATCCAAATTAGTCTTGTCTTTATTTGAATCCTGTTAATATAGTCCTCCACATTAAACCTTGGTAAGACAATAAAAATCGCTATCAAAGCAACTAGAAGACTGATTACAAAAAGTTTTATAATTGAATAATAATTTTCAAAAGAGCCTAAAGAATTTTTTATATAACTCAAATTAAATCTAACTTGATCAGGAATTGATAATTGCCTTGTTATATTAATAATAACATTGACAACTTGATAAACAATCAAGAAAACGCCACACTTCATGATGCTACGCCGCATTTTTTTTTCTTTTATCAGTAGTATAATTGATAACGTCAATGTAATCAATCCTGAAACATTTGAAATCACATTGAAAATTTTTAAAAAAATTTCTGTCGTACGGAAAATTTCACTTAAATCAACGACCTTGAAATTGATTTTACCAATTACAGTAAGCATGGATAAAATTACAAATCCTACTGATTGCCAATACCTGTCGTATATTTTTTTTAATCTTTCATTCATTTTAAACTAACCACTTTCTTCTAGTAGATTATTATAGCCTTTTAAACTATATTCGTCAATTTATATGTGTAAAGAAGAAAGCTGGCCATATGCGATTCTTTCTGAAACATATGAGTGCAGAATCAAAATTAGGAAGAAATATTTATATCTCAAATGTTATACTAATTTAAAGGTATTTTCAATAGTGCTTTCAAAAGCCCCATATTAGATAATTTACTGAGTTTATTTTTTATAGATATTATCCTCTTTAATAACGTAACTTGGACGCTTTTTGACTTCCAAAAAGATTTTGCCAATATATTTTCCAACAATTCCTAAGCAAAATAACTGTAAACCTCCTAAAAAAAGGATAATACAGACTAAAGACGGCCACCCAGGAACAGGGTTTTGTGTAATCAGATTACTTAAGAAAAAATAAACCATTGCCATAACTGAAAAAAGACAGCTTAGAATACCAATAAATGTCGCTAAATTAAGTGGCGCTTCTGAAAAATTGATAATACCTTCAAGAGAATACTTAAATAAGCTCCAAAAATTCCATGTCGTTTCCCCTGCCGAACGCTCACGATTTTCATAAGAAATATAGTAGGTATCAAACCCAACCCATGAAAATATCCCTTTTGAAAAGCGATTAACTTCATTTAATTCCAAAATAGCGTCAACAACTTGACGTGTCATCAACCGAAAATCCCTTGCACCGTCAACCATCTTAACATCTGAAATACTGTTAATGATTCTATAAAAACTTTTAGCAAAGAATGAACGAATAGCTGGTTCTCCTACTCTATCAGAACGTCTTGTCCCAACAATGTCATACCCTTCTTGAATTTTTTGATACATCTCAGATAATAATTCCGGTGGATCTTGTAAATCTACATCCATCACTGTGATAAAATCACCAGTTACTGATTTTAAACCTGCTAAAAGGGCGGCTTCTTTGCCAAAATTACGTGAAAAAGAAATATAATTAATATTTCCTTTCAAAAGAGCGGCACTCTTTAAGACTTTCAAAGTATCATCTTTTGACCCATCATTAACAAAGATATATTCAAATTGAAGCGGTAGTTCCGTCTCAACTTTTTTCATTTCATTTATAAAAAGCTCAATTGTTTCTTGTTCATTATAACAAGGAATAACAATAGATAGTTTTTTCATTTTACAGTCACATCCTCAGGTATTTTATAATAAGTTTTATAAGCGTCTATCCAAGCTGGTCCAATTAGTGGTCCATTGGCGTCATTATAGTAATATTGATGATACTCTGGCTTCATCTGTAAATAATCAATATCTGTCTTCTGAGAAATTGCTTTTTCATTTGCTTCATTAAGTCTAATATTCCACTTTGTCATATCCACAAAAAATAGCGTTGGAAAGGCTAAGCTACAAACAAAGATAAAACCAACAAAACGATTCATAATTTTCTTGTTAGAAATTGCCTTCTCAACAAAAGAAAATAAAACAAGTCCACTAAGAATTAGAACGATAATACTTGGATAAAAAACTCTATCATTTATCATATCTGGACTCAAAAGAATAAATTGATAAGTCGGACAAAGGAAAACCAAGATAGCTTGCAGGATTGTCAATTGATATAGAAGCAATTGCTTTTTATTTGATAACTTCGGTAGAACTGTTATCAAAAAAGCAATAAACAATGCAGATAATACCATCAAAAGAAAAACATCGTTATGGAATAAATTATCCATTATAATAAAATGGACATTTTTAGCGTTTTGAAGTAAATCCCCAATAGACTTAAAGGAAGTCATACTATAGCCTTCTTTATTGGTAAAACGTTCTGAGTGTAACATCATAATAACAAAAGATAAGATCGATGTCACAATCGCTAGTATATGATAGAGCCAATTTTTTCGTTCAAAAATTAGCATCAAAATAAACTCTGTCCCCAAATAGAAAATCATAGTTGTTGATAGATTTTCCAAGAAAAATCCTGAACTAAAAATACAAATTAAACTCGTAATTTTTAAAACAATAGAAATTGACTTATTATCATGCTGTTTTTTTAATCTCTGATTTATCCAAACAACAGGCAAGACAAAAACAAAAGGTAGGGTATAGTTGACAAAACCAGCTGTCCATAGAAAAGATTCGTAAACAATTCTCATACTCGTTAGCAAAAACAAAGTATTGAAAATGATTATTCTAGTAACGCTGATTTTCCCACTAATTAGACAAACTAACAGACAAATAAAAGTCAAGATAGCACCTTTGAATATGCCATTTAAGAGCTGACCATGCGAACCGGCTAAAAGCATCTCAAAAAAATTGCCAATAAAGCGTCCACCATAGCCAACCGTTGCTTTTCCTATCTTATGCATGCCCCATCCCCAGTCATCAAGGTAAAATGGACTTTGTGCTGAGATAATTGACCACAAGATAAACATCATAAGAATGGCAATCGCTGAACTTTTTATATTTTTTTTTTTCACTTTAATCTCCATTATACTCCCCTACTTCACTTTCTTAGTATTAAATAAATTTTTTTCAACCATATTCGATAATTTTAGTAACAACCAACTAAAGAAGAAAATAATAGGTAAAATAATCAAAAACAATAGATAACTACTTTTGACACTGATGGTCTGAATATCAAAATGACTGACCACTTTGTTAGTAATGAAATGGTGCGTCAAAAAAATGGGGTAAGAATACTTACTGACAACATCAACAATATTTTTCACACCTGCTCTCTCAAATATTGGAGAGACAATCATAACGATGATAAAAAAGGCAAAGCTAATATAAAGCATCTGAACTTTTCCTGGTATCATGTCAGGTTTTAGCATCGTGTTCAAAACTAAAATTGCTACACTTGGCAAAAGCAATAACCTATTTTTGAAAAAAGAAAGATGTTTTTGAATCATCATTCCTAAAACAAAGATTGGAACAAAACCAATTGTAAAATGAAGGAAACGCCAAACTTGATTATCAATTAAAATTGGTAAATTAAAGGTAATCAATAGAATAGCTGAAAGTATGATTATGATGACTTCTCTATCAGCAACTAAAACTTTTAGTAATGGAAAAAGAAAATAAATAACGATAATCATGCCGATAAACCACTCACCTACGATCATGAAATTCTTAATCCCTATTGTTGCCATTAGAGAATCAAAACCAAACAGCGTGCTGATTAAATATTTTATCGGTACGCCATTAGTTGAAAAACCTTTATTCTGCCAAAAATTGAAAAGAAAAGCACCCAAATAAGCAATATAAAACATAGGTAAAATAGAAAACAATCTTTTTTTCACAAAAGAGAGATAGTCTATCTTTTTATTTCCATATACATGCCACATCGCAGCACCCGAGATCAACATAAATAAGCCAACACCTAAGTCTCCCAAATAAATGCCAAATGGGTACTCTGTTAAAACAATTTTATTAAGCTGCGGCGGGCCATTATAACCAATAAAATTAGCATTATAATGTGTTAGGACAACCATCATGACAGCCATTGCTCTAATAAAATCCAGATAAAATAATCTTTCTTTTTTAAAATCAGGCATGACTATCTCCCATTATTTGTTTAATTTTTGTTGCATCTCCCCAAACACCAGGACTATCGTAAGGACGGTCTGGAAATGCACCATACTCTAATTTTATATCCCAGTTGTGTTCCTTAATATACCATTCAATTTGATCAGCAAGCGACTTTGGATGACCTGTTGAAACATTAATAACTCCCGTGACCTTACTCTGGGTTGATGCCGCAATAATCATTTCCCCCAATTCTTGAACAGATATAAAATCAAATTTATTTTTTCCTGTCGTAAATGGAAAAGTTTTCTTTCCTTCATCTGCTGCTAGTGTTAGTTTGGCAAAAATCGAACTACCAACACGGTCATCACCAAATATATAATAGGCACGTAGCCAATAAAGATTGAAATCCAGTTCTGAAGTAGCTAGTAGCAACGATTGACGCATCGCATTTTTAGCAACACCATACTGAGACAATGGATTACAAGGGGTATGCTCATCAATCGCCCCTTCATGATAACCAATCTCATGCATACTACCCATGACAGCTACATTTTTCCCACCATGCTTTACAAAATTTCTAACAAACGTTATATGGTCCGAAAGATTTTTCATATGTTGCTCTGAATTATGAATAAATCCATCCCGCCATGCCAAATGAATCAAGACATCTGGTTCATTCATTTCTTTGTAAACATCGTTTTGATGATCAAAAATGTTCAGTTCAATTCTTTTCGCTTCACTTGGTACATTTTTAAAGTTAAAATCAATTGCATAGACTTCATGTCCTGCAGCTAACGCTGCATTAACAACATGCCGACCTATATAACCGTTCGCTCCTGTGATCGCAATTTTCATATCTTTTCACCTCGTTTATAATTCTGCTCAATTTCTAAAAAATGAGTATTAATCGTTTTATCTCGAAATCCATCCAAGTCATGATATCTACCGAAAAATTTATTCAGGGGTACGAGACTATTATTTTTTATTTGAACATCACTTACAAAAACATTATAATAGTTATTTTGACTCATTTCAATAGATTTTCTAACAACATCTTCATTCTCATAAAATAAATCTCTTGAAACAATATAACAATTAGGATTAACGCCAGTTATATAATGGTGAGTTGTGAGATGAATATGCTCTGTTAAAGTTCTATGACCTAAGGTATTAAAACCATTTAATAAATTAAGTACTTTACCATTCTGAGTAACTGCAAGTCCTGCACTATCAACATAATTATGCTCTCGTCTGACAATCCTCGGCATAACATAAGCAACGTCATCTCTTTGAACTTGTCCAAGCATTTTTTCAATCCAATCGAAAGTTAAAATTTCAAAATCAGGATTAATGACAATGACATAATCGCCCGTAATAGTTTCTGCTAAATTATCGTGCTTTACTTTATATTTATCAGATATATCATTAGCATTTTTTACAATCACTTCAAAATTAAAATAAGATGTTTTAATAAAGATAGAATTTAACAGTTCTTCTAAATGCTCCGTTGATTCTGAAGCATCAATTAAAATACTAACAAGCGGATTGCCAATAACAGGATATTGGAACAACCACTGTCCTAAAGCTTCATAGTTTTCATAAACTTTCACACCAAATTGTTTACGATTCTCCAAATCCTTACGCAATAAATTACGCTGTGCTTCTGGTACGTATGGTTTAGCTCCAGTTTCCATCGCTGTTGAGCCACTATGAACTCGCCATGAATAAATGACTTTGTCAATGTGATAAATTTCTTTAGGCGACAAGGTATTCGTAAAACGCATTACAAATTCCCAATCTTGAGCACCATTATATTTAGCATTTTCTCCATCAAGTTCCAACCAAAGTTCTTTTTTAAAGAGTACAAAATGCGTAATAATATTCATACAACGTAGAAAATCAAAATTGAAGTCGGGTTTCAAATAAGCATCGAAATGCCGATTTCCAAACTCATCAATTTTATCTTCATCAGAATATAGAAATTTGATTTTAGGATATTGATTAATCGCCTTAACATTTTCATATAAAGCATTAGGATAGAGATAGTCATCATGATCAAATAAAGCAATGTAATCACCTTGAGCAATCTTGAAACCTTGATTGGTTGCACCAGCAATATGATGATTTTCAGACAAGAAAATTGATTTTATTCGTCTATCTTTTGCTACATAGTTCGAAATACTTTCCCGAACGGTTTGATTCGGTGAACAATCATCAACAATAATCAATTCCCAATTTGAGTAGACCTGTAGCTGAACTGACTTAATTGCTTCATCCAACATTTTTAAGTCCGTATTATAAGTTGGCATAATAACAGAAATTAGCGGTTGCATTGTAAAGTGCTTACTTTCACTCGCCATCTGATCAAGTTCTGTGCTAGTTGGCATCATTGACATTAGTAAGTCATCCTGATACTCAGTCATCGGGTTGTAAAATTGATCACCCTTTAACCTCATATATTGTTTTCTCACAAAGGGAATTTGAGCTAACTTTTGTTTCAATCTTCTTTTCATTTCTTATCCTTACTTATCTGCGATTCAACTTTCTCATCGCAAAACGTTTTACACGTGACAGAAAATGTCTCACTTTACTAATTCTAACAGCCTGTTTATCTTGATTAGCAATGGTTGTCAGCTGTGTTATCGCACCTAACTTCCCAGCCAAAGTTCCCTGTTGGTCAAAGGCTGGAAAGACAGCAAGTTGCTTAGTCAGCTGTCTCAAGTAAAACTTAAGGTTTAAATACTCAACAGCTGCATATCTGTCAGTCATAATAGTTTTTGTATAAAAATTAGCATCTTGTGCGATAAACGGATATGAACGCTCAATAGCGTGAGAAATCGTACCATCCACAGGTAAAGGCTCATCTGGAAAATCTGAATACTCCCATTCAACATCAAACAATTTTTTCATTGCTTTTGGTCTGAACCAGAACACTGACCCAAGTGGCGCAACAACCTGATGTTCCCCATCTATCGGAACATGAACGCCCAACCTATTTAGAAGGCTTTGAGTATTTTTTACATTATTAGGATCTGGTGTCCATTCTTTTTGAACTGTCCAAAAAAAGTCTCCATGATTCGGTTCCGGTGCAACTGCTAAACCAAGTTGTTTGTCTTGTTGGAATAACGATATAACATTTTGTACATAGGCTTTTGTACCATAAATATTTTCATTACATTTGTGCGCAAAGCTGTAACCAACAGTTTGATTACCTAACTGAGTTGTTTTCTTATCGTGTGCATAGCATATCAAATCATATGTACCATTAGAAATAATTTCACGTGCACCAACTAACAAGGCTGAAACATCACGCCCTCTATTATTAACTAGAATAACTTTAACTTGATTAGATAAAGTTTCAAATTTCCTTTGAATCGTTGACACTAAGTTTTCTTGGCTCGTTGTAATAAAAATATCCGCATTTTCAGGCATATTGGCTGCATAAGTCAAGTAATCATCTAACAAATCTTCAAAATAAAGGTGTAAGATGAAGGCCACTTTCAACTTACTTTCGCCTACTTGTGAATAATCTGCAGGCATAATCGCAACATTGGCCATATTTTTATATATGTCATAATAATGATAATTTGGTAGCACTGCCGGGGCGATTAGCTCAAATGGATAAGAGGTATGATTTTTTATGTATTCAAATAGTTCTGGATTCTGCTCACCACTCCCTTGTTCAACATATTGTTGTAAATCATTAAACGTCGCTCTTTTCTTAAAAATCGGACATCTTAATTTTTCAACCATTAAATGTGGAATATAGTAAATTGGTGCCACAGTCTGCGGATAAAAATCTGTTGTATCAACAGAAACTTTCCATAGATATCCTAAATCTGAAAAATACCTAGTAAATACAGTTTCATGTCTACCGACACTCATGTCATAAGATGTAATCTCAGGCATATCCGTCCAATATTTTTTCCAGTCTTCAGTATTAAACATGCTTGACCGAATTGCAATCCAATGTGACTGAATATGCTCAGGATAGTAACCATAATATGAGGTTTTAAGCAAGTGCGGTGGTAACTGCATTTCACCCATTTTTGTTATCCCCCAGAAGTTAATATCTGGGAATTGATCCATTTTATCAAATGTTTCGGCAAAGGGATAAAGAGGTCCCATGATTGTATTATTAAGTAAAATCAACTCATCATAGTCAGAAAGCGACTCACCAATAGCTGCTATACCAGCTTGATATGCACCTACATCTAAACCATTATTCTCACGTTCCAACACTTCACCAAATTTTAACAATTTAGTTTTATTTTGTTCGTCTAATTTCCCATTGACAACAATCAAAATGTTCTTAACATTTTTTTTCAAATCTGTTAAGAAATAATCCACATAATCGTGAACAATACTTTGTTTATCATAAAAAAAGTAAACCGCTATTCTTTTCATCATTTTTTCCTTTGTTGATTCACAACAACCTGAATTTCTTGCCAATTTTAAACCATGTACTTTGCTCAATCATCGCTAGTTTTTCTTGCTGATCTTCTATTACACTCAGACGTTCTACCAATAATTTGTCTTTTCCCATATTCAAACTTCGTTGCTCGTCTAAAAGTTCATCTTTTTTAACTATCAATTCCAGACGCTCACGCAACACTTTGCCTTGCTGATTAATAATTTCTAAACGTTCTTCCAATACTTGCCGTTCTTCATCAATAACTTGCATTCGCACGTTTAGTTCTTCACCTACAGCAACTGTTTGCTGCTTGAAATAGCGCAACTCTTTACGTGGATTTTCATTATATTTTTCAATAGCAGTAACAAGCGATTGCGTAATCTTCTCAAGCGACTGCTCCCTTAAAACCTTTTTCTGTAATAGAGTAGCATGTTGTTTTGTAGAATCAAAATGATTCAATTTAACAGAAATCTTTTCAACAGCATCTGTTATATTCCCTAGCGCATATACATCCTCAGGCAATAAGTAACCTAGCGAAAGCATCGATTTTGCAGCATAATTATCAGCAACGACCGTTGTCACACCTAATTTCAAGCTCTCAATAATCGTCAAGCTAAAGGTCTCCATCGCCGAAGTATTGACAAAGATATCCGAAGAACTAACATTTTCCCAATTTGAAGTATAATCATCTAAGAAACTAACATCTTGAATACAATGATCAGAGATATATTTTTTCAATTCATCATAGTATGCTTCATCAATAATGGCACCAGTTATCACTAGCTCTAAACTAGGAAAACTGAGCTTTAGTTGTTCGAAAATTTTAATCAATTCTTCGGTATTCTTCCGTTTACCATTTACCGTATTAACTGACACAATTCGTGGTATACAGCTAGAGGATTCCAAAACAATGTTCGAAACGTCTGTAAAAGGATAAAAATAATTGACTGGTGTCTTATTGGATAACTTGGTAATTTCTTCAGCTAATACATCACTAGCAGTCAATATCTCGTTTGAAAAAGAACTTATAAAATCATATTTTTCAAGTGTATAGGCAAATTCACCTTCTGGAAATTCATGAACCAACCAAAGATGTGGAATGTCACAAAATGCTGCCGCAAACGCTAATTGGGGAACATTAGCAGTGTTAGTCACTGCAATATCGATTTTTTCCTGTATAATAATCGTTGTAATATCACTAATAGCTTTTACATTTCTAATGGCATCCTGACTACTCTGCAAACTATCATCTCGCCACCAAGTATAATCCAATAAATAATGTTTGATCCTGTTTTGCTTCAAAAATTTCGAAAATGTACTCGTATTAGGTGCAGTAGTTATCAAATGAATATCGTAGCCTAACTGATTCAGATAGCTCATCTGATGATTCATTGCAATATCTGCACCGTTTTCAGTCCCACCAAGTGGAGATAATATCAGAACCTTTTTCATAAATTTGACTCCTCCAGATACTAGACGCTTGTGCAATCAACTCCCTTTAAGACGAGAGAAAATTTTGTCAAGGAATGTTTTATTTTTTGACAATTTTTGTTTCAAGTCTGCATTTTCTTGTTCAATCTTTAATTTCTCTTGCACCAAAATTCCATAATGCATCGCAATCTCATCTTTTTGATATTGTAATGTGTTGCATTTTTGAAATTGTACAAATGACGCGCTCATAAATTTCTGGACTAACTGAACAAAGTTTAAATCATAGCCTATATTCGTAAAATCAACACTCGTATAAGAGTTCCCTAACTTCGCCGCATCGTATCCTGTATAAGTACTTATATCATTAATTAATTTTTTACGGATTCTTAAATACTCAGACGAATTTTCTCCTGGATCATCAACATCAAATAAATCATAATTGGATAAATACTCATCTTCTGTCGTATGTCTAACTAGCTCTTCCAACCCTGCATAACGAGATTTCTGATACTTTCCTTTTGTTTCGATGAATAAAACAGGCGTCTCAAATGCTAATGATGGCAACATACAATGCAATCTTGACGTAACAATAGCATGAGCTGATTGATATAAAAACAAGAAATACTCAGCCATTAGAAAGCGTTCTTCTTTTGTCAAATCAACTTCAAAATACGGAGACATTCGGATAATTTCTCTGTTAGTATGTAATTTCAAATAACCATAAACTTCATCAGAAATATCAACCGCTAGAATAAAGTCCTGTTGCTTAAAACGTTCATCTTTTTTCAATGTCAACGTGACACAACCAGACCAGTAAGAAGGGATGCCATGTTCTTGAAATAACTGTTCTGTTACTTTATCACGTGCCCCTATTGATGATCCATAGTTAGTCAAATATTTTTTCGAAGCATCACTAAAGAACGTTTTTTCAACCTCAGGATCACGAACATCAATGAACATCGACAATAAAAGCGGAGATAAATTTTCATCTCTTGGTGGCCACGCATAAGGTGAATGCATATACCAACCATTCGCTATCAACTTAATTTCATCATCATTTTGTTCATCTCTAAACTCACCGACACTATCTCGGTTAATAAAATAATCAACCTGAGGAATAAATCTTTTGGCAGCAAGCGACTGAATTTCATCACCAATGTTCCCTGTAGAATAGGTGTATAAAGCAAATTTTGTCACAACTTTGTCCTTCTTTTAATTTCTATCAATAAAAGCACTAATTCAAGCTACTCCAATTACCTTTTTCTTGTAACAAAGGATTTGTTTTATTAGTACTGGCAACAAAGAAACGTAAAGAGCGTTCCGCATCCGTGTATGCAATATTTTCAGCCTTACCATCTTTTAAATTGAATAGCGTCACAACTACTTTGAAATTTCCTTTGTTAAGGGTATCAGTTGGTAGTGTCCACTTAAATGAATAGTGACCTTTTTCAGTACTTCTGATAATGAATTGACCTTTTTCGTCACGTCCGCCACTATCAATAATTGAACCTGGTATATCATCCGAAACTAGAGAAAGTCCCATGACAACAGGTAAAGGTTTTGTTACTTCATATTCTATGATACAAGAGAAATCTTCTCCTGACTTCAAATTTTGTTTACTTACTGGAATTATCTTTAAATCTGGAACAAGTTCACTCAACCCCAACGGAAAACGGTGTTTCTCACCATCAGTGTCTTCTTTTTCTACCTTTTTGGTTTCTTGTTTATCTACCGACTCATAATTATCCAAGGTGTATTGTGATGCGACATCCTCAGGTGAACCTTCTATAACAATTTTACCACCACGAATTAAGACAGCCTTATTACAATATTTTCTGACAGAACTCATATCATGCGTCACCAAAATAATTGTTTTACCTTCTTTTTTGGCTTGTAAAAAGTAGTCATTACACTTTCTTTGAAACGCTTCATCGCCCACAGCAAGAATTTCATCAAGTACCAGAATTTCTGATTTAGCTTGTATGGCCACTGAAAAAGCAAGACGTACTTGCATGCCTGACGAATAATTCTTTAACTTTTGATTCATAAAATCATGAAGTTCAGCAAAATCAACGATATCATCATACATTTCGTCAATTTCTTGAGTTGAAAAACCTAATAGAGCGCCATTTAGATAAACATTTTCAATACCTGTTAATTCAGGATTAAACCCAACACCTAGTTCAATAAAAGAAACTAGGCGACCATTAATCTCAACACATCCTTTTTCAGGAACATATATTTCTGAAATAATTTTAAGTAATGTTGACTTACCACTTCCGTTTCGACCGACAATACCAAAAAAATCTCCTTTTTCAACTTCAAAAGAAATATCTTTTAGAACCTCTTGCTCTCTGTATCCTTTGATCCCTCTAAAATAATTAACTAAAGTTGTTCTTAAACTATTTGTACTTTCAGTAGGTAATCGAAATGATTTTTTAACATTTTCTACCTTGACAGCTGTGTTTTCTTTCATTTTTTAAATAATCTCCGCAAATCTTTTCGAATTATGTTTAAAGATAGTGTACCCTATAGCAAAAACAACAAAAGGTATCACGTATGGAATGTAAACAAATTTCCATGATAACAATTGACCAACAATAACATTTTGATCACTAATAAGCATAAATCTAATGTCTTGAATAATTTGTGCTAAAGGATTTAGCATCATAATTTTTGCTGCAATCAGACTTTTTTCTGATACCATAGAGATTGGATAAATAATAGGCGTCGCATACATTCCTGCTTGCATCGCTACTTCCCAAATTGGTGAAATGTCTCTAAAGCGAACAAATAATGTCGCTAGTAAGAATGCCACACCTAAGGAAAACACATACAGTTCAACTAGAAGTAGAGGAACCAGTAAAGCATACTTAGAAACATCCACACCGTTAATGAGAGCAAAAATCAACACAACAACCAAGTTGATTAAAAAGTTAATAAAGGCGTTAACAGAAACCGCCACAACAATAATCTCTTTAGGAAAACTTAGTTTTCTGAGCAAATCTCCTCTAGCAACAATGGAAGTTAATCCCATAACTGTCGTTTCCTGGAAAAAAGTCCAAATAACCATCCCCAAAAGTAAGGCAACTGCAAAGTGAGGGATACCATCACCAAATCTCAAAAAGTGGATAAAAACCATATACATAACACTAAATAGCATAATTGGTTTCAAAATAGACCATAGATGTCCCATTACACTACCTTGGTAACGCAATTTAAAATCAGTTTTTACTAATTCTTTCAGTAAAATCCAGTTTCTACTGTTCATTATTTCCATACCTCTTTTTATCACAACAAATACTTTATAAATGTGTGAATTCTTCTATTATTTTATTTCTCTGTAAAAATAATCTTTATCACCTAAGCAAAATAATTTATAATGTCATTATTTTTGGTTATTATACAAATTAGTCAAAATCAATAACTTAAAAACAATACAATGTTTCAATTGATTTTTTGTAAATTTATATTTGATAAGTCGCTTGACTCGTTCAATCAAGTGTTGTTGATCAATATCTGAAAATTTCAAAATCAATTCGATATCTTTTGAAGATATCTCACTCCCAGCTTCTTCAACAATTTTTAAGGCCTGTGTTTGTGAATCATGAATAAGCTGCCAATAGCGTGTGAAAATTTTATTAGGGCCTTGTCTTAACAATTCAAAGCGTTTTCTATTTGTCCTTGCCCCCAAAACATTATTCTCATGTT
>MTLE01002692.1_pt3 | contig 16325 bp, 15 predicted proteins | sample 1982461 | NCBI WGS metagenome assembly MTLE01 (sample SAMN05712605, study PRJNA340218) | biofilm metagenome | isolation source: sample SPL anode biofilm adapted to -200 mV | place: USA | collected 2012-02-03
GTAACTCGTAACTTGTAACTAATTCTATATCTTATACTTCAGACTTCCGTTCGGACAGGCGGCCACGCATTTTAAACATTTTGAGCACGAATAGCTATCTCCTGATTTTTGTTTGTCTGCTTTGTAAAGACTGTATTTTGAAGGTTCAATGGTTGAAATGTAGCATTCCTTATCGCATTTTCCACAACTGATACAGGTATCTCTGTTTATTTTTATTCTGAAAAGTGACCATTTATTCAGCAAACCTGAAGCCCATGCAATAGGACAACCCATTTTGTGATATTGATACATGCTGGAAAACTGTTTACTGCCACCCATTATCATTTCCATCAGAAAACCTATCGGACACATCCAGCGGCAGAAAACTTTTCCGAAAATCACACCTGTTCCAACACCGAAAAGTACAACATACCAAAGAGATATATTGAAATAAGAAGTAGTGGCATATACTGCACCACCTAAAATAGAAAGAATGATAATACGTTTGGCAATTAAAAATTTACTGACTTTCTTCATGTTTTATTTTGCAATAAGTTCAATTTCAACAATATGATTTGATTCGTTTACAATTTCTGAAATAATCCTGAAGTTTCCTTCTTTTAGCAAAGCGTGAATTCCGCCTTTTTTCTGAAAGTTTTTAAAATTCCGGTAATGCTCGTTTCCGGCAATAAATTCGATTACTTCATTCAGAACTCCGGCTTTATTTTTTGGTTGTGGCGCAAGATAATCACCAATAATCAGTCGTTTAGCTACTTTAGCCATATCCAGCATTAATGCCAGGCGTTCATGTTCATTTACTTCATGAATAACATAAGTAGTTATGGCATAGTCAAATTGTAACCCTTTTTCTGCTTTTATTTCCGATAATGATTTGTGCTCAAATCCGATTTCGGGTCTCTGGTTTTGAATAAGATTTCTGTTAGCTCTTTTTATATTTCTTTTCGAAAGGTCAATACCCAGAGCATATTTGCATTTATCGGCCAGAAGAAATTCAAGATAACCTGTCCCACATCCAACATCGATAATGCTGCTTCCATCCGGAATAATTTCCTTTATCTGATTGAATAAACCGGTCTGGTAGGGAGCAATTATTCTATCGTAGAAATCTCCATCGTACCAGTGGAATTTGTTTTTAATCGGGTTATTGTTCATTTAACTACATGGTTTTAATTACATTCCCGGTAAACGTCTGATTAATCCCAGTTTACTCCATTTAGCATATTTTCCCCAGGCTTGTTTCAGCCAGTGTCCGACTACAGGTATTGGAATCATGATTTCCTTTTTGCTGTCGCGATACACGAAAGCTGCACCATTGCCCATATCCATTACACAGAGTATGTTCAGGTGTTCCTGATAACCTTTCAGATTCGAGCCTTTTTTCTCTATTTCGAGGATGTTATGTGCTGCATTTCTTCCCATTACTTCGGCTATGTGTCCCTGTTTGGCTGTCCATTCCGGTCCTTCGTAAGCAGCTGCGTCGCCAATTGCGAATACATTCGTGAATTCTGCCACCTGATTGTAGTTGTTTACTTTTACAAATCCAGCTTCCGATAGTGGTAAATCGGTATTTTTTAAAATCGGAGAACCTGCTCCGGCAGCAATAAACATGGTTAAATCGGATTCTAACTTTGAGCCATCCTCAAACATTACTCCATCTTCCACAAATTCAGTTATTTTCTTACCAAACTGTTTTTTAATATCCTGAGCTGCAAACATTTTGTGAATGGCTTTCATGGCATTTTTGCCCATTCGTGCGGACGGTTCGGCCATTGGAGCGAACATGGTAAGTTCAAAATTTTTTCGTATACCTTTTTTATTCAGATAATGGTTAATGTTGAAAAGCAATTCAAAACCGGGACCACCACGCACTGCTGATTTATCTTTCGGATTGCCACCAAAACCTATGGCAATTTTGCCGCTTCCTTTTGCTACCAATTCGTCTAATTTTTCGCGAAGTTGCAAGGTTTGTTGTGGCTGACCGCAAATAGTAGTGGTATATTCCACGCCTTTGGGTTGCATTTTTCCACCTCCGAAAGCCACCACGAGATAATCATAATTCAACGTTTGATTTTCCAGTGTTACTTTATTTTCAGCGGCGCTAATTCCGGTAACTTTGTCGATAATAAGATTGAAACCATGTTTTTTCTGAATTTTAGCCAATGGAATTTTAGCATTGTCATATTTCAGTTCGTGCACAGGAACCCAGATAGAAATGGGGTAAACAAACAAAAAATCGCGATCGGAAACTAATGTAACATCAAACTGCTTGCTTTTTTGCAAATCGATGGCTGTTTCCACTCCGGCAAAACCCCCACCAAGGATAAGTACTTTTTTCATTTACAGGTCTTTTTCTTAAATGATTGCTATTTGGTTTTCTTTATTTCCTTCAGTAAATAATCTTTGCTTTTTACACCCACAAATCTGTTTACTTCTTTTCCATTTTTGAAAAGCACCAGTGTAGGAATGTTTCTTACATTAAAACGTTGAGCCATTGATTGAAAATGGTCAATATTTATTTTGCCGACTCTGTATTCATCCGTCAGTTCGGATGCTACATCATTCAGTATCGGAGCCATCATTCTACACGGAGCACACCATTCTGCCCAGAAATCCACCAACACGATTTTACCTTTTGTCTGCTGATTAAAATTCTTATCATCCAGAATTAAAATCTTTTCATTATCAGCCACTTTTGGCATGTTCTTCATTTTTGCTCTCGCATAGATATTGATTAAAACTATTGCTCCCAGAACTATTGCTAAAATTATCAGAAATGTTTGCATATTCGTTAAATTATTAATTGTTTATTATTTCATGTCTTGATTATATGCCAAGTATCCGGGCATTGACCCAAAATCTGGCATCGAGTTTTATCTTGTATTCTCTTGTATTAACTTCGTCGGTTTTTGTTTTTATTCTAAGATTAAAGTTGTCTTTTAAAATGTAGTCTTTCAGGTCAATAGGAACTGTATTTAAGTCTATTTTTGATACAGAATCAGGGATATTATCCAGATAGGCTATTTTTTCCTCAGGCAAACTATCGGCAGCAATATAGATTTCAATGGAGTTTAAAATACTGAAATCTTCACCTGTCGGACTTGTAACAGTCATGCTTAAATTCTTAAGCTTTATTTCCTGAACTAAATTCTTTTTTGTGTTATTTAATTCAAATGTTTTCTCGGTGTTGAGTGTAATCTGGGGAGTAGGAATATCGAAAGGTACATTAATAGGAATAGTCGGATCGATTGTTACCTCTTCCGACATATCCATATTAAACTGTGTTAAACTATCCAGTGCATCGCACGACGATAAAAGCAATACTGCGCTCAACAAATACAGGATGAAATTTTTTCTCATAAATTCCTTTCTGTTAGTCAGATATTTGTTTTTTGATCCCATAATTATTGATTGAGTTCACTGTATAATTTTATCGTCTCATCATCATATGCATTAGTCCGCCACCGTTTTTCACGTTGGTGAAGCCCATCGATTGTAAAACCCTTACACCATAAGCCGAGCGTGCTCCCGAAGCGCAATAAAGTGTAATATCTCTGGATTTATCTCCTAGTTCGCTTGCTTTGGCAGCTAACTGATCCAAATCGATATTGATAGCTCCCGGATAAGCGCCACTCTGAAATTCACCTCTGGTGCGCACATCGATTATCAGCGGTTCGTTCGACACCTTTGGTGCTTCTTGTTTTGGTTGTTCGGCTGAACGTAACTGAGCCATCATGGAATGTATTCCGCCTCCATTTTTTACATTGGTATATCCAATTTGCATAAGCAATCGTTGTGCATAAGCTGAGCGAGCTCCCGAAGCACAATATACGGTAATGTCCCTTTCGGCATTGTTTCCGAGCTCTTCGTACCGGTTCATTAATTCGTCCAGCGAGATATTGATAGCATTAGGAACAGCTCCCAATCGGAATTCCTGCGGCGTGCGAACATCTACTATTATCGGGCTGGAAAAATTCTCAACCGTTTCATTTACTTCGTTTACTTCATTAACTTCGTTTTCCTCAGTTTTATCCAACGATTTCTTTTCAATCGGCAGAATTTCAATTTTCAGATTTTTAAATCCGACTGCCATAGCCTGACGTTGCAGTGAGGCGTGACCGCCTGAAATATTAGTGACATCTTTAAATCCTGCTCCGATGAGGGTGCGAAGTGCCTGATGTCCTTTTTTCCCGGTTTCGTCGTAAACAATTACAGGGCGATTGGCAGGGATTGAATCTGACTTTTCAGGTAATAGTTCCAATGGAATGTGCATTGCACCTATTATGTGCGTTTTTTCGTATGCAAATATGTCGCGAACATCAATATAAACGGGATTTTTATCTTCAACAAATGCATCGAGTTCCGAAGCAGTAACTGAAGGACTGAAGCCTGACATTTTATTTTCGGCAGTAAAGGCTGCCATGTTTATTGCGTCGTTGGCTGTTCCAAGTGGTGGCGAATATGCAAAGTCCACGTCGGCTAAATCGCTTACTGTGAGTTTTGTAGCTGCCGCAGTGGCAATTACGTCCAATCGTCTGTCAGCTCCTTCGTAACCTGCAGTTTGTCCACCCAGAATTACTCCGTTGGATTTATCGTATATCAACATTACTGAGACCTGTTCTGCTCCGGGATAATATGACGTATGATGTTCTTTGTGAACGACTATGGCATCGGCATCAATTCCCAGTGCGCGAGCCTGTTTCAGCGACAAACCCGTTGTTCCGGCTACTGCTTCAAATACGCGAACTATTGATGTCCCGATTGCGCCTTTATAGCTGTGTTTACCACCTAATGCATTTTCGGCGGCTATTCGTCCCTGGCGGTTGGCTGGTCCTGCCAGTGGAATGCGAACTTTCTTTCCATTTACACGATGTTCAATTTCAACCATATCGCCGGCTCCGTAAATATCCTGATCAGAAGTTTGCATGTATTCATTTACCAGCAAACCACCTGCTTCACCCAGTTCCAACCCGGTTTCTTTGGCTAATTGCAAAGTTGGACGAACACCTATCGAAAGTAAAACCATATCAGCTTCCAATGTTTTGCCATTGTCAAGTTTTACCGTTTTTTGTCCTATTTCCGTAACACCTGCACCCGTGTGAATTCCAACACCATAGGATAGCATCTCTGTTTCTATAAATCCTGCCGTTTCGGCTTCCATAATAGCCATCACATGCGGCATCATTTCTACCACATTCACTTTCATTCCTCTCTTTACCAATGCTTCCACCATTTCCAATCCGATAAATCCACCACCAACTACGACTGCAGTTTTTGGTTTCTTTTCGTCGATGAATAAAGCAATCTTATCCATATCTTCTAACGTCCACAACGTGAAAACATGACTGGCATCAGCTCCCGGCAACGTAGGTTTAATAGGGCGACCACCCTGAGCAAGAATTAATTTTGAGTATTCAAATGTTTTAAGATCACCGCTTCTGGTATCGCGGGTTGTTACTTTATGTCCGGTTTTGTCAATGACTGTTACAATTGTATGAGTATGAACATTTACATCGTATTGTTCTTTGAAGCTTTCAGGACTTTGCAGAATAAGTTTCGAACGACTTTTGATATCACCGCCGATATAGTAAGGCAGTCCGCAATTGGCAAACGAAATGTCGGGACCGGCTTCAAGCATTGTTATTTCCGCATCCGGTGATATTCTGCGGACCTTTGCTGCCGCTGTTGCACCTGCTGCAACACCTCCGATAATTAAAATCTTTTCCATAAATGATTTATAAATTATTTACCTCTACATCTCTTAAAGAAGGAATTGAGGTAAGTTTTTTTGTATAATTTTTATTTTAAACTTATATTCTCAATACTAATATCTCTTACTCCCCTTTAGGGTTTGGGGGCATATTTTTAAATAACGATGCAAAGGTAAAATATTATTTTTTAAATTACAATAGTATCACTAATAAATTATTATAATATCACTATTATTTTTCTCTATATAGAATAAAAATACTGTTTAAAATTCTGTAAATAAATATATTATAATTGTATTATGATGATATTAAAAGAGTGATAATCATGGAAGATCATTTAGCGTTATTTTGAATATAAAAAAACCGGTCAGAGTCATTCCCATGACAGTCAACCGGTTCATTCACTTTAAATTGAGAAAGTTATTTTACAAATTCCTGAAAAGTGTTGTGTTTGTGTTCCCGGTCTTTTACAACCAGAGTAGTAGTAGGAGCCTTTGATTTCATGTTGAAAATAATATCGTGACCCATACATAACCCGAACGAAACATTTAATTCCGTGTTATTTTCAGCCAGAAAAGCTGCCTGTCCGGCCGGATTGCACGAAGTTCCTTTTTCCGTTTCGTCATCAAGCATTTCTGATGCAGGAACTTTACCGTATTTGCAATCTACCGTGTAAACCTCAAATTTATCTGACAAGCGTTCTTTTAACTGTGCGGCCTCACGGGTCATTCCTACACAATGTGCTATACCAATTCGTTTAATTCCTGAATTTTCGGCGTATTTTTTCAACTCTTCAATTCTGTTTTTACCCATCAGCAATGAATCTTCCGCTGCGCGCATGAGTCTTAAATCGTTTTGGTTATAAAGTGCTTTTTGACTTTCCATATTTGTTATTTGTGAAATCAGAAGAAACGGATTTTATTCTTTACTTTTTTTCTTTGTATTAATGTGTAAAGGTAAATACAGCGGACAAAAGCTGATTAAACTTGTAAGCACAAATACTGTTGCTAATACAACGAGAACATATCCCAGAACTCCTGTAACAACGTTTGTAATAAACAGAACAATGAATATTATCGCCACCAGCAATCTGATTAGTTTGTCGATAGCTCCCATGTTTGCTTTCATAATAATTTAATTTTTAAATGATTAGTTATAATTCTTTTGAAATTGTAATCGCTGCAATGGTTCCGTCAGCCACAGCTGTTGTAATCTGACGGTATTTTTTGCTGACAATATCACCAACGGCATAAATGTCGGGAATGCTGGTTTGCATATCTTCGTTGGTTTTGATATAGCCCCATTTATCCATTTCGGGTAATGTATTGCCAAGTACCGAAACATTTGATTTAAAGCCGATAAATACGAATACTCCATCAGAAGTGAGTTCGTCACTTTCTTTTGTTTTCAGATTTTCGAGGGTTGCTACCATTTTGTCTCCACGTTTTTCAAATTTACGGGGCTCGTGTTCGTACATTACACTGATTTTTTCATTGGCCTGCAATGTGTCAATAGCAGTCTGATTGGCTGTTAGTTTATCAAACTGGTGAATCATAGTTACTTTGCGTGCAAATTTTGTAATAAACAATGCTTCTTCTACAGCTGAATTTCCACCGCCGATAACTGTTACATCTTTGTCTACAAAATATTTGGCATCACAGGTAGCGCAATAGGAAATTCCTTTTCCCTTGTATTCTTTTTCGCCCGGAGCATTCATTGTATTAGGTGTTGTACCGGTACCAATAATTATTTTTTTTGCTTTGATAGTTTCCAGTTCGTCGATAACTATTTCTTTTTTTACCAAATCCACTGAAGTAATATCCACGGCTACTTTGAAATCAATTCCGGTATGTTTTGCCTGTTCGCTCATGTAATGTGCCAGCATATATCCGGGTTGTGGCTGTTCAAATCCGGGATAATTGGAAACCTGATGAGTAATTCCCATATAACCTCCCGGCAATGCAGGGTCAATCAAAACGGTTCTGATTTTAGCCTGACCGAGGTAAATTCCTGCTGTAAGTCCGGCAGGTCCGCCACCAAGAATTGCTACATCATATTCTGTAACCGTTGATTTTTGATGTTCTTTAATTTCAAGAACTTCGTCGGTAGTCAGCATCTTGTCGAGGCGTTCAATGATTTCGGATTTTTTGATACCGCCACTAATGGAATCGGTTACCTGATGACCGTTATCAAAAAACAATAAAGTAGGAGAGGAGCTTACACCCAGTTCGGTAGCAAGTTCACGGTTTCCCTGACGGAAAATTTTCAGGAATTTGATTTTCTCTCCATAAAGTTCAGCCATGGCTTCAAATTTAGGAGCCAGCGCTTCACATGGCGGACATTCAGTTGAATAAAAATCTACAACCACTTTACCGCCATTTAAAACTTCTTTTTCAAAATCTACAGCATTAATTTCTTTCATAAGAACCTCCTTTGTTCCGCATTTACGGAAACTTTTTGATAATTAATTTTATTATTTATATTTTTATTGTTATCTTTTTTGAATCTTATATATGTTCATTTGTTCATATATCATTGCTTTTAAAAGGGACAGATTTTCGCTGTCCCAGAATATTAAGCCAGATAATAGGCGGCTCCCAGTGAGAGCAATTCTTTTATCGGTCTGCAGTCGGGTGTATTGACGTGTCCGTTTTTGTTTTTTGCTACCGATGCGCATCCACCTCCACAAGCCAGTGACACCGAACAGGTTTTACATTTTTCAATAGTAGTAATGTCCCTGTTTTGCCATTCTTCTATAACCTGATTATTTTTAGTTACTGTCGGGTAAAAAGTTCCGAGTTCGTCGCCTTTATTTCCCACAGTTGCCGTGCATGAGTAGATTGTTCCTGTAAAGTCAAATGCCCATTCCGTTTTACAAGCCGGACATGAATCGAACAATGCTGTTGGCAATTCTTCATTTTCGGCAATGTATTTGGCTATCGAAAATGCCGGTTTGTAGAATTCGGCAATATAGGGATGTTCCTTTAATAATTCGTACATGTGTTTGTATAAGGTTGCACGATCATAAAGTTTTTCGGGTGTACTGTTGCAGAAATGCAATTCATAGTTTCGACCGATCTGAGTTTTGAAATAAGGTGATTTAGTCCAGCCTTTGTCAATGGCAAAACGCGACAAATCAGCGAGATTTGATAAATTTTCCTTATCTACCACCATTCTCAGATTGATGTTGATATTGGCAGCAAGACAGGCATCAATTCCTTCAACAATTTTATCAAAAGTAGGTTGTTTGCCTTTCAGATAACGTCGTCCATCGTGTACTTCCTGTGTTCCATCCAATGTTACCTGAATTTCCCTGATACTTGCTGTTTTCAGCAAATCCACATAAGAAGCCAGCGTATATCCGTTTGTAACAATTGCAATGTCCAGTTTGGTTTCGTTAGCTCTTTTCAGTATGTGAGCAATCATTGTACGCTGGTTTTCGCCGGGTAATAATGGTTCTCCCCCAAAAATGGTAATGTATTTGCGTCTTCCGGCAAATTCAGTTTTTATATAATCGTAAAAAGCGTCAATAACATCGGTGCTTACAACTTTCTGAACAGGATTGTAGCCTTCCTGATAGCAATATGAACAGGCAAAATTGCAGGAATAATTTGGCACAAAAAATAACTGAGTCTCATCATCTTCTCTTTTTTCGGTAAAATCAAGGTAAGCCAGCTTGAACGCACGTTTTTCTTTTGCTTCATCAACAAGATAACCACGTTGTGCAAATTCTCCCTGAGGGTCAAGTCCGTTGTTGAGTTTTTCCACTTCATCTGCCGAAATAATATCAGCTGATTTGTGTAAGGGATTAACTATGAAGTAATTTTCAGAGTCGGCAATCGGAACAATAATATTATGTTTGGATAGAGAACCCGTAACCGCAGAAGGGGAATTTACCCCTAATCTCTGAGAGGGAACTGAATTAGCTATATATTGAAAATCTTTATTATCCATAAAAACTGAAATATCTTACATTTTATTTTAATTAAACCTAACCCGAAAAGAACTTATTCTTTCCCCTTTAGGGGTTAGGGGTTCTTTTAGGGGTTAGGGTAATTTAGTAGCTTAGTCGTGACAACCGGCTACAATGATTGAAACTTTAGCGCAGCATTGTGCAACTTTAGCTTCGTTGCTGTGGCATGCACAGCTTTTTTTCACTACACTTTTCATAAATAATTATTTTTAGTTGTGAATATTTGGCTTGAAATTAAACCCTTATTTATTTAATACCTGAAATAGTGAAACTTGCCACTTCGGCCTGACCCTTTGGATAAGGATCCGATTCTTCGAAAATTTTAATATCTGAAAACCCGGCTTCTTCCAGCATAGTAAGATATTCTGCTCTTGTCACCGCTCCGGCCCAGCATTCGGCTACCGCTGCCGGATCGTTTTTATATTCGTCAGCAATAGGCGAGGTTGAATAAATATCGCTTACCACAAACCGTCCTCCCTGTTTCAAAACACGATAAACTTCGCTCCATACAGCTGGTTTGTTTTCGGCATGATTGATAGTGCAATTGGAAATAATCAGATTTACAGTATTAGTTTCCAAAGGTAAAGCTTCCAGTTCGGCTTTCAAAATTTCTGCATTGGTAACTTCAAATTTTTCAAGATTCGCTTTCGCTTTTGCTATCATACCTTCTGAAATGTCAATACCGTACACATAACCCGTTTCACCTACCTCTTCGGCCATGCGGATAACGTCATTCCCGCGTCCGCTGCCAAGATCAACACAAATTTCACCTGTTTGCGCATTGGCATGATTTATTGCACCACCACACGATAAGCAACAACTGGTTTCGCTCAAGCTTGTATAGCGTTCGTTTATAGCTTCTGTTATCATTTTTAAATTATGTATTGTTTGGTAAAGTCTGTTATTTCTAATCTGAAACATGCTGCAAAGGTAAAACAAAATTTATAAATTACAATAATATCACTAATAAATTATTTTAATATCACTATATTTTTTCTTTATTAAAGTAATGATATTGTATTTTTAATTTGTTATATTTCTGTGAAACAGTATGATACATTGTTTTAAAAAGATATGATAATATATGAATTTTTTATTGCAGATAAAAATTTAAGAATTATTTTTGAAACAAATTGTATATTATTATAGTATCACTAAAATTATTTATATCTTTGTAGCCCGATATTTTCAAATATTCTAAAACAAATTGATTTAATGATATTTAAAAATGACATAAAACCCGAATTTGCAAAGGAACTTTTCGACGACAGCGAAAAGGTTCTTAAGTTCATCGCAGACATGAAATGGGAAAATGGTTTTGTTTGCCGGAAATGCGGACACACCAATTATTGCGAAGGTAAAACTCCTTCGTCAAGAAGATGCACGCGCTGTAAATCGGAAGAATCCGCTGCAGCCCATACTTTGTTTCATAATATAAAATTCCCGGTAAACAAAGCGTTTTATATAGCCTACAATGTTTGTGTGCTGGGAAATGAATTCTCGTCGTATAATTTTTCCGATCAACTGGGTCTGAATCAAATGACCTGCTGGAAATTCCGCAAAAGAATACAAAACTGTATCCTCAAAATTGATAATAACGCAGAAAAGGTGAAAATTAAAACCATCCTGATGAGTCAGGATTAATAATTGCTTTTTTGCTGAAGTTACTCAATTTCATTTATTTACTACCGTAATTTGAGTTTAACAAGGATTGAAAACGGGATTTGAGTTACAAGTTTCGTTACTGTCGAGTCTTTGTATTCCTTCGCTTTACCGGGTTTGTAATGAACAATTTTTTTATAATAGTGCTTTAATCTGATATTTTTTCGTTAATTTAGTGGCGAATAATTATCTGTACCTCTTAGTCAGAATATTTCATGTGCTCCCATTCTGAAAATAAATTTAAACAACAAAATAAATTCTAAATTATGAAAACTAAACTATTATTTACCAGCTTATTAATGAGTATGTTTCTATTTTTAGGCACCAGAGCCGAAGCTCAGGATTGGCCTAACCTGAATCGTTTTCGTGCTGAAAATTCTCAAATAGGTTTACCTTCAAGAGGTGAAAAGCGTGTGGTATTTATGGGAAATTCGATTACGCAGGGTTGGAAAGAGACTCATCCTAAATTTTTCAGTGATAATCCTTATGTAAATCGTGGAATAAGTGGTCAGACAACACCGCAAATGTTATTGCGCTTCCGTCAGGATGTGGTTTTACTTGAACCGAAGGTTGTTGTAATACTCGCCGGAACGAATGATATTGCCGGAAATACAGGACCTTCCACACTTGAAATGATTGAAAATAATCTGGCATCGATGTGCGAACTGGCCTCTTCAAATGGCATCAGGGTTGTGCTTTCATCAGTTTTGCCGGTTTACGATTATCCATGGCAACAAGGGTTACAACCTGCCGAAAAAATTGTTACGCTGAACGCGTGGATTAAAAAATATGCTGAAAGCAAAGGCTATACTTATCTTGATTATTTTACGCCGATGGCTGACGAAAGACACGGAATGAAAGCAGAATTGTCGAACGACGGTGTACATCCGAATGATGCCGGTTATACGCTTATGGAACCATTGGTACAGGCAGCTATTAAGCTGGCAATGAAACAAAAAATCAGAAAATAATTATTTCAATTAAGAATTTCATTTTAAATAAATGATTTATAATCAGTGGTATGTAATTCTCGATTCGAAAGAGGTAAAAAAATCAAGACCTCTGAAAATCCAACGGTTGAATCTGTGGCTGGCAGTTTGGCGCGATGATGAAGGAAAAGTGTGTTGCATTGCCGATCGTTGTTGCCACCGCGGAGCTTCACTGTCCTGCGGCAAAATCAAAAATGGAAAGCTCGAATGTCCGTTTCATGGTTTTCAGTTTGATGGAAGTGGGAGAGTTCGGCTTATTCCGGCAAACGGAAAAAATGCTGTGGTGCCCGAAAGTCAGTTTGTGACCTCGTACAGCATTTATGAAGCACACGGATTAATATGGATGTGGTGGGGCGACGAAGACAAAAGGACGGTTGAACCGTTCTTTTTTAAAGAATTGGCCGACATGTCTTATTCCACTTTTATTGATCCGTGGAATTCACATTACTCACGTTGTATTGAAAATCAGTTGGATGTGGTTCATTTACCATTTGTACATAAATCCACGATTGGAGGAGGAAACAAAACGCTGGTAAACGGGCCTGTGGTGGTGCGTGATGGAGAACAGATAACGTTTTATGTGAATAATATAACTGATGACGGTAATACTATTCCCTTAAAGCCGGATGAAATTCCTGATTATGAAAAACTGTTTCATTTACAGTTTCATTATCCCAATATCTGGCAAAACATTATTTCCGACAAAATGAGAATTTTTGCTGCATTTGTGCCTGTGGATGATGAAAATACACTGATATATCTGCGTAATTATCAGAAATTCATAACGGTTCCATTAATTAAGGACGTGGTAAATTACATAACTAAGTTGTTTAATATAATTGTTTTACGTCAGGATAAAAGAGTGGTTTTAACCCAGTTGCCAAAGCGGACCGATGAAAGAATGGATGAGAGATTGATAATGGGTGACAAACCGATTATTGAATACCGAAAACACAGAGATGAACTGAAAAAACGATAAATGAAAACTCCCGTATCAAAAGCAGATACGGGAGTTTGTTTTATCTGAGCCGTTTAATATAATCTGTCGGGCTTTCGTTGAAATACTCTTTAAAGCATTTAGTGAAGTAGGAGGGCGACGAAAAACCTGTTTCGTAGGCTATTTCCGAGATATTTTTTTCAGAATTTACCAATAACTGTTCTGCCGCTTTAAGGCGTATAATTCTTACCAGCTCGTTGGGGGCATAATTGGTTAGCGATTTTATTTTACGGTACAACTGTACCCGCGAAAGACCAAGGTTTTTGCCTATTTCGTCCACGTTCAGATCACTGTCAATCAGTCTTTCTTCAATCAGGTTTCGGAATTTACTCATAAATGTTTTATCAATTTCCGCCACATTTTCTTTCCGCTCGCCGAAGGTCAGGTTTTTCTGGAAATATTGCTTCACTTTTTCGCGGTTTTCAATAATTTTCCGTATTCTGATAAGTAAGAGATTGTCGTTAAATGGTTTGGGAATGTAGGCGTCGGCACCGCTTTCGAACCCAAGCGCACGTTGTTCGTCCAGCGCGTAGGCGGTAAGCAGCATTACCGGAATGTGACTGGTGGAAAGATTTTCTTTTATTTGTTTGCAGAGCTCAAAACCATTCATCACGTCCATTGCCACATCGCTGATAATCAGTTCGGGTACATATTTCATGGCTTTCAACACTCCCGATTGCCCGTTTGAAGCTTCGATGATTTCATAGTTTTCGTTCAGCATACTTTTGAGGTATGTTCTGACATCAACATTGTCCTCCACAATCAGAATTAACGGCTTGTCCGTATGCAGATTAACCTTTTCAGTGTCATCCTCTTCCGTTTCCAGAATCAATATATCATTTTCGCGTTCAATGGATGAGTTCAGTACGGGATATTGTTCTGCAATCGATATTTCTTTTTGTTTAAACGGAATCTGTACCGTAAATGTGCTGCCTGCACTTTCCTCGCTGTCTGTTGTGATTTCGCCGTTGTGCATTTCCACCAATACTTTGGTGAGGTTTAGCCCGATACCTGAACCTGCTGACTGCGTGTCAACCTTGTAGAAACGTTCAAAAATAAGCTGAATGTGCTGTTCGGAAATTCCCACGCCATTGTCCCTGACAGTAAGTTGCGCATAAGGTTCGTTATTTTTTGTTATTTTTGATAATTCCACCTCAATCCGTCCGTTTTCTTTTGTAAACTTAAAAGCATTGGATAATAGATTATAACAGATTTTTTCCATTTTATCGGAATCGAACCATAGAGTGAAATCATCGTCGGTTGATTTAAATGAAAAATGTATGTGCTTCTTTTTGCTGAATTCTCTGAAAGAATCAGTGATTTCATTAACGAACGACTTTAAATCTGTCAGGGTAAAATACATTTGCATTTTGCCGTTTTCGTATTTTCTGAAATCAATGATCTGATTGATCAGTTTAAGCAGAATATGAACATTTTTACGCATCAGCAACACTAATTTTTTTCCCTCTTCGCTCAGGTTTTCTTTGTTCATTAAGCTGTCGAGCGGTCCTAAAATAAGTGTCAAAGGAGTGCGGAATTCATGAGAAATATTAGTGAAAAATACTAATTTAGCCTGAGTAGCTTCTTCCAGATTTTTAGAAAGTGCAATCAACTGATCGCGCTGTTCGGATAATTCTTCTTTTTGCCGGTTAATGGCAATATTCTGAGACGCCAGTATTTTATTCGACTTGTTTTTACTGCTATACGCGCGAATCAGCAGAACGAGCAATATCACGATAATGAACAGTATTATCAGTGAGCTGAACAGAAGCATTCTCTGGGTACTGAATTTTTCGAGATTGGTGTTCAGCACTGTGTTCAGCTGGCTGATGCGCTCCTGATGATGGATTATCTGGTCGGTCTGGAGTTTCAGAACGCGGGCGTTGGTTTTGTCAACTACGGCTGTGTAAAGAATATTTTCACGATCAAACGGCTCATTATTAAGTATCTGAACGGCAGTTTGAATGGCTTTTTCACCTCCGGTAGGATAAATAAAGGTAGCATCGATTATTCCGTCAATCACTTTCTGAATACCGCCTTTCGTACCGGGTAGCGCGTCAATACCGATAATCAGTGGTTTTTTTATATCACTTTTCAGTTTCAGAGCTTCATAAGCGCCTGTTGCCATTTCGTCGTTGAGCGCGAAAACCAAATCGACAGATTTATTTTGCTGTAAGGCGTTTGTCATTTCTTCTTTTGCCCTGTTTCTCAGCCATTCGCCATCAGCCTGAAAAACAACCTTCATGCCCGGATATTTTTCAATCACACTTCTGAATCCGTTGTTTCGTTCAATATCCGGTGTAGAACCTTTTAATCCTCTTATTTCTACGATATTGCCTTTGCCGTTCAACAGATTGGCGGCATAAATACCCACTTCTTTCCCGATTTCAAAATTGTCGGCACCCACAAAAGCCGTGTATTTTACAGAACTGGTTTTACGATCGACCAGAATAACCGGAATACCTTCATTCATGGCTTTTTCTATAACGGGAGTGAGTGGGATGGCTTCGTTGGGAGAAACGATAATCAGGTCGACCCTGTCGGCTATAAAACTTTCGATGTCGCGTATTTGTCTTTGGTTGCTGTCGTCGGCCGATTTAATTTTTAAGGATATATCCTGATAAAATGAGGCCTCACGCATCATTTCATTATTCATCGATGTGCGCCATGCATCGTCGCTACACTGAGAGACTCCAATGATGAACGTCTTTTTTTTGTCTGATGAACAGGAACTGAACACCAGCATAGTCAGCATCAATAAATAATATATCTTTTTCATCGGAGACAGGTTAACAGAAAGTATTTGCAAAACAAAAATACTCAATAGTTTCAGGTGAAACAAACAAACCGACAAAACATTCAGTTCAATCGGTTTATTTTGTTTCTTTTACATTTTACAAAATAATGTACAGATATTTGAGGAAACACAGGGGATTATAAAACACTTGCGGACACAATTTTTTTCGTGAACTCTTCGGGCAAAACAGGCATTGCAC
>MTLE01001569.1_pt1 | contig 16307 bp, 15 predicted proteins | sample 1982461 | NCBI WGS metagenome assembly MTLE01 (sample SAMN05712605, study PRJNA340218) | biofilm metagenome | isolation source: sample SPL anode biofilm adapted to -200 mV | place: USA | collected 2012-02-03
AATTGCTGGTTTATTCTAGAAATAATCGCTTTTCTTTATTAAGAGGGTTCTTAAGAACCCTCTTAAATAAAAGAATGTAAAAAAATAACAATAAAAATTGAAGTGGAGTTAGTAAATGGAATTTGATGCAGTAGGAACTGACCTTGGTTCTATCTCGGAAAAAAAATGCACAGAATTTGTTGAAGCCCTGTACAGCAAGGCAGCGGTTCCTGGTGGTGGTGGCGCAGCCGCATTAGTCGGTGCAGTCGGAACGGCACTGGCCGGAATGGTTGGAAACCTTACCACGGGAAAGAAAAAATACGCAGAATTCGAAGACGATATTCAGCGAATTTTAAAAGAAGCGCAAGTGCTTCAGGATCGTCTTTTAGCGATGATTGATGAAGATGCAAAAAACTTCTTACCGCTATCAAAGGCTTATGGTCTTCCCAAAGAAACCGAAGAAGAAAAGGCTTACAAAGAAAAAACCTTAGAAGAATGTACAAAGGTTGCCTGCAGTATTCCGCTTGAAATTGTTGAGGTATGTTACAAGGCAGTTTTATTACAGGAAGAACTGGTAGGAAAAGGTTCAGCGCTGGCAATCAGTGATGTAGCTTGCGGTGTTCAGTGTTTAAGAGCGGCCATGATCAGCGGTTGGGTGAATGTTTTAATTAATATAAAAACAATCAAAGACGCAGATTATGTAGCTGATGTTAATAATCGAGTCAAACCGATGCTGGACAAAGGCGTTGAAATCTGTGATCGTGTTTATGCAGATGTTGAAAAACAACTTTCATAATAATTAATTAAAAATTTTGAACAAAGAGGAGAATTATAATTATGGCAGCAAAATTATTAAGCGGAAAAGAAGTTAGTGAGTCAATGCTGGCTGAAGTACTGAAAGATGCCAACGAACTAAAAGAAAAAGGCATTCAGGTAAAAATGGCAATCATGCGAGTTGGTGAAGATCCAGGTTCTATTTCTTATGAAAAGAGCATCATCACCAGAATGGGAAAATCAAATATCGAAGTTGAATCTGTTCAATTCCCAATCGATGTAACCGAAGCTGATTTCATTGCCAAACTTCAGGCAATCAATGAAGACAAAAACATTCACTCTGTGTTAATCTTCCAGCCGCTTCCAGATCAAATTGATGCTGAAAAAATCAAATATCTGTTAAGCCCTGAAAAAGATCCAGATGCCCTTAATCCAACAAACTTAGGAAAACTGATGATCGCAGACGAAAGAGGATTCTTCCCATGTACAGCTGAAGGTGTTATGGAAATGTTCAAATTCTATAATATCGATGTTAAGGGTAAAGACGTTGTTGTTATTAATAACTCTAACGTGTTGGGAAAACCACTGACAATTATGTTAACAAACGAATTTGCGACTGTAACCATGTGTCACGTTCATACAAAATCGACAGCTTCCTTCACAAAAACTGCTGATATTGTCGTTACTGCTTGTGGTATTTATGGTCTGGTTCGTGCGGATATGTTAAGCGAAGATTGTATTTTAATCGACGTTGCAATGTCTCAGATGAAAGATGAAAACAAAGAATTTGTATTAAACGAAGAAGGCAAGAAAATCCGAGCTGGGGATGCTCATGTTGACTGTCTGGACAAGGTTGCCATGATTACTTCAGCAACACCAGGATGTGGCGGCGGAACAGGCCCAATTACAACAGCTTTACTGGCTAAACACGTTATCAAAGCTTGTAAAATGCAAAGCGGATTACTATAAAATCTGAAAAAACAAAGGAGGTATACAATTGGAGGATTACACGAAGTTTAAACTGAAAAGAAAGGAAGAGCTCGATGCGGTTTTAGCAGACAAGAATGACTTGTTTGTTGTAGCCTGTAACAAATGCTTCAAAGAACTCGATAGTTTTGATGAACCTGAATGCGGTCTTTTTGAAGAGATTGCCAAAGAACAGGGCAAAAATATCGTTGGCTCGGCACAAATTGATTTTTTGTGCAACGAACCATTAACATCGAAGGCCTTCCAGGATCTTATTCCCCAAGACGCCAAAAATGTATTTGTTATTTCATGTGGTTTGGGTATCCAGACCATGGCAGGATTGCTTGATATTCCGGTTTATGCCGGTAGCGACACTGTAACTGTTGATGGTTACCATGGAATGGCATTAACAACGACCTTATGTGAAGCATGTGGTCAGTGTTATCTGAACATGACCGGTGGGATCTGCCCAGTTGTAGACTGTTCAAAGAGCTTACTCAATGGCCAATGTGGTGGTGCTAAAAATGGCAAATGTGAAGTTGACAAAGAAATGGATTGCGGATGGCAGCTCATTTATGAACGATTGGAAAAACAGGGACGTCTACAGGAACTGTTGGATAAACCAGTGGAACTTCGGGATTATACCAAAGTTAATCATAAGTTCGTCAGCGAATATGTAAAATCAGTTCGTGAAGAACGATATGAAGGTTACTATGGTGGTATTCACCCAACCGAATTCAAAGAGCTGAGTGAACATATCGGGCTGGTAGCATTCCCAGATCCAATCAATGTGGTTATTCCCATGTCACAGCATGCTGGAGCTCCAGCAGAGCCAATTGTAAAAGTTGGCGATCAGGTAAAAATGGGACAGAAAATTGCTCAGGCTGCTGGCTTTGTCAGTAGCGCCATTCACGCCAGCGTCAGCGGTACTGTTGTAGCGGTTGAACCGCGACGACATCCCGTGAGTGGACTGGATTCATTAGCCATTGTGATTCAATCAGATGGTAAAAATACTCTGGATGAATCCGTCAAACCAGCTGGCGATATTGACAGTCTGACCGCTGATGAAATTGTCGAAATTGTCCGTGAAAAAGGAATTGTCGGTATGGGGGGAGCAGGATTCCCAACTGCCGTTAAACTTAAATCGCCAAAACCAATTGAACTGGTATTACTCAATGCCTGTGAATGCGAACCGATTTTGACCGCCGATCACCGCGTGCTGCTGGAATATGCTGATGAAGTGATTTATGGTTTAAAAGCGATGATGAAAGCGTCTGGCGCTCCAAAAGGTGTGATTGCCATTGAAGACAATAAATTGGATGCAGTTGAATTGATGCAGGCTAAAACTGCTGATATTGAGAACATCGAAATTGTTGTTGCTAAAACCAAGTACCCACAAGGGGCTGAAAAAATGCTTATCAAACGGGTTATGGGCAAGCAAGTTCCAAGTGGTGGTCTACCAATGGATGTTGGTGCAATCGTGTGTAACGTTAGTACCGCCAAAGCCGTATCTGATGCAATCCAGTTAGGAATGCCGCTTATTGAACGGGTTGTTACTGTCAGCGGTAACCGCATGAACAAACCAGGTAACTACTTAGTTAAGATTGGTACCTCAGTCAAAGATATCGTCAACCATTGCGGCGATGTTAAAGGTGATGATGTTACTGTTAAAATCGGTGGTCCAATGATGGGCTTCGCCCAGGCGGATCTCAATGTGCCGATGCTGAAATGTTCTAACGGGATTATTGCCGTTGAAACAATTGTTAAAGAAGCAGTTGAGTGTATCAAGTGTGGTCGTTGTATGGATGTCTGTCCAATGGAACTGCGCCCACTGTACTTCACAAAATTCGCTTTAGAAGAAAACTGGGAAGGCATGAAAGCACAAAATACCATGGATTGTATTGAATGTGGATGTTGTGAATATATCTGTTCATCAAAGATTCCAATTGTTGAACGTATTAAAATTGGAAAAACTGCCATAAGGGAGGGTAAATAATATGCTGATTACCCAACTAAAATCACAAGAAGCAATCGAAGCGCTGGCTCAGGGAAAAACGGTAATCATCAACTGTCATGGCTGTAAGGAAGTCTATTTTGCAGAACATGAAGCGGATGCATTTCAAAAAGAACTGTCAGCCAACAAAGAAGTAACTCAGATCATCACCACCGATTACATCTGTAATCCGGATAATCTGAAGCTGCAATTAAAAAAACATACTGATGTCATCAATGCGGCTGATACCATTCTGGTATTCTCCTGTGGTGTTGGGATCCAGACTGTTGCTGCACTATTTGAAGGCAAAAAAGTCTATTCCTGCTGTGATACCTATCCATTACCAGGATTCCAGGGCGTAACACCACTAAATGTCGATTGTGGACAATGTGGTGAGTGCTACCTCAATGGTACTGGTGGAATCTGTCCAATTACTGCATGTTCAAAGAGTCTGATCAACGGCCAATGTGGCGGTGCCAAAGAAGGTAAGTGTGAAGTTGATAAGAACATGGAATGCGGCTGGGAACGAATTTACAGAAAATTGGAGAAACTGGACAAACTGGATAACATGAAATATGACGCACCGAAAGTGCGCAACTATAACAATCCAAACGCAGAATAACCAATAATTTAAAAAGAGTAGGAGTAATTATAAATGAGAATAACTGAGCTGTTTGAACGTGGCGAGTTTGTATTAACTGCGGAAGTAGGACCTCCAAAAGGGGTTGAACTTGACCATTTAATTAAAGACGCCCATGAATATTTAAAAACCCGGGTTCATGCATTGAACGTAACAGATAACCAATCCTCAGTCATGAGAACTGGTTCACTGGCAACCTGTCGAGTTCTGAAGGATGAAGGGCTGCTGCCAATCTTCCAGGTGACCTGTCGAGATCGAAACCGTATTGCTTTACAGTCAGATATCTTAAGTGCAGCATTACTGGGTATTGAAAATTTACTGCTGTTAACCGGAGATTACACAACATTAGGTGATCATCCTCAGGCAAAACCAGTTTTTGATTTGGATTCCGTGTCATTGATTCATGCAGTAAAAAGATTAGAAGAAGGTTTTGATATCGCTGGAAATGCGGTTGATGGCGCTCCTCCTAAATTTGCCAAAGGTGCTGTTGTATCACCATGTAGTGATTCAGTCGATGTTCAGTTGGCAAAAATGGAAGCAAAGGTAAAAGCTGGATGTGAATATTTCCAAACTCAGGGTGTTTACGAACCAGAAAAATTCATCAAATTCATGGAACAAGCAAAACAATTTGGCGTACCTGTACAATTGGGCCTGATCATTCCTAAAAATGTTGGTATGTGCCGATATATGAATGCCAATGTAGCTGGTGTTCATGTTCCTGATGAAATGATTGCTGAATTACAGGCAGATAAAGAAAAAACCAAAGCTGGTGATACTGGTGTTGAAATCTGTGCCCGTCTGATCAAAGAATGTAAAGACTATGCTCAAGGTGTTCATATCATGTCATTAGGTTGGGAAAATAGAATTCCAGAAATTCTTGACTTAGCTGGTATTGCACCAATCACTCCAGTCGTTTAAGAACAAATTAAAACGAAATACCGGCCATGCCGGAGTTTCTAAAATGCTCCTCTTAAGGTGGGCGGTTTATCTAAGTAAACTGCTCATTTTAAGGAGAACGGTTTATTCAAATAAACGGTTCAACTGATGGAGGAGCTTTTATTTTGGTTGTAGCGGTATCAGAATTTATGATACCCGCAGGTTTACAGGTTGGTGATATATTGAAAATAGCAGCAATTGCAATAGAGGCAGCTGAATCTGAAGCTACGGATATGCTTTGCGACGTGTACGTAAACAAAAAGCATGTTAATTGATTGTCATGTTCATGTTGGGCTCGGTCAATTAAAAGGTTTGAAAAAATCTGATGTAGCTGATGAAGTCTCAGTTGAGGCGATAAAAGGACTAATTAAAAGCTATCAGAATAAAGGGGTACAGGCAATCCGTGATGGCGGGGATGGTTCGGGAATTGGAATAATTTTCAGAGATATTTCAAAAGATTCCGGTCTTATTTTTAAGACACCCATTCATGCATTGTATAAAAAGGGCCATTATGGTGACTTTTTAGGCAACTCCGTGGATAATGTAAAAGATGGTATCAAAAAGATGAATCATCTCATCAAAAAGAAACCAGATTTTATTAAAATTATTCTAACCGGCATCATGAGTTTTACCGATCTTGGTGCCTCAGGTCCGGTGGGGTTTTCTAAAAGTGAATGTTCGGAAATGATTGATCATGCCCATCAACAGGGTTTATCGGTCATGGTTCACGCCAACACCCCAGAGGGTATTATGATCGCTTTGACATCGGGGGCGGATACCATTGAGCACGGCTATGGTATCAATGATGACTGCCTTCATGCCATGCGTGAAAGTGGTGTAATCTGGGTGCCGACCCTGGCACCTTTTGCCAATATCGCCAGATGCAGTGAAAGCAGCCCGATGAAAAAATATCAAAAAGTATCGGAAGCATATTTTAGACAACATCAGTTGATGGTAAGAAAAGCGGATGCAATGGGTGTGAACATTGCATTAGGTAGTGACTCAGGAGCGACGTTAGTTCCCCTGGGACAAGGCACGTTAGATGAGCTTGCATACTTAATTGACTGTGGATTGACCGAAGAAAAACTGGAAAACATTGGAAAATGGGTTATTGACCTCTAATTGTGAATGAGCTTAAGAGAATCCCTGTAAATTTTATTTACAGGGATTCTTTCTTTTGAGTTAATACAAATTAAGCAATAGAGGATGTTTTTTTAAAAAATATCAGGGTATAAATGTTTGATAATCTATTTAAATTTGGGTGGTGTGCATATGTTATACGAAAAATTTGTGGAGTGTCTGGAAAATGATGATAAACCGAATGCGGTACGGGTTGCCCTTGACGCCCTGGAAACCGGTAAGGTGGGAATTGTCGAGTTATACAACGACTTGTTAATTCCGGCTCAAAATAAAATGGAGTTGGAAGAGCGAAGAGAATCGGTAGCGATCTGGAAAGAACATTTTAGAACTTCAGTGGTTCGAACGGTCATTGAATACTGTTATCCCCGGGTCGTGAATGAAGGAATGCGCAACAGTTTCAAAAGTGGTCGGAAGAAAATTGTGGTTTTCTGTCCAGCGGAGGAATACCACGATATTGGGGCCCGGATGATTGCTGATTTTTTTATCTTATGTGGCCATCAGGTCTATTTTTTAGGTGGCAATACACCACCAGAAGCGCTCCTGCAGGCAATGGTGCGGCTGCGGCCGGAGGCTATTGCCATGGGAGTCAGTAATTATTTTAATCTGGTTGCCGCCAAACGTACCATTGAAGATGTCCGAAAAATAATGGGAAGTGAAACCGCCATTATCTTAGGTGGAGCGGCATTTAAAGATAATTTGACGGTGGTGAAAGAAATCGGTGGGAATTACTATGTGGATGGTTATGACGCTGTGGTAAGGATCTCAGAAGGGTGGGAAAATTATGAAACTGGCATTTGATATCGCACTTCGATTTTTAAAATCCAGTAAGGGACAGACGGCACTGATTGTACTGGGCATTGCCATTGGGGTGTCGGTTCAGATATTTATTGGTTCGCTGATTACCGGCCTCCAAAAAAGCCTGGTCGATAAAACGGTGGGAAGTGCCCCTCAAATTACCGTTTCACCCCAGGAAGATGGCGCTTATATTTTGGATTCCCAGGCAGAAGCGAAAACTATTAAAGCTGCTAATCCTGAAGAAATAAAAAATCTGGTGGCAGTCACTCAAGGTCCTGCTATTCTTAACACAGCCGATGAGTCAGCCACCATTCTTCTCCGCGGGTTTGACTGGGAAGCAGCCCAGGGAATCTATAAAATATCAGATCGGATTGTCAAAGGGGAGTTGGCGACCAATGACAATGAAATCATAATTGGAGAGGATTTTGCAAAGAATTTGAGCTTGAGCGTCGGAGATACAATTGAATTGATCACCCCCGCCAAAAAAACCGGTAAATTTCTGATCACAGGGATATTTGATTTGCAGGTAAAGTCGTTAAATGAATCATGGATTTTGAGTAATGATCGTGCGGTTCAGGCATTTCTGGAAACGGGCGAAGGTGTTTCGCAGATCGAAATGCAGGTAAATGATGTGTTCGCCGCCGATGAAGTAGCTGGAGATATTAAAAAACGACTCAATGACGATAGTTTAGTCGTGACAAACTGGAAAGAAGAAAATGCTGCGCTTCTATCAGGTCTTTCTGGTCAAACAGCATCGAGCTTGATGATTCAGGTTTTTGTGATGATTTCGGTTGTTTTGGGAATCGCCAGTGTATTGGCCATCAGTGTGGTCCAAAAATCCAAACAGATTGGGATTTTAAAGGCAATGGGAATGCATAATCCAAAGGCCAGTCTGGTTTTTTTATTTCAAGGATTTTTGCTTGGTGTTCTGGGAGCCCTTGTGGGTGTTGGTCTGGGAATTGGCTTGAGCTGGTCTTTTGCCACCTTTGTTACCAATCCCGATGGGTCATCCCTGGTGCCCTTTTTTATTGACTGGAATTTCATTGGAATTTCAGCGGGAATTGCAGTCGCTGCTTCCACCCTGGCAGCCTTGATTCCAGCGATTCGCGTATCCAAACTTGATCCCATGGAGGTAATTAAAAATGGATAATTATGTGGTTGAAGTCAAGGGCGTAAATAAAGTTTATGGCAAAACGATTAAAACGGTGGCGTTGCACAACTTGAACCTGGGTTTTAAAACGGGATCCTTTAATGCCATTATTGGCGAGTCAGGCAGTGGTAAAAGCACCCTCCTCAACATTTTGGGAACCCTGGATCGCCCGACTAAAGGCGATGTAATTATCAATGGGGTGTCCACTAAAAACATGTCTAAAGGACGCTTGAGTGATTTGCGCAATGAAACGCTGGGGTTTGTTTTCCAGTTTCATTATCTGCTGCCGGAGTTTACCGCTCTGGAAAATGTACTGATGCCCTATCGGATTGCTAATGGAAAGGCGGGTAAAAAGAGTCAGGATAGAGCCAGGGAAATACTGAATCTGGTGGGACTTGAAAAGGTGGAAAATAATCTGGCAACCAATATGTCGGGAGGGCAACAGCAACGGACGGCCATTGCCAGAGCACTAATGAATCAGCCAAAAATTATTCTGGCCGATGAACCCACTGGAAATTTGGATTCCCAGACAACCGACAGCATTTACCAACTTTTCCGGAAAATCAACCAGGAGTTGGGAACCACCTTTATTATTATCACCCATGATCGGCGGGTTGCCGAAAAAGCAGATCGTATTGTCGAAATTCTGGATGGCCGTATTTCATTGGACGTTGTCAAATAAGCCGTCCTAGTCTAAGGGCCTATTATAATAGTAGATTAATGAACGCTTTCATTGATTTTGTTAATTATTACTGGTAATCATGTCAGTCATCGTATAAAATAGGAAGATAGACATTTTGCGCTTAAACTAGGGGAGAATCAATGAAAAAAATTATGATTGTTCGGCCCAATGACTTTGTGGATATTTCGATGGAAATTCCCGGAATTATGACGGACGTAAAATATTATACCGGCGATAACTTCGTGGGTGAAAGAATTGACGGTTATGAAGCACCAATCATTTTATTGACTGAAAAAGCCGTAGTCGCACTGGGACGGGTTCAGAAACAACTGCTGGAAGAAGGATTTGGATTAAAAGTATTTGATGGATATCGTCCCAAGCGGGCGGTGGATCATTTTGTTCGCTGGGGAAAAATGGAAGAGGACAATAAAACTAAAAACACTTATTATCCCCAAAAAACCCGGCAGGAAGTTTTTGAGGGCGGATTTATCGCCGCAGAATCTTCTCATACCCGGGGTAGCACCGTAGATCTGACGGTGGTCAATATCGAAACAGGAGTTGAAATTGATATGGGGGGGATTTTTGATTTCTTCTCGGAAGTCTCCTACAGTGATTATGACCATCTGACCCTGGAGCAAAGTAAAAATCGGGTTCAGCTTCGCTATCTGATGCGCTCAGAAGGATTTGAACCGATGCAGCAGGAGTGGTGGCATTTTACCTTAACCGACGAACCCTATCCCGAAACCTATTTTGACTTTCCAATTCAAGATGATGTTTTGAAAAACTATAAATAATGCGGTTCAAATTACTAGAGGTGCTTTATTAGCTGGAAATAGTGCATTTTATTAATGAAAACTATAAAAAATGTGATATAATAATAAAATTAGATAAAAATATGATACGATCAGGAAAGAAGAAAAAAATGAGAAAAAGAAATAAAACACTCTTGATTGGACTCGGGGTGTTATTAGTTATTTTCGCCGTTTTATTATCGCTGAACCAATTTTATATTGATTATCTTTGGTTTGTGGAGATGGGCTATACTGAGATTTTCTTTAAGGAACTTGTGACGAAAACACAAATCGGCATTCCGATCTTTATTGGTTTGGTAGTGGTTTTGTTTTTTTATTTAAAGTTGCTTAACCGCATTTCAGCAAAGTACTTAGGGAGTATTCAGAAAGCGACGAAAAAGCAAAATATTGTTGCCATTAGTGTGAGTGGTGTGGTTGCTTTTTTTCTGACCATTCTAATCTCAGACCGCTTATGGTACCAAATACTCGAATTTATTAATCAGACCCAATTTAATTTGACCGATCCTATTTTCAATCAGGATCTGGCTCTTTATTTTTTTGGATTGCCATTATATCAGGAAGTTTTTGCTATTTTTATCGGTTTCTTTGCGGTCATTGTCGTCTTGACATTTTTATATACGGCCTATATTCTTTATCAGGGAAAAAAAATTGAGTTTAACCGCGAAAAAGATCTTGAATCCATTAAAGTCAATGCAAAGGGGATATTCAAATCCTATCTCGAGATTGCATCGAAACAGATTGGCATTTTTTTAGGAGTGCTTTTTTTAATCCTGTCGATTGGTAGCCTGTTAGAAGCATTTCAGCTGCTTTACTCAACTTCAGGGATTGTTTTTGGGGCCGGTGCGTCAGATATTGATGTCGGACTGAAGGTCATCATTATTAAAGCAGTTTTATGCCTGGTATTGGCAGTGACTTCCATTGTTGCCGGGTATCAGAAAAAATATCTTGTCATGGGTGCTGGTCCGGTTCTGTTCGCGGTGGTGGTTATTCTTGGCGGTGCGGCCCAGGGGATTTATGAATCACTGATTGTTATTCCAAATCAGTTTACAAAAGAAGAAGCGTACATTATCAATAACATTGAATATACCCAACAGGCCTATGATTTAGCCAATGTTGAAACCCGTGAGTTTTCAGGAACACAGGAAATAACGGCCAAAGATATTAAAGAAAACAACATTACCATCGATAATATACCCATCAACGATCAAATACCGACCCAGGAGATGTATAATTCCCTCCAGGGAATCCGAAACTACTATCAGTTTTATGATGTCGATGTGGATCGTTATTTTGTTAATGGGGTTTATACTCAGGTATTCCTGGGTGCCCGGGAAATGAATAATACCTTACTCCCTGCAGAAGCCAAGACTTGGGTCAATCAGCACTTGAAGTATACCCACGGCTTCGGTGTGGCGGTATCTCCGGTCAACAAAACCAACAATGTTGGACAACCGGATCTGATTGTTAAAGATATTCCGCCGGTGACGGATGTCAGTGAACTGGTAATCGAGGAACCGCGGATTTATTTTGGTGAAAATGACTACGGCTATGTCGTCACCAACTGTACCACTGCCGAGTTTGATTATCCCCAGGGTGATAATAACCAGGAAGTTACCTATACCGGGACGGCGGGCATACCAATGACCTTTTTCAATAAGTTGGCGTTTGCCCTCTATCATGGTTCATCAGAACTGCTTTTGGCAAATGAAATTACGGGCGACAGCAAGATGCTGATTCATCGCAATATTTCAGAACGTGTCGCAACGATTGCGCCGTTTTTAAGCTATGAACATGATCCCTATATGGTAATTTCCGAAGGCCGACTATATTGGATCGTGGATGCCTTCACCACCAGTGATCGCTATCCCTATTCGCAACCCTATGACGATGCTGGCAATAATTATGTCCGTAACTCAGTGAAGGTCGTTGTTGACGCTTACAATGGCGACGTGACCTTCTACAAAGTTGATGACGAACCGGTGTTGGAAACCTACAGTAAAATATTTCCGGGATTTTTGAAAGATCTTTCAGAAATGCCGGAAGGCATTAAACAACATCTGCGCTATTCAAAAACGATGTTTGATGTTCAATCGGATATTTATAAAACCTACCATATGTCAAACGCCAGGGTCTTCTATAATAAGGAAGATCAATGGGAAACTGCGACTCAGTTTTATGAAACCGAGAAAACAGAGGTGCCGGTTGAATCCGCTTACACCATCATGGAGCTTCCGGATCGTCAGCCTGAATTCATGCTGACCGTGCCCTTTACCCCAAAGGATAAGGATAACATGATTGCCTGGTTGGCCGGAGTATCAGACGGGCCAGGTTATGGGCAGCTGATTTTATATGAGTTCCCCAAACAACAGCTGATTTATGGCCCAATGCAAATTGAACAGCGGATCGATCAGGATACGATCATCTCGCCGCAATTAACCTTACTGGGCCAACAGGGATCCCGGGTGCTACGGGGAAATCTGATGTCGATTCCCATTGAAAATGCAATCATCTATGTGGAACCGATTTACATTCAAGCGGTTGGTGGTGAAAACAATCTGCCAGAATTAAAAAAAGTTGTGGTCTCATACCAGAATGAAATTGTTATGGCAGACTCGCTGGAGTTGGCGCTGGCCCAGGTTTTTGACATACAGGAACTGCTAAGCACCGCAATACCAACTCAAAGTACGGGTAGCACAGCAACCACAGCAGAATTAATTACCAAAGCAAATGCTTTGTTTAAAGAAGCTCAAGAAGCTCAAAAGGCTGGTAATTGGGCGGGATATGGACAAAAGATAAATGAGTTGGAACAGGTTCTGGCTCAACTTTCGCAACTTTCTGGGGCAACTCAGTAGGATAAGATCATAAGAAATTAAAAGCAGGAGGAAAAAATGCTCGATATAAAGCGCATCAGAGAAAATAAGGAAGAAGTCCAGGCAGGTCTGGACAAACGAGGTCAATATGATCTCAGTGTGATTACCACTTTGGACGAAAGGCGTCGGGAGACATTGGGCCAAGTTGAAGAAATGAAGAGCCGCCAGAATGTGGTGTCCAAACAAATTCCGATACTCAAGAAAGAAAACAAGGATTGTACCGAGATCTTCGCCGAGATGAAGGAGCTTTCCAATGCGATAAAAGATTTGGATGCAGCCGTCAAAACAATTGATGATGAAATCAAAATGCAGTTGCTGAATTTTCCCAATATTCCCAACCCACAAGTCAAGGTTGGGAAGGATGATACCGATAATCTGGAAATCAGAAAATGGGGAGAACCCCGAACATTTGATTTTGAGATCAAAGCGCATTGGGACATTGGAGTGGATCTGGACATTCTGGATTTTGAACGTGCGGTCAAAATTACCGGTGCCCGTTTCAGTATGTTCAAAGGTGATGGGGCACGATTGCAACGAGCGCTGATTAACTTTATGCTGCACACCCACTGTGATGAGCATCATTATACTGAAATTTCCCCACCATTTATGGTAAATCGGGAAAGTATGACCGGGACTGGACAGCTGCCCAAGTTTGAAGAGGATGCTTTTCATTTGCCAAGTAAGGACTTTTTTCTGGTGCCAACCGCAGAGGTGCCGGTAACCAATATCTATCGTGATGAAATTCTGACAGAAGAAGAACTGCCCAAGTATTTTACCGCCTACACCCCTTGTTTCAGACAGGAAGCGGGATCAGCCGGTCGTGATACCCGGGGGTTAATCCGTAATCATCAGTTTGATAAGGTGGAAATGGTTAAATTTGTTCATCCAGATCGCTCCTATGAAGAACTGGAATCATTAACAAATAATGCTGAACGGATTTTACAATTACTGGAGATCCCTTATCGGGTAGTTGAACTATGCACCGGCGATCTGGGCTTCAGCTCGGCAAAAACGTATGATATTGAAGTGTGGATGCCAAGTTATAACCGTTATGTCGAAATTAGCTCCTGTTCAAATTTTGAAGACTACCAGGCCCGGCGGGCAAACATACGCTTTAGAGATGGCGAAACCAGGAAAACCCGCTTTTTACATACCCTTAATGGTTCAGGATTGGCTGTAGGGAGAACCTTTGCCGCTATTTTAGAAAATTACCAGCAGGCTGATGGTTCGGTTATGGTTCCCGAAAAACTGGTTCATTATATGTGGGGAAAAACGGTAATTGGCAAGTAAGTAAAAGTTAATTTAGATAAAAATTAAAAAATAAATGACACTTGTGATTGAGAATAAAGATCGTGTCAGATGGAGGAAATAATGAGTATGAATGCAAAAGAGTTAGTTATCACCGAGGATGGTTTTAACAACATAAAAAAGGAATTGGAATATTTAAAAACGGTAAAGCGTCATGAAGTCGCAGACCGAATTAAAACAGCCCGGGAGTTCGGAGATTTAAGTGAAAATGCCGAATATGATGAAGCGAAAAATGAACAGGGGTTTGTGGAAGGCCGAATTTCAGAACTGGAGCACAAGCTTAAAATTGCGGTAGTCATTGACGATAAGGATATTCATACCGAAGATGTTGGTGTTGGAAGTATCGTTAAAATTAAAAATCCGTTATTGGACTTTGTCGCAGAATATAAAATTGTTGGATCAGCAGAGTCCGATCCTAAAAACAACCGTATTTCAAATGAGTCTCCGATCGGTTCGGCACTGCTGGGAGCAAAGGTTGGCGATACCGTAAAGGTTCAGATTCCTGACGGTGAAGCTGCATATCAGATTTTAGAAATACGAAGATAGAGGAGTAGACATTGACAACAGAAAACCTAAGTGAACTTCTGGAAATAAGAAGAGATAAATTAAAAAACTTACAGGATGCCGGGAAGAATCCCTTTGAACAAACCAGTTTTAATGTGAGTGCTCATGCTAAAAAAGTAGAAGCCGCATATGATGACTATGAAGAAAAAGAAGTAACCATGGCAGGACGGATCATGTCCAAACGGGGCCAGGGAAAAGTGTCTTTTTATGATCTTCAGGACTCTACCGGGAGAATTCAGTTATTTCTGAAAAAAGACGCCCTGCCAGACATTTATGACGAAATTAAAACCTATGACATTGGCGACATTGTTGGTGTTAAAGGCGAAATTTTCAAAACAAAAATGGGTCAGATTTCAGTAAGGGTTTCCGAGCTGACGCTGCTGAGTAAATCACTACAGATTCTGCCGGAAAAATATCACGGTCTTAAAGATATGGAATTGCGTTACCGCCAGCGTTATGTCGATCTGATTGTAAATCCGGAAGTGAAGGATGTATTTCAGAAACGTTCACTAATTATGCGAAAGATTCGCGAATTTTATGACTTCCGTGATTTCATTGAAGTGGAAACACCGGTTCTTTCCAATCTGGCTGGTGGTGCCAATGCCAGACCCTTTATTACCCACCACAATGCTTTGGACATCACGTTATATTGTCGGATTGCTCTGGAATTACCGCTCAAACGATTAATTGTTGGTGGCTTTGACAAGGTTTATGAAATGAGTCGGGTTTTTAGAAACGAAGGTATGGATGCCACCCACAACCCGGAATTCACACTGCTGGAATCTTATGAGGCTTATGCCAATTATGATGATCTCATGAAAATGATTGAAGAACTCTACAGTTTTTTGGCAAAAGAAGTGAATCAATCAGAAACTGTTATTTACGGCGATAAGGAAATCAGTCTGGCTGCGCCATTCAAACGGGCACGAATGGTTGACTTAGTTAAGGAGCACACCAATGTGGACTTTGATGTGATGACCGATGTTGAAGTGGCCCGAGCCGCTGCCAAAGAACTGCATGTGGATGTGGATGGAAAAAACAGTGTTGGTGAAATTATGGCTGAAGTCTTTGACGAATTCGTTGAAGATAAACTGATTCAACCAACCTTTGTAACCATGCATCCGGTCGAAATTTCGCCACTGGCCAAGAAAGACCCCAAAGACCCACGCTACACCGAACGATTTGAGCTTTACATTAACGGCGCCGAATGTGCTAATGCATTTTCTGAACTCAATGACCCCATTGATCAGAAAGAACGGTTTATGTCCCAGGTTCAGAAGAAAACCGACGGTGACGATGAAGCGCATCCTTTTGATGCCGACTTTATTAATGCCCTGGAAGTCGGTCTGCCACCTACTGGCGGTTTAGGGATTGGAATTGATCGATTGGTTATGTTATTCACCAATCAACATAGTATCAGAGATGTTATTCTTTTCCCGACAATGAAGCCCATTGACTGATCATTAAATGTAGAAGGAGCTTAAGGCTTAGTGTTTTAAGCTCCTTTATTTTGCAAAGAAGAATAAATAAAATAATAAAATATTTGATCATAGTGTTTATCTTATGAGTATAAGGGTAAATAATCAAAACGTGTCGGAAAAACAGTTAATAAAGCACACTTAGAGGCTGCTGAAAAGCCGATGATGGCGAATTATGAAGGTGGCGAAAGAAAGTTTAAAAAAACTTTCAAAAACCAGT
>MTLE01000703.1_pt1 | contig 16298 bp, 10 predicted proteins | sample 1982461 | NCBI WGS metagenome assembly MTLE01 (sample SAMN05712605, study PRJNA340218) | biofilm metagenome | isolation source: sample SPL anode biofilm adapted to -200 mV | place: USA | collected 2012-02-03
GGCGCCGGCTATTTTGATTATTACCTGATCCATAATCTGGGCGAAGGCCGAACCAAAGCCTTTGATGACTTTGATATGTGGTCTTTTGTGCAGGAAAAGAAAGCCGAAGGCCTAATCAAGCACGTCGGTTTTTCATTCCATTCCACCGCCGATGAACTGGAAGCGATTCTTAAGGCCCATCCGGAGATGGAATTCGTTCAGCTGCAGATTAATTATGCCGACTGGGAGAATCCCGCCATTCAGTCACGGGCCTGTTATGAAATGGCCAGAAAGTATGGCAAGCCGGTCATTATCATGGAACCGGTCAAGGGGGGCATGCTGGCGTCACCACCGGAGTCGGTGGCCGAACTTTTTACGGCAGCTGATCCCAAGGCCTCGGTGGCCTCCTGGGCGATCCGCTTTGCGGCCAGTCTGGAGGGTGTCATCACCGTGCTTTCAGGGATGAGCAATCTTGAGCAGATGGCGGATAATCTTTCCTATATGAAAAATTTTATGCCACTGACTGAAGACGAAAGAAGTGTGGTTAAAGCAGCTCAGGAAGCCATGAATCGGATTCCCCTGATCCCCTGTACCTCCTGTGATTATTGTGCCAAAGTCTGTCCCCAAGATATCGGGATTTCCGGATCGTTTACGGCCATGAATTCCCTGACGATCTATCGACAAAAAGATCGGGCCGTTCATCAGGTCGGCTGGCTGGTCGGAGGGCACGGTCGCAAGCCGGCCACTGAATGCATTCAATGTGGCGAATGTGAAAAAGTCTGTCCCCAGCACATTGCCATCAGTGACGAGCTGAAAAAGGTCAGTGCCGCACTACTGTCATAACGGCCCAGTTAATTAAAAACAAAGAAAATTTGGAGGAAACAATGATATTTAATACTTTTAAAGATAAAAAACTATCCGCCCTGGGGTTTGGGGCGATGCGACTGCCCACTATTGGCGAAGGCTTCAGTGCTCCGGTCAATGAGGAAGAAGCGGCCAAGATGGTGGATGTGGCGATTAAGAACGGGATCAATTACTTTGATACCGCCTATGCCTATCATGCCGGGGCATCGGAGCTGGCGATGGGCCGGATTCTTAAGAACTATCCCCGGGACAGTTTTTATCTGGCCAGCAAATTCCCCGGTTATGAAGTGCGAGAAAGTTGGGATGCGAAAGCGCAGTTTGAGGAACAATTGGAGAAATGCGGTGTGGACTATTTTGATTTTTATCTGATTCACAATGTCTACGAACGAAACATTGATGTCTATTTTGATGAGCGTTGGGGCATTGTTGAGTATCTGATTGAGCAGAAGAAAAACGGTCGGATCAAACATCTGGGTTTCTCAACTCATGGCCTGAAACCAACCATTGAGCGTTTTCTGGAACGTTATGGTGAATACATGGAATTCTGCCAGATTCAGCTCAATTTCCTGGACTGGAAATTGCAGAAGGCCAACGAAATTTATGAAATGCTGGTCGCAAAAAATATCCCCATCTGGGTGATGGAACCAGTCCGCGGCGGCGCTCTGGCCAGTTTTTCCGATGAACAGACTAAAAAACTGCGCGAACTGCGGCCGGAAGAAAGCACCGCCGCCTGGGCGTTCCGTTTTCTCCAGGGTATGTCCGGTATCAAGGTGATTCTTTCTGGGATGTCAAACCGGGAACAGCTGGAAGATAATTTAAAAACCTTTGAAGCGGCAAAACCTCTGACCCCAAATGAAATGGCCGTGGTTGAAGAAATCAGAGACAGCATGCTCACGATGCTGCCCTGCACCGCCTGTAAATATTGCTGTGCTGAATGTCCCCAAGAGCTGGATATTCCAACCCTCTTGCATCATTACAATGATCATAAGTTCCAACCGGGCTTTATTGCCCCCATGGCCATTGCTGGAATGGCTGAAGAAAAACGTCCGGGGGCCTGCATCGAATGTGGCAAGTGCAAACAGGTCTGTCCCCAGAATATCGATATTCCTGCAGCGCTGAAGGATTTTCAGCAGATGCTGGATGAAGCACCAGCCTGGGGCTGATCTGACAAATATGAACAAGGAGAGATTGTCATGAGTAAAAAATTAGTGGCTTATTTTTCAGTCAGCGGCGTAACCAAAAAGGTGGCCGAGACCCTGGCTATGGCGGCAGGGGCCGACCTTTACCAGATTAAACCAGTTATTCCCTATACCCCGGCGGATTTAAACTGGTCGGATAAAAAAAGTCGCAGCAGTGTGGAAATGAAAGATCCGACATCCCGGCCAGAACTCGCCGATAAAAATGCTGAGGTAAAAAACTACGATGTCATTTTTATAGGTTTTCCAATCTGGTGGTATGTGGCCCCGCATTTGATCAACACGTTTCTGGAGAGCTATGACTTCTCCGGCAAAACCATTGTGCTGTTTGCCACCTCCGGGGGCAGCGGCTTTGGCAAGACTATTGAAAACTTGAAAGGCAGTGTGTCGGCAACAACGATTATCAAAGAGGGCGGGCTGCTTAACACAAGAATGTCAAAGGATGAGATGGCGGATTGGGTGAAGGGACTGGGATTATAAAGAAAAGATGGCGTTTATTACGTCAAACCGCGAGCTGTAAAGCGTGAGCATAATTTAACTATGGATCACAACTTCACAAGCTATGATATAATAAAAAATATTGGGAAGCGAAAGGGGTTTACAATGAATCGAGGAATTCTAGTCACCGGTGGTGGACATGGGATTGGAAAACAGCTTTGTCTGGACTTTCTTGAGGTGGGGGATCAGGTCTGTTTTATGGATTTTGATGAGGCCGTGTCCCGAGAATTTGAAGCCCAGCACGCTAAGCTGTTTTACTTTTATGGCGATGTGGCCAATCCCGAAAGTCTGAAAGAATTTGTGAATTTTGCCATGGAGAAGCTTGAGCGAATTGATGTGCTGGTTAATAATGCCTGTCAGGGAAACAAAGGGATTTTGTCCGATTTAAGTTACGAAATGTTTGACTACGTCCTCTCGGTGGGCCTTAAAGCGCCCTATGAACTGAGCCGTCTGTGCCGGGATCAGCTCATAAAAAACCAGGGCCATATCATAAACATTGCCTCGTCCCGGGCATTTCAGTCAGAACCGGATACCGAAAGCTATGCCAGTGCCAAGGGTGGGATTGTCGCCCTGACCCATGCTCTGGCCATATCACTGGGGCCAGCGGTACGGGTCAACTGCATTGCCCCGGGGTGGATTGACGTCAATGGTCGAGAGGATCACAGCCAAACCGATAAGGCGGCGATCCCGGCTGGTAAGGTGGGAAATCCCAGCGACATCTCCCAAATGGTACTCTTTCTGACCGGGCAAAGCTTTATTACCGGAGAAACCATCACCATTGATGGTGGGATGAACAAACGGATGATCTATCATGGCGACTGGAACTGGGAATATCGGGGCTAGTTTATCAATTCGAATTGGATGATCGTCGTTATGATCCGGTAGGGCCCCCGGTTGGCGATTAGATAAATAAGTATGTCTGATGTCATCATTCCAGAATGGGAGGTCATGGGCCAGGCCGGATATGTTCCATGGTGGAAGTGAATTTTTCAATCGCTTCGACCATGGCTGAAACGATTGAAAGCTTAAGATACATTCAGAATCAGTCATTTTGACATCGACTTGACACAAAATAGACTTAAGATGTTTTTACAGAAATAAAAAACGATTAAGGAGTTGAGTCGTATGAAAAAACAAGTTAAATTACTGTCAATTACTGCCCTTGTCTTGTCGATTCTATTCGCTACCGCCAATGTTATGGCTGCAGAGGTTTCAAAAGGATCAGCAGCGGCCCTGGCAGATGACAGCTACACCCTGGAAGAAATGTTGACCTATGCCATTCAGGATGAATATGCAGCCCAGGCCGAATATGCAAAAATTATCAGCGTTTATGGTTCGGTAAAGCCGTATAAAAATATCGTGAAAGCTGAGGAAAAACATATCAGTGCCTTGTTGCCATTGTTTGAAACGGCAGGGTTTGCTGTCCCGGTTAATGATGCCGCCGCTGATGTGGTCCTTCCCGATTCGCTAAAAGCCAGCTACCAGGTCGGAGTTGATGCGGAAATCATGAACATAGATATGTATCAGCGATTTTTGGCTGAAGACCTGCCTCAAAATGTGCGAACCGTCTTTGAATCGCTAATGCAGGCTTCTGAAAGCCATCTGGTAGCGTTTGAAAGAGCAGTTGGTCGCTAAAAACAGGGTATTGTAACAGGCTGATCGAATTTAAAAAATAAAAAATTCACTTACAAAATGTTTTTACTTCGGGTATAATACTAGCATTGAAATTTTAGCGCGTATAATGGTTCAGCGTGAGATCAGCTTTGGTCTTGCGCTTTTTTTTTGCCTGGATTTCAAAAAATTAGAAATGAGGAAATGGTTTATGGATTTTTACATGAAACTGCCACGAAGCAAAAAAGAGTTTGCCTTGTTTATGGCGGTGATCTCAGTTGTCTCGGTGAACATCATTGCGCCGCTGATTACTTGTTTTGAAGTTGGCTTTCGGATGGATGTGTGGGTGGATGCTATCAAAATAATTCCTTTTATTTGGATAACCGTGATCGCCCTGGTTTTAATGACCTACAAACCGGCCAGTTGGCTGACTGGCAAAATTGTCGCGCAGGATGACAGTTTTTCTGCCCATATGTTGGCAAATATTTTATGCAGTGTTTTCCTGATGTCAATCTTTCTGACGGTTATCGGTACCTGGATAGGTAGCCGACAGGTGAGCATGGAGCCAATTATCCTGTTTTTTTATAAATGGCCCCGAAACTTTGCGATTTCATTTGCCGTGGAAGCGTTGATTGCTCAGCCGCTGGCCAGACTGGTAATGGTAAAATGGCATCAGATTAAAGACGGCCGATTGGATACGGAAAGATTCTGATCATAAAAATTCATGGAGTGTTGTTTGGCCGAGCTTAAACCGCATGGGGCTGCATGTAGCGAAACATAATAAGCGGAACCAGCGCCTTCACTAGCATGGTTGTATAAGCGATCCGGATAAAGAAAAACTGGAAAAAATTCAGGGACTCAAATCCGAAAAAGCTCATTACCACATAATAGACGATGGTGGTCAGAACAATGATCGGCAGGCAGAGAACAACAGTCAGTAGCCAACGGTTTTTGGGCAGCCAGGCGACATAGGGATTTGATTCTGTCAGTGGTTTGGTCTTCCCGGAGTCAACCGAATAAATAATTTCTTGGGAAACGGAGGGGACGGTCATAAAGGTGACAATGACCCCAGAGATAAAACCGGTTGTATCGACACTGCGCAGCAGTGTGGGGGCGATCAGGACAAAATTGTCGTCAGTCACAATGGTGGTGCCGATAATCAGACCACGGAACATATTTAACCCAAAGTCGGTCATCCAATTGTTGAACAGCTGTTGAAAATAAGTAACCCGGGGAGCAGAGTGTTTAGTTGGTGTGGTGGTGACTATTGTTTGATCGGGCAGCTGTCCGGTTAAATCCGGCTGGACAAAGCGGAAAATGGCCAACTCCACTGTTTTGGCACTGAGGTAATAGGAATAGATCAGCTTTAATACAAGCATCTGAGCAAGGGAAAGGGTGTCAAAATCATAGTATTTAAAGACTATACCGTTAAATAGCGGTGTCAGAAGACCAAAAAAAAGAGCGCACAAGGCCGCAAAGAGATAGCTGTTTTTAGGCAGTTTCATCATAAACCGATTGATCGGCAAGTTGGTTGGTAAGGTCCGATTTTTTTTGGCGATGTCAACATAGTGGCTAACCAAAAAGACATCGATCACGGCAGTTACAACACCACTGATGGCACCATCGATGAGAATAAACATCAAATCGAAGGAACGACCCCACCCGGTTATCAATAAGATGCCGAGATTGATGGCCATTGTGATCAAAATGACAGAGGTATTGTTTAGGTAAGGCAGACGTGTTTCTTTTACTTTACTCATGGGTTCATGTCCTTAGAAATAAGATTGGCTAGCATTACCGCATCGCCTTATTCTGATACCCTTGATTTGTTCGGTTAAACATGAAGAAGCAAGGATGCTCGGAGCGTCGGGACGCAAATAAGGTTTTTGTTCAAATTCGGTTCAATCTGGATAAATATAATAATCAATAAGGGGTAGAAATTTTAAATATGATGATAAAACAAAAATAGCAATATCGCTACTCAAGGCCTTCGGGTAAAAAGGGAGGAGTTTGGAGATGAATCATTTAATCACTTTTCTAAAAAGCAAAAAAGGGATGCTGGGGGTGATTTTCCTGGTAACATTGATGCAGGTGTTTGGAATTTTATTGGTTCCGTTTTTTGTTGCGCAAATCATCAACGTGGGCATCATGGAAAAAGACATTGACACCATTCTTTGGATCGGTCTGGAGATGTTGGCAGCAGCCGGAATCACGACGCTCATTTCGCTTTGGAGCAGTTATCTGTGTGCCGATCTGGCATCGTTAACCGGCAAACACATGCGGGAGCTGATTTTTGACAAAACTCAGTTTCTTTCCATCAGCGAGTTTAATCAATTCGGAACAGCATCGATGATTACCCGGGCCACCGGGGATATTACCATTATTCAACAGACCATGATTATGATTACCCAATTGATTTTGCCAACCCCTCTTATTGCGGTGGCTGCAGTGGTGATGACGGGGATGGTCAGCATGGAGCTGGTCTATATTCCTTTGGCGGCAATGGTAATTTTTATGATGCTGATTCTGGTTCTTTTTAAAAAAGCGAGCCCGGTTTCCCGAACCATCCAGACACGGGTCGATCGGGTTAATCGGATTGTTCGGGAATCGGTTGTCGGGGTGCGGGTGATCCGGGCTTTTGATAATACCAGCTATGAGCAGAAACGCTCAGACGATACTTTTGTGGCCTATGCCGACAATGTGATTCACCTCAATCGGATTTTTGCGGTGTTTAATCCCATGGTGTGGGCAATTATGGGGATTACCATGGTGGCGGTGGTGTGGTTTGGCGGGTATCTGGTGTTGCAGGCCGCTACCCAGATTGGCAGCATTATGGCCGTGATGCAATATACCGTGATTATCCTGATGTTTTTAATGATGTCGGCGATGGTCATCGTGATGGTGCCCCGGATGATCGCCTGTCTGGAACGGATCAGCGAGGTTTTAGATACCACACCCGAAATAAACGATGATCGTGAAGCGGTAGAATCGCCAAGCGTTAAGGGCAGTAAGCTAATCGTCTTTAATAACGTCAGTTTTTCTTATCAGGGGGCGGAAGAACCGGTTTTGAGAAACCTCAGCTTCTGTTGTGAAGCCGGAAAAACCACTGCCATTATCGGGGGAACCGGCTCCGGTAAAAGTACCATTGCGGCATTGATGTTACGTCTTTATGATATTCAGGAAGGTCAGATTCTGGTGGCGGGAAATGATATCCGAAGAATGACCCAGTATGATCTGCGGGAGTCCATCAGTTATGTGCCCCAGAAAGCATTTTTGTTTAGTGGCACCATTGCTGAAAATCTGCGCACCGGTAAGCCCGATGCCACTGATGCGGATTTACGGCAGGCGGTTAAAATTGCTCAGGCAGAGGCCTTTATTACAACGCTGGAAGCTGGATATCAGAGTCCGGTGGCTCAGGGTGGCAGCAATTTCTCAGGTGGACAAAAGCAACGTCTGTGTATTGCCCGGGCTCTGGTGAAAAAAGCACCCATTTATATTTTTGATGACAGTTTTTCAGCACTCGATTATCAAACTGATGCGGCGCTACGAAGTGAACTGAAACTGGCGATGAAAGATGCCTGCCTGATAGTGGTGGCTCAGCGCATCAGCAGTATCATGGATGCCGATCAGATCATCGTTTTGGATAACGGAAGCATTGCGGGAATTGGCCGTCACGAAGAGCTACTGAGAGACTGTAGTCTCTATCGGGAAATTGCAGATTCTCAGGTTAAAAGGGAGGGTTAAGTCATGGATGAAAAAAATACACAAGATCGATCAGGGTTAGACCCGGAAATGGCGGATGCACCCCAAAATACCAGAAAAACCATTAAGCGACTAATCGCTTTGCTTTTAGAGCAAAAAGTAGCGGTGGTATTGATTATTTTGTCAACGCTGCTAAGTATTGGCTTGTTTGCTGTGACCCCACTGATTATGGGATGGGCCATCGATGCTCTGATTGACAGTTTAAGGGTAAACGGCCCCGGCGGAGGCTTTGCCGAGTTGGCAGAAATTATTGGTGTGCCATTGATGCTGTTGGCAGCGGCCTATTTATTAAGTGCCTGTTTCTCGTTTGTGCAAGAGTATACCATGGCCAGTGTGGGTGAAAAGCTGGTACTTTCCCTGCGCCAGAAAATTAGTGAAAAAATAACCAGGCTGCCGCTACGCTACTATGATTCCCACCAGACCGGCGATCTTTTAAGCAGAACCACCAATGATCTGGATCGGGTGGCAGAAGTATTAAAAACCGGGTTGCTCCAGTTTATCAATGGTATGGTCAATATTGCAGTCAGTATCGTGGTGATGTTGTCGCTCAATGTTTTTTTAACGGTGTTGATTCTGTTGGCCATGTCCATCAGTGTAGTCGTTACTAAATGGATTTCAGCTAAGAATTTCAAGGTAGCTCTGGATAATCAGTCGGCGTTAGGGGAATTAAACAGTCAAATCGAAGAGCTGTACACCGGGAATCTGATCATCAAAACCTTTAATCGTCAGGAAGCAGTGCAGGGAACCGTTAAAGCCATCAGCCAGCGCCAATATGAAGCCAATAAAAAAGCCCAGTTTGTGATGTTTGCCATTTATCCGGTGATTCGCTTTCTGACCCAGCTTGGTTTTGTCATGACGGCGATTGTTGGCGGGATAATGGTTGTCAATAATACCATGACCATTGGGATTGTCCAGGCGTTTTTGCAGTATGTCAACCAGATTTCTGAGCCGATTACCCAAGCCTCCTATTTTCTTAATTCTTTCCAGTCTGCGATGGCATCAGCGGAGCGGGTCTTCGATGTATTGGATGAGGAAGAAGAGCTGCCAGATCACTCCACGCTGCAAGAATTGCCCAAAACCAGGGGAGCAGTGACCTTTGAGGATGTACAGTTTGGTTATATCCCCGAAAAAATGCTGATGAAGGGCGTCAGTTTGTCGGTGAAACCCAATGAAATGGTGGCCATTGTTGGTCCAACCGGTGCCGGAAAAACGACCCTGGTTAATCTGTTGATGCGGTTTTATGAATTAAATGGCGGGCGTATTCTGATTGATGATACCGATATTCAGGAGCTGTCAAAAAGCCAGTTGCGAAAGATCGTGGGAATGGTTCTCCAGGATACCTGGCTGTTTAACGGAACCATTGCTGAAAATATCGCCTACGGTAAAATGGATGCCACCCGGGAGGAGATTGTCGCAGCAGCTACGGCATCCCGGTGTGATCATTTTATCCGGACCCTGCCACAAGGATATGATACCGTGATTGCTGGTGAAGACGGCAGCCTGTCCCAGGGAGAAATGCAGCTTCTGACAATTGCCCGGGTAATGCTGGTTAATCCGACCCTATTGATTCTGGATGAGGCGACTTCCAGCGTCGATACTCGAACCGAAGTGGCAATCCAGAATGCTATGGCTAAAATCATGGAGGGAAAAACCAGCTTTGTCATTGCCCATCGTCTGTCGACCATTAAATCAGCAGATATGATTCTGGTGATGAAGGATGGCGACATCATTGAAAAAGGAACCCACAAAGGGCTCCTGGCCGGTGAAACCTTTTATCGGCAGATGTATGAGAGTCAGTTTGCCGGTGCGCCAGAGGCGGGCTGATATTGCCTGATTGAAATATTGGCAGGCGACAAACTCAAAAGGGGGACCCCCCCTTTTTTTATTCAATACATAAAAACCTTCAAAATAAAAGCCAATTCAGGAAGCGATGAGAACATATGAAACAGACAGTCTTAATCATTAATATTGCGACGATACTGGTAACACTTTTTTTAGTCTTTGTCAGTTACCGGCATCGCAGCGAAAAAGGCGGGTTGCCATTTTTATGCTCGATGGCCCTGCTTTTGTTATGGGTGGCAGGTTCCACGATTAGCATGTTTACCCAAAGCTATGAAGAAAAGGTCTTCTGGCGAAATTTTATTCAGATAGGGATGGCATTTATTCCGCTGGCGAATCTCTGGTTTGTGATAGAATATACCGAAAATAATAACCGCTTTCTGAAATATTTGGTGTGGCTGGCAGCCTTGCTCAGCCTGCTTGGGATTGTTTTGACCTTTACCAATCCGAGCCACGACCTGATCCGGAAATCGGTGGAGTTTGTAGAAATAAATGGGCAATGGGATCTGGTTGTCGAACTGACATTTTTAGGAAACATGTTTGTGCTTTTGCGTTTTGCCCTGATGTTTGCTTCCATCGTTATTCTGATGCTGTTTCAAATCCGGATTGTTAAAAGCGGACAGAAACAGGTTTTTTACATTCTGATTGGATTTACCCTGGCTTTGGTGCTGTTAATCGTTAAAAATTACCTGATGACCGGATACGAGGAAGTGTTTCCGATGTCGGTGATCTTTTTAATTCCCAACCTGTTTATTGCCTACAGTGTTTATCGGTATGATTTTTTAAAGATTGCTCCGCTGGCAAAGGATTGGATTATCAATTCCCTGCCGGATGGGATTGCGGTTTTATCGGCAGCGGGAGAGATTGTTGAAGTGAATCAGTCGGCAGAACGCTTTTTTGGGCAGATGACCGAAAAAGAGGCTCCTCCGGGCCACAAAAAATCTGCGCTTCAAAACCGGAATCGCTATGATTATAGCGGATATACTGCCTTTTTGCGGGCCCAGCCCTTATGGCAAAAGGCTTTGATTGAGCGCAAAAACGGGACGGTTGAAATCGAACTGGAAAATAATTCAGGCGACAGCTTATATTACGAAATTGATCTGCATCATTTTATCAGTGACCGCAACCATTATTCCGGTAGTGTATCGGTTATCCGCAATGTGACTAATTTCAGACTTGAAAGGCTGATGCTGAAACACCAGGCGGAGATGGATCGTCATATTCAGATTCTCAACAAGCATGCCTATATTGACTATGTCAATGCGGCCAGCTCGGCGCAAGCGGCATTTATGGTCATCGATATCGATAAATTCAAGGCGGTCAATGATCGCTACGGTCATCCTGTCGGGGATGTCGTGATTCTGAAGGTCGTGGAGGCCATCAAGCAGTGTATTCGTAAAGATGATTTGATCGGCCGCATTGGCGGCGATGAGTTTAGCTTGACCCTGATGGATTGCGGCAAAGAACGAACCCAGGCGATTATCCAGCACATTCTTACGATGGTTCAAAAAGAAACCGCCGATATACTGGATGAAAGGGTTACCATCAGCATCGGCGTGGTAACCAATCAGAAATTGCCGGACTGTTCGTTTGCGACCCTCTATCAAAAGGCTGACGAAGCTTTATATAGAGCAAAAAAAGCGGGCCGAAATCAAGTGGTTTTTTATGATGACCAGCCCTGTTAAGCGGGGCCAATCGATTGGTTTGAAACACTGAAACGGATCACCTTCAATGCCGTTTATATGTAGCGGTTTTAGACTCGTTTTTGCGACACCATCACATAAAAACTAAAAAATATGATAAGATTAACAAAGAACACATTAAGGGAGAATGGACCAATGATTCGAGTAATAATTGTAGATGATGAGCTGCCGGCACTGAAAATAGCCGAAAGTGTTTTAAAAACATGTGACGGGGTAAAAGTATGCGGCGCTTATTCCGATCAGGATGAGCTGATGGAGGCCTTGCCGATGTTAGATGTCGATTTGATCTTTCTGGATATAAAAATGCCGGGGATGCTGGGGCTTGAACTGGCCGGGCGAATCAATGAAATCAAACCGGAGGTGGCGATTGTCTTTGTTACCGCCTATGACAGCTATGCGGTCGATGCCTTTGAAATTGAAGCCTTTGATTATATCTTAAAGCCCTTAACCGCAGATCGAATCAACAAAACCTTGATGCGCTATAAAAAAAGATGGGCGGAACAAGGCCGCAAAAAAAAGCATTGTTATGTGTCGGTTCGTTCATTCGGACGATTTTCGGTAGTTTCGGAGCAGGGCGAAACGATGCAATTTCGGACGGCCAAGGCGGAAGAACTCTTTGCTTTTTTAATGCATCAACAGGGCCATGCCGTTTCCAAAGAAAACATCATGGAAGAACTCTGGTATGATCGGGATGCCGAACGGGCGCAATCCATTTTTTATACAACGCTTTACCAATTGCGCAAGGATCTGGATCATTTTGGATTGCATAATGCCATTTACAGCAGCCGCAAAGATGGCGGCAAGTGCGCCCTGACATGGCGGCCGGATCATTGGGATGATGATGAATTTTTAGCCTTATATAAACAATTCAAAGCGGGCCGATTAAATCTGGAGGAGCAAAAACGGGCCATTGAGTTGTATCAGGATGGTTATTTAATGCATAATGGATATCTATGGGCAGCCGGAAGACAGGCTGAATTGGAACTTTGCTATCTGGAGCTGATGGAAAAGATTGTTGAAACCGAGGTTCTAAAACAGAAATTTGAGTCGGCCTTGCTTTATTTAAAGAAATTGGCCAAGAATTTTCCCTTTAATGCCTCGATTCATGTAAAAATCATTGCGGTTTATTTTTTGCTGAACAATAAAAAAGCGGCGCTTGCCCATTATCAGAATGTTAAAAAAGAAGCCGAATCATGGGAAAATATTGATATGGAGACATTGATTTCAAATCCTTACTCAGCATTTGAGCAAGCTTAAAGAGGGAATGTCAAAGAAGTAAAAAATTATGGGGGCAAGATACATGCAGGAACAAAAGCATGGCTTTAGTCAGCTGGACCGTCAGGGATTGGCAAATTTTGACAGCCAATTATTGAAAAACATCAGAAGCGGCAAGCAACCGCTTTCAAAGGATACCTTATCAGCCGTTTTAAAGTTATTTGTTGAAATGATCAAAGCGATTGAAGACATTCATAAAAAAAATCAGATTCTTGCTTTTGTGAGTCCCGATATTTTTATGGCAAAACCAGCGGTGGATCATAATGATATGACACCGATGCAGATGCCTAAAAAAGTGACAATCTCCCGAAAAGAATTTTTTGATTTAGACCGGTTTGCCTATATTTCACCAGAACAGACGGGACGAATAAGCCGAACCGTCGATTATCGTTCAAACTATTATTCCCTCGGGGTGACGATGTATGAATTAATCACTGGACAAAAACCATTTACGGCGGATAGTATGCTGGAGTTGACGCATTGTCACATTGCCAGAATACCGGTGGCGCCCGATTGTCTCAATCCGGCCATCCCTGGGGCGGTGTCAAAGATCATCCTGAAATTAATGGAAAAGGAACCGGAACGACGTTATCAAAGTGCGGCCGGGATAATCAGTGATCTAAAGCGATGCATTGCGGCAATCAGCGCTTCCGGGAGGGTTGAAGAGTTTGCGCTGGGACGGGATGATTGGTCAAATAAATTTGGGTTGCCGCAAAAACTCTATGGCCGGGAAAAGGAAAGGGCCATAATCCGGCAGCTCGCTGAGCAGGCTTCGGTAAGGGCTTCACAAATCCTGCTGGTAGGCGGCGGTGCCGGGGTGGGAAAAACGGCGATGATACAGGCGGTTTTTCGGCCCGCAGCGGAACGGAGCATTTTTTTTGCCAGCGGAAAAGCGGAACCCTTGCAGGTCAATACCCCCTATTTTGTTTTTACCCAGATGGCCAGAGAATTAGTCCGAATCCTGTTGCAGGAATCGGATTTGATGTTGGAAGAGTGGAAAAAACGGTTGCTGAAAGCACTAAATAATAATGGTCAATTGATCGTTGATCTGGTTCCGGAACTGCGGTTGATCATCGGCGACCAGGATGCAGTGGAAGAGCTGGAGCCAACCGAGAACCGCAACCGTTTTTTAACGACCTTCGGCAATTTTATTAAAACCTTCGCAAAAAAAGAACAGCCATTGGCGGTATTCTTAGATGATTTTCAGTGGTGTGATCAGTCTTCCGTCGAATTGATCAAATATCTGCTGGCCCGTGATGATCTGAACAGCTTGCTTGTGATCATTGGTTATCGCGATAATGAAATTCCGCAAGATCATCCCTTGGATCGGTGCCTTGCGGAATTTAAAAAAATGGATCAGGCGGCGACAATCATTGTCAAGCCGCTGGATCAGGGGAATGTTGCCCGAATGATTAGCGATACCGTCCATTGCCATCCCGATCAAGCAGACGTGCTGGCCAGGATCATTCACAAGAAAACGGAGGGAAACCCTTTTTTTGTCCGAAATCTACTGCTGCACCTGTACGCCAGCCAGTACATTTATTACAATGAGGACAACCGTCAGTGGGAATGGGACGAGGACGAAATCGAAAAGTGTGCCATCAGTGATAATATTGTTGACTTTATGATTGGGCAAATTTTAAAACTGCCAGGAAAGACCCAGGACTTGTTAAAGGCAGGGGCTTTAATCGGCGCCACCTTTGATGTAAAGTTGTTAATGGCGGTTTTGAATCTTAATGAGCAGGCAGTCTTTAATCAGCTGGGGGAAGCCATTGACCGGGAAATTATTATCCCGGAAAATAATTACTACCAATTTTATCTGGGGGAGGCGGGACAGACTTTCAGATTTGCCCATGACCGCATTCAGCAGGCGTGTGAAGCCTTGATTCCACCGGAAAGCAAAAAGCAGCTGCATTTAAAAATTGGCAACAGGATCTGGCAGAGCCTGCCACCGGAGCAGGTAAGGGATCAGGTAATTCAAATCGTCTGTCATTTAAATGAAGGGCTGGACCTGATTAATGCCCCTCAGGAGCGCGCAATGGTGTTGCGGTTAAATTTATGGGCTGCCCAAAAGGCCAAAGCCGCCACCTCCTTTTCGCTGGCCCGGCAGTACATTGAAACGGCAATCAGTCTATTGCCGGATAACTCCTGGGAAGCCGACTATCCGCTGACTTTTGAGCTGATAAAGACCTATGCGGAATGCGCCTATTTAAATAAAGAATACCCGTTGGCCGAAGCCCAGATTGAGCTGCTGATGAAGCATGCCAAAACGGCCATTGACCAGGCTGAAATCCGGTTGATGCAGAGTGTTTTATATCGGTATTTAGGGCAGCTCGATCAGGTGATCAACTATGGGGTTCTTGGTTTACGGTTGCTGGGAATTCGCTTGCCGTTTAAACCGGGCTTGCATCTGATCATAAGAGAATTGGCGCTGGTCAAGGGCCGACTGTTGGGGAAAAACGCGGAACAACTCTTATATGCGCCGCCGCTGCAGGACGATCGCGTCAAGCTGATGATTCGGATTATGAGTGAGCTAAGCAGTGTGACCTATAACGGCGGCAATGTTAACCTGTTTCTGTTCTCAACCCTAAAGAGTTTAAGTCTGACCCTTCAATATGGAAACAGCCAGGAAGCGGCTTCGATTTATTCCGGCTATGGGGTGTTGCTGGCGGTAATGGGGGATTTGAAGGGCGCCTATCAATTCCACAAATTGGCCCTTAAGCTGGCTGAAACGGAAGACCGGGCCAAGTATCGGGCCGGGGTTTTATTTGCCTACGGCTTTTTAGGCTATGCCTGGAGTGAATCCTTTCAGGATGTGGATCAGTGGTTTAAAAAAGCCATGGATGATGCTTTGCGTTATGGTGATCATTATCAGGTGGTTTTAGCCGGAACCTTTATGTATGCTTTCAAGGCGAATCAGGATTTGACCGTATTAACCCAAAAAGCGATGGAACAGGTGCCTTTAATCAAACAGACCAATAACCAGTACGGTTACAGCATGTCGTTTATGTTTATTAATCGCAGGCTCAATTACCTGGGCTTAACGGATCATCAGTTCTCGCTGGGGGTATCCCAACAGACACAGGAACAAAATGGTGGTATGGGAATCATCGGCAGTGAAGAGCAATGTCTTAAGAATTTGCGGGAATCCAATTCGTTATCCGGCATCGGGGTTTATTATAAAGAAAAAATGTACATTCATTATTTGTACGACGATTATGCCAAAGCCCTGGACTATCTGGCAGTATCCGATAAATATCTGAAATACCATGCCGGAACCCCCTATGTGGTGGAGGCTCGCATTTGCAATTTTCTGGTGGTCGCAGCGAATCTCGCCGGGATGACAGGGAAAGAACGGAAAAAGGCGCGCCATCGGCTAAAGCGTGAATACAAATATGTAAAGGCCTGGTCAAGCTATTGCCCGGAAAACTTTCAACATCTGCAATATTTGCTGCAGGCTGAACTGGCCCGGATTGAAGAGAAAAAAGATCAGGCACTTCAATACTACGAATTGGCCGCCGTAACGGCGGCCCGAAACGGCTTTCTTCGGGATGAAGCGCTGGCCAATGAA
>MTLE01004091.1_pt2 | contig 16296 bp, 7 predicted proteins | sample 1982461 | NCBI WGS metagenome assembly MTLE01 (sample SAMN05712605, study PRJNA340218) | biofilm metagenome | isolation source: sample SPL anode biofilm adapted to -200 mV | place: USA | collected 2012-02-03
CCGCCGTAGAAACCACAGACACGCCAGATTCCTCCAACGGCTCGACTGCGATTATCAGTGATTCCGCTCCCTCGTCTCCCTTAGCCGAAAAACCAGCGACCCCGGCGGCTCAGCCCAAAATCATCACCAATCCGGATAGCGATAAACCGTATTCCTACGAAGCCATTCAAGTGGCGAAAATGGCCCAAAAGGGTGTGGATTCCACGGTCATCCTGGCCTACATCCAAAACTCGCAATCCGCCGCTTCGCTCACGGTCGACGAAATCATTTATCTGCGTAACCAAGGGGTGTCGACCGACGCCATTTCCGCGTTAATCCAGCGCGGCTCCCAGCTTCAAGCCGCCCGTGCCGCCGCCACACCGGCCCCGATTGCGAGCCAACCCGCGACGGTCCAGGCGCCCGCGGCCCCGACCACCGTGGTCACCGCACCCGCACCCCAAATCATTTACAATTACGTCGAACCAGAGCCTTCGTACGTCTACGTAAACCCACCGGTTTATTACCGCAATTACTCTTGGTGGCCGTACTATAACAGCTGGGGGTACAACCACACTTACTACTTCTACAACAACAATTGGTGCTATCGACCTGGTGGAGGTTGGCGCGGTGGATCTTTCCATCAACGGATTGACCGCCGCCCTCCGATAAGCGGAGGCGGCCCTCACTTCAATAACCCTGGAAGCAGGCCGGGCCCGATTGGCGGCGGAGGCATTCATCGCAGCCCTGGCGGGGGCGGCATGAGCGGGCGTGGTGGCCGCCGAGGTTAACCCCCGCCGATTGATGGCGTGAAGAAATTCGCCGTGTGGCAGGAGAGTCAGATCTGGTTTTTCTCTTCCGCCAAATAGCCCAAGACCAAAAAGGCCCCCACTGTCAGCGGCATCAACAGCAAATTGCTTAATTTGCCAAACAGGAGCGCCAGCAAATGGGAAACCAACAAGGTCACCGCCCCGTAGCCAAAAGTCACCAGCAACACGAACACCGTCAAGCGGGCTAGCAACGGGTAAGACTTCACGGCATCTTTAACCGCTTTATTGATGCCACCCCCATAAATGGCGAGCACGGTTGAGGAAATGGCTAGGGCTATTTGAGGCAAATAAGGACGCAAACCACGGGACGCCGCCTCGAACAAATGGCCAATCGCCGTTAGCAATTCATTCATATCCGATTTTCTAAACCTGCTTGGTCGCTGCTCCCCTCCAAAACCGAAAGAGCCTGATGGTTTTTGGCCTAATGCCCCGCTTCATCGGGCGCATCCAAATCAATTAGAATATCGCGCGGCTCGGCCCCCTTATTCGGGCCTACGATACCCCGGTTTTCCAATTCATCCATGATGCGCGCCGCGCGCGTGTACCCCAGGCGCAACCGGCGTTGAATTAGTGATACGCTCGCCTTCTGCTCACTGCGAATCACCTCAATGCATTGCTCGATCAGCGCTTCGTCTTCATCGCACCCGTCGCCCCCGCCCGTTTCCACCGGCTTGGACAATTGTTGATGAATCTCCAACTCGTAACTCGGCTTGGCCTGCTTGGCGATGAAATCCACCACGCCCTGCAATTCTTGATCGGTAATCAGCACCCCTTGGGCGCGCGTCAACTTGGAAGACCCCGGCGGCAAATAAAGCATGTCACCTTTGCCCAGGAGCTTGTCCGCCCCCATGGCGTCAAGAATCGTGCGCGAGTCCACCTTGGCGGCCACTTGGAACGCAATACGCGCGGGAATGTTGGCTTTGATCACGCCCGTGATAACGTCCACGCTGGGCCGTTGCGTGGCCACAATGCAGTGAATCCCCGCCGCGCGCGCCATCTGAGTAATGCGCGCAATGGCCATTTCCACATCCGCCGGCGCCACGAGCATCAAGTCCGCCAACTCGTCGATGATGACCACCACGTAACTCAGCTTCTCCGGAATGATGATGTCCTCATCCCGGGGCACCACGATCTCCTCGTCCAGCTCAACCGCGAAACCTTCGGAATTGGTTTCCACGCGTTCCTTGGAACTAGTCAGCGGCAATTCCGGCTGCGCTTCCGGCACGGGCTTATTGCGCGGCCGGTCATTGAAAGACTTGATATTGCGCACGCCGACGCGGGCAAAGATCTGGTAACGCTTCTCCATCTCAGTCACCACCCAGCGCAAGGCGAGCACGACCTTCTTGGGATCCGTCACCACCGGCACCACCAAATGCGGCAACGCATTATACTGCTGAAGTTCCACCACCTTGGGATCGATCATCACGAACCGCAATTCATCCGGCGTGAATTTCATCAGCAGCGAGGCGATGATCGAATTGATGCACACCGATTTGCCCGAGCCCGTGCTGCCGGCGATCAACAAATGCGGCATTTCCGCCAGATCCGCGATGATCGGCTGCCCGTAAACGTCCTTGCCCAGCGCCAGCGGAATGCGGCACTTGGTCTTCTGCCAGGCATCCGACTCCAACAAGTCGCGCATAATGACCTTGGTCTTGACCAAATTCGGCACCTCGATGCCCACCGAGCTTTTGCCGGGAATGGGCGCTAAAATGGAAACATTTTCCGCCTTCAACGCGGCCGCCAAGTTGTTGGCCAGCGCGGTGATTTTTTCCAGCCGCACGCCGGGGGCGGGATGCAATTCGTAGCGCGTAATCGTCGGGCCTTTGGTGATGTCCCCCAGCGCAACTTCGATGTCAAACTGGGCCAGCGTATTTTGCATCAGCCGCGCGTTGGCCATGAGTTCCTCTTTGGACTCGGTGGGCTTTTGATTCGGCTCCGGATAATTGAGCGAATCCATCGGCGGCAATTGGTAATTGCTGATTTTCGGCGTCGAAGCCACCGCGATGGGTTTATGCTTCTTCGCCATGTATTTGGGCCGAGGCGATGGCGTAGCCGGCAATGACAGCGCTTCAGGAACCGATGGTTCTTCCTCAGCTTCCTCGTCGGGGCCAACGGGTTTTGCCTCTGAAGAAGAATCACCCAAAATATCCGCTGTGGAGGCCGCTTGAATTTCCTTGGCGGTGATGACCTCGCCTTCTATCTCGCCAGGTTTATCCGCGAGAACTGGCGCTGGCTGGGTGGGCGCGCCCGGTTGCGGAATACTCAAGTCACGCACGGTGGGTTCGGGCACTGGCTGCAAATCCGCCCCTAAACCCGCGGACTGCGCCATCTCATCTTCCAACTGCTTGGCTTGCTTGGCTAGCTCACGGGCGCGTTTCTCCAGGCTTTTTTCATCCATGGAGTCGAGATCCTCCACTTTCGTGGAAGGTTTAAATAAGTGAACCCACTCACCGAATTGCACCCCCGTCAGGCCAATTAAGCTGACCAGATAAAGCGTGATAAAAATGGCGGCGGACCCAATCTGCCCGAAATAATTCCGGAAGACGTACTCGTTCATCGTCAACCCCAAGTAACCGCCCACGCCAGGCAAATTGAGGTTGGCCTTGAGCGCCCCATCGAGCACGCGATCGATCGAAGACGAAAACAAATCAAAAGTCCCCGTGGTCGCCACAATCAGCAAAACCGCCCACGGCCAGCGCCGACGCACATGACCCAACGCCGGCACCAAATACGCAATGCCCGCGCCTATGAGCAAAACCGGCCAGAGATAAGCCGTAATGCCGAACGAGAAAAAAAACGCATTAGACAAGCGGGCTCCCACCGGCCCGATCCAATTATTAACCTGCGAATTGGCCGGCACACGATTCACAGCCAAGTCATTGCGGTCAAAGGAGAAAAGCGCAATTAAAAGAAGAAATGCCGCACAGGCCAGCACCAATCCTATAATCTCACTACTCCCGCGAGGTTGTTCTGAATTTCCAGCTCCAGGAGCCATAGGGGCAGATTAGAATAAGGCTCAAAATTAACAATCCGAATTTTGCTGGGGGGCTGTAATGGGCGCTACGCAAATCCGTCCCCGTCACGGTGTCGCCGGAACGGGTGAAGGTTCGGTTGCCGAGAGTTTAGTGGGTGTGCTCGAATTGCTACCCCGGCACCTACTTGGAAGTCCCGCTGGTTGGCCGCGTTAAAATGGCAGCTGTCATCCAATCATGCGACTTGGCAAATAGTGACAAATGGCCATCATAAATCTGAATATGAAATCTTTATTGAGCGCAATACTTTTGTCGCTGTCCGTTTGGCAGTCGCTGGGGGCGACGCCTTGGACGGTGGATAAGGCAAATGCTTGGTATCAGGCAAAACCATGGCCAGTAGGATGCAATTTCACTCCCAGCACCGCCATCAATCAACTGGAGATGTGGCAGGCCGATACGTTTGATTTGGACGTGATTGATCGGGAATTAGGATGGGCCGAGCAGCTGGGCTTCAATTGCGTCCGCGTCTTTCTGCATAACTTGCTCTGGCAGCAAGATTCCAAAGGCTTCCTTCAACGGATGGACCAGTTTTTAGCCGTGGCGGACAAGCACCATATCCAAGTCATGTTTGTGTTATTGGACGCTTGCTGGGATCCGTATCCCCAACTCGGCAAGCAACGGAATCCCAAGCCAGGAGTGCACAATTCCGGGTGGGTGCAAAGCCCGGGCGTGGAAATCCTAAAAAATCCCGCCCGCCACAGCGAATTAAAACCTTATATCCGAGGCGTCGTATCACATTTCCGGAAGGACAAACGCATTCTGGCATGGGATATATTTAATGAACCCGATAATATTAACCGTCCGGCGTACGTTGCCCTTGAGCCGGCCAACAAGGCCGAGTATTCCCTGATGCTCATCCAAAAGGCCTATGCCTGGGCAAGAGAGGCGAAACCTACCCAACCGCTCACAGCCGCGGTCTGGCAAGGCAACTGGGCGGATCCTTCCAAGCTTTCGGCCATCGAGAAATTCATGCTGGAACAATCGGATGTCATTTCCTTCCATAACTACGACAAGGAACCCCAACTCATGGCTTGCGTCCAAAACCTTCGCCGTTATGGCAAACCGATCCTATGCACGGAATACATGGCCCGCCCTCAAGGCAGCACCTTCGATCCCAACCTGGCCGGCATGAAAAAGGAAAAAGTGGCGGCGTTTAATTGGGGATTTGTCGATGGGAAAACGCAAACCATTTATCCTTGGGATTCCTGGGAAAAGACCTACACGGCCGAACCGCCCTTATGGTTCCATGACATTTTCCGCCGGGATGGCACACCTTATCGCGCGGAAGAAATCGAATTCATCAAGAAGCTAGCCCGATAAAAACCGGGGAGCTCGTTCCGTTTGGCCGGGTTGATGAATAGCCTTTGGCGGCATCCAAGGAGGAGGTGTCGCCCAGGTTAATCCTGCGTTCGCGGGGACTATTCAATATTTGTTCCACCCAAAGCCTGGCCAACATCGACGACCTAATCGGCCGTCGGGCTAGAAACGCTTTGCTCGCCAACCTCAACACCTTTTTCTTTTTCCGAAGACACGAGTGGTGACATGTTGAGTTCGCGCATCGTTTATAAAAGGGGGCACCCATTTTTAAAATGATTGGCAGCCATTCCACCTTTCAGTACCCTTTGGAGCCATGAGATATCGCCCGATTGATCCTGGTTTGTTCGCGAGTAACCGGGAGCGCCTAAAACGTTTGATGGAGAAAAACTCGTTGGCAGTCTTCAATGCCAACGACATTTTCCCCACTAACGCTGACGGCACTCTGGCTTTGCATCCCAATTCCGACCTGTTCTATCTCACTGGGGTGGAACAAGAAGAATCTATATTCCTTTTCTACCCCGAGGCGGATGATGAAAAAATGCGCGAGATCCTTTTCTTGCGCGAGACCAGTCCGCTTATCGCTATCTGGGAGGGGCATAAGCTCACCAAGGAGGAAGCTCGCAAGGTTTCTGGCGTGCAGAATATTAAATGGCTTTCCGAGTTCCGCCCGATTTTCCACCGGCTCATGTGCGAGTGCGACGCCGTGTATCTCAACTCTAATGAGCACAAACGCGCGTCCGTGGAAGTGGAAACGCGTGATGCCCGGTTTTTGGAGGATTGCCGCCAGCGTTATCCCCTGCATCAATATCTGCGCCTGGCCCGGCTCATGCATAATTTGCGCGTGGTTAAATCCGAAATTGAAGTCGATTTGATCCGCCAGGCTTGCCAGCTTACGAAAAAAGGTTTTATGCGCGTTTTGCGCAATATGAAACCGGGAGTGACGGAAACCCAGGTCGAAGCCGAGCTGGCTTACGAATTCATCCGTGGCGGGGGCAAGTTCGCTTATCTCCCAATCATCGCCGCCGGCAAGAACGCCTGTGTGCTGCACTATTTGCAGAACGACCAACCCTGCCGTGATGGCCAGCTTCTGCTCATGGATGTCGCGGCCAATTACGCCAATTACCAATCCGACCTCACCCGCACCATTCCGGTCAACGGCCGCTTCACCCGCCGTCAAAAGCAGGTTTACAACGCCGTGTTGCGCGTGTTCCGCGGAGTGGTCGAGCGGATGCGCCCGGGCAAACTTCCGAAAGATCTCCAGAAAGATGCCGAGGCGTTGATGGAAAAAGAGTTGGTCGACTTGAAGCTTATCACCACCCGGGATATTAAAAAGCAAGATCCCGACAGCCCCGCCTTAAAGAAGTATTTCATGCACGGGATTGGCCATCCGATCGGGCTGGACGTCCACGATGTCGGCCTGACAACTCAGCCGATCCAAGATGGCTGGGTGATGACTTGCGAACCGGGCATTTATATTCCGGAAGAAAATTTCGCGGTGCGCTTGGAGAACGATATTTGGATTCGTGAAAATGGGAACGTGGATTTGATGGCGGACATCCCCATTGAAGCGGACGAAATCGAAGCGCTCATGAAGTAGCCGCCTTGCAGGAACAGCGATGAAACCTTCCGCCCGCGCTGAATTGGACGTCGCGATGGCCAAAGTTTGCCGGAGCTGTCCCGTATGCCAGCGGGCGCGCGAGAAACAATCGGGCGCGGCTTTCTGGTTTGTCAGCCGGGTGGAAAAAGGCATTTGCCCCTTCTGCCAGGCGTACGAGCGCGTGTACGGCCGTCCGGCACACGCGGCCCCGCCCAAACGCTAAATTCCCCTTTCGATTGTGGCTAAAGGTAAAAACGCCGTTATTATTGCGGCTTTGTCGGCTTTAGGGCCATTTTCAACGGACACCTATTTCCCCTCGTTCCCGGCCATTGCCGGGCATTTTGGCGTCACCGAAATTCAGGTCCAAGCCACGCTCACTTTTTATCTGGTGGCCCTGGCGGTCATGAATCTTTTTCACGGCACGCTTTCGGATTCGTTCGGGCGGCGCACGATCATTCTGGCGTCGCTGGGCGTGTATACCGTCACCGCGGCGGCTTGCCTGGCCGCCCCCAATTTCGCGTGTTTGATCGCCTTGCGCCTCATTCAAGGTTTGTCAGCCGGGGCGGGCATGATTGTGAGTCGGGCGATTATTCGCGACCGGTTTGAAGGCGCGGAAGCGCAAAAGCTCATGGCGGAAGTGGCGATGATGAGTGGCATCGGGCCGGTGATCGCCCCTATTTTCGGCGGCTGGCTCCATGTTTGGCTGGGCTGGCGCGGCCCTTTTTTATTTTTAACGTTGTTGGGTGTGGGATTGTGGTGGGCATGCTACTGCCGGCTAACCGAAAGCTTGCCCTCTGAAAAGCGGCAGCCGTTTCATTTCGTCGGGTTGGTGCGCTCCTATAGCCAGGCGATTTGCCACCCTGGCTTTCTCTTGCTAAGCCTCTCGCTGGGTTTTGGCGCGGGTGGCTTTTTGCTTTACGTGGCGACCGCTCCAGACGTGGTGTTGAATATTCTGGGGCTCTCTTCCACCCAATTTGGCTGGATGTTTGTGCCGATGGTTTCCGGGTTAATCCTGGGTTCGGCCATCAACGGCCGGACCGCGGGCCGCATCGCCCCGCAGCGGCAATTGCGCTGGGGATTTCTTTTGATGGCAATCGGAGCCACGGCAGGAGTGGCCAGCAATTATTGGCTGCCACAGCGCGTGCCGTGGGCCATGCTGCCGCTGGCCACGTACACGTTTGGCTTTGCCTTTACCGCGCCTATTTTATCGATTCAAGGCTTGGACGTGTTCCCCGACCGCAAAGGCCTGGCTTCTTCATTGCAGGGATTTTTTCACATTTTCATTTTCGCCCTGATTTCGTTTTTTGTGGCGCGACTGGTTTATCGATCGGGCTTCAAACACGCGCTGGGGCTGTGGATATTGATGTTCCTCAGCTGGGCGGCAAGTTGGGGCAGCCGGTTCTTCCTTCCCCCACCCGCGAAAAAACTGAAAGCGTCCGATGCTGAGTGGGTAGAACCAGTCGTTGATTAATCTGTTCCAGCAAACAAAAAGCCCGCCATCAGCGCATGCTAACGGCGGGCTTGGCAAATTGCTCTGAATTATTGAGCGGCTTTTAGGCGCAGGTAATCGAGCCCAAGCATGTAGGCTTTGATGGCTTTCGGATTCGCCCCCACAATCGTCGAGGAAAATTCGTTCTGGCCAGCGTTTAGTTCCACCACACCCAACTCAACCTCTTCACCGGGTTTGACGTTTTCGCGATAGAAATCCATCGGCTCACCGAGTTTCTTGCCATTGATGGCAAATTGGTGAATGCCGTAATCCGGCGCGGAAAGGAAGTGCGCGTATACATGGAATTTGCCTTTGCTGGGCGCGTTGAAGGCCAAAGCCAGCGTATCGCCTGGCTTCATGCCCGCATGCCACCAGAGGTGCTTGCCCGCGCTGTCGCCATCCCAGTCCTGAGCCTCGGCGGTGCCGGCCACACGCAGGATTTTCATTTCTTCCGCTTCGATGGCGCCCTGGACGCGCGGCACCACGTATTCCGGCATGGGGCGCACGATGGCGTCCGCTGAAGCGATGGGCTTGAAGCCATCGGTGGCACCAGGCTGCGCGTACCAATAGGCAACGACGGCCATGTTCACATTGCATTTGTCATTCCAGTGCCAAAGCTCCATGTCGAATTTGAAGCTCTTGGTGAAGGGAATCCGGTCGATGATATGGAACCGATTCACGCTGGTGCGGCCATAATTTCCCGGTCCATCGCAGCGCGGTTGAGCGTGGTATGCGTGAGTAAACAATCCCGGCCAGCACCAGGCATAGCCGTAATAATCCTCAGTGCCCGTGCCGAAATGGCTGGGGAACGTTTCGCCGTCCACGTATATTTTCTCGTCGCCCTCGCCCCACCAATCCTTGCGGGGATTGTCGATGGAGAAGGAAACGCCCGCAAAAACGCCTTTGCCGGTGGCGGCCAGGTAATTCCAATCAATCATGGGCCGCGTGGGCACGTCCCATTGCACGCGCCATTTGGCGTGGAAATGCATCGAAGTGCTCTTCCATTGATAATCCTGCAAAACCATTTGCCCCACTAAGGAAACGGTATCTTTGGTGGTGTTGACCAGCTCAATGGTCGCATTATCTTTGAAGGGCATTAGCCAGTGGCAATACATATCGCCTTCTTTGGACATTCCCAGCGGCAATGTAGCGTAGGGATTGATGCCGGGAGCGCTGCCGAATAGATCACCCAAAGGAGCCTCCACACACAACTCGCCGTCAAAGGTGATTTTGACAATGACGCCGCGCAAGGCGGTTTCCATATTCGCGGCGCTCACGCGCAACACGGAGCTGGCAAAGGCCTTCGGGCCATAAAACTCCTGCTTCACCGATTCCCCGCCTGGCACCTGCAACTCGAACGGCTGCAGGTCACCTTCAATGCCGTCGCCTTTCGGGGCGTCCAAACGGGCGCGGAGTTTATCGATCGGTCCCGACAATTCCTTCAACTGGGCCAGTTTGAAAGTTTCCACACTCGTGCCGGAGGGGTAAGTGCGGTAATTGACGTGATAATAAAAATCGTTTGCGTCGCTGGTGATTTTGCAGTGCTTGGAATAGGGAATCGGGAAATACAAATTCCAGCCCTTGCTGTATTCGCCGGAAATCGGCTTGGGCAGGCCGGGGAATTTTCCGCCCAACAATTCTTCCATCGATGCCACCAGGGCCGGTTCAGCCGCACCGTCCAGATAGATGCGCAAATTGCCCTTCGGATTGGCAGACCAAATGCGCGTGACGGTGCCGGGGCCGTCTATATCCATCATCACGTATTCCTTGCGCCCGCCATTGTCCTCGGCGCGCAAATACTGGCCGCAATCGCCGTTGGCAAACCAATCCTCGTTGCCAGAGGTTTTGGATTTTGGGTCGTAAGAAGAAAACTGTTTGCAGGTATAGGCAGGATTGGGAAATTCCGCCAAACCGGCCAAGTTGGTCATATCGTCCAGCAACCTCGCGGTATTGATGGACTGGGCGTGGAGCGCCGCCACAGAGCCGGCGCCGATTAAACCGGCCGCGAGCCAGCTGAGAAGGCGAGGGCGGGAGCGAAACAGGGATTGACGGATCGTTTGCGGGGCATTCTGGCATCGAGGGGTATCTATGCACAGACTTCGCTGAAGCATGTTATTGGGTTTCATGGGGTACAGCTTAACGATTCATTCCCGGCAATCAAGTCATGAAGCAGGAATTGCAGCCAGCGTTTTTCTTGCCGACTTCTTCGAAAACCACCGCCGAGTCATTCACTGAGGCACAACACCCACCGGTTGCGAACATCGGGTCCATCCAAGGCATCATGGTTTACCCACAATACCTCCCGCACTGCCATGAAAACCCCCAGAATCAGGCGAAAAAAACTTAGCGGGCAGCCGTTATCAAGGACTGCCCGCTGGTTTTGGCTAATAAGTCTTAGCCAATGGTTCCCCACCCTGAAAAAATGAGGGCTTCTTATGGAGCGATGATCGCCCGGTAGAACCGGATGCGATGGTTAACCGAATCCATATCCGTGTATTCGGCTTCGGTTGAGGTCGCCGGATGCAGCGTGGCCACATCGGACCAATCGCGGAGGTTTTCCGACACTTGAATGATGTAATTAACCCCGGGAACCGTGGCGACTTTGAAACTCGCCGGCGAATTGGCCGTCGGGGTTTGCATTACCGTAAGCATCGGGCTAGTCGTTTCCGAGGTTTGCTCCAGCAAGCGGAAATACCCCGCGGTGGAGGGATCGCTTTCCAGTTCCGCCGAGTTATAAGCCACGACATGGATGAAATTGGTGACGCCCGCCGCCAGATTCGTCAACGTCAGCGACGTGGCTAACCCGGCGTCCACCCGGCGGCTTTCGCCGCCTACCGGACCATAATAGACATAATAGCCCGCAGTCGTGGATTCGGAACTTGCGGTCCAAGCCACAACGGGATTCGTCGCGCCGGCCACCACTTGGCTGGAGGCGGCCTGGCCATTGAGACGCAGCGCTGAGGGGCCCGCGAATACCGGATTGTACGCCAGCGTTTCGGAAGGAGCGCTCAGGCCATTGGTAGCCGTGTAGGCCACGACGTTCACGTAATAAGTGCTCCCCGGGAATAAACCTGTGAGTTGCACAAGATTCGTGTTGCCGATGTCAAACCGATTGGTCACATCATCCACCGTGCCCAAATACACGAAGTATCCCGTGTATGGAGCCGGAGCCGCATTCCATGTTAGGACCGGGGCCAAACCGCCCGTGACAGACAAGGAGGACGCTTCCTGGCCTTTGACGCGCAAGGCGAAATCCACCGCCGGCAAACCCGCGACAATCGTCAGGGTGGCAGCCACGCTATTGGTGCTGCCCAAGGCGTTTTGGATGCGCACCATGTAACTCCCCTCGGCGGCGGATTGAACATTGGTAATGACATACACCGCGTTGGTCGCGTTGGGAATAGTGACCCCATTCTTGGACCAGCGATAAGTCATCGGAGCCGTGCCACTCGCATTGACACTGAAAGTGGCGGTGCTGCCGGTGGTCACTTGGACGCTTTGCGGCTGGTTAATGATCGTCGGCGGCCCGTTGAGGGATAGCAAGGCGGGCGTGCTGGTGACCTGGCCCGCCGCGTTGGCCACCACCACACTGTAGCTGCTATTCGCATCGGTCCACTGCACGGTGCCGATCGTATAGGACTTGTTGGTGGCTCCGGCGATATTGGTGCCATTGCGCAGCCATTGATAGGTCATCGGCGCCGTGCCGCTGGCGTTTACGCTGAAGGTCACATTGCTTCCCTGGCGGGTGGATACGCTGCCCGGCTGGCTGGTGATTGTGGGCGGGACCAGCACCGCCAAGACAGCGCTTTCACTCGTCGCATTGCCCACCAAATTGGCCACCACGACCGAATAGCTTGCCGCGTCCACCGCTTTGGCGCTGGCAAAGGTCAAAAAGGTATTGGTTTCCTTATCTATCACGATGCCATCTTTGAGCCATTGATAGGTCAATGGCGCGGTGCCGGTGGCCGTTACGTTAAAAGTGATATTGGACCCCAGGATTACCGCAGCGCCAGACGGTGACTGCGCAATTGCGGGCGCAATGCCCACGAATAAGTTTGCCACCGCACTCGTGGCCTGGCCCGCGGCGTTGCTAGCCACGACCTGATAATCACCCGCATCCGCAAATTCGGCGGTGGTGATCGTCAAGTTCTGGTTGGTCGCCCCCGGCAGATTGACTCCATTTTTTTGCCATTGCCAGGTGATAGGTGCGGTCCCCGTGGCCGCCGCCTTGAAAGCCCCGGCAGTACCCAAGGCCAAGGCCATATTAGCCGGCTGAGCCGTGAAGGTTGGCGGCACAATGACCGTCAAGGCTGCCACCGAACTCGTAATACTGCCTGCCATGTTGGTAATGACTACGCTGTAATTGGCCTGGTTGGTCAACTGCACATTCGCAATCGTATAGACGGCATTGGTCGCGCCTTTGATTTTCGTCCCGTTCAGGCGCCATTGGTATCGCATCGGATCCGTGCCCGCCGCCAACACGGAGAAAGTGGCATTAGAGGTCAGCACTGCGGTCATGCTCTGCGGTTGGGACGTAATCGAAGGCGGAGTATTGATCGCCAAAGTGGCGGCCGCACTCGTCACGCCACCCACACTATTGTTCACCGTTACCGTATATGCGCCGGCATTGGTGCTTTGAACTTTAGCCAGGTATAAGGATTGACCGGTAGCTCCCGCCACGGCCACGCCGTCTTTGAACCATTGATAAGTGAAAGGAGCGGCCCCAGATACGGTCACCCGGAAAGCCGCATTGGCCCCCGGATTAACGGCGAGACTGGCCGGCTGCGAAGTGATTTCAGGAGCGTATAACACCGTTAAGGCCACCGAAGCGCTAGTGGCGGTGCCGACGACATTGCTCACGATGACTTTATAGGTCGCCGCTTCGCTGGCCTGCACATTGTTCAATACCAAGGTCGCACTGGTCGCGCCACCCATCGCAGCCCCGTTTTTCAACCATTGATAGGACATGGGAGCCGTTCCCGAGGCGGCCACGCTAAAGGTGGCATTGGAACCTTGCGCCACGGAAACACTCACCGGCTGAGCCGCAATCACCGGCGCGCTATTGACCACCAAAACAGCAGGCATGCTCGTTACCGTGCCCGCGGCATTGCTCACCACGAGAGTATAGGTGCCAGCATTGGCCACTTGAACGCTGCTAAAAGAAAGCGTGGCACTGGTGGCACCGCTGATGGCTACATCATCTTTGAACCACTGATAAGCCAAGGGAGCGGTACCGGAAACCACCGCTTTAAAGGTAACGTTGGTGCCTTGGGCCACAGTCACACTGGCTGGCTGGGTGGCAAACACCGGGCCACAGTTCACGGTTAAACTGGCTTGCTTAGTTGAAGTAGTGCCCGCGGCGTTGCTGGCCGTAAGGGTGTAATTGCCGGCGTCGTTCGTGGTAACGCTGCTTAAAGCCAGCGTCGCACTGGTGGCGCCGCTGATGGCAATATCGTTTTTGTACCACTGATAAGCGATCGGCGCGGTGCCGGAAACGACGGCGGAAAAACTCACGTTGGCGCCTTGGACGACCACTTGGCTGGCAGGCTGCGTGGTGATGGCGGGCGCGCTATTCACGGCGAGCGTCACCGGGGCGCTGTTGGCCACACCCGCCACATTGCTCACGGCAAGCGAATAGCTGCCAATATCATTGGTCGTGGCGCGGCTGAGCGTGTAAGCCGAACTGGTGGCGCCAGCGATGGCGGCGCCATTCTTGAACCATTGATAACTTAACGGCGCCGTGCCGGCAGCCACCACGCTAAAGGTGGCGCTAGAACCGGAGGCGACGGTTAAACTCGCCGGTTGGGTCGTGATCGAGGGCGGCACATTGACCACCAAATTGGCATTGGCGCTAGTTGCCGTGCCCGCCACATTGGACACCTCCACCGCATAGGTCCCACTGTCGGTCGATTGAACATTCGCTAAAGTGAGGCTCGCATTGGTTGCCCCATCAACTGCCACGCCGTTTTTGAACCATTGGTAACTTAAAGGAGCCGTGCCCGTAGCCGTTACACTGAAACTGACATTCGAGCCTTGGATCACCACCGCACTGGCGGGTTGGGCCGAAATCGCTGCCGCCACATTCACCGTCAGTTTGGCGGAAGCACTGGTCGCCGTGCCCGAGGTGTTGTTCACCACCACGTAATAATCGCCCGTTTGTGACTCTTGCACACTGGACAACGAAAGGGTCGGGCTGGTGGCGCCATTGACCGCCACCCCATTTTTGAACCATTGATAATTCAGCGGCGCGGCCCCGCCCGCAGTGACACTCATCAGCGCGCTGCCACCTTGCAACGTGACCACGCCCTTGGGCTGGGCCGTGATCGTCGGCGCGTCATTCACCGTCAACGTCGCCACGGCGCTCGCCACACTGCTGACGGAATTGCTTACAATCACCGCGTACGTGCCCGCGTTTGCGGTCTGCGCATTGGGGATGGATAGCAAGGAAGCAGTGGCCCCGCTGATCGCCATGCCGTCCTTATACCACTGATAGGACAAGGGGGCGGCACCACCCGCCACCACGTTGAAATAAGCTGAGCCGCCTTTGGCCACGGCCATGCTGGCCGGCTGAACCGCAATCGTGGGGGCATTGTTGACCACCAAAGTGGCGGCGGAACTAACGCTGCTGCCCGCCGGATTGCTGACCACGACCGTGTAGGCGCCCTCATTGGCCGATTGCACATTATTCAAAACCAGCGTTGCGCTGGTGGCCCCACCGATGGCGGCGCCATTTTTCTGCCATTGATAACTCAAGGGCGCGGTGCCGGTGGCGGTCACGCTTAAGTTAACGTTGGCGCCTTGGGCACAAACCAGGCTCGCGGGTTGCGTAGTAATCGTCGGCGCTAAATTGACCGTCAGAGTGGCGATGCCGCTGCTCGCCTTGCCCACCACATTGCTCACCTCCACCGAATAACTGCCCATGTCGGCGGTTTGCACATTCAAGAGTGCCAGCGTCGCGTTATTCGCTCCGCTGATCGCCACACCATTCTTGAACCATTGATAATTCAGGGGAGCAGTCCCGGCCACTGCCACCGTGAATGTCACGTTAGTATCCTTCACGGCCGTAACGCTGGCCGGCTGGCTGGTGATCATCGGCGCCGCGTTCACTGCCAGGGTGGCAGGAATGCTCGCCACCGAGCCGGCGGCGTTGGCAACAGTCACGATATACACCGCCGCATCCACCGCTTGCACGCTGCTTAGCACCAAGCTGGCATTGGTCGCCTTGCTGATGGCGGAACCGTCTTTGCTCCATTGATACGTCAAGGGCGCGGTGCCGGTGGCTTCAACACTAAAGGCAATATTGGTGCCTTGCACGGCGGTTACACTCACCGGCTGCAAGGTAATCGTGGGGGGCAAATTTACGGCGAGGCTGGCCCCACTGCTGGGAACGGAACCGGCAAAATTACTGGCCTGAACGGTGTAAGTCCCCACGTCACTCGTTTGCACATTATTCAACGTGAGCGTCGCCCCCGTGGCGCCACCGAGCGCAACGCCATCTTTGTACCATTGATAAGTGATAGGGGCGGTTCCGCTCGCGGAGACCGTAAAGCTCGCACTCCCACCTTGGGCGGCCACCAAGCTGATCGGCTGGGACGTAATAGAAACCGGAGCATTCACCGCGAGCGAGGCACCCGAGCTGGTCAGCGAACCGGCGGCATTCGCCACGGTCACGGCATACAACCCGGCGTCGGATGATTTCACACTGTTGATCGCCAGAGTCGGGCCCGTAGCTCCGGCGATAGCCGCGCCATCTTTGCTCCACTGGAAGCTTAAAGGCTCCGTGCCGGTGGCTGCCACGTCAAAGGTGACATTCGTGCCTTGCACCGCGGTCACGCTCACCGGTTGGGAGGAAATAGCCGGACCCACGATCACCGTCAAGGTGGCGCTGGCGCTGCCCACCGTGCACACTGCGTTGGCGACGGTCACGGCATAGGAACCTTCGTCGGCGGCCTGCGCGTTGCTAAAGGCCAAAGTTGCGTTGGTGGCGCCGCTCATCGGAAAGCCATTCTTGAACCATTGATAACTCAACGGCGCGGTGCCGGTGGCCGTTAC
>MTLE01002111.1_pt1 | contig 16261 bp, 12 predicted proteins | sample 1982461 | NCBI WGS metagenome assembly MTLE01 (sample SAMN05712605, study PRJNA340218) | biofilm metagenome | isolation source: sample SPL anode biofilm adapted to -200 mV | place: USA | collected 2012-02-03
TTTGCGCCCTCTACAAGAAACGGTGGATGGTGGAGCTGTTCTTCAAGTGGATCAAGCAGCACCTGCGGATCAAGCGGTTCCTGGGCACTAGCGAGAACGCCGTCAAGTCGCAGGTTTGGTGCGCCGTGTTCGCCTCAACCAGCGTCTGGATTTGGTTGCGGAACTTGAACTTGTCGAGGATCTCCTGGACATTGGCCGAGAAGCCTTCCAGGTAGGCCTCGAAGTCGGCCTTGAGTTGCTGCTGGGAGCTGCGGGCCTTGAGGTCCTTGAGGCCCCACTTGAACGTGTTGTAGAAATCCTGGCCAGCGGCCTTCTTGAGGGCCAGATCCTGATGGACGATCTTCTCCTTGTCCAGGGTAGCCTCCATGCCCAGGACGGCCTGTCGTTTCGGCTCCAATAAGGCGTCCAGACGACGAAGCACCGTCATGGGGAGAATTACATCTCGATATTTGCCACGGACATACACATCCCGAAGGACATCGTCTGCAATGCCCCAGATGAAGTTGGAGATCCAGGAAAGCTGTGCTTGGTCCATGTTGCGATCTTCCCACAGATTCAGGCACCAATCAGCACCTTAGGGCACTGGCTGCAATGTCTGAGTTCCATGAAACATGGGAGGCCATGACACTGGGTGTCTAATGCGGTGACTTTATCGTCGCAATTACCTGTTTTTGATGTTGGCAACGCTCGAAGGGTCCCCGGAAGAGCCGTTCAGGGATGTAGCTCGGATGATGTTAAGCGGGTGGACAGCCAAACGCCCGTGTCTCGGCGCATGCATGCCCCAACCGTCCGGCGAGAATCCGAAGATGCCCGTCCCGGAACCGGTTCCGGAACCCAGGCCAGTCCTCCAGCGGGACCCAGTCGTAGGCGCGGGAATCCGGGTTCACCTGGGTCACCTCCACCGCAAGGGGATGGACGCTTTCCGGGGTGAGCCCGGGCGTCGGGTGGTAGGCCCCGCCCAGGTCCCAGATGGCCCCCGCCTGGATCCCCTGGAGGGCGAGTTCCCGCCGCAACCAGGCCTTGGCTTCCTGCAGGGAGGCGATGGCCCGCGGAAGCCGCCAGGCCGGTACCGTCACGAGGTTGCTGTGGCCTGTGAAGCCCTGGGGGCCCGGCAGATCCCGGTCCTCGAGGGCAAGGTGGACCCTGCCCTGGTGGCGGAAGACCAGGGTTGCCGCCAGGGTGTTGGTGGAGGCTTCCCGGGGAACCACGTATTCCAGGGTGGCCCGGTTCAGGACCGTGCCCGTCGTGTCCAGTTCCTCGAAGGTGTGGGCCTTCAGATCGAGGTAGTGGGCGGATTCGTCTGGCTCGGCAGGCAGGAAACGGCGCCGGTGGGGGCGCTCCAGGACGGCCTGCCAGGTGGTGAACGCAGGGGGCACCGGAAGTTCGCGGGGTTCGATGGCCTCCCCGATCCAGTCGCCGAACCCCTCCCCAAGCTGGCTCAACAGCTCGTACACGTTCAATTCGAGCCTGGCGTCCGACACGCCGCCGACCTGCGCGGCCCGGAGCAACTGGCGGGCCTCGATGGCGTGGACCCTGCCGGCGGTGCTGAAGCCGGACCGGTGCGGGAACCCGGACTGCACGAAGGTCGGAGAGATCTCCACCAGGGTGGACCTCACCTCCTCCAGAAGGCCGGCGGGTGAGGGGTAGCAGGTGGCGCCGTCCCGGAAGGCGAGGAGGTGTTCCGGGCCCAGGCCCGCACGTTCCTGGAGCATGGCTTCCACGGTGGACCCGGCGGGAAGGTCCGTCTGGATGACGGTGAGGGGTTCGGCGTGGTACCCCGGGGGCGTGCGCTCGTCCAGGGTGGGCGAGGCGTCCGGCCGCGCCCCCAGGATCGGCCGGGGATAGCCCATCCGGGCCAGCACGAAACATTCGCCACCCTGCCTGAACCAGGGCACCACATCGAGGGTGGGGTGGGGGCGGCGGACCAGGTCGAAGATCCGGCCTGATTCCCGGTCGTGGAAGTGGGCCATCTGGAGGAATCCGCCGGGCTGGATCTCCCCGCCGCTCCGGAAGGCGACCCCTGCCTTCGGAGGCACCCGCTCGCCCACTACCAGGACGTTGGTGGCGGGGAACGGAAGCGGCGCTCCCTCCAGGTCCCTAAGAAGGCAGTGCCCCTCCCAGCGGTTCCGGAGGATCCAGGGATTCCGGATGGGCGTGGAGGCCAGGATGCGCATGCCGAGACGGGCAAACCGGGTCTCGAATTCGGCCTGGGTGAAATACCCGTATTCCTCCCGGGCCTCGGTCTGCCAATCGGCGCGGTAGTCCTTGCGGAGGATGAATTCCGTTGCGTGCTGCATGGTGACCCCGTATCGGCGCCATCCGGGGTTCCCGGGAACCGTCCCCAGGCCCCGGAAGGGGAGGCCGGGTGAAGCCGACAGGCTCCGGAACTCCGTCGCGAAACGCTCGAAGAGGTGGGCTGTGGAACAATTCCCGGGGTCGAAGGAGTCCTCCCCGTCGTCGGCCGGCAGATCGAGCAGGACGTCCCGGTCCTCCGGCAACAGGAAATCCCGGACGATGAGCACCCCGCCTTGGCGCAGCTGGGTGACCTGGGCTTCCAGGGCCTCCTCGGCGTTGGCATGGCGATACCCGCCGTAGCTGGTCACATGGTGGAGGACTGAGGAATCGAAAATCCCGTCGAGGCTTTCGGCGGGGAACACCGGCTTGGCGATGTCCCCTTGGATGAACGAAAGGTTTGGCAGGCGGTACCGCTCCCGGGCGAGGGCCACCATCGTCGGGTCGAGGTCCACGCCGACCACATCCAGGTTCGGGTAGAGGGAGGCCAGCGCGTGGCTTCCCAGGCCGGATCCCATGCCCATGTCCGCCACCCGGCCCTGGCCCAGCAGGTGGGCCGCCGTCAGCGCGACCTTCTGGCGCATGGAGGTGTCCATGCCCCGGAGGTAGCGATCATAGGCGTTCAAGTCGCCACGGTCTTGCATTTGGTCGGTGTGGGCCATTCCCAACGATAACGTAGAAAAAAGGGCGGGCGGGGTTGACTTAGATACAAAGTGCATTTATGCTATCTGCATCAAAGGGGTTCCCCATGACCACCCGCAGGAAGGCCTCCAGTCCACCCGAGCGTTTCGTGGTGGCGGTGGATGTGGTCGTTGTCACCCTGGCGGCGGACGGCCTGCATACCCTCCTTCTGCGGCGCGACGAGGCCCCATACCAGGGCCATTGGGTGCTGCCGGGCGGGACCGTGCAGGCCCGGGAGGATCTTCTCACCGCGGCCCAGCGGGTCCTGCGGGAAAAGGTGGGGCTTGAAGGGGTCTACCTGGAGCAGCTCTACACCTGCAGCGACCCGGGCCGGGACCCCCGCGACCGTTCCGTCAGCGTCGTTCATATGGCGCTCGTGAACGAGGGCCGCTTCCGGAACCTCGCGCCCCATGCGGCCCGGACGCTCCTCGCCCGGATCGTTGTGCCCTGGGAGGGTGAAACCGGTGGGCCAGTCCAGGTCGTTTCCGGCGAGGGCGAGACCCTGCCTCTCGCCTTCGATCATGCCGACATGCTCGGTATGGCGGTGAAGCGCATGCGCGGCAAGCTCAACTACACCCCCGTGGGATACCAGCTGCTGCCGGAAACCTTCACGCTATCCCAGCTCCAGCGCGTGCACGAGGGTATCCTCGGGCGCCCCTTGAACAAGGATTCCTTCCGGCGCCGCATGCTCGCGACGGGCGAACTTGACCCATTGGGGGAGAGCCAGTCCGACGTGGATCACCGCCCTGCGGCCCTCTACCGGTTCGCGGAGCGCTCCGCGGTGTAGCACCCTTTCCCGTTCAACTCTGACCCCGGGGACATCCCCGGCAGCCCCAGGTCTGCACCGGAATTCCCTGCCCACGCGGCAGGGTGGCCCGGGGTCCATTCCAAGGAGGCTCCCATGGCGGAGATCCGCAGCTATCCCTTCGTACGGCACCTGCACAGCGACGCCAGCATGCACGTGCTCCATACCCGGCGCGACCGGCTCGTGCACAGCGGGCGCGGCCTCTCCTTCTTCTTCCGGCCCATGTCGGACAGCCTGGCCGAGGTTCCCATGGAGGACCGGGAGCTGACCGTGATGATCCATGGCCGCTCCGCGGACTTCCAGGATCTGAGCGCCCAGATGGTGCTCACCTACCGGACCCTGGATCCCCAGCGCCTCGCGGCCCGGGTTGACTTCGGTCTCGACCGCCGCACCGGTGCCTGGACGCGACAGCCCCTGGAAAAGCTGGCGGTCCTCCTGGGTCAGCTCGCGGAGCAGCACGCTTGGGCCATCGTTTCCACCTCCCCGGTCAAGGAACTGCTTGCCACGGGGCAGGAGCGCATCCGGGAGCACGTGGCGTGCGGCCTGGAGGCCGAGGCCAGCCTGAAGGAAATGGGTCTGAAAATCGTCTCCGTGCGCGTTTCCGCCGTGAAGCCGAACCCGGAACTGGAGAAGGCCCTGGAAGCGCCCATCCGGGAACACATCAAGCAGGAGGCGGACGAAGCCGCCTTCCAGCGGCGGGCCCTCGCGGTGGAAAAGGAGCGGGCGATCCAGGAGAACGAGCTCCAGAACCGCATCGAACTGGCGAAGCGCGAGGAGCTTCTCATCCACCAGCAGGGGCAAAACGCCCGACGCCAGGCCGGGGAGGATGCTGAAGCCAAGCGCATCGAGGCGGAAGCCGGCGCCGCGCGTTCCCGCCTGGAGACCCAAACCCAGGCCGAGGCCCTTCGGCTCCAGGCCGAAACCGAGAGCGCCGCCACCCACCTCCGTTCCGAAGCCGAAGCCGCCACCGTCCGGCAGGTGGAAGGCGCCAAGGCCGAGTTGGAGCATGCCACCCTCGAAGTCTACAGGACCATGCCGCCCATGGTGCTCCTGGGCCTGGCCGCCAAGGAGCTGGGGGGCAAGCTGGAGCGTATCGAGCACCTGAACCTGAGCCCGGACCTCTTCGGGCCCATGCTGGCCGACCTGCTTCGCGCGGGTACCCAGCGGTTGGAGCGGGACTGACATGGCCACTGCCAAGCTGCCCCGGGTGGTCCTCGTCACCCGGCCCACGGACTACCAGAATCTGCTGGCCCACCACGGCACCCGTGAGGCGGCGCGGTTCTTCCTCGCCGGCCGGGGTCAGCAACTCGAGGAGGCCGAAGCCCGGCATGCCCGCTTCGAAGCCGCCCTTCACACCGTCCTGGGTGCCATCCCCGTGAAGTGGCGGCGGAGCCGCCTCGACCGCTCCGATCTGGCCTGTTTCGTCTTCGAGCCGGAGGACCTGGTGGTGGCGCTGGGCCAGGACGGGCTGGTGGCCAATGTGGCGAAGTACCTGGAGGGCCAGCTGGTCTTGGGCCTCAACCCCGATCCGGAGGCCTTCGAGGGCGTGCTCGTGCCCCATCCGCCCGCCGCCGCGGCCGACCTCCTCGGGGAGTGCGTGGCCGGCCGGGCCAAGGTGGAAGGCCGGACCCTGGTCGAGGTGCAGCTGGATGACGGTCAGCGCCTCCTGGCCCTCAACGAGGTCTTCATGGGACACCGCACCCACCAGAGCGCCCGCTACCGCATCCGGCAGGGGGAGCGGGAGGAGCGCCAGTCCTCCTCCGGGTTGATCGTGGCCACCGGCACCGGCGCCACGGGGTGGGCGCGCTCCATCGTCCGGGAGCGGCGGGAGTCTCCGGCCCTCCCAAGGCCCACCGACCCTCGCCTGGCGTTTTTCGTCCGGGAGGCCTGGCCCAGCCGGGCAACCGGGACCACGCTCTGCGAAGGGTTGGTCGACGAGCGGCACCCCCTTGAACTCATTTCAGAGATGAACGAAGGCGGCGTGCTGTTCGGCGATGGGATCGAGCAGGACCGTCTGGAATTCCCGTGGGGCATGCGGGCGATCATCCACCTCGCTTCCGGGTGCCTCAACTTGGTCCGATAGCGAAACTGGGTAATCCAAGACGAAGGCGTCAAGGTGCGGTATGGATTATCGAATACAATCCTCATCTTCGAATCATTCGTTGTTTAATTAACGTTCAATTGACGCAATGCCTCAAAGGTGAAATCAGCAGTTGTATCATTTAAAAACAGAAATGAGTTGCCTGCGAACCACCTTGTCCTCGACATCCAATCATAAGGTGGCCTTCTCGGAGAAATTGACATGACCAATGAGCAAACAAAAGTTCCTGACAACACCGCAGTTAGAACTGCACTTTGGCGTGCATTACATTTGGAAGCAGATGCGCTTCCCCATGTATTTGAGGATAAAATCGGATTGGCGCTCGCTGCTCCTGAGGATGAATGGCAGAAGCGTCCAGACATGAGTCCGTTCACGCAACCGTTTCGTGCCTCCATCGTGGCGCGCGCCCGTTTTGTGGAGGACCTTGTCGCTCGGTCCGTGGAATGCGGTATCGAGCAGTACGTCATCCTCGGCGCGGGGCTGGACACGTTTACGCAAAGAAAGCCGGATTTAGCTTCGCGTATGCAAGTGTTCGAAATCGATACCCCCGCCATGCAGGAATGGAAGCGCCGGCGCCTGGTGGAACTCGGCTTCGGCCTCCCGCCCTTTCTGCATTTCGTCCCCGTTGATTTTGAGTCGGGAGATGACTGGTGGGCGCGGTTGAGTTCATCAGGTTTCGATCACCGAAGGAAAACCGTGGTCGCATCCACCGGCGTAAGCATGTATTTGACTAAAGCAGCAGTCGTCGAGACCCTGCGGCATGCTGGGTCCCTGCAAAAGGGTTCCCTATTTGCCATGACGTTTATGCTGCCCATCGAACTCAGTGATCCAAAGATTCGAGTCGGCATTGAACGTGCGGCCGCGGGTGCCAAGGCGAGCGGCACACCTTGGCTTAGCTTTTTCACCCCTTCGGAAATTCTATCCTTGGCACAGAAAGCCGGGTTCAGAGCGGTTGAGCATGTGTCGGCGGAGTGTTTGGCCAATCGCTATTTCTCAGGCAGGTCCGACGGTTTGTGCCCACCTAATAATTCGGAAGAATTTCTGGTGGCAACCACTTAAGCCCGGCGCCAGAACCCAGGAGGGCCCTGCTGGTCGTGCCGGGTCCCACCGAGGCACAAGCCCACCGGAGCATGCATGCCTCAACCGGGCGGCGCGGAAGGCCTGGAAAGCAGCCTGTTTTTCAACAGCATGGGGATCCCGTAAGGCCAGGACGAGGGTGCCTGAGGACAGGGCGTTCCGCGCCGGTGTACGTCCCAACTCTCGATCCGGTGCAGGGGCCCCCCCTGGGACGACCGTAGACTGGCCGGACAACCTCACGAGGATGGAAAAGCCATGAAAACCCGCGCATTTCTTGTTGGCATCCGGGCCCTCGCGCTGTCGGTGGCGGCCACCTTCTGCCAGGCCCAGTTCAATCCCAATCCCACCCTCCGGATCGGGGACCCCGCGCCTCCCATCACCGCCATGGACTGGGTTCGCGGCAAGCCGCTGGCCCGGTTCGAGCCTGGGCACGTCTACGTCGTGGATTTCTGGGCCACCTGGTGCGGCGGGTGCATCATGGCCTTCCCCCACATCAGTGGTATCGCCCGGAAGTACGAGGACAAGGTCCGGTTCATTTCCGTGGACAGTTACGAGGACCTGGGCGAGAACAAGGGGAAGGATCTCGTGGCTGCGGTCAGGAAATTCCTGCAGACGCCCAATGGGAAGCGGCTGACCTTCGACGTCGCCGTGGATGGGGCAGCCAACACCATGTTCCAGGCCTGGATCAAGCCGCTCCGCCGTGGGGGCTTTCCGACCACCTTCGTCATCGACCAGGAGGGCAGGATCGCCTGGGTTGACGTGAACCTCGATCACCTGGAATGGGCCCTCGACCATGTCCTGGCCGGGACCTGGGACCGGAACAAGGCCGCGCAGGTCATGCAGGAGCGGGATGCCGTTGAGACGATGATGTTCAAGATGTTCAGCGGCACGGAAGCGGAACGCGCGTCCACGTGCCGGGCCATGCTGGCGGCCTCCGAGGCCTTCGAAAAGCGGTTCCCGGACCGGAAGGATGCCGTGGCCTTATACAAATTCATGGCCCTGCTGGAAATCGACCGGGACAAGGTGCCCGCCATCCTGGAGCAGATGGCGGCGGACCCGCTGTCCCGGTACATCAACCTGACGGATGCGGCAGGTTTGACGCTGCAGAAGGCTGGTCTTTCGAAAGCCACCTACGCCGCCGCGGCCAAGGTGCTGGAACGAAGCCTCCGGAACGAGTACTTCGCGCCCAATACCGGGGGCAGCGCCTCCTCGATCTATCGCTCCATGGCCGAAGCCCATGCCAAGGCCGGACAACCCGGAAAGGCCGTCGAGGCGATCGGGAAGGCCATCGCCAAGGCCCGGGAGGAGAAGGCCCCCGCGGACCGCATGGACGCGCTCAACCAGGACCTCCAGAAATACACAAGCCAGGTCTCCGCATCCCACTGACCTGTGACCCACGATCCGGTACCTGCCGGAAGACTTCTGGAGGACGCCATGTCCCTGTTCTATTCCTCAGGGCGCCTCGCGTTCGTGCTCGCCACCGCGCTCACCGCGTGGACCCCCGCCGCCGCCAAGGCGCCCCAGGCCCAGGAAGCGGCCAAGGCGGTGGTCTCCCTCAAGGTGGGGGATCCGGCACCTGCCTTCACGCCCGGCACCTGGCTCAAGGGGGAGCCGGTCCCCAGCCTCGCCAAGGGGCAGGTGTATGTGCTGGAATTCTGGGCGACCTGGTGCGGCGCCTGCAAGGCCGCCATCCCGCACGTCACCGAACTGGCCAGGAAGTACGGCGACAAGGTCACCTTCATCGGCGTCGATGTGCTGGAGACCGGCAACAGCCTCGAGGAGAAGGAGGCCAAGGCCGCGGCCTTCGTCAAGGCCCAGGGCGGGAAGATGGACTACCGGGTGTGCCGGGATACCCCCGGGGAGGCCTTCGCCACCCGTTGGCTGAAGGCCGCCGGCCAGGAAGGAATCCCGGCCACCTTCATCGTGGACGGCACGGGCCGCCTGGTGTGGATGGGACATCCGGGCGCCATGGAACCCATCGTGAAGAAGCTCGCGGCCGGGACCTTCGACTTCGAGGCCGAACGCGCCAGGGCTGAGGAGCAGAAGAAGGTGGACGCGGCCATTGGCCAGGCCATCGTGGCCAAGGATTACCAGAAGGTCCTGGATCTTCTTCCCGGTTTGAAGCCCGAGAATGAGGTGGGAATCCTGTGGAAGGGCTTCTACCGGTTCGAGGCCCAGCTCCATCTGGACCCCAAGGCCGCCGCGGCCCGATACGAGGAGGTCGTCAAGCAGGGCCCCCTCCTCACCGCCGAATTCTATTCCAATATCGTCGTCCGGACGGAAGGCCTCACCAAGGACTGGTACCGGAAGACCTACCCCGTCTACCGGAAGCGGTTGAAGCAGGAACCCACGGTGATCCATTACCTGGCCAAGGCCCAGTACCTGGCCGGGGACTACGCGGCGGCGGCCAAGTCCAAGGCCGGGGAGCTGGCGGTCATGAAGGCCAGGGTGCCGGAAATTCTGAAGGATCACCCGGATGCCGGGGACATGATCCAGAAGGAACTGGCCAAGCTCGAAGCCGAGCTCAAGGACTACCGGGCCCTCGCGGCCAAGAAGCACTGATCCCCCGGAACGCCTTCCTGCCGCCGGAATGACCATGCCAGAACCGCCGAACAGCTCCCCTCTCGTCATCGCCCAAGGTTTGACCAAGGTCTACCCGGGCTTGAAAGCCCTGGACCACGTCTCCTTCTCGCTTTCGCGGGGCGAGATCGTGGGCTACGTCGGCCCCAACGGCGCCGGGAAGACCACGACCATGCGGATCCTCACCGGCATGGAGACCGGCTTCGAGGGCTCCGCCTGGATTTCAGGCATGCGGCAACCCCTGGACCGGAAGGGCATCCTGAAGGAGATCTCGTACCTGCCCCAGGGCGTGGCCTTCGCCCCCTGGAGAACGGCCCGGGAGACCCTTTGGCTGTTCGGGAGGCTTTCGGGCCTCGAGGCTTCCGCCCTCCGGCAGAGGGTCCCGCTGGTCCTCCAGCAGGTGGGCCTCGGCCCGAAGGCGGACCTCAGGGTCGGGGGGTTCTCGCGCGGCATGAAACAGCGCCTGGGGTTGGCCCAGGCCATGCTGGGCCACCCCAAGCTGATGATCCTGGACGAACCGTTCAACCACCTGGATCCCGCCGGCCGCCAACACCTCAAGGGTGTCCTCACGGAACTGGGCAGGCAGGGCGTCTCCATCCTCTTCTCCAGCCACATCCTCGCGGATGTGGAGGAGCTGATGGAGCGCATCGTGGTCCTCCGGAAGGGGTGCGTGATCTTTGACGGCACGGTCGAGGAGCTGAAGGCGGCCCACCGGGACGCCGAGGTCGTGGAGATCGGGTTCACCGGCATCCTGCCGCATTCCCGGTTGAGCGCCATTCCCGGCGTGGCGAGGGTGGAAATGGCCGCCTCCACGGTCCTGCGCCTCCATCCCACGCCCGGGGCCAACCTGCTGGACGTTTCGACCAGCGTGCTCGGGCAGATGATCGCCAGCGGCCATGGCATCCGGTACGTCAAGCCGCAGGTACCGTCCCTGGAAACCATCATCGGCCGCATGACCGACGACGTCCTCGATGTCGCAACGGAGCGGGAAGAGGAGGCCAGCGCATGTTGACCCTCATGATCCGGGATGAACTGACGCATTTGCGGCGCAGCCCCTTGATCCAGGCCGTGCTCGCGGCCATCGCCCTGCTCGTTCCGGCCGCGCTCCTGGCCAGCGTGGAACATGTTCAGGCCATGAGCAACCTGGCCATCACGGGCACCGCGCACCTGGCGGCGCTCATCACGGGCTCGGTGGTCACGGCGTCCCTCATTGCCGACCTCCAGCAGGGCATCCCCATCCTGTTCCTCGTCCGGCCCATGCCCCGGGCCCATTTCCTGGTGGCCCGGGGGGCCGGGATGACCATCGTCCTGCTGGCCGCCCTGGGGCTGGGCGTCGGTTGCCTGCTTATCCTCAACGCCGTCCTGGTGAAGGCGCCCCTGGATCCCGTGGGCATCCTCCGGGGCCTCCTGCTGGCGAGGCTTCCAGGCGTGCTCCTGGCCATGTCCTGCGGCGTCCTGGTGGGGGTCCTCACCACCGCCATCCCGGGCGGGTTGGCCCTGTTCCTTCTCCTGGCCAACGCCCTCATCATCGCCCTGCAGATCGGCGCCACGAAGGTGGCCGGATGGGTGGGCTGGGGCCCCCTGGCGCAGGACTGGCTCCTCTCCGCCATGACCGTGGCTGCCGCGGCCATGATGGTCCTGTGGACCTCCATCCGGTTCTCCCGGCGGTCAATCTAAGCCTCCGAAGGGTTCGGCCGTATGTCTTCATGGCGTCCGGAGGATGTGACCTGAGCTATCCTTTCCGCAAGCCATCCTTGGCCTGTACGGGCCGTCCGCCACATCCTCCCGAGGTCCCTTCCCGTCGCCATGTTCTCCGCGAACCTCTCGTCCCGGATCCTCAAGGAAGCTCATTCGCGCGGGCTCCTGGGCGACCCTCGTCCGGCGGATGACCCGACCTCCCTGGACGCCGAGGGCGACTTCTGGGGTGAGGAACTCGCCACGCTCCTGGCCTCGGGCCGGATGTCGAGGTTCGCGCTCAACAGCCTGGCCTGGGAGGCCATCGGCGGCGAGGCGGGGTCCTGGATCGATCCGCTGTTCAAGGGGCCCGCGCCTATCGGGGAGCTCAAGGGTCTGGGGGACCGCTACCAGGATCTCGTCCCGATCGGGGAAGGGGCGAGCGCCCTCGTCTACAAGGGCCTGGATACCCTGCTCCAGCGGCACGTGGCCATCAAGGCGCTCAAGGACCCGCGGGGGCCGATCCTGGAGGAGGCGCGGGCCCAGGCGAAGGTCGAGCACCCCAATGTCTGCAGAGTCTACGAAGTGGGCCAGGGGCACCTGGTCATGCAGCTCGTGGAGGGCCCGACCCTGGCCCAGCTCGTTCCTTCCCTCGATCTTGGGGAAAAAGTCCGGATCATCCGGGACATCGCGCTGGGGATCCACGCCGCGCACCAGAAGGGCCTCATCCATCTGGACCTGAAGCTCGGCAACGTCCTCATGGAACGCCACGAGGATGGGATCTTCCACCCCGTCATCAGCGACTTCGGGATGGTGGCGGGTGCTTCGAAGGCGCCCAGCGGTGGCTGCAGCCTGGGAACGCCCCCCTACACGAGCCCGGAGCAACTGGCCCGGGACACGGCCCGGATCGGCCCCGGGACGGACGTCTACGCCCTCGGCGTGATGCTGTACGTGATGGTGGCCGGCGCCAGCCCCTTCAGGGCCCGTGATTTCCAGGGCCTCCTGGAGGCCATGGCCAAGGACCCGCCCGTTCCCCTCCGTCAGCGCGTCCCCACCATCGCCCGGGACCTCGCGGCCATCGTCGCCAAGTGCCTGGAGAAGGACCCCGGGCAACGCTATGCCAGCGCCTGGGAACTGGCCGAGGACCTGGACCGCTTCCAGCGGGCGGAACCGGTGGCGGCCATGGGCAAGGCCCCGGCCTACCGGCTGGCCAAATGGTACCAGCGCAACCGGATGCTCCAATGGGTCAGCGGCATGGGCCTCCTGGTCCTGGCGGCCTCCCTGGCCCTCTTCGTGCGCCATTCGACCTTCCTCTCGCAACAGGCGGAATGGGACCATCACTTCCAGAAGATCGTGGGGGAACTGGGCGCCCACCTGGACCGGACCTACCGCCTTCCGCCCCACGATATCCGCCCCGAACTCAAGGAGGCCGAAGGCTTCATCGGGAAGATCCGCGAAGCCCGGCGCGGCGGGGGGGCCGCGGCCCAGGGCCCCGCCTGCCTCGCCCTGGGACAGGCCTACTTCCTCATGGATTCCGAGGACGCCCGGGCCGTGGCCTCCTTCCAGGAGGCCTGGGATTCGGGGTACCGGACCGAAAGCGCGCGGTCCTGGCTCGCCATCACCCTTCTGGCCACGTTCCGGAAGGATCAGTGGAGCTTCATGCCGGGGCTCCAGGACCCCGCCAACCGGGGCAAGGTCGAGGAGATCCGCCGCCAGTACCTGGACCCGGCGCGCAAGCTCCTCAGGGGGAGGAAGGGATCCGACCAGGCGAAGTTGGCCTTCCTGGTCGATCTCGCCGACGCCAAGATGCTGGACGCGGTGAATCTCGACTGGCTCCTTGACCTGACCCGGACCTACCGGGCCCAGTTCCCCCAGGACCTGGACGGCCTGTTCGAGGAGGCGATGGCCCTCTCCGCCAAGGCCGGATTCCTCACGGTCAATTCCAGCATAGCCTCGGGCGCCTTCCCGCCCCCCGAGGTGCCGGAGGCGGCATCCTACCAGCAGCGAGCCCGGACCCTCCTGGCGGAGGCCCTCCGCCTCGCGCCGAGCCTTCCCCGGGCCTATGGCGCCCTGGCCGAGGATGACCTGAAAGAGAATTCGCTGCCGACGAAGGAAAGCCGAGCCACGGTCGTCCTCCTCGAGGAGGCCCGGGCCCTCCTGGACCAGGGCCTGAAGATCCGGCCGGGCGATCCGGTGCTGACGGCGCAGTACGGCCAGCTCCTGGCCGCCCACGTGCTGCCGTACCGTCTGGCTTGCGGGCTGGATCCCGAACCGGTCGCCCGGGAACTTTCCGGGCTGCGGCCGGACCCGGCGCTCGATCCCTCCGGGCGGAGCCTGCGGGCCCTGCTGGAGGCCAAGGCGTCCTTCCTGAAGAAGTGCAACTACTATGGGGTCAAACCGCCACCGGCCTTCGTGGAGGCCTGCAGACGCTGCCTCCAGGAACCCTGGAGCGGAAGCGAGATGGCCCGGTTCGATTGGTGCTCCACCGCCGCCCAAGCCCTGGCCGATACGGGAGAGGATCCCGTGGGCGTCATCCAGGGCATCCACACCACCTTCCATCCGGCCAAGCCCCCGGAGTGGACCGCCCTCGGCCACCTGGATCTCCTGGCCGCAGAACATGTCTGGCTGGCCTATGGCGATCCCGGACCTTGGCTCTCCCGGGCCCGGGACTGCCTGGATCACGTGCCCGGGCCATCGGTCTTCAGGACCTACCTGGCCCGGAACCTTCTCGCCCGGCGCGTCCAACTGGTCGGAGACGGTCCCTCCTGGGCGGAGTACCGGACGGAGTTGGAAGGGATCTCAAAGGGCGATCCCGGAACGGTGTCGGGCGGCCTCGACGCCGTCCTCGAAATGAATGTAGTCCTGGCCCGGCACGCCGTGGCGGAGAAGCAGGATGCCGAGCCCTACCTTCGGGAAGTCGGCCGCTGTCTGCAGGCGCCCATGTTGAAGAAATACGCGTGGACGCCCTACTACAAGGAGCAGATGGCCACCTTGCTGCTGCTCGAATCCGGCCGGTCCGGGACCTCCCTCCCCGAGGCCCTCGACTGGGTCGACAAGGCCTACGCCCAGGTGCTTCCGCCGAGGGTTCCCCGCCACGAGCGGACGCTCCGCTTGAGGCCGAGCTACTTTCCAGATTTCGCTTCGGCCCTGGCCAGGATCTGTTCCCTGAAAGCGGAAATCCTCACCACCATGGCCGCCCGGGAAACCCGTCCCGCCGCGCGGATCCGCCTGGCCCGGCAGGCCGTGGCGCTCCTCCAGGAATCGCTCCAGAGGGATCGCTTCCAGGAACGCCGCCTGCGCCCGATCCTCGACCAGGCCCTCCCCCTCACCCGGAACTGAGTCCGCCCATGCGCCCCAACGATCTCCTCCTCACGCTCATCGAAGCCCCGGGCTCGTCGCTGTACCAGCGGATCGCCCTGACCCTCCAGGGGGCCATCCTGGAGGGCCGGCTGCCGCGCCAGGCGGCCCTGCCGGGCTCCCGGATCCTGGCCGATCACCTGGGGGTCAACCGGAGGACGGTCATCGCCGCCCTCCAGGAACTGGAGGCCCAGGGCTGGCTGGTCACCCGGCCCAACAGCGGGACCTTCGTGGCCGATGAGCTGCCCTCGGGGGCCTCCACCCGGAAGGCGCCCGAACCCGAGCTCCCGGGATCCCAGGTGGGCTTCGATCTTCCCAGCCTGCTCCAGCCCGCATCCGTCACGGTGACCGGGGACCTTCTCCTCGAGGACGGCTCCCCCGATCCCAGGCTCGCGCCCGCCGACGAGCTGGCCAAAGGCTACCAGAGGGCGCTCCGGCGCCATGGGCCGCGCATCCTGGACGACCGCAACCCCCTGGGGACGCCCCTGCTGCGGGAGATGGTGGCGTCCTGGATCTCGGAACGCTACGGGGCCGCCGTCGGCATGGAGCGGATCATGATCACCCGGGGCAGCCGCGAAGCCCTGGCCCTGTTGGCCGGGGCCCTGTCCCGGCCGGGAAGCCTGACGGCGGTGGAGAATCCCGGCAACAGGGGCGCCTGGGACCTTTTCAGGCAGATCGGCAAGATGGAGCTCCGCCCCGTGCCGGTGGACGGCGAGGGGCTGATCCCCGAGGCCCTGGAAGAGGTGCTGAAGGGCGAACGGATCCGGGTCCTGTACCTGACGCCGCGGCGCCAGTTCCCGACGGGGGCCGTGCTCTCGGAAGCGCGCAAGAAGGCGGTCCTGGACCTGGCCCAGAAGCACCGCCTGGCCGTCCTGGAGGATGACTACGACGGCGAGTACGTGTACGAGGGGACGCGTTCCGAGCCCCTCATCTCCCTGGACCGGACCGGCCAGGTCATCCACATCGGCTCCTTGTCCCGCCTGCTGGCGCCGGGGCTCAAGATGGGCTACATGGTCCTGCCGACCCCCCTCGTCCCGGTCCTGGGCAAGATCCGTCTGAGCCGGGGAGAGCTGGGGGATCCCGTCCTGGAATGGGCGGTGGCGGACCTCATCCGGGACGGGGACCTGGTGCGGCACCTCCGGAGGGTCCGCAAGGTCTACGCGGCCCGCCGGGATTTTCTCGTGGGGCGGCTCCGACAGAGCCTGGCCGGGCACCTGGAGGTGACCTCGCCCCAGGGTGGGATGAGCCTCTGGCTCCGGGGCCGGGAGGGCGCGGACCTGGATGCCTGGATCCAGGCCGTGCGGTCCTGCGGGCTGATCCTGAATCCGCCCTCCCACTACTACCTCGGCACGGCCGAACCGGCCTTCCGGATGGGGTTCGCCCAGGCCGACGAGGTGGAACTGGAGGAGGCGGTGAACCGGATGGTGAAGGCGCGCGGACGGGTGAACCCCTAGGAGGCTGTCCAGGTATTCCTCGGCCCCGCGATGATGGCACCGGCCATGGCAAGACAAGGAACGCGAGGAGGGCGATTCGGGTAATCGTTCGACGAGCGTAACGCGGGATTGCCGTGGCCGCTGCCATCACCCGGAGGGCGGCGTCTGGAAGCCCGCTTCTCGTGTGCAAGCCCCTTGAAAATATGACCCATATTTCCTGCGGGTCTTGCGCTCGATAATCGGGCTTCCAGGCGCCGTCGC
>MTLE01007899.1_pt1 | contig 16257 bp, 13 predicted proteins | sample 1982461 | NCBI WGS metagenome assembly MTLE01 (sample SAMN05712605, study PRJNA340218) | biofilm metagenome | isolation source: sample SPL anode biofilm adapted to -200 mV | place: USA | collected 2012-02-03
TGAAGGTCCTCACCCGATTGGGAATGTCGGAATTCAGATTCATAAATTAAATCCGGTAAATAAAGGAGAAGTAGTATGGACGGTAAATGTACAGGATGTATTATTTATTGGTCGCTTTTTCAATAAAGGTATCGTTGATTTAAGTCGCGTGGTTGCATTTACAGGTCCTGAAGTTCAGAATCCACAATATTACCACACCATTGTTGGTTCATCAATAGAACCAATAGTAAAAGGAAAAGTAAACACCTCAATTCCTCTCCGTTACATTAGCGGCAACGTACTTACCGGATTACAGGTTGAAGCAAAAGGATTTATGGATCCGTATGCTTCTCAAATCACAGTAATTGATGATGGAAGCGAAACTCACGAATTATTCGGCTGGGCAATGCCACGTTTCAATAAATTCAGTGCAAGCCGTACCTATTTCAGTGGAATTATTGAAAGCAAACTTTTCCGGAAAATTTTCGGAAAAGTAGAATATAAATATGATGCTCGTCTGCTTGGAGGAGTTCGCGCAATTATCATGTCTGGCGAATACGACAAAGTATTGCCAATGGATATATTGCCTGAATTCCTGATTAAAGCAATGATTACGGGCAACATTGATAAAATGGAAGCTTTGGGTGGTTACGAAATTGCCCCTGAGGATGTTGCACTTTGTGAATTTGTATGTACATCAAAATTACCTGTGCAAAATATCGTTCGAACTGCTTTAGACACCATGAAACAGGAACTTGAATAGTAATCAGAAAAAATTTATTAGTAAACAGGTTTACGGTAAATGCTAATTGCTTACTGTATTACTTTATAAAAATCAAATATGAGCGCATTAAAAAAAACAATAGATAAACTGAAACCGCATTTTGAAAAAGGCGGTAAACTGGAAAAGTTTCAATCAGTTTTCGATGGTTTCGAAACATTCTTATTTGTTCCGAATACCACTTCGAAAAACGGAACACATATTCACGATGCTGTTGATTCAAAACGAACAATGATCATCGTGGTTCTTGCTCTTGTGCCGGCTTTATTATTCGGTATGTTTAATGTCGGTTATCAGCATTATCTTGCAATTGGTCAGACACCGGGTTTCTGGTCTGAATTCTTATTCGGATTTTTAGCCGTTCTTCCTTTTATAGTTGTATCCTACGCTGTTGGTTTAGGAATTGAATTCGCGGTTGCACAAGTGAAGGGACATGAAATTCAGGAAGGTTTTCTGGTTACAGGTTTTCTCATTCCACTTATTATTCCTATTGATACTCCACTCTGGATGGTGGCTGTAGCTACTGCTTTTGCCGTGATTTTTGCAAAAGAAGTTTTTGGTGGAACAGGAATGAACATATTCAACGTGGCATTGGTAACACGTGCATTTTTATTCTTCGCTTATCCTACCTTCATGTCGGGCGACAGAGTATGGGTTCGTACAGGTTCTACTTTCGGATTAGGAGCCGGAAACGCGGTTGACACTTTCTCAGGAGCAACTCCACTCGGACAGGTTGCAACATCACCAACTCACATAGCCAATATCACAGGAACTCTTGGTAATCACCTGAGTTTTATGGACGGATTTATCGGATTAATTCCCGGTTCAGTTGGAGAAACTTCAGCAATTGCCATTTTAATCGGAGCTGCTTTATTACTTATCACCGGAGTGGCCAGTTGGAAAACAATGATATCTGTTTTCGCTGGTGGAGCGCTTTTAGCTTTCGTGTTTAATTTATTTGGTCCCGATACGGCTTCGGCACATTTTCCATGGTACGATCATTTAGTATTTGGCGGATTTGCTTTTGGTGCAGTTTTTATGGCTACAGACCCTGTAACTTCGGCACGCACCGAAAAAGGAAAATGGATTTATGGTTTCCTTATCGGAGCTATGGCAATTATAATACGTGTATTGAATCCGGGTTATCCTGAAGGTATGATGTTAGCAATTCTGTTGATGAATATTTTCGCACCGCTGATTGACTATTATGTAGTCGATGCAAATATCAAACGTCGCTTGAAAAGAGCCAATATAAACAAATAATTAACCCCGAAAAAAAATGGATACTAATAAAAACGGATATACATTAATATACTCAATCGTAATGGTTGTGGTAGTTGCTTTTATGTTGGCTTTTGTTTCGGGAGCTCTTAAAAGTACACAGGAGAAAAATGTAAAATTGGACAAGAAAAAACAAATTCTTAGATCCTTGCAAATTAATACTGATGGTCAGGATGCCGACGAATTGTACAATAAGTATATTGTAAAAGAACTTGTTATAAATTCTGATGCAAAAATTTTATCTGACAAACGAGGTGATGCTTTCGATATTGACATGTTGAAGGAATTACCAAAGAAACTGGAAGCAAGACGTTTGCCAATTTATGTTGCAGAAGTGGATGGTAAAACCAAATATATTATCACACTCGATGGTACAGGACTTTGGGGTCGTATCTGGGGTTATCTGTCATTGGACAGTGACAAAAACACTGTATTCGGAACTTACTTTTCGCACGAAAGTGAAACTCCCGGTTTAGGAGCAAACATTGCCGACAAACCTTTCCAGCAGGAGTTCGTAGGTAAACACATTTTAAATGACAAAAATGAGTTTGTTTCCATTGCAGTAATGAAAGCCGGAAAAATTGCCGAAGGTCAGGAACAGGTCGATGCAATTTCAGGAGGTACAATCACCAGTAAAGGTGTAGAAAAAATGCTGTTGAATTGCATTGGACAATATGAAAAATTCTTACAACAACCAACGATTGGAGGAACCAAATAATGAGTAAATTATTTTCAGATAAAACAAAACAAATATTCCTTGGACCATTAAGCAAAAACAATCCGATTGCTGTACAGGTACTTGGAATTTGCTCGGCACTTGCTGTTACAGCCAACCTTAAACCGGCTTTGGTAATGGGAATATCGGTAACCGTAATTGTTGCCTTTTCGAATGTAATCATATCTTTATTACGCAATACAATTCCAAATCGTATTCGTATTATCGTTCAGTTAGTAGTGGTTGCCGCACTGGTAACTATTGTAAGTGAGATTTTAAAAGCATTTGCCTACGATGTAAGTGTTCAGCTGTCTGTGTATATTGGTTTGATTATTACCAACTGTATATTAATGGGACGTCTGGAAGCTTTTGCCATGGCAAATAAACCTTGGGAATCATTTGTTGATGGTTTGGGAAATGGATTCGGATATGCCATAATATTGGTGATTGTCGGATTTTTCCGCGAATTATTTGGTGCCGGTGCTTTGATGGGATACAGAATTATTCCACAATCATTTTATGAAGCAGGTTATATGAATAACGGATTAATGATGATGCCTCCAATGGCACTTATCATTGTTGCATGTATCATTTGGGTGCACCGTTCTAAAAACAAAGAATTACAGGAATAGAATTTTAAGATATTACTTAAAATTCAAAATTAAAAATAGAATGTTTACTTGTAACTTGCTTACTTGTATAACTTGTAACTAAAAAAATATATGGAAAATATAGCTAGTATATTCGTTAAGTCGATATTTGTCGACAATATGATTTTTGCATATTTTTTGGGAATGTGCTCATATCTTGCTGTTTCGAAAAACGTAAAAACATCGTTAGGATTGGGAGCAGCAGTAATTTTTGTGTTAGCAATAACACTTCCGATAAATTATCTGCTTCAGGTTCATGTATTGAGCGAAGGCGCATTAACATGGCTTAGTCCAAGTTTGAAAACACTGGATTTAAGCTACCTGGCATTTATTCTGTTCATTGCTGTAATTGCTGCAATGACTCAGTTAGTGGAAATGGTGGTAGAAAAATTCAGTCCATCGCTTTACGCTTCGTTAGGTATTTTCTTACCATTGATTGCCGTTAACTGTGCTATCATGGGAGGATCACTTTTTATGCAACAACGCGCATTTCATAATGTTGGCGAAGCCACTTCATACGCGTTAGGCTCTGGAGTAGGATGGTTGTTGGCAATTGTGGGTTTGGCTGCCATACGTGAAAAAATGGAATACTCCGATGTTCCTAAACCTCTTCGTGGATTGGGTATCACTTTTATCACTGTAGCTTTAATGGCAATTGCTTTTATGTGTTTCTCAGGATTAAAAATTTAATTTCCCCTAAGCCGGAAAAAAGAAAAGAATATTACTAACAATTAAAATAGTCTCACAATAAAATTCCCTTATATATTTGAATTTTTAGTGGGCTTCTACAAATTATGATTTTAGCAATCAATCCTACAATTCTGATCGCCAGTTTATCGGTCTTCCTGCTGGTGATCTTACTTTTAGTAATCATTTTATTAGTTGCAAAACGTTATTTGGTAGCCTCTGGCGACGTTAAAATAACAATCAACGGTGAAAAAGAAGTTATAGCAGCAGCCGGTAGTACCCTTTTAGGAACCTTGTCAGCACAGCAAATCTTTCTTCCATCAGCTTGTGGTGGTGGTGGATCCTGCGCTCAGTGCCGTTGTCAGGTTGTAGAAGGAGGAGGCGAAATTCTTCCCACAGAAGCTGTTCATTTTTCGCGTAAGGAAATTAAAGAAAACTGGCGACTTGGTTGTCAGGTAAAAGTAAAAAATGATATGTCCATAAAAATGGATGAATCTATTTTAGGCGTAAAAAAATGGGAATGTGAAGTCGTTTCGAATAATAATGTGGCCACCTTTATCAAAGAATTTGTGGTAAAATTACCTGAAGGCGAACATCTTAATTTTACTTCAGGGGGTTATATTCAAATTGATGTACCTAAATATGATATCAAATTTTCCGATTTTGATGTACAGGATCGTTTCCGTGGCGACTGGGATAAATTTAAAATGTGGGATTTAGGTTGCAAAAATGATGAAGAAACCATGCGTGCCTATTCTATGGCTAACTATCCTGCTGAAGGTGATATCGTCATGTTGAATGTGCGTATTGCAACTCCACCGTTTGACAGAGCAACCGGAGGTTTTCAAAACGTAAAACCGGGTATTTGCTCCAGCTATATCTTCAACCTGAAACCGGGTGATAAAGTAATGATTTCAGGTCCTTTCGGTGAATTCCACCCAATATTGAATTCAGATCGTGAAATGCTTTACATTGGTGGTGGAGCTGGTATGGCGCCTCTTCGCTCACATGTTTTACATTTATTGGAAACTTTAAAAATTACTGATCGTAAAATTTCATATTGGTACGGAGCACGTTCTAAAAATGAAATTTTCTACGAAGCTGATTTTAGAAAACTGGAAGCTGAATTTCCTAATTTCACATTTAATATTGCGCTTAGCGAACCGCAACCTGAAGATAACTGGACAGGTATGGTCGGATTTATTCACAGTGTAATTCACGATCATTATTTAAAAGACCATGATGCACCCGAAGATATTGAATACTATATGTGCGGTCCCGGCCCAATGGCGAAAGCTGTCGAAAAAATGTTGTGGGACTTAGGCGTTCCACGCGAAATGCTGATGTTCGACGATTTCGGTGCTTAACAGAACATATTTTTATATTTAACGTCCCTGTATCTCAATTGATTCAGGGACGTTTTTTCATAAAACGGATGAAAAAGAACATATATTCATTCCCGTTAGAACTTATCAACAGTACCAAAAGTTTAAGAATTTCTACCCACATTCTTTCGGGCAAAATACTTTACTTTGTGGTATATGAAAGAAGAAATCCTCGAAAAACTCAAAACACTGGCCGAATCAGCAAAGTACGATGTTTCCTGCGCATCCAGCGGCACCACACGGAAAAGTACTCCGGGTGGCATCGGCAGCGCATCGGGTTGGGGTATCTGTCATAGTTTTACCGAAGATGGCCGCTGCGTTTCTTTACTCAAAATAATGCTTACCAATTATTGCATTTATGATTGCGCCTATTGCATAAACCGCCGAACCAACGATATTCGCCGGGCTACATTCTCGGTAAACGAACTGGTTGAACTCACCATCGAGTTCTACCGAAGGAATTATATCGAAGGTCTGTTTCTCAGTTCAGGCGTCATCAATAATCCGGATTACACCATGGAACGAATGGTACGCGTGGTCAAAGACCTGAGAACAGTTCATAAATTCAACGGTTATATTCATATGAAAAGTATTCCGGGTGCAAGTCAGCATTTGGTTCACGAAGCAGGCTTGTATGCCGACAGAATGAGCGTCAACATAGAAATACCCACGGAAGAAAATCTGAAAATCCTTGCTCCCGAAAAAGATCACGAAAGTGTGTACAAACCTATGCTTTATATCCAGCAGGGCGTACTCGAAAGCGCCGAAGAAAGGAAAAAACACCGTTATGCTCCGCGTTTTGTGCCTGCCGGACAAAGCACACAAATGATAATCGGCGCATCAAACGAGAGCGACAAACAGATTTTACAAACCTCCAATGCTCTGTACCAGCGACCAAGTATGAAAAGGGTGTATTATTCAGGCTACATTCCTGTTAACTCGTACGACAACAGGCTCCCGGCACTCAAGCAGGCTCCTCTTGTTCGCGAGAACAGACTCTATCAGGCTGATTGGCTGTTGCGTTTCTATGAATTCAAGGTGGACGAAATTGTGGATGACAAATTTCCTGACCTTGATCTGGAAATAGATCCGAAACTGGCATGGGCATTACGTCATCCGGAACAATTTCCCGTTGACATCAACAAAGCAGATTATTCCACTCTGCTCAGGATTCCGGGTATAGGTGTCAAATCCGCTCAACTCATTGTAGTTTCCCGCCGGTATACCAAATTAAAGTCTTCCGATTTGAAAAAGATAGGTGTGGTCATGAAAAAAGCACAGTATTTTATTACCTGCAACGAGTTACAGGTGAATAATGTAAGCGAAACTTCACCCGAATATGTACGTCGCGTACTAACTGAAAAACAGACGCCAAAGGGAAAAGATAATCAACAACAATTATCATTAATTTTTCCCGAATAATTTGTCAGTTATAGTGGTTAACAGCTGCAAAAGCTAATAATAACTCATTTTCGATATGACCATTTTCCATTACGATAAAACTTTTGAAGGTTTGCTCACGGCTGTTTTCGATGCATACAGCCGCAAAACATTCCCAGACAAATTGCTCGGGACAGATGAAGTTGAACCTCTGTTTGTGGACGAAAGTTACATTGTCCTTTCTCAGACTGAAAAATCGGAGCGCGTATGGAAAGCTTTAAGGAACAAATTACAAAAAACTACACTGAACATGATTACGCATGTATGGTTATCTGAAATTAAAGACAGCGATGAACTTATATTCAGATACATACGCAAAGCTATTGACAGTAAAACAACTATAGAATTCAATTTTGCCGACGACGATGTGCTGCAAATGAAAAATGTGGCTCAAAAAGTAGCACGGGAAAAGCAACGGTTGATAGAATTTGTTCGTTTTCAAAAAGCTGCCGACGATATTTTTTTTGCACCTGTTTCACCCGATCATAATGCGCTTCCACTTACCATTGAACATTTTACCGATCGGTTCGCCGATCAGAAATGGATTATTTACGATACCAAACGAAACTATGGCTATTATTATGATCTGAAAACTGTAACGGAAATGACTCTTGATAGTAATAATCTCTTCCCTGAAGGAAAATTGGACGAAGAAATAATGGCAAAAGACGAAAAAATATATCAGGAATTATGGAAAGGTTATTTCAAATCCATGACTATTAAGGAACGTATCAATCCCAAACTTCACAAACAACTCCTGCCTAAAAGATACTGGAAATATCTGACTGAAAAACAATAAACACTTTACCATTTTTAAATCCGAACGACAGTTTCAGGAGAAAAATTCCTTTAAACCCAAGGTAAATTTGTACTTTTGCATAACTATGCTGAAATTAAACATTTCTTAATATTCATATTCTTGTTTAAGAATTTGAAAACAGTTTTAAGATCAGGTTGTTATACATCTTGCAAATTAAAATACATTCTCATGAAACGAGCATAGATAAATGAATTCATCAAAATAATGATAATTCAATATGTGAGTTCCATGCGGCCATTTAAAAAAAATTATTATCGCATGAAAAAAATTATTTATTTATTATCCGCATTAATTCTTTTCTCAGGATCAGCTTTTGCTCAGAAAAAAGCATTTGCTATCGAAGATTTATACAAAGTTCAGTATCCGGGAGCACCAACACTTTCACCTGACGGGAAACAAATCGCTTTTACCGTAACAAAATACGATTTGCCCAAAGGAAAGTCGATGACCGACATTTACCTAATGGACGTTGATGGAAGAAACCAAAAACAAATTACAAACAACGGAAAAAGTAATTTCAATCCGATATGGACAAACGATAGCAAAAGTTTGTATTTTGTTTCGACACAGAGCGGCGCGCCTCAGGTTTATCTTTACTCGTTAAAAGACAGTGAATCAAAGAAAATAACTGATTTTTCTATGGGAGTTTCATCGCCTGTTCTTTCACCTGATAACAAATTAATCGCTTTTTCATCGGAAGTTTATCCTGAATGTGGTGCCGATAGCAAAATGAATGCCCTGACAGATTCATTAGCGACGAATGGTCCCGTACAGGCATACATGGCAGATGAATTGCTGTTCCGCCACTGGACTGACTATTCTGCCGGTAAATATTCTCACATCATTATTTTTAATTTAGAAACACAGACTTATACCGATTTAACTCCGGGTAAATTTGTTTCGCCGGTGTTTATGCTGGGCGGAGGCGTTGGTTATAATTTTTCGCCGGACAGCAAAGAACTCTGTTATGTATCAAACCATGACGAGCATCCCGAAGCAAGCACAAATGCAGATTTGTTCCTTGTTCCGGTTTCAGGCGGAACAGCCAAAAACATTACAAAAGAAAACAAAGCATGGGATGGATCACCTGAATATTCTGCAGATGGTAAATACATTGCTTACAGAAAACAACTGATTCCCGGTTACGAATCGGACAAATTCAATGTAGCTCTGTACAACAGACAAACAGGTGAATCGAAAATTATAACAGAGAAATTCGATAACTGGATTGATGATATTAAATGGAGTACCGATTCCAAATCAATTTATTTTATAGCTGAAGTTATTGGACACCAACCCATTTATAATATCGATATTGCTACCGAGAAAATAGTTCCGGTAAGTGGAGAGAAATCAATATTCAGTTTTGACATTGATCAGAAAGGATACCTGTATTATATCTCCAATTCAATTGGGAAACCGTCTGAAATGTATAAAATGAAATTGTTCGACAATAAAAAAATAAATCAACTGACTTCGTTGAACGATCAGCTTGAAAACACTGTTGACATTCGTCCTGCCGATACCATGTGGGTTGCAGGAGCCGATGGCGTAAAATTAGAAGTATTTCTGGTTAAGCCGCACAATTTCGACCCAAACAAAAAATATCCGTTGATTTTGAACGTACACGGCGGTCCGCAAAGCCAGTGGATGAACTCATTCCGTGGCGACTGGCAGGTTTATCCGGGAGCAGGATATGTACTGGCATTTGCTAATCCTCACGGTTCTACCGGTTACGGACAGGCTTACACCCGCGAAATTTCAGGCGACTGGGGTGGGAAACCATTCGAAGACTTAATGAAAGTAACGGATGTTCTTGCTAATTTATCATACGTGGATTCAACCCGCATGGGAGCTATGGGCTGGTCGTACGGTGGATATATGATGAACTGGTTTCAGGCAAAAACAAAACGTTTCAAATGTCTTGCTTCTATGATGGGACTTTTCGATTTGCGTTCGGAATGGGGAACAACGGAAGAACTCTGGTTTCCAAACTTCGATCTGAAAGGTCAGCCCTGGAATTCGGATTTATATAAAAAGTTCTCACCATCGGAATACGTGAAAGATTTTGCCACTCCCGCGCTGATTATTACCGGACAACTTGACTTCCGTGTGCCCTACACACAAAGCGTTCAGTATTTCAGCACGTTGCAAACACTCGGTATTCCTTCGCGGTTGATTATTCTGAAAAATGACGGACACTGGCCAAATACTGTAAAATCTATGCCTTTGTATTACGATGCGCATTTGGATTGGTTCCATAAATATCTGGGTGGCGATCCGGCCCCTTACGATGTTGAAAAAATGGTAAAGAATCAGGCATTCACAGATAAATAAGAACCTGAGAATAAACAGAAAACGCAGAGAAGAACATTATTTCTTTTCTGCGTTTTTTTTATATAACAGGAATCCTATTAAGAAAAATAAATAAATCTATTTCAATTCAAATTCATCCGCATCACGCCACACCTGAAATTTTTGTCTGTATACATGAAGCGGTTCGTGGTGCAATTCGTAAGTCTGAATGGATGTTTCTTTTTCAGAAAAGTGGAGTAATGATGCAGCTCTGAAATCAAGTAATGCCGAATGTCCATTGTACTTAATTTTCAGACCGTCCACTCCTACTCTGTTCACACCGCACACATACGACTGATTTTCCACAGCGCGGGCTTTGAGCAATACATCCCAGTCGTTGATTCGTTTTTCGGGGAAATTGGACACGTACACCAATAAATCATATTCGTTATCCCGGTTACGCGCCCACACTGGAAAGCGAACATCATAACACACCAAAATGCAAATATTAAAGCCGCAATAATTGACAATCATTCGCTTATCACCCGCCGAAAAGTGCAGGTGCTCGCCACCGGTGCTGAACAAATGCCTTTTGTCGGCAGTACAAATTTCGCCGGAAGGAAAAACGAAAAAAGCGCGGTTAAATATCGTTTCGTTTTCCTTCGCAATAAAACTTCCGGTAATGGCTAATTGATATTTTACGGCCCATTCGCGCAAAGTTTTTACAGTTGTATCATTCATCGATTCAGCCAGATCCAACTGATCTGTACAAAATCCGGTTGTGAACATTTCGGGCAAAATCACCAAATCAGTTTGCCCGGCCAATGCCGCAATCTGATCACCCGTTTTGCTAAGATTTGCCGGTTTGTCGGCCCAATAAATTATATCCTGAATTATTGAAACTCTCATGCCTGATATATTACATTAAAAATAAGAAAAACAGACATTATTTCTGTTTCACGGCACTTTCCGAAAGATGAAATCTGTCCGGGAAGCGTCCCTTCACATCTTTATAATAGGATTGAATTTTTGCCAAATCTGCCTCTTCATCTCCCGTAGGGTAAAAAATGGCCTTTATTCCCAATTCTTTTTTCAGGTAATCAAAATAAGCAATCTGTATCGGGACTTTAGCACTGACAGCGATATGATAAAAACCCATTTTCCATTTATGCACCAGTCCTCTTGTACCTTCAGGAGTTATGGCCAAATGAAAAGTCTCCCTTTTATTAAACTCATCAACCATTTGCTGAGTTACCGAATTACTTTTGGATCTGTCAATCGGCACACCTCCCAAAGCAGAAAAGAAATAATTTAAAGGGAAAAAGAACCACGATTTCTTAATCAGAAACGAGGATTTTCGACCTAACGACCAATAGCCCAACTGCCCGACCGGAAAGTCCCAGTTGCTGGTGTGAGGCGCTACGCAAATAACACTTTTTTGAGGTTCCGGTACTGTTACCACAGTTTTCCACCCAAACAGATTAAACAGCCATTTACTAAATTTTTGCATAAGATTTGATTAAATTGTTTCCCTGTTGTTACCTTATTTTTCTTATCCGGGAAAAAGTAAAATTACTTAGTTTTATTGTCAAACACTTGATTAAATAAACTGTTCAACATATTGCCGCTGCAAAATTACTGCTTTTAAAGCAAAGAACAAGTTGTTGAAAACTATTTTAGCGATAACCAAATCTAATTTGTATTTTTGTATTGAAAACAATATCTGAAAATTCATTTTGAGGAATGTGTTTTTGATCATAAATTTAAAAATTCAAACGGGTAAAATTTACTTTAAATTTCCCGGGAATACATATGGAATTTCTTAACGAACTCAATGAAAGTCAACGACGTGCGGTAGAATATACCGATGGAGCATCGCTTGTGATAGCCGGTGCAGGATCGGGCAAAACACGTGTTCTGACCTACAAAATAGCCTATCTTCTGAAAAAAGGAATGCAGCCTTCGTCCATTCTGGCACTGACATTTACCAACAAAGCTGCACGTGAGATGAAAGAGCGTATTGCCGCGATGGTGGGTGAAAAAACAGCTCGTTATCTGTGGATGGGAACCTTTCATTCCATTTTTTCACGCATTCTTCGTTCCGAAGCAGAACTGATCGGTTATTCCAAAAACTTCACCATTTATGACTCGGCGGACTCCAAAAGTCTGATTAAATCACTGGTAAAAGAATTAAAATTAGACGATAAAGTCTACAAACATGGCTTTGTTCAGTCGCGTATTTCATTTGCGAAAAACAACCTGATAACACCCGAGGCTTATCTGGCAAATACCGATTTGCTGAAAGCAGATATGAACTCCCGTGTTCCTTTATTGAAAGATATTTATAAAATTTATTGCAACCGGTGCAAACAGGCTGATGCAATGGATTTTGATGATTTATTGCTACAGACGAATGTGCTTTTCAGAAACCATCCCACCATTTTACAAAAATATCAGCAACTTTTTGCCTATATATTAGTTGATGAGTATCAGGACACGAATCTTGCCCAGTACTATATTGTAAAAAAACTGGCCGAATTACACGAAAAAATTTGTGTGGTGGGTGATGATGCCCAGAGTATTTACTCTTTCCGGGGAGCAAACATTGATAATATCCTGAAGTTTAAAAATACTTACCATAACGCGCAGGTTTTTAAGCTCGAACAAAATTATCGTTCTACAAAAACAATAGTAAATGCCGCCAATAGTTTGATTGACAAAAATGCCCAACAAATTCGTAAAACTGTTTTTTCGGAAAAAGAAACCGGAAAACCGATTAAAGTTTTGAGTGTTTTTACCGATTTTGAAGAAGGATTTATTGTTGCCAATAATATTTCAGATTTACGATTCACCAACAATTACAGGTATCAGGATATCGCCATATTGTACCGGACCAATTCTCAATCGCGTGTAATGGAAGAAGCATTACGCAAGCAAAATATCCCCTACAGAATTTACGGTGGTTTGTCGTTCTATCAACGAAAAGAAATAAAGGACGTGATTGCCTATTTCCGTCTGGTTTGCAACTCGAATGACGAGGAAGCACTGAAAAGGATTATTAATTATCCGGCCAGAGGAATTGGAGAAACAACAATAAATAAGCTGATTGAATGCGCTCAACTTCATGCTGTAAGCGCGTGGACCGTATTAACTGATATGCTTAAATACAATCTGCCTGTAAATGCCGGCACAGCTAATAAACTGGCACAATTCAGAAATATGATTGATGTATTTGCAGAGCAGGTTTCCACTCAAAATGCTTACGAACTCGCGACAAGCATTGTAAAAACTTCGGGAGTAATCAGCGACACATATCTTGACCTTTCGCCGGAAAGCATGAGCAGAAAGGAAAATGTGGAAGAATTGCTCAATGCAATACATGAATTTTGCGAAAAGAAACAGGCTGACAACGAGGACATTGCTCTCCTGCCCGATTTTCTGTCGGAAGTATCTTTATTAACTGATCAGGATACAGACAAGGAAGCAGACAAAGACAAGGTAACACTGATGACAGTACATTCAGCCAAGGGTCTTGAATTTAAAGCTGTTTTCATTGTCGGAATGGAAGAAGAATTGTTTCCTTCGCCGTTTTGCACTCAAAGTGAACGGGAACTGGAAGAAGAACGACGGCTCTTTTACGTGGCGATTACACGTGCTGAAGAACGGTGCTTTATCAGTTATGCTAAATCCAGATTCAGAAACGGAAAAACAAATTTTTCAAACCCAAGCCGGTTTATAAAAGACATTGATGTTCAATATCTTGACGTACCATCAGAAGCTCAGCCAACCCAATCGAAGATAAAAGACTGGGACGACGATCTGGAGACGGAACGTAACCGTTTTCAAAATTCGTTTTCCAAACCGGTGATCAGAGAAAACATTCCACCCGCCACACCAAGACGAATGGTGAAAATAAGCAGTACTTCAGGTGATAAAATTCAAACCGAAAACGCTTCGTTACCAACAGGGGTTTTTGTAAAACACAGTGTGTTTGGAATTGGGAAAGTGCTTGAAACAAGTATTGTAAACGGGAACGAAAAAGCAGACATAGATTTTGGTGAAAAAGGAGTTAAATCTTTGTTACTGAAATTTGCAAAGTTGGAAGTATTGGAATAGAAAATTGATTATCTTTGTAAAAATAAACCTTCAAAAAAATATTTATCTGAAAAAATTTATCATTAAAAAAATCATAAAATAATAAATAAAATCATGGCAAAAACAGCTGCTGAGGAGTTGAAATTTCCGACTTCTGACAAATTGAAAGCATTGCAATTAGCAATGGACAAAATAGAAAAAGATCACGGTAAAGGCACCATTATGCGCATGGGCGACAATAAAGTAGAAGATGTTGCCGTAATTTCTACTGGCTCTATTGGCTTAAATGTGGCTTTAGGTGTGGGTGGCTATCCACGCGGACGTGTAATTGAAATTTACGGACCGGAATCTTCAGGTAAAACCACATTGGCCATTCATGCCATAGCCGAAGCTCAGAAAGCTGGTGGTATAGCTGCCATAATTGATGCCGAACATGCTTTTGACCGTTTTTATGCTGAAAAACTGGGTGTAAACATCGACGAATTACTTATCTCGCAACCCGATAACGGCGAACAGGCACTTGAAATTGCCGATCAACTGATTCGTTCGTCTGCAGTGGATATTGTGGTAATCGACTCAGTTGCTGCTCTTACTCCGAAAGCCGAACTGGAAGGCGATATGGGCGATTCTAAAATGGGATTACAGGCACGTTTGATGTCACAGGCATTGCGTAAACTCACTGCCAACATTAACAAGACCAACACAACCTGTATTTTCATCAATCAGTTGCGCGAGAAAATCGGTGTTATGTTTGGAAATCCTGAAACTACTACCGGTGGTAATGCACTGAAATTCTACGCTTCCATACGTTTGGATATTCGTCGCATTGGTCAGTTGAAAGATGGCGAAGACGCTATTGGGAACCAAACCCGCGTTAAAGTGGTAAAAAACAAAGTAGCACCTCCATTCCGCAAAGCAGAATTCGATATTATGTTTGGCGAAGGAATTTCGAAAACAGGCGAAATTCTTGATTTGGGCGTTGAATACGGAATTATCAAAAAAAGCGGTTCGTGGTTTAGTTACGGTGAGACAAAACTGGCACAGGGACGTGATGCTTCGAAAGCACTTATAAAGGATAATCCTGAACTGGCAGCCGAACTTGAAACCAAAATTGTGGAAGCAATACAGAATAAATAATTGTTACCCAACTCCATAACAAATCCTCATCTCATTAAGTGTAAACACTTTTTGGGGTGAGGATTTATCATAAAATATGTTTGGACACTCTCATTTCACAAGCCTTACAATCAAAAGTCAGTCGATAAACCTGATCGTTGTTTTTCAGAAATAATGGTTCTTTAAATGTGGCTTTGTGACCTTCTTTAGGACACCAACCCATTGTGAACTTGATACAATGCTTTGTAAACATAAGCGGAACACCTTCCTCAGCCTTTATTTCAAAACCCAGCATAATGGTTTCAACGCCATGTTCGTGATAAAATTCTTCGGCCAGAGCATTTGTCACATTTCCAAGATATGAAAGATTTTTTATGGGGAAATTGGCTTGTATACTATCTGATTTCAATTCACGAACATACATTTCCGCCCGCTTGTTATCAAAATTTTCAACAGCCTGACGTCGCCACTCACTTAATTGGGATGCAGGGAAAAACCAAAAAGATTTTATATCGATATTAATTTTATCAGCAGTATATATTGTGTTCCCCAACTTCGAAAGTTGATTTTTTATATTATCCAATACCGTTTCAGTCTTTTGTGCAGGTTGCTTATCTGCATTAAAATCAGAAACACATGAAATCCCTTCTTCATCTGTTATTTCAATTGCGAATCCCGACTGAGTTTCAGTAAATGATATATTGACATTGATTTTTCTCTCAGAAGTTTTTCCTTTCAGAGTTTTCTCAAATGCCTGATCCTGATTTCTGTACAACATGACACCAATGTCCAGTTTTGGCATTTCAGCCGGAAAAATTTGCTTCCGTTCAACACGGTTCACTCTGAAACCTGTTAAATCACCCTGCTTATTGATAAAACAAAGTCCATCACCATTGTTCAATAGATGTCCGTTTTGAACTTCAAAGAAATTCCGTCCTGTGTAATTTACTTTCCCAATCGGTTCTCCAAGCGATTTTGGAGTATCTGGTTGAATAATATCCGCTTTTCGTCCA
>MTLE01001946.1_pt1 | contig 16235 bp, 9 predicted proteins | sample 1982461 | NCBI WGS metagenome assembly MTLE01 (sample SAMN05712605, study PRJNA340218) | biofilm metagenome | isolation source: sample SPL anode biofilm adapted to -200 mV | place: USA | collected 2012-02-03
CTGCTGGCGGCGAGCCTCAACCAGGCGCTTTTCTTCCTCGGTCAGGGGCGCGGCCGGCAGGGTTTCGCTTGTGGGATACAGGGCTCGTGTGGCGCGAATGGCGGGGGCTATGACGCCTGCCTCTTTTAACCGTTCGAGCACCTCGCTGGTGGCGCGATCAATGACTTCGAACTGGACCGGTGCCAGTGGGTCGCTCTTGCCGGGGCCAAAGTATTCCTGATGCAACGGGGTGAGTTTAGCTTGCCAGGCGGGCGCGTCGCGGTCCACCACCAGGAACAGCACGGAGTGCGCGCCTTGGTTGGGGAAACGCTCCTCGCACCGGAGCAACGCCGCGCCTAGCAGACGGGCCGCTTCTTGGCAAAAGGCCAGCGAACGGTCCACGGGCAAGGGCTTGGGCGCTTCTTTTGGCGCTGATTGTGGCGGCGCACCGAGCAGCAATTCAAGCTTCTTCAGGAAAGCCTGGCGTCCGCCCGCCAGCGGGATGCGGTCCAAGTTGCCCTTCAAATCCAGCACGCCATCGGCCAAAGCTTGTTTGGTGGCCAACGTATCGATCATCCGGTGCTCAATGGTGTTTTCGGACACCAGGTTGATCACGGTGACGGCGCGCGTTTGGTTTTTCCGCCAGGCGCGCGCGATGCGCTGCTCCAGCTTGGCCGGATTCCAGGGCAAGTCGCAATTAATCACGTAACTGGCTTCTTGCAGGTTCAGTCCCGTGCCGCCGGATTCGGTGCTCAGGAAAACGCGGCAAGCGGGATCGTGCTTGAAAGCGTTGATTTCCGCGCGGCGGCGGCGTTGCGGAACGGAGCCGGTGTGCCAGGCATAACCCAATTTCAATTTTTTGCAGAGCTCGCGCACGAGTTCCAGCATGCGCTCCCATTCCGAAAAGATGATGATTTTGACTTGGGGGTCGGCGCCGCAGGTTTCCAGCACCGTTTCCAGTTCGTCCAATTTGGGGCAGGCGCGTGACTCCGGGTCGAGGATGTAATTGGTGTCGCAAACCATGCGGGCCATGGAAAGTTCGCGCATCAGCTTGTCCTGCTCTTGTTTGGAGAGCGGCCGCCGTTTGGCGGCGTTCATCAGGCGGGTAATGTTGGCCGCGTGATCCTGGTAGCGCAATTGCTGCTCCTCGCTCAAGGGAACGAAGTGGTGGCGGTCGGAGCGGGCCGGCAATTCGGTCTCCACTTCGGCTTTGCGGCGACGCAGCAAGTAAGGCGCGATGCGCTGATGCAATTGGCCCAGGTTGCGATACGCCTTGGGGCGGCCCCGGTCGTCCAATTCATAGAAATCGCGGTTAAACCGGAAGAGCGGCCCCAGAACGCTGGGGTCTAGGAAATCCATGAGCGAGTGCAACTCGTCGATGCGGTTTTCGATGGGCGTGCCGGTGAGCACAAAAGCGTAGCGGCTGCGCAGGCGTTTAATGGTGCGGGCGGTTTTGGTGTCCCAATTTTTGATGCGCTGCGCTTCGTCCAGCACCACGACGTCGGGTCGCAATTGCTCGTTGACCGCCAGCACGTCCGCCAGCATTTGCTCATAATTCACCAATGTGAAAAAGGGCGGCTGCATGTAGTTTTTCAACCGGAACTGGCGGGAGCCGAATACCAGTTGGTAGGGCAGGGTGGTGAAGCGCTGGATTTGCTCCTCCCACTCGGTTTTCAAGGAGGCCGGGGTGACCACCAGGACGCGGGATGCTTTGCCTAAGCGATGCAGCAACGCGCACGCCGCAATGGCTTGGATCGTTTTGCCCAGCCCCATTTCATCGGCCAGCAAGGCGCGTTCGGTGAACGCCAGGTGCAGCATGCCTTCCCGTTGGTAGGGAAAAAGCGGCACTTTGGTTTCTTGCGCGGGCCATTCGCCCCGCTGCACGCGCATTTCGTATTCGCGGCGCAAGAGTTTGCGCTCTTCCGCCCGCCGCCGGGCTTCCAGCCAAGGGGCGATCTCTTGGGATAGCCGCAGTTGGGGCAAGTTCAAACTGGCGAGCCGTTCAATGGCGATCTCGTCCTGTTCACCCTGCCACTGGCCCTTTTTATCGAACCACTCCGAAAGCCTGCCGGGCAGCCGCGCGGGCATCGTCTCAATGCGCAGGCCGTCCTGGGATAGATCCGGCACAATGTCGATCCGTGACGACCCCGCCTCTTGCGCCTTGCGGAAGGCTTGCTTGAAACGCGCCTCTAAATAAAGCAGCACCGCTTCGACATGTTTGCAGGTTCCCAGGCCGTTGATCCGGAAATCGACGCAGGTGCAACTGTGCAACTTCCGGCTCAAGTCGCGAATTTCGACGGTATAATCCATGCCGCTGGGCGAATGAACGCGGAAGTTCGAGTAAATGGGGTGGCAGCGGTCGAGGCTCGAAATGGAGAACCCTTCATCCCGCGCCCGTTCGCGACGGCGGGTGATTTCGTCTGCATCGGTCGTCCGCCAATCATGCACTACCGTGACCGCAGGAGTGGCTTTCTTGGGCCTGGATTTCATATGCCACGATCATTGGTGCTGGCGGCGATGTGTCAATTAGATTTGCTTGCGCAAATGGATTGGGATCGCATTGGACCCGCAAGGCGGAATCGCTTAGGATAGATCTGGTATGTTGTCTGAGATGGAACATTCGGCTGGCCCGGCGGGATCGGGAGCGGCTAGCCCGGCCATCCGCTTGCGCGGGGTCCGGCATAATAATTTAAAGGGATTCGACCTGGATTTGCCCTTGCGCCAGCTGGTGGTCATCACCGGCTTGAGCGGCTCGGGTAAAAGTTCGCTCGCGTTCGACACGCTCTTTGCCGAAGGCCAGCGCCGGTATATCGAGACGTTTTCCCCCTACGCACGCCAGTTTTTCGACCGCATGGATAAACCGCGCGTGGATTCCATCGAAGGCATTCCCCCGGCCATCGCCGTCGAACAGCGCAACGCCGTGCGCACCGTGCGCTCGACCGTGGGCACGATGACGGAGATTTGCGATTTCATGAAAGTCCTCTGGCCACGCGTTTCCCAGCTTTATTGCGAGGGCTGCGGTCAGCCGGTGCGCAAAGACGACCCGAGCGGGATCTGGGATCACTTGGCCGCCGCGCCCGATTGGGCCGCTCCCGCCGAGGCATTGATTACGTTCGAACTCGAGCTTTCCGAAAAGATGAAGCTGGCGGAAGCGCTGGAGTTGGTCCAGCGCCAGGGTTACCGGCGCGCGCTCTGGCAAGACGCCGTGCAGGATTTGGAGGAATTGCCGGGGTTGATGGCCAAAGCCCTGGCGGCTCGGCTGACCTTGGTGCAGGACCGCCTTAAAATTGCCGCGGCGAACCGGGCGCGCTTTGTTGAGTCTTGCGAGCAGGCGTTTCATTTTGGCAAAGGCACTCTGGCGATTCATCGGTTCAACTCGAACCAGGCGGCTCTGTATCGGCGCTTTTCCAATCGCCTGGGCTGCGCGCAGTGCGGCAAAACCTTTAACGAACCGTCCACCGCGTTATTCAGTTTTAACCATCCATTGGGGGCGTGTCCCACTTGCCACGGTTTCGGGCGCATCGTGACGATCGACGACCGCTTGGTCATGCCCGATCTCTCGCGCACGCTGGCCGATGGGGTCGTCAAACCCTGGTTATCGGGCATGTCGGCGGAGTGCCAGGACGATTTGCTGAAGTTCTGCAAAAAGCGCGGCGCCCCCACCGATGTGCTGTTCAAGGACTTGCCGGAAAAATGGCAGCGCTGGGTCATTGAGGGCGATCCTGGTTACGGCAAAGACAAAGCGCACGAATGGCCGCACGCCTGGTACGGTGTGCGCGGGTATTTCCGTTGGCTGGAATCGAAGACCTACAAGATGCACGTGCGGGTGTTGCTTTCGCGATACCGATCCTACACGCCCTGTCCGGATTGCCACGGCCGGCGTTTTCAGCCCGAAACCCTGCGTTATCGCTTGCCCGCCGCCGAAAGCATCCCATCGCTGAATTTGGCGGAGTTCTATCAACTCACGCTGGCGGAAGCCTTGCCGCTGGTTAATCGGCTGGCGGAAGTGCCCGCCATCGCGCGTAACAGCGGCTTGAAGATCGCTTTGGGCGAGGTGCAATCGCGTCTCAATTATCTCACCGAAGCGGGTTTGGGATATCTGACTTTAGACCGCGCCTCACGCACGCTGTCGGGTGGTGAAACCGAGCGGGTCAACTTGGCCGCTTGCCTCGGAGCGCGGTTGGTCAACACACTGTTCGTCCTGGATGAGCCGAGCGTGGGCTTGCACGCGCGCGACACGGAGAATTTGGTTCGCATTTTACGGCGTTTGCGCGATGTGGGGAACACGGTGGTGGTGGTCGAACATGAAGCTGCCGTAATGCGCGCGGCCGATCAGATTGTGGACCTCGGCCCCGCTTCGGGCCGTCATGGCGGGGAATTGGTGTTTCAGGGAACATACGCGGAAATGCTGCGTTCCGGCCAGTCCCTAACCGGCAAATATCTGTCAGGCGTGTTGAAGCCGGAAGCACACGCGGCGCGCCCCGTTGCTTTGCCGTGCTGGCCCAACCCGGGCAAAGCAACCAAGCTCGCCCAGCCGCCACATGGAGTGCTGTCCATTGCCCATGCCACATTGCATAACTTGCAGGACTTGGCGGTGGATGTGCCGCTGCAACGGTTGGTGTGCATCACCGGGGTCAGTGGCTCGGGCAAAACCACCTTCGCCCGCGAAATTCTTTATCCCGCCTTGAGCGCGAAATTAAACGCGCGCAACCAAGCGGCCAGTCGTTCCGAGCCAGAAGAAGAAGAGGAAGATGAAACCGCCGAGGGCAGCCGCGCTGAGGCCTCAATCAGCGGTTGGGAGGCGTTGGGCGGAGTGATGTTGGTGGACCAAGCCGTGCTGGCGAAAACGCCCCGCTCGAATCCCGCCGTGTACATCGGGGCTTTTGATGGCTTGCGCGAATTTTTCGCGCGCACCGAAGCCGCCAAGCAACGCGGACTCAACGCCAGCGCCTTCAGTTTTAACTCCGGCCAGGGACAATGCGAGCGCTGCCGGGGCGCGGGTTTCGAGAAAATCGAAATGCAGTTCCTGAGCGATGTGTTCATTCAATGCCCCGATTGCGAAGGCAAACGCTACCGGCCACATATTCTCGAAGTTACCATCGCCGCGCCCGATGAGGTGAAATCCGCCACGCATCCCGAGTGGAGCATTTCGGATTTTCTGCAAGCGACGGTCGATGACGCCGTGGCCTTTTTACGGGCATTTCCGGATTCCAAGCCCGCCACGGAAACCGCTCGCCAACTGCGCTGGTTGCAGGACGTCGGCCTCGGCTACCTTCAACTGGGGCAGCCGTTGAACACTTTGAGCGGCGGGGAAAACCAGCGGTTGAAACTGGTGCGACACCTGGCGGAGTTCGATCCCTCCGCGCCCGGCGGACGCATGCTCTTTTTGTTCGACGAGCCCACCACCGGCTTGCACTTCCACGATGTCGGCGTGTTGCTCAAGGTGTTCCATCGCTTGGTCGACGAAGGACACTCGGTGCTGGTCATTGAACATAATTTGGAAGTTATCCGATCCGCGGATTGGATCATCGATCTGGGGCCGGAAGGTGGGCCGGGCGGGGGGCGCATCGTGGCCGCCGGGCCGCCCGCGCATTTGATCGCCACCGCGACCCATACTGGCCGCGCTCTGGCTAAACTTTGACATGTCCCACGCGCCCGATAAATCGGCGTTGAACGAACGCTATTCCGCCAGTGAATTGACCCGGCGGCTGCTGCTTCTGGGGTGGCAATTCCGCTGGGATTGCTTGGCGTGCCTCGTGTTGAGTTTAGTCCTGCTGTTACTGGCGCTAGCGGGATTGCAATTGCTCGGCGTGGTGGTTGATGTCATCCGGCACACGCTCGATCCCGCCGTGCCCGCGCCGGTGTATCCCCTGGGCTGGAAGCCGCCCGCGGATTGGCCACCGCTTACCATTATTATGGCGTTGTCGCTGGCGATTGTCGCCCAAGCCTTGATTCGCGCGGTGCTCACCTACAACTACAACATGGCGATCGCGCGGCTCACCCAATGGAAGATCGTACCTTTGCTGCGCGATAGCCTTTTCGCTAAATTGCAGCGCCTGAGCTTTCGGTTTTTTGATACCCACGGTTCCAGTTCCATTTTCAACCGCGTCACCGGTGACGTGCAGAACACCCGCCTTTTCGTGGACGGCGTTATTTTGCAAGGCGCCAACCTGGTGCTGACCTTGGCGGCTTATGCAATTTTCATGTGGCGCATTCACCCGGGTTTGACGGTGGCCTGCCTGTCCACTACGCCCGCCTTGTGGTGGGTGACGCGCTTTTACTCACGCCGCTTGCGCCCGCAATATTTGCGCAACCGCGAGTTGTTTGACGATTTGGTCGGCCATTTTTCCGAAAGCGTGCGCGGGGCGCAAACCGTGAAAAGTTTTGCCGCGGAAGCGCGGCGGATTCAGGGGTTCGACGAAGGCAATCGCGAAGTTTCGGCCCAGCAGCGGCGGATCTTTTGGGATTTGTCGATCTTCACCCCCGCCACGCAATTGTTCTCCCAACTCAGCCTGGTCGTGTTGTTCGCCTATGGTGGCTGGCTCTTCGTGCAGGGGCGTATCCCTCTGGGCGGCGGCCTGGTGGTATTCGCTGGTTTGCTCCAACAATTCACCGGCCAAGTGGCCAGCTTGTCGAACATCGCCAACTCGGTGCAACAAAGCTTCACCGCCGCCCGGCGGGTGTTTGAAGTGCTGGACACGCCGCTCGATGTGATTACGCGGCCCGGCGCCGTTGTCCCGGGGCGCTTGCAAGGGCGCATCGAATTCGAGCGCGTGACGTTTGGTTATTCGCCGGACACGCCTGCTTTAAGTGGGATTTCCTTCGTGGCGCAACCCGGGCAAATCGTGGGTGTGTTCGGCATGACCGGTTCGGGCAAGACGACCCTCCTGGGTTTGGTGCCGCGTTTCTACGATCCCCAGCAGGGACGCGTGCTGGCCGATGGACACGATTTGCGCGATTTGGACTTGGATGCTTACCGCCGCCAGATCGGCATTGTGCACCAGGAAAGTTTTCTGTTTTCCAATACCGTGGCGGCGAATATCGCGTTTGGCAATCCGCACGCCACGCAAGAGCAAATCGAGCGCGCCGCCCGCCAGGCTTCGGCGCATGAATTTATCGTGGGTTTGCCGAATGGCTACCAAACCGTGCTGGGCGAGGCTGGCGTCGATTTGTCCGGCGGCCAGCGCCAGCGATTGGCCTTGGCGCGCGCGTTGCTCACCGAGCCGCCCGTGCTCATTCTGGATGATCCCACGGCCTCCGTGGACCCGCACACGGAACAGGAAATTGTGCTCGCCCTGCGCCAGGCGATGGCGGGACGCACGGCGTTTGTGGTGGCGAATCGGCTGAGCCTGCTGCGTCACGCCCAAGTGATCCTCGTATTGGATAAAGGCCGGCTGGTTCAAACGGGCACGCATGAGGAATTGTTGCGCCAGCCGGGACCGTATCAAGAAACGGCCCAATTGCAATTGATGGACTTGGCGCAGGAGGAGGCGAAAGCATGAGCACGCCCGCGCCTAAAACACCGCCGCCCGCCGCTTCGGATGAACGTGAGTCCATTACGTATTTCCACCCGCTGGACGATTCGGAGCGCGATAGCGCGCCTTTGCAACTCTCGCTCATCCGGCGCATCTACGGGTATATGAGCGCCCACGCCAGCCGACGCAATTGGCTGCTCGTGCTCACGCTCGTGCGCGGATTGCAGTTGCCCGCGCTGGCGTGGATGATTGGCGCGACGATCAATGGCCCCATCGCCCGGCGTGATTCCTCCGGCGTGCTGGTTTGGAGCGGTGGCTATTTGGCGCTGGTATTGTTCACTTGCGTCACCTTCCATTTTCGTCAACGGCTGGCCCTGGAATTGGGCGAGGCCGTGGCGCACGACATGCGCGCGGATTTGTTCCGCAAACTCATGTCCATGCCCCTGGCGTTTTTCAACAAAACCAAGTATGGGCGCATGGTGAGCCGGATGACGTCTGACATCGATAGCGTGCGCATTGGCGCGCAGGATGTGGCTTATGTTTCCATCGTGCAAGGACTGCAAATGCTGGCTTCCGCCGTGCTCATGGCATGGTATAATTTTAAACTGTTTTCCTTCATGCTGCTCATGCTGCCCGTGGTTTGGGCGCTGAACCAAGGCTATCGCAAGCGGTTGAGCTGGCGGCTGCGCAAGTTGCAGGAAACCTGGAGCCGGTTGTCCTCCACGCTGGCGGAATCCGTGAGCGGCATCCGCGTGACCCAGGCCTTTGTGCGGCATGAAATCAACGCGGGGTTCTTTCGGAAACTGGTCGCCGCGCACGCGGAGAACAATATCGAGGTGGCGCGCGCCACCGCGGTGTTCGTCCCGTTGCTGCAATTGAAGAGCCAGCTTTTCTTGGGCGCGGTGGCCTGCATTGGCGGTTATGGCACCTTGCGCTGGCAAGGGTGGCTGCACATGGAGACCGGCGATCTGATCATGTTCATCTTTCTGGCCAATCTATTTTTCGACCCGATCCAAGTCATCGGCAACCAGTACAACCAGGCGCTGGCCGCCATGGCGGGCGCGGAACGGTTCTTCCGCTTGCTGGATCGTGAACCAGAGTGGCAAGACGCGCTCCAAGCGCAGGCGTTGCCCCGGATTCACGGCCGGGTTGAATTCCGCGACGTCGAATTTGCGTATACACCCGGGCGGCCCGTTTTACATGGCATATCCTTCGTGGCGGAAGCGGGTCAAACCGTGGCGCTGGTGGGGCATACCGGCAGTGGCAAATCCACCGTGCTGGGTTTGTTGCAGAAATTCTATCTCCCCACACAAGGGCAAGTGAGTGTGGACGGCGTGGACCTGCAAACCGTTACCGGCCACTCGCTGCATGTCCAGACAGGCTCGGTGCAACAGAACAATTTCCTGTTCACCGGCTCGGTATTGGACAACATCCGGCTGGCGCGGCCCGAGGCCACGCGCGAAGAGGTGCGCGACGCTTTGCGCCGTCTCAATTGCTTGGAATTGATTGCAGCGCTGCCGCAGGGGCTAGACACGATGGTGGGTGAAAAACACGCCTCGCTTTCTTCGGGCCAGCGGCAATTGGTCTGTTTCGCCCGCGCTTTTCTGGCGGACCCACGCATCCTGGTGCTCGATGAAGCTACTAGCGCCATCGATAGCGTCACCGAATCGCACTTGCAGCAAGCGTTGGAAATATTGCTGCGCGGGCGCACCGCGTTCGTGGCCGCCCACCGGCTCAGCACTATCCGGCAAGCCCATCTGGTGCTGGTTTTTCAAGAGGGGCGCATCGTGGAGCGTGGCACGCACGAATCATTGCTGGCCGCCGGCGGCGTTTACGCCCGTTTGCATGCCGATTTTGCGCGTGGGGGAGCAATTCAATCTCAGGCCAAAGGATAAAGTAATTGGCGAAACTGGTTTGAACTAGCAATCTCTTCATTCAAAGACATGAACACACAAGAATTAATCCGGCTCGGGGTGCCGCCGGGCGAGGCCACGCGGCGGGGGATCGAATTCATTTCCCGGTATATTCTCAAAGGGCTGGATAAGTCCATACTTCAGGCGGAAATCGAGGCCGTGGTGCGCGATCCCGCAGCTTTTACGGACGATCCCTTGCGCGGCGAGTTTGCCAAAACCTTAATGCGCTTGACCCGGCCGATCAAGCCCGCCCAGGCGGCTTGGAAGCAATGGGGGGTGAATCTGGAGCCGGAGGCCATGAACCAGATGGGCCGCGCGTGCCAATTGCCAGTGGCGGTGGCCGGGGCGTTGATGCCTGACGCACACGTCGGCTACGGTTTGCCGATTGGCGGGGTTCTGGCTACGGAGAACGCGGTCATTCCCTACGCAGTGGGTGTCGACATTGCCTGCCGCATGAAAATGACCGTGTATGCCCTGCCGATTCGCGAGCTCGAGCGCAAGCGCGAGCGGTTCATTGGCGCGATCGAAAAGGAAACCCGGTTTGGCGTGGGGGCAACTTTTCAAGAACGGCGCGAGCATCCGGTCATGGAAGAGGATTGGACGGTTAGTCAGGTGGCGTTAAAGCATCGCGACCGCGCCTGGTCCCAACTGGGCACCAGTGGTAGTGGAAATCATTTTGTCGAGTTTGGCGTATTCGCCAACGAGCAGGCGATAGCAGGCTTGCCCGCCGGTGAATACGTGGCCTTGCTCAGTCATAGCGGAAGCCGGGGAACAGGGGCGCTGGTATGTGAGCATTTCAGCCATCTCGCCATGGATTTGCACCCGGAATTGCCCAAGGAACATCGCCACTTGGCGTGGCTGATGCTGGACTCCGAGGCCGGCCAGGAATATTGGGCCGCCATGGAATTGATGGGCCGATACGCCGCCGCCAATCACGCGCTCATTCACCAACATATTGCGCGGCATCTGGGGTTGGAAGCGCGGCTCGACGTGGAAAATCACCATAACTTCGCCTGGCGCGAACGGCATCGGATCAACGGCGTGGAGCGAGAGGTAATAGTGCATCGCAAAGGGGCGACGCCCGCTGGGGCAGGGGTGATGGGCATCATTCCGGGCTCGATGGCCACGCCCGGTTTCCTAGTGCGGGGGCGCGGCAATGAAGCTTCGCTGCTGTCCGCTTCGCATGGCGCGGGCCGGATCATGAGCCGGGCCAAAGCGTTGGAATCATTCGTCTGGGAAAAAGTGGAACGGGTGTTAAAGACGCGCGGGGTGCATCTGCTTTCGGCCGGGTTGGATGAGGCCCCCATGGTATACAAAGACATCCACACCGTGATGCAGGCCCAGATTGACTTGGTGGAAGTGCTCGGCCAGTTCGATCCCAAAATCGTCAAAATGTCCCCTTCGGGTGAGCGGGCGGAAGACTAAAAACCCCGGAAACCGGCGGTAAGTGCGGTGTCCCGGGGAATAAATATCTGCAAATCAGAGCCAGGTACTAGCCCTGCTTCTTCTTGAGCAATTCTTGGAAAGCTTGTTCGTCCGCTTTGAACGCTTTGGCTTTTTCGCCGATGCGCACGATTTTGACGGTTTCCATTTTGTCGCCCTTGGCGATTTTATTCACCACATCCTGGCCTTCAACCACATGGCCGAAAACGGAATACCCCCCATCAAGCTGTGGGGTGGCATTGAGGGTTATAAAAAACTGGCTGCCATTGGTGTCGGGGCCAGCGTTTGCCATGGAAAGTATGCCGGGTCCTGAATGACGCAGAGAAGGATTGATCTCGTTAGGAAAGCGATAACCTGGTCCCCCATAGCCTTTGCCGAGGGGGCAACCGCCTTGGATGACAAAACCAGGTTCTACCCGATGAAAAGTCAGCCCATCGAAGTAGGGCTTATTCTGAGGTTTGGGTGTGCCTCCCAGTTCTTTGTTATAATACTTAGTGCCTTCTGCTAACCCAACAAAGCTAGCCACGGTGATTGGCGCTTTTTCAAACTCAAGCTGAACCACGATTTTACCTTTGGAGGTGTTAATCTCGGCATACAGGCCGTCGGCGCGTTTGGTTTCCTCAGCCGCTTGGGTCCAGCCCGCGCAGGCTAGGATCAAGGCTGCCGCCCAGAGCCAATAATGTCCTCCTAAATAGTGCATGATGTGTTTCATATGTTTCCGGCATAGATAACGCAGCCCTGGAAACTGTAAAGGAAAAAGGCGCCTAACCCATTTGAGTTAGGAAATGTTTTACAGAGAGGGCTTGACGCCTCAGAATTTCCACGGATAAGTAGATGAGTAACAGCCCCATAACGCCTATGAAAACCACGTTCAACCGGCGGACTTTCCTCCGCCAATCCGCGATGGCGGGCGCCGGCCTGCTTATTTTGCGCAATAGCAAGCTGGTCACCGCCGCCACGGCCAATGAAAAGCTCAATTTCGCCGCTATCGGGGTGGCTGGCCGCGGCCGTGACAATATCAACGAACTCGTGAAGTTGGATGCCAACCTCGTGGCGCTTTGCGATGTCGACCACCACTACGCGGCGGATACCTTCAAACAGTTTCCCAAGGCCAAAGTTTACCGCGATTTCCGCGTCATGCTCGATGAAATCGGGAACTCTATCGACGCGGTGGTAGTGTCGACTCCCGACCACACGCACGCGGTGGCCGCTATCGCCGCGATGAGACTTGGCAAGCATGTGTATTGCGAAAAGCCGTTAACCCGGACGGTGTATGAAGCGCGCCGGATGCGCCAAGTGGCCCAGGAAACGAAAGTGGTCACCCAAATGGGCAATCAAGGTTCCGCCTCGCGCGAACTGCGCCGGGCCGTGGAATTGGCTTGGGGTGGCGTGATTGGCGAGATTCGCGAGTCGCACTTGTGGTTCGGGGGCGGCAATGGCCCCATGAAACGGCCCGAAGAGCAACCTGTGCCGCCCGCGACACTGTCCTGGGATCTGTGGCTCGGCCCCGCTGAGGAACGTCCGTTCAACCCTTGTTACATCGAAGGCAAGTGGCGGGCTTGGCGCGCGTTCGGCAGTGGCATTGTGGGTGATTTCGGGTGTCACACAGCTAACTTGCTGTTCCGCGCATTGAAATTATCCGAACTCTGGCAAGCCCCCAACGGCCAGAAAACACGCAGCTCAGTGATTCGCGTGGAAAGCTTCCCGTCGGAGCGCGACGCGGAAGGTTATCCGACGGCTTCGCGCACGATTGTCGATTTGCCTGCGCGCGGCCCGTTGCCGCCCGTCAAGTTAACCGTGTGCGCGGGGCAAAAACCCTCCGAAGACTTGTTGCTCGGCTATCCGCGCGGCGATTGGGGAGACCTGCTGGTCGGCTCCCAAGGCTCGATTTATTCCAGCGATCCGTGGAACGGCAATTTGATTCTGTTGCCGGAAAAGAAATTCGACGGCTTCAAGGGCGGCCCGCCGGAAATCTTCCCGCGCGTTAAGAGCCATTACCGCGAATGGGTGGATGCTTGCAAGGGCATCGGCAAAACCTTCTCGGGCTTCGAAATCGGCGGCCCGCTCACCGAATTGATGCAACTCATCAATCTGTCCGCGTATGTCGAAGGCCCTGTGGAATTCGATCCGGCGGAGTGCAAGGCGCTTCACTCCAGCAAAGCGAAACGTTTGATCCACCGCAAATATCGCTCGGGCTGGCGGATTTAAGAGCGGAGTTGGTTTTTCGAGACACCCCGCGGGGGGCTATCGCCTTGACCCCGTGGGGGCTTTGGGCCATCGTTTGTTCTCGTGAACAATCTGACAACCGTTTTAGAATCCCGGCATATTGCCGAACTGCGGGCGTTAATGGCCCCGGGGCCGGTGTTGACCGCCCAAGAAGATTTAATTCCGTATTCCTTTGACGGCACGGCCGCCATCAGCCAAATGCCCGGCGCGGTGGTGTTTCCCACCGAGACCGCGCAGGTGGCGCGACTGCTGCAATGGGCCAATCGCGAGCGCGTGGCCGTTATCCCGCGCGGTTCGGGCAGCGGCTTGAGTGGCGGCAGCATTCCCACCCCGGGTTCGGTGGTGATGAGCTTGGTCAAAATGGACCGCGTGCTCGAAGTGGACCGCAAGAATTTGACGGTGCTGGTCGAAACGGGGGCAACCACGGAGGCTGTGGCCAACGCCGTCAGCGCCGCCAATCTTTTTTACCCGCCCGATCCCGGATCGATGAGAATCTCGACCATCGGCGGGAATGTGGCTGAAAATTCCGGCGGCCTGCGCGGCCTTAAATATGGCGTCACGCGCAATTACGTCATGGGCATGGAAGTGGTGTTGCCTCAAGGCGAAGTGGTTTGGATGGGCAACAAATGCGTGAAAGACGTGGCCGGGTATAACTTGAAAGACGTCTTCATCGGTTCCGAAGGCACGCTGGGGGTCATCACGCGCGTGCTGCTCAAATTGATTCCCAAGCCGGCCGCTAAGAAAACCATGCTGGCCACGTTTGCCGAAATGGAAAAGGCGGCCGAAACCATTTCCGCGATCATCGCCGCGCAGATCATTCCTTGCACCCTCGAGTTCCTGGACCGCACGACCATTAAATGCGTGGAAGATTACGCGCACATTGGCTTGCCGCTGGATTGCGACGCCATTGTGCTGATGGAAACGGACGGGCATCCGGCGGTGGTGGCCGAGGAATCCGCCCGCATGGAGCAGATTTGCCGCGAAAACGGCTGCACTGCGGTGCGCGTCGCCAAGGATGACGCGGAAGCTGTGCAACTGGCCAGCGCGCGGCGCACGGCGTTTTCCGCGCTGGCGCGCGTCGGCCCGACAACCATTTTGGAAGACGTCACCGTGCCGCGCAGCGAATTGGCGTCCATGATCCGGTTCATTCAAAAAGTGGCCAAGGACGGCGGCTTGCGCGTCGGTATTTTCGGCCACATGGGCGATGGCAATTTGCATCCGACCTTTTTGACTGATGAGCGCAATCACGCGGAGATCGAGAAAGTGGACCGCGCGCTCGAACTCATCGTCGCCGAAACTATTCGGCTGGGCGGCACGATCACCGGTGAGCATGGAGTGGGCTTGGCAAAGAAAAAGTTTTTGCCCCAGCAATTGGGCGAGGCTCAACTGCGCGTGATGCGCGAAGTGCGCCGCGCGCTCGATCCGGCCGGGATTCTAAATCCAGGCAAAATGTTCGATTAACCCACCGGAGATCGAATATGGAATCTGCCACGAATTCCGCGGCCGCGCGGCTTAAAGGATTGGACTATCGGGTGCTGCAGCAATGCATGCATTGCGGCCTGTGCCTGCCGGTTTGCCCGACGTATAACGACACCAAGATGGAGCGCAACAGCCCGCGCGGGCGTATTTCCCTCGCGCGCGCGGTGGCTGATGGCCGCCTGGAGTTGACCTCGGAGTACGCTCGGGAAATGTACTTCTGTCTCGGCTGCCTGGCTTGCACCAGCGCGTGCCCCGCCGGTGTGAATTATGCCGAAATCTTTGAACACGCCCGCGCCGCCGCCGAAGAAGAGCGCCTGCTCAACTCGCCCCTGCGGCGCGTGATCCGCTGGTTCACGGTCAAATGGCTATTCATGGACCTGCGTCGCCTGCTGTTCCTGGGGCGGCTGATCCGCTTTTACCAAGCCATCGGATTGCAGGGGCTCATCCGCAAGTCCGGGGTGATGAAATTGTTCCCCAAACGGCTTCAGGAATTGGAGTCCATGACGCCGGATATCCCGCCCAAATTCTCGGCGGATATGATCGCGGAGGTCACCCCCGCCCAAGGCAAACGCCGTTTCCGCGTGGCCATGCTGACGGGTTGCGCGCAAGATTTGATCTTTAGCGAGGTCAATCGCGACACGGTGGAAGTGCTGGCGCGCAACGGTTGCGAAGTTTACACCCCGGCGCGGCAATCTTGCTGTGGCTCGTTGCACGGGCACAATGGTGAATACGCTTTGGCCCAGGAATTGGCGCGGCGCAACATCGACCAATTCCCGCCGGAGCAATTCGACGCCATCATCAGCAACGCGGGCGGCTGCGGCTCGCACCTGAAACACTACGGGCAATTGCTTGCGAGCGATGCGAAATACCGCGACCGCGCCCATCAGTGGGACGCGAAGCTCAAAGACATCCACGAGTGGCTGGCAGCCATCGGCCTGGCGCCGATCAACGATCCCCAGCCGCCCAAGCAAAAGGCGACTTACCACGAATCCTGCCACCTATGCCATGGCCAGAAAATCACGGCGCAACCGCGGCAATTGCTCAAAGCGATTCCTGGCTTGGACTTGATTGAGTTGCCCGAAAGCAACTGGTGCTGCGGCAGCGCGGGCATCTATAACATCACGCAGCCCGAAATGGCGGGCAAACTGCTGCTGCGCAAGATGACCCATATTAAAGCCACCGGCGCGGAGGTGGTGGCCAACGGCAATTCCGGCTGCCTGCTCCAATTGGTCAACGGCACTAAACAAATGGGCCTGAACAACCGCGTGGCGCATCCCGTCACCCTGCTGGCCGAAGCCTACCGCCGCGCCGACGCGGCGAAGAAATTGCTTTAATCCCGAGCTAACCTGGCACGTATGGCCGATGTGGTTTCCAAACGGAAGCGGTCGCAAATTATGGCGGCTATCAAAGGCCGGGGAAACCGCGACACCGAGTTAAAGTTGGTAGCCATTTTCCGGGAGCATGGCATAACGGGCTGGCGCCGGAACCAGCCGCTGTTCGGCAAGCCCGATTTCGTGTTCCGGCGCGAACGGGTGGCCGTCTTTGTGGATGGCTGTTTTTGGCATGGCTGCCCGAAGCACGGACGCAAGCCGGATAGCAACCGCCCCTATTGGCTGCCAAAATTGGCGCGCAATCGCGCCCGTGACCGGGAGGTAACCCGGGGGCTGCGTCGCTCAGGATGGCGGGTTCTCCGCTTTTGGGAGCACGATTTGCGGCGGGG
>MTLE01002564.1_pt1 | contig 16213 bp, 6 predicted proteins | sample 1982461 | NCBI WGS metagenome assembly MTLE01 (sample SAMN05712605, study PRJNA340218) | biofilm metagenome | isolation source: sample SPL anode biofilm adapted to -200 mV | place: USA | collected 2012-02-03
TCCGCGGGCAACGCCAGCACGGCGCTCACCGGCGCGATACTGTCGGCCTCCGGATTATTCGTGTAATAGAGCGTGTACTGGCCGCTGCCTTGGTAATCGAACAAGTGGAGCATATTTTCCACCAAAGGCCGCCGGGCGTTGCCGAGGAAGGTGTGATCGGTCGTCCAAACGTTTTCATCGATCTTCAACTCCTGGCCATCGGAACGCACTACGCGCAACAATTGATATTGCTTCTCGCCAGGGTTGGCCACCTTTACGTAGAACCATCCAGCGGGGGCTTGCAAGTTCATGTGGACCTCCAGGTTGCCCGCGCTGGGCGCGTGGTCAAACGTGGCACTGGCCAGCGCGCTGACCGGCGCCACCGAGCCATCGCTCAAATGCAGCGTGTCGGGCACATCGTATAGATCGGTCACGTCGTTCACCAAAAAGTCCGGCCGGCCGTCATTAAACGCGCCGGGAGCGTTGACGGTGTGAATCAGCTCGTGAATCTCAACGCCCTCAATCAAGGAGAGCTTCTTGTTGTCCAAACCGTCCAAGTGCTCGAAGGTCGCGGTATAATCGATAAAACCGCCAAGAATCGTGGAGGTGAGCAGCCAGCGGCCAATGGAGTTGGTTCCGGGCGGAATTTCGCCAAAATCAGCCGTCAAAGACGGTTCCATATTTTTCCCGGCTACTTCGGTGGCGATGATTTTGAAGTCCGCCAGCAGGCCCTTTTCGTTCTCCACAATCTTAGGTTGGGCCGACTGGATCTTGACGTGCTTCGCGGTGCCATGCCCCTTGTTCTGCACCAACACCGCCAGGGAATACGGGATGCTGGGCTCGATTTCCGTCGTGAACGGATCATCGGCAAACACATCGCGCTGGTGGAAATATTTCACGGCCAGGCTGGGGCTGGGATACACGGTAATGCTCGCGGGCGCGAGCGGCACGTTGATGTCCAGCTCTCCTTGGCGGTAGCGCAACGAGCCGCTGACCAGAAATTCTTCCGGCTCCTCTTGCACGGCGTCCGTGGTGGGAATCAGCGTCCACACCGCCGAACCGGTGGCGTTGGAGGAAATGATCCCGCTGCCGTCGATCGCCGAGAGGTTTTTCAAATCCGGCGGGCGAATGCCAAAGAAGGCGGTGGCGTCTTCACCGGACCGCCGGCGCACAGTGAGATCCACCGCGATATTCTCGAGCGAATCCGCCGTTTGATTCTCGACCTCGAGCGTTGCCCGGAAGGCGTCGCGCGTTACGATGACCTCTTGGTCGAGCTGGATTTTAACGTGGGCGCACACGCCGCCGCCGTCGCCTTCGCTCATGAACGTCATGAGATCGGCGCGCGCCCGGCGGAGCGCATCCGCCGGAAATTCATAGCCCGCGGCGGCGCAATCGGCGTACATCGTCTCGGCGTTCCGTGCCAATTCGCGCAAGCGGTCCAAGGCGATGAAGTCCGTGCTCTGGCCCGCCGGCACTTGATCCACGCGGAAGATGCCCGCGTTCCAATAATCGATGGACCGGTTCCAACGATCCAGCATGGCCTGGGCGATGGCGGCCGAAACCGTCACCGGCAATTTGCCCGCCAACATTTGAGCGGCCTCGGTAATGGAGACTTTTTTGCCGCCGTTCGAGGCGACGTCGATGCGCAGCACGAAGCCCGAGAGCCAATTGCTCACCGCATGATAGTCGGGATCGTGGAACCAGGCGTCATTGCCAAATATGTACCGGACCGGCCCCATTTCGGCCAGCAGCCAATCGGCGCGCTGGCGCATGATCGCCAATTCGGCGCGCTCCACCCGGTTCGTACCCGACTCGGCGGCGCGGACGAACACGGCCTTATTCGGGCTGTTCGGCTGGTTGCCGCCGCCACCACCATCGGAGCCGCCGCCCCCCCCACCGCCGCCACCTCCGGGCGAACCACACGCTTTGGACAGGCCGGCAATGCACTCGGCGGTGTCAATCGCGGTGCCAATGTACGGGATCTCCTTGCCTGCCGCTTCCGCGCAACTCAGGAAAGGTTTCAAGCAATTATAAACGGTTTCTCCCGCGCCCGCCTTGTCATCGGAAAGCGAGCTGGCGCAACCTGCCAGGTCTTTGAGGCAACTCCCCAAGTCCGGCAAGGCAAAATCCAACGCGCAGCTGAAAATGGCCAGCAAGCATTCATCGCAGGATTTCGGGGAAGCGCTGCTGCTGCCGGGGCCGCCCCCGCTGGCGCCGCCACTGCCCGGGCCGGCGTCTCCCCCGCCGCCAGCCCCGCCGCCGCCACCGCCACCACAATCGCCACTGGCGCTAGCGTTGATCACCGCCACGGACGCACCGCCACCCAGGCTGGCTCCGCCGCACTCGAACGAAAAACGGCAACTCCCCGAAATACTGCAACCGCCGCCGCCCGAGGCCTTCACCATGGCTGACTTCGTCGGAGCCAATTGGCCGGGCGAAAGCCGGCGAATAAGCATCGGAATCGTGAGCGAACTGCGGGCGGGAATGTCGCCTAAATCTCCAATCAACGGTTCCAAGGACCAATCGGGATGCGAACTGAAACTCAGTTTTGCGTCCTTGGCCGTGATGAGGCCGTGATTGACGACTTTCAAATCGATCTGCGTCACTTGCGCCGGATAATCCGAAAGGTCGATCAGCGGCGGCTCGATCGTCACCACGGGCACCGGCACGAAAGCCTCGAACTCGGTCACAATCGTCACCTTCGTGCGGTCCGCGATCTCCGTCGGCACCACGGTCCAAATGTACCGCACCGTTTCCAGCCGCAAGAAGGAGCGCACCGGGTTTTCCATGCCCGCCACGAGCAGCACCACATCACGGCTGGCTGTGTGTTTGTCCGCCCGCGCTTCCACCACGTAGTAACCCTCCGGCAACGAAGCCGAGGTGAATGTGCCGTCCGCCGCCGTCGTTCCGGTGGCGACGGGCAATTCGGTGACCGCGTCACGGATCGTGATCGCCGCGCCCGCCACCTTGGGCGAACCTTGGGCGAAGTAGGTGTATTCGTCCACGGCGGTGATTTTAAATGTGCCTTTCGCCTCCGAAAGCGCGCGGAAATTGTACGGAATGGGCACACTCGCGGTGCCATCGCTGGCCACCAAATTGCCCGTGTACGGGCCCAGCGGCAAATTGCCCGCGGGTAGCAATTGGAGCGTGACGTGATTGGTCGCGCCTGGGGCCAGCGCAGTTAATGGGTTGGGCGTGGCAACGCGCATCCAGGGCATGTTGTCCGGCAGCGCCAGGCTAACCGGCCCCGAAGCCAGGCCGCCCGTGTTAACGACGTCAAACTCCACGAACGCTTGCCCGCCCACTTTCATGCCCGCCACTAACTCGGCGGGAAACACCGCCAGTCGCGGTTTCAACGAGAACACCTCCACGGCGATGGGAATATCCAGCGTCGCGCCTTCGGCACTGGTCACCCGCGCCACCACCGTGCCCTTCGCGGTCGATGCATCGCGCGCCGTGATGGCAAAACCCAGGGTGGTCGAGCCCATGCCATCCAGCTTGCCGGCGCCGGCGATCGATAGATTGACGTCTAAATTGGCGGGCTTGCTCACCACCGTGGCCGCGAGGCTGGTGAGCGGCACGTCGCCCAAGTTTTCCAGCGTGATCTGGCCGGTGACACTGCTCTTTTCCGCCACTTTCACCGTCTCCATGGGCAGGCTGCGCAAGCCGATTAAAGTGAAACTATCTTGAATGACGCCTTGCGCCACCCCGGGGTGAGTGGCGCCAATCTCGTATAAGCCCGCCTCGCCGGGCAGCGGCTGGAAGGTGGTGGAGAAATTTCCTGCCGAATCCGTCAGCGCGGAGATGAGCCGGTGCGTGCCGCGCACTTGGATATGGATGTTCACCAATGAATACGGCGCGGGGCCGCCCGTTGCTGTCTTTTTCGCGGAGCCGATCAGGCCGATCGAGGTCCCAGCCAATGCCTTCTTGGTCACCGCCTGCACCGAAGCGTAGTAAGCGGGGGCCACGTGGATCGGCTTGGCCGAAATGCGCGTATTGTTGTTTTCAAGAATCTCGCTGATCTGATTGCCCGAATCGGTGGTCACCACGACCCAATAATCGCCCGGCTCTTTGGGCAGGCGCACCTGGCGGGATTGCCCGTATGTATCGCCCACCGGCAAGGTGCCCGTGAACGCGTAATCCGCCATGAACAAATCGTCGCCCGCCACGGGGTCCGTGGACAAATAGATTTGCGTCATCCAATTCGTGCCCGCCGGAGTGAGTCCTTGATTAGTGATGCGATAGGCCAGGTTCACATAAGCCTCGGTTTCCGCAGAGTCTGGCCCCGAGGCTTCTACCACGGCTAAATCGGGCTTGTTAATGTCAGTGACGTTGAGGATCGCCTGGCCCGCCGTGTAACCGGCGGCCGTCGCGGTGAGGCGCACGGTTTGCAGGCCGATGGCGGCGGCCGCCGCGGGCGTCGAAATCGTCGCCGTGGCCGAAATTTGACCCGCCGGAATAGTCACCGAGGCCGGCACGGTGGCATACGTGGTGGCACTGGATCGCAAGTTAACGGTTAACGCCTGCGTGGTGGCGGTATTGCGGGTGACGGTGAGTGTAGCGGCATTCGTCACCCCGGGGCTCACGACTTCCCGCGATAAGGCTACGGTGAGAGTGGGGTTGTTGTCATCACTCACCACCAATACCACCGGCAAACTGGCCGCTACACGCTCGCCGTTGGAAGTGGCCAGCGCGAAAGCTTGAATTAAAGTTTGTTTGGAACCGCCCACCAATTGATCGTCCACCGGGGTGATCGGAAAACTCACGGCAGCCTGCCCGGCGGGAATGATAACCACTTCGGGCACGAGAGCCGCCGCCGCGTTAGTGTTTTCCAGCGCCACCACGAGCGAACGCGGGCTGGCGATGCGCCGCGAGACCGTGCCGCTCACCGCGCCGGGACCGGCCCCTTCGCTGATGCTGCTGCGCGAAAGCGAAAGGGTGAAATCGGCCAAATCGTTATCCAGCACTGTGATCGCCGCCGATGCGCTGGCATAATTGGAAGCGCTCGCCGCAAAAGTGTAAGCCCGGTCCGGCTCGATAGCGGTGTCTTCGACCGCCAGCACCATAAAGGTTTGGGAAACCTTTCCCGCCGGAATGGTCGCGGATTCCGGCAATAGCAAGCGACCGGTGGCGGGCCCGATCAAAGCCACTTGCACCTCGCGATTCGTCGGGCCATTGCGAGATACGGTAACCGGAAGCGTCTTGCCTTCTTCCACCTGTTCCGCTGACGGTGTCAAAGTGAGCTGGGGCATTTGCGTATTCAATACGGTGATCGCCGTTTGCCCGGCCGTATAGGCCGCCGCCGTAGCGGTGACGGTCACAACTTGATCGTCGGCCGGCACCCCATCGTCCACCGCCGTTACCGTGAAGCCTATCGAGGCCAATCCAGCTGGAATGGTAACTTTGGCGGGCACAGTTAAATGGCTGGGGCCGTTGCCAGCCAAATTAACCACCAACGGCGCGGTGAGGTCTCCATTCCGCGTGACCATCAGCGAAAGCGCGGGCTGGGCGGCGTTTTCCGCGATGCGATTCACCGGGGCTTGAAGCGTCAACACAGCGGGCACGGTCCACAATGTGCCGGCCGCTAATTCGTTGTTGTTCTCGTTGGATTCCACCACCTCGCCATCGCTATCCACCGCGGCATAGACGCGCCAAGTGCCGGCTCGAAAACCAGCGGGCAGGACGACTTGCTGCGTGTGCCCCAAGCCCGCATTAGCCGCGATATTGTTGGTGAACGTATAGGTGCCTAAAAGTTGGCGCACAGCCCCGGCGTTGGTGCTGGAGTAGGTTAACTTTTCGTTCCACACACCGTTCGCGGCCGCTTGGCCTAGATTCGTCACTGCCCAGGAAAACGCGAGCGCCTGGCCCGGGGTGCTATTGGCGGGCAGATTGATTTGCGACACCGCCAAGTCGGGCAACGGAGGCAGAGTCAGCGCCAGTGGCGCGCTGGTTGAATTATTCGTCCGCGTGGCTTCGCTGGTGCCATCGGCGGCGGCCACGACGACGAGGTAATAGGTGCCCGCGGCCCAGCCAGTCACGAGCGGCAAGGCAACCGTTTCGGTCCGGGAATACGTGCCGTTGGCGGCCAGGGATTCGCTGGCGGCGCGGCTTAACAACAATTTACTATCGTTCAAGCTGGTGGCGGATTTGGAGAGGTAAACGCGGTCCTGCCAGACATCCGAGGTGGCGGCATTGCCCGTGTTCTTCACGGTCCAAGCAACGGTGACCGTTTGTCCGAAACGCGAGGAAGTGGGATTAGCAGAGACGGTGCTGACGATCAGATCAGGCGCTTGAATTTGCAGGGTGGCGGCCGCGACCCGCACGTTGTTGGCGGTGTTGGTGCCTTCAAAAATGGTTTGCGTCTGGTTAGCAAACACCGCCAAGTGCCAAGTGCCGGCCCGCTCGGTGGGAAAAGTAACGACGTTGGTGAAACGCCGCGAAGCCCCGGTGGCCAGATTGCCCGCTTGCGCCACTTGGCCAATCAAGCGATCCCCGCCAAACGTGCCATCCGCCGATAAATAAAGGGCGTCGGACCAGTGATCATTCACCACCGCGGTGCCCAAGTTTTTAACCTCCCAAACAATCGTGGTCGGCTGTCCCGCAACCACCGTGGCGGGCGCCTGCAAATCGGTGACCACCAAATCGGCCGCCGGCTGGAATTCCACCGTGCCGCCGTTCAAATAAGTAAACGTGGTGTCCGTCGTGTCAATCAGCTTGGGAAAGGCGACTTTAGCGCCATCGACCGTAACGTCACAGCGCGTGAGCGCTTGGATTTGGGCGGTGGAGACCACCCCATTGCCGCGAATCGTAAGATCAAAGCGATCCAGGCCCGTCACATTCGGAATCAGCACTGTAGCCCCAGAACGCACTTCCAGGCTGGACATGGTGGGCCGGTTGTTTTTGAGCAAGCCCGTGAGGCCGGACAAATCGATCAAACTGCCGTTGTCTGCGGCATAAATATCCAGGGCGCCCGCCGCGTTGGCCAGCTTGGGCAGCAGCAACTGGCCGCCATCCTCAGCATCCAAACTCAACCGGTAATAGTCCGGTTGCGAGCTGTAGGCCAAATTCGGCAAACTCAGCACGCTGCCCGCATCACGCACCTCCAGGGAGGTGGAAACGCGATTGGTCCAGGCCAGTTCGGTCACTAGAGGCAGGGACAGCTGGCCTTGGTTAATCACGCGGATCGACGTCATAGGCAACTGCGACAGCACAGGAAAATTACCCACCGCGCCATCCACCGTAAGCTGGGCTTGGCCAAGCGAAGTCCACAAAGTGGTGTTGAGCTGGCCATCACCGCGAATAATCACATCGATATTTTCCAGTTGCGTGATTTTTGGGGCAAGGATCGCGGCCCCGGCGCGCACTTCGAGGGTTGCCTGGCCTGGGGTTGAATTCACCAGCTTGGCGGGCAGTCCGCTCAAATCGAGCACGCTGCCGTCACCTTCGGCGTAAGCTTCGAGGGCGGTTTCCACTGCGGCCAATTTAGGCAATTCTATCCGCCCGCCCGAATAGGCCTGCGGCTGCAAATGATAATACTCTCTGGTGCGGGTCAGCGTGAGGTTGGGGAATGATAAAATCGCCGAATCATAAGTGATGAGCTGAATATTCCCGGAATTCGTGGCCACTAATTGCGTGACGCCCGCCAAAGTCAGGCGCGCTTGGTTATTGGCCTGCACCTGGTAGGGGCGCAAATCCACCAAACCGGGGAGGGACAAAGTGGTGTCGTCCACCACCAAATCCGCGTCCGCAAAGGAAGTGATCTGGTTTAACGGAATAAAGCCGGTGCCGCGCACCTTCAGGTCGATCCCGGCCAGCGCGGTGACATTGGAAACCAGAATCGAAGCGCCATCGCGGACCTCCAGCCAGGCGGATCCCGCCTTGGGGTTGCGGAGCAACCCGCGCAACGCGGGCAAATCCACCACGCTGCCTTCCCCATCGGCGTATGCGCCAAGGGCCCCGTCCACTTCCGCCAATTGGGGCAGCGAAATGCGCCCGCCATCATAAGCTTCCAAGGAAAATTGATAATAGGCTTGCACGGTGGCGCGCGTCACCTGGGGCAATTCCAGCTGGCTGTCCGGGCCGTAAACTTGGTAATTAATCGTGCCGCTATTAGTCATGGCCACCTGAGTCACTCCGGCCAGGCTGAGTTGCGCGTTATTTTCCAGAGTAATATCGGCGCCAGTAATATTGGTTAACTGCGGGAATTGGCCGGTCACACCGTTTAAAGTGAGCTTTGCTCCGGTAAAAGCCACCAATTGGGTGGTGGCGATGTCGCCGTTGTGAATGACCAGATCGATGTTGTCCAGCGCGGTTACGCCCGCCATCAGAATGGCGCCTTCATCCCATACGGTGAGCCGGGCCGAACCCGGAGCGGGATTTTTCAACGCCCCCTTGAGTCCGCTAAGATCGACCAAGCTGTTGGGATCCTCCGCGTGGGCGTAAATGGCCCCCGCAATTTGCGCCAATTTGGGGGCTTGGATGCGCCCCCCCTCAAAGGTGGTGAATGCAAGCTGGTAGTAATCCAGCAGCGCGGCGTCGACGACGGCCGGCAAATCCACCAAGCCATTGGTGCCGCTGGCGGTAATGTTAATCCCCCCGCTCGTGGTCCGATTTAAATGCGCCAGCGCGGGGAGGAAAATTTGCGCGCTATCGCTCGCGGTAATGGCAGTCCCGGCATATTCGATGGCCCCAGTGGCATTAAAAGAAGTCCCAAGATTGTCGGCAATGAAATTGCCGCCCGTCAGCTTCAACGCGCCGTGCACATAGGAAGCTCCAGCGCTGACGGTGAGATACCCCCCGCTAAGCTCAAATCCCTTTTCGCATTGGAGGCTCCGCAAGCGGAGATTCCCGGTGCTATATACCACGGTTCCCGTAGCGGGCAGGCCAATGACGGCGTCATCCCCGTCCACGGGCACCTTATTGCCCACCCAATTCGCGGCGGTATGCCAGGAGGAATCACCTCCGGCTCCACTCCAAGTAACCGTAGCGGCGGGAGCCCAGCAGGCTCCCCATCCCGCTAAAATCAGCCCGAAAGCCACTCGCTTCCAGAAACCATAAAATTGCTCCTTACCCACCCGAAAACACTTCACCAGCTTCATGATATTTTTACGATTATTACGACGAACAACGCCACACCTGGACGTTAATAAGGCCTGTAAAGCCTACCATATATTCGGGGAATCGCCACGAATCTTTCAACATGCCGCCACAAATAAGGTAAAATCCGTCAAACAGGATCGCTTATCCCTAATCCTCGCTGCGGCATCCTTGTAGCCCGGCTAAAGATAATCCCCGAGGATGGCAATGAATACGATGAGCCGCGCATCGTCTAGCCTTGGAGACTCATCAGCCAGAATTCCCGGGGTGGTGAATATTGGCCTTTGATTAAACCCCGAAAATCGTTGCAATTTATTTGCCGCCAGAGTCTAGTAGATGCAGACATAGCCTGGACCAACACCAGTACCAATTATGAGTGACGCCTTGCGCAAAATGATGGCCGGCGAGTTTTCCCGGCGCTTGAGGAAAATGTGCGAACATCCGGATAGCCGGTTTGCGTTCTTTTTGGGCGCGGGCTGTTCCGTGTCTTCGGGCGTTCCGGACACCGCCAGTGTCGTGAAAAGCCACTGGCTGCCCCGGTTGCGCGACTTGCGAAACCCCGAGCGGCGCGATCTGGACACGTGGGCGCAAGAGCAATTCCCCGAGTACGATCCCGAACATCCGGAAGTGATCTACGGCGAACTCATGCGCGAACTCTTTCTCATGCCGGAAGAACGGCAGCGGGAAATCGAAGCGTTGTGCGAAAGCAAGTTTCCGGGCTTCGGTTACGCCGTGCTGGCGGGCTTGATGACCATGGACAACGCCCGGTTCAACGTGGTGCTCACGACGAATTTCGACGATTTGATCCCCGAATCGCTAGCGCTCTTCACCCAGGCGCGCCCGATTGTCACCCCGCTGGAATCCATCGGCAATTACCTGCGACCTACGCGCACCCGGCCGCTGGTGGTTAAACTGCACGGCGACCACCGCCTGGCGCCCTTGAACACGATGCGCCCGGTGGGCGAATTGACGGCGGACGTCGAAAAACGTGTGCGCGGCGCCATTCGTGATCGCGGCTTGATTTTCATCGGCTACCGTGGCAACGACGAAAGCCTAGCCCGCATGCTGGGCCAGCTAACCGAGGAAGCTTTGCCCTTGGGCGTCTTCTGGGTCAGCGATGACGAGCCGACTGGCTTGATCCTATCCTGGCTCGAATCCCGCCAAGCCATCTGGGTGCGCCCCGGCGATTTTGACCAAACCATGCTCCTATTGCGCAACGTATTCACGCTGCCGCATCCGGACAGCAAGCGCTTCGAGCACGTGTTCGGCCAATACGCGGAACGCTACCAGAATCTGTCCCAGAAAATTGGCGCGATGGAAGCGGACGCCCCCGGCGCGGACGCCTTGAAACAAGCCGTGCGCGACACGGACAATACTTTCCCCGATTGGTGGGCCGTGGAACTCGAAGCCGAACGCCTGAAACACACCGAGCCGGGCAAAGCGGATACCGTGTACGCCAAGGGCATCGAGCAATTCCCGAACTGCGCCCCGTTGATGGGCAGTTACGCCACGTTCCTGCGCGATTTCCGCAAAGACAACGTGCGCGCGGAGGATTTTTACCAAAAAGCCATCACCGTCGATCCGAACAACATCGACCTGCTGCAAAACTACGGCTTCTTCCTGGCGCGCGTGCGCAAAGATTTCGACCGCGCCGAGGAATGCTATGCCAAGGCGCTGGCCGTCGAGCCGCAAAACGCGCGGTTGATGGCCACCATGGCCAGCTTCCTGGCCAAGATGAAGCGCGACGCCAAACGCGCCGAGGATTTATACCGCAAAGCCGTCGCCGCCGACGAAACCGATCCTTACCTGAAGGCCAGTTACGCGGGCTTCCTGCTAGCTCAAGGCCGGGACGAAGAGGGCATGGAGTTGTTGTCAGCCGTGCTGCCCAAATCCGCCAGCGATGAAACGCCCAACTTGGCCCTGGAAACGTGGTTTTATCTATTGGCCCACGGGCCGGCGGAAAGCCGGAGCAAGACGTTGTCCGACCTCAAACGGGCGCTCAAATCCGGCCGCCGCCGTCCGGGCTTGGTCTTGCTGCCCAACGTCGCCAAAGCGCGGCAAGCGGGGCATCCGGATTCCACCTGGTTGGAGAAACTGGCGGCCGTCATCAACGAAGAAGCCAGCCTGACGGTCCTGGACGATTGGCCGGTGTGGAAGCAGATTGGCTAAAAGCCAGGCCGGCTGCGCTTAGAATTATGACTTCCCGTGCGGAGCCCGCTTTGAACGGCGGGCTTCCGCCATTTTAACGAGTTCGTTTTTCAGCGCCTCGACCTCGCCTTTAAGTTAAGGGGGAAAACGATAGTATGGTTCGTTCTTGGCTTGCGTCGATCATGAGTAATGCTGTGTGGGAGGGGGCAAACCACAGAGGTGCCGCCGCCCTCGATTCTTTCAGGGGCTACCCCGGCAACGGTTGCCTCTTTTGCATCCCATAATTAGCGGTCGCCCAAGGTTTTTCCGTGCTGAGGTGCCTCTGGCGACGCGGGCCAAATTTTTGGGGCGAAAAAATCGCTCGCGATTTAGTTCTGTGCATATATGCTGGCCCGTGTCATGAAAATCCCGCTACATGGTTGTTCGCCAATGCCCGCCCGCCCCGCCGAGCCATGCACTGCAACCGCAAGAAACGAACCATACTATAGCTTGACCCCTTTACAACAACTACAGCGGCAGGTAACGCAATGATGAAAACACTGTTTGGGATTCAGGCTGGTAAATCGATGGAGGCTATTGTTGAGGAATACATACAGGAAACAATTGTTGGTGGCGCGGTGGGTTTTGTGGCTTTTAAGGTTCTTGGCCATGCCTTGGATATTAAACCGGGTGGATATTCGAGCGCAGAATTGACGGCCGAAGAAGTGCGTTTTACGCCTACGACTTTGCCGAGAGGGACAAAAGTTTATCGGGTAGTTGGATCAAAGAATAATATATACGGTGAATGTTGGACAACGGTTGATCCTCGAAAAGTTAAGAATTTCGCTGATGCAGCCGGAATTCCCGAATTTACAACTGCAAAATCTCTGCCAGGTCTAGATAAAGACCTCTTGGTTGTAGAGGGCGAATTGATGGGGCCAACTAGGGTTAGGATTGGTCCCGCTGAGAACGGTGCCAGTATTACGGGGGGACCCACCGTTTACAACTCCTGGGCGAGCTGGAGGGCTGTTTGAAGTCCGCATGACTGAGGCATCTTCGAAGGTTAATGTGACTGGTTTACACCCACTTTACAAATAGCGATTATGACTTTTAAAAGTTGGATGCGGGGACTATTAGGCAAAAACGCGACAAAGGAATCTGGCGCTTTTCTGGATGCTGCACGTCTTGAAGAATGTGACAAGTTGCTTAATGAAATGGCCGAACTATTTAACCGATATCGATGTGATTTAGAAGCGGATTGCGTCCAAAAAATGCTGCGTTCTCTGAAAAATAATGATGGCTCTTTTTTATCGCTTGTGGCTGGTCCTATGGTATGGGGAGGAGTTGGTTCTTTGAGCGACTGTGATTTACAAGCATGCGGGAGTACTGTTTTTGCAGCACGAGCAGATCAGAAGAGGTTAAAAGCGCTTCTGGCAGTATTGGGAAGGTTGCTTTTGAAATCGGGAATTCGAAGTGGTCGCATCGAATCTTTGGCAGAGATGTATGAGGAATACGCTGCCGAGCCGTAGAATGACGGCAATCATAGCAGGCGAAAAGCCAGCCATATTCTCTGCGACAAATTAAGATTAAGGGGTCAAACAATAGTATGGTTCGTTTTTGGACTTTACCGGGCGGCGGTTTGGGAGCATATTGGGGGGCATGCCAAGAAAATTGCGGATGGAGTATCCGGGGGCGGTGTATCATGTGATGAGCCGGGGGAACCGGGGCGCGGATATCTTCCTGGATGACGTCGGGCGGCTGGATTTCCTCAAAACCCTCGCCGAAGCGTGCATGAAAACCGGCTGGCAGGTGCAGGCGTATTGCCTGATGCGCAATCATTTTCATCTGGTGGTGGAGACGCCCCAGGCCAATCTGGTGGCGGGCATGCGCTGGCTGCTCAGCGCTTACACGTTGCGCTTGAACCACCGGCACCAACTCTTCGGTCACATGTTCAGCGGGCGCTACAAGGCGGTGATCGTGGACGGCGGCGACGGCGGGTATTTGCGCACGGTGTGCGATTATGTGCATTTCAACCCGGTGCGGGCCAAATTGATCCCGGCGGGCGAACGGTTGCTGAGCTACCCGTGGAGCAGCCTCGGGGGCTACCTGTCGGCGCGCGAACACCGTCCGCAATGGCTGCGGGTGGATCGCGTGCTGGGCGCGCATGGGCTGAAGGACACGGCGGCGGGTCGGCAGGCGTTCGAGCGGCAGTTGGAGGCGCGCCGCAAGGAGGAGGCGGATCCGGAGGCCTTGAAAGCGCTGCGCCGGGGCTGGTGCTTTGGCGGCGAGGATTTCCGGCGGCAACTGCTGGCGCAAATGGAAGAACGTTTAGGCGACAATCACGCGGGCGCGTTGCGCCAGGAAACCGCCGAAGCCAAGGCCGAACGGCTCATTGGAGAAGAACTGGCGCGCTTAAAGTGGAACGAAAAAGACCTGGCCCGCAACCCCAAGGGCGATCCGGCCAAACTGGCGCTGGCCGCGCGGTTGCGCCAGGAGACGACGCTGACGATTAAACGCATCGCCGCCCGCGTAGGCCTAGGCACCTCCAAAAGCGCGAACATGCGTCTGCACCACTGGATGAAAGCAGCAGCTACCCCCGTCGACCAGCCGCAACATGAACAATAAACGAACCATACTATTGTTTGACCCCTTTTCCAAATCGGGCCGCGGCCGTCATCAACGAAGAAGCCAGCCTGACGGTCTTGGACGATTGGCCGGTCTGGAAACAGATTGGCTAAAAACTAGGCCGGTTGCTCTTATAACTAAGACTTCCCGTGTGAAGCCCGCTTAAACCGGTGGGCTTCTGCTTTTTTAACCAGTTCGTTTTTAAGCGCTTCCACTTCCCCTTTGATCACATCCGGCGGCTCTTGTTGGGCGCGTTCCAGGGACATCTTGGCGCGTTCGCAAGCTTCATCAATCCGGGTAGACTCCTCGCCAGTGGAAGCAAAAGCCGCCAAAACGCGCATGTGATCCGGCCGCACCTCTACGTATCCGCCGGAAACAATGTAGGTCGTCATCTCCGCTGGCCGGTAAACTCGCAACTCCCCGGTGCCGAGAGCCGTAAGGAATGGTGTATGCCCGGCATAAACCCCCAATTCGCCTCCTACCCCAGGGATTTCAACCAATTCAACATCCGCCGCCGTGAGGCGGCCTTCCGGCGTTACTATTTCCAGGGCAAAATAATCCATCTCAAACAGTTGCGTTTACGAGCCTTTCCAATTAGCAGGACTTCTGCATAACTCATACCCGGCACAGAGACAAGGATGGTTTTGGATTTTTTCGGTTCCGCCATCGGCAAGCTCTGCTATAGGTATAGTCATTAGCTTAAGCCTAACAGGGTCTTGAGCTATGCAATAAGGTGCCAGGCTATTTATTGGAAGACGCGGTTTTTTTGAATTCTCAAAGCCTGACAAAGGTCTTTCCTCAGGATAGGCGACTGTGTTAAAAACGATTCAACCTAGGCGCGCTGGGCAATGGCGGCGGGCCGCAAACGAAAATAACTCTATGAAACCTACTTGGTGGCTGGGATTGGCGATGGCGGCTTGGCTGGCGGGATGCGCTAAACCGGATAAGCAAGGGCTCTACACGCATTATGACAATATTAACGGCGATACGGTGGATATGATCGCCGATAACAAGCTAGAACTGCCCAATGAAAACGACGGGGAGCTTTGGTTAAACGCCTCCCAAATCAACTCCGCTAAGGGCGGCAGGCTCTACCATTTGGAAGTGCACTTCATTTCCAACGTCGGCTGGCTCCAAATCGAACAGGGCGAAACCTTGGCTTTAGTCATTGATGGCCAAGATAAAAAATACGAAGGCTCGGGCAGCGCCAATTTCCGCAAACAGACCGGCAAAGGGATTTTCACGGAAGATGCCATCTATCGCGTCACCGCGAGCGACTTGCGCCGGATTGCCACCGCCAAGAGCATTCGGGTCACTGTTTATGGAGTTAAAGGCTCGGTCACGCGCGAGTTTGGCCCCGCCAATTTGGATAAGTTTAAGGCTTTTGCCACAACTTATTTGAAATAAATAATTACCGACCACTTAGCACCTCATGCGCTGGTTTTGTCTGGCTGGTTTGCTGGCCGTTTTGAATTGGACGGGATGCGCTACCACCCCTTCCGCCAAGTTAGAGCGGTTTGAGTTTGCCGAGTTGCATATGGGGACGATGTTTTCCATGGTCCTTTATGCTCCGGATACCACCACCGCCGATCGTGCCGCCAAGGCCGCCTTCGAGCGCATCGCCGCTTTGGAATTGGTCATGAGCGATTACGACCCGCAAAGCGAGGTCTCGCGCTTATGCCAAGCTCCCGCTGGGCAAGCGGTCGCCATCAGTGATGACCTTTACCGAGTGCTGCAACTTTCCCTCGATGCCGCGCGCAAGTCCGAGGGCGCGTTCGATCCTACGATCGGCCCCTTGGTTCAACTCTGGCGCCAATCCCGCAAAAGCCATCAATTGCCCAGCCCGGAAAGCATCGCGGAAGCCAAAAGCCGAGTCGGCTGGCAATGGCTGCGCTTGGATGCCGCCCAGCGCACCGCCACCCTGCTCCGCCCCCGCATGCAAATCGATCTGGGTGGCAATGGCAAAGGCTTTGCCGCCGACGAAGCGATGCGGGAATTAAAGAAGCTAGGCGTGACTGCCGCCATGGTGGCCGCCAGTGGTGACATTGCTTTAGGCGACGCGCCCCCCGGCAAAAAGGGTTGGGAAATTGGCATCGCCTCGATCGACCATCCGAAAAAAGGGCTCACCGGATCGCTGCGCCTATCCCATGCCGCGGTTTCGACGTCGGGTGACACGGAGCAATTTGTCGAGATCCAAGGCCGGAGATATTCGCACATTGTCGATCCGGCCACGGGGTACGGGCTGACCAACCGGATTGGGGTAACGATCATCGCGCCCAACGCCAGCATCAGCGACAGTTTGGACACGACCATCAGCGTGATGGGCGTCCAGAAAGGGCTGCGTTTAGTGGAATCCTGGCGCGGCGTGGCGGCGCTCTTGGTGGTA
>MTLE01000900.1_pt2 | contig 16169 bp, 12 predicted proteins | sample 1982461 | NCBI WGS metagenome assembly MTLE01 (sample SAMN05712605, study PRJNA340218) | biofilm metagenome | isolation source: sample SPL anode biofilm adapted to -200 mV | place: USA | collected 2012-02-03
TTGAAGGTTTCCCCGCCGTGACCATTGCATCTTTGTTCCGCTTCGTTGCTAGCAACTACGCGCCTCAAAGCCGCATTCGTCACAGCACCCCCCATGCTTCCGTCTGAAATTCGGTCTTCGCTCCACTCCGCTTTCAGACCAACTTCGCCCAGCCTCCGTTTTGTCTTATCGCTCCGCTCCAGCTCGCCGATTTCCAGACCGAAGCAAAACGCCCGAGGACTTAATGAGCTGCCGGACAATCCACGGCAGGTATTTGCTCAAATCCATCTGGCGAATCAATTTTCATTTCATTTTGTGTCTGCCATACACAGCGCTGCTTTGATTTTGTGATAAAACACAGCCCGTTAGTTCAGGGCAATATGCCTTGGGAGGAATCAGCTTTTTTAAACTAGTTCAGTGGTTGTGAGCTGACAAAACAGCCGCAACCCCTGGCAGGAACGGAGAACCTTGATATGTTGGGAACGAATCATGGAGAGAAGAACCAAGAGGTTGCCATTCCTGTATGGCTAAGTGTTGATGCGGTGGCCAAGAAGCTTTCCGTGTCCCCCGATACGATTTATCGCCGTTCGGTACCTTTTCAAGCCGATCCGGTACCCTTTAAAATCCGGTATAAAATTCTCAAACTGGACGAGGGGACTGAAGAGGGGCGGCGGTATCTCGAAGCCGATGCCGAGGCGCTGCTTTTTACTCCGGCTTCGATGGAACAGCCGGGGCGGCGTAAGCTTTTTGTTCGGAAAGTTTGAGGGCTTGTCCATGCAGGGTTGCCCTTCGCACCCCAATTCATTTTCGGGCCGTCCCCGGTCAACCAATGTGACTGGCCAACCCCGTAGACTTTCGATTCGGTCTATCGTAAGTCGATACCATATCAGGCTGATTATGTGCCATTTAAGATGCGGGACAAGGTCCTAAAATTGGACGAAAACACAGAGTAGAGTCGCCGTTTCCTGGAATCTTACTCCGAGGCTATACTTTTAATCCCGGCATCGATGGAAACAGCCTGGACGTCGGAAACTATTTTTCAGGAAAGTTTCAGAACTGACCAGGCAGGCTCGCCTTTTGGAAGCCAGCTCATTTTTGGACCTTTTCCGTCTCTCCAATGAGGCGGGCAACCGCCATATACTTTAGCTATGGTCTGCCCTCCTGATGTTTGACCAACTTCGTAGGCTATTTGGCTGTCTGAAAGCCCCCAGCTTCTCCTTACTGTGATATAAAATCCGCGCATCCCATGGCTTGTCACTTTTTTCTCCATTTCCTCTGAAACCCACTCCATAGCGTGGGCCAAAGAGTCTTTTCCTACCGGATGCTGGCCCTCGTAAGTGTGGCTTGGAAAATACCAGGGAGATTTAGGATAACGTTTATCGTGCCACTTTTGGAAAGCTTCGAGCGTTGGCTTTAACCCATCGTGAATTAACGCAAATGGATTAACCATTTCTTGGCCTTTGGCCCGGCGAATGCAAAGGGATTCACCGTCTTTGGTAGTCCAACCTGCTTCATTTGGTTTTGCGTCAACCCGAAATTGTCTTCCTTCGATCGTTCGAATTCCCGTTTGCGCTTCTATTAAAACCATCCATCCGAACACTTCCGATTTTCCCCCCTTCGTAAAAAACTTCTGGGCGATTTTGTGGACCTCGTCGGTATCCTCTGGCATCGATTCCCTGCAATGCGTAACATCCTTCGCTGAAACGTAATGTGGCCGTTCCGCAATTGGATTAGATTTAATTAACTCGCATCGAGTGGCGTAGCTGAATGCATTTGAGAGTGTGTTTAATTCTAGGTCAACAATTCGGTTTCCGGATGTATCCCGGACCATCTGCTTTTTCCTCCATTTTCGGTATCGGTCGCACTCGGCCGCAGACACATCCACAACAATGATTTTATCCCAGTATCGTTTGAGCATTTCACATTTATCTGCCTCGGATTTTTGGCCCATCTCTGGTCTATCTCCTAATTTTCGATCCGGGTAATTGTGCTTAGCGTAATTTTCAATTACCTCTCCGACGGTTATAGCTGTTGGGCGGGGTTGCGGGTCGATACCTTGTGCTCGTTTGAACTCCCTTCGAGATTTTTCTTCGCGGGCATGTTTTAGGTTTTTTGTACCTAAGGAGCGAAACGGAAATACGCCGTTAATATTTGGCCGTTCGTAGTAAGTACCGTTGGAATGTTGATAAATCCCCTCAACGATTTCGCTCTTTTCGTTTTTGGCTTTTGACCAAGTTCTTGTCTTCTCTTCCTGAACCATGTGAGATACTGTAATGACGCTTGACGCAGAATCGAGCAAAAATCTACATTTTATACAGTTATTATACAGTGCTCTCGCCTCCGCAGTACGTCCGCAGAGCGTCGCTTGTTTTCTAAGTGCTTAATTATCAATTGCAATTTGTTAATTCTGAAGAGATTAAAACGGGCAGAAATGACTCTTAATCAATTGGTCCTAGGTTCGAGTCCTAGCCGAGGCACCATTTACTCCCAATGGTTTACGTGTTTTTTACAGGGAGCCGATTTTAGCTTTGTATCCCAATTTTGTAGAATCTAGGAATGCTAAACAATCTCGATTCCGGCATTCAACCTTCCCGGCATAGCGAAGAACTTCTATTGTGGCGGAAACTCCTGCGGTGCAGGAACTTTATGTGATTTTGGACATTTACTGCACGCCCAAAAAATGCGACGCCTGGTTAACCCAGCACCCCAACGTCCACTTCCACTACACTCCCACTTCAGCGAGCTGGCTCAATCAAGTGGAAATATGGTTCGGCATCTTATCACGGAAAGCCTTGCGCGGCCTCCATTCCAGGAATACGGAGGAACTGCGCCAAGCTATTGATGCCTTCGTAGCAGCTTGCGTGAAAAATCCCAAACCCTTCAAATGGCGCAAGCGCGAGGTAAAAGGGGATCAACTCCGCATTGCTATCGTGAATCTATGCAACTAAGCACTAGTAGTTTCCACTTGTTAGGGTTTGTAGCGGATTGGACCGCTCGGCCGTTCCGTCGCCGTGGATTAAAGAGTTGCGGTTTCCTGGCGATGATCTATAAGAGGCTGGGTAATCCCAAGTTTGCCCAGGCCGTTTTACCCAAACGTCCTAGACGACAAATAAGGTGTGTCTGGAGATCAAGTTCGGCGAAGCAAGATACCTCGCCATATATCTATGTCGAATTCTGGCGAGCAAAGCGGAGCCTCTGGCCCAACTATTTGACGGCCCTTCAACCAGAAACTGGATTGGTTCGCAACGCGATTTGAGCTTCACAGACTCAGGGGTAGTTCAATTCAGGTTGGGGTGCCGCCACTATTTTGACGGGGGGCAAGGTTATAAAAAATGGGCAGGGGTAAAAGGTCTATCTGGAGGTGGATGTTTGAAAACCAAGTCATGGTCGGGTTTTAAAATGGGACGGCGATTCGTTGCGAGCTGGTTTCTTTTTTTGGGGGCTGGCATTAGGCGGCAAATTGGCCTGCTTATTTGGGGATGGATTATCCTAAGCGGCGGCTTGGCCCCCGCTTCTTCCTGGGGGGCGTTTTTTGAGTCTTTTGAGCAGGCTGAGTTTCCACCGCCGGGCTGGATCAAAACCAACCTGCTGGGTGGATCAGGCTGGTATCGGCTGCCCAGTGGAACCATGCCAATGCCGGGGTGGGGCAATGGGACGAGTTCGGTGCCGCCAACCGCCGGTGGTGGATTCGCCAACGCTTATTGTTCCTGGACCACGGGAGGAGGAGCAACCGATGGTTATCATAGCGATCAGTGGCTTATCTCGCCGAAGCTGTCCGGTTTGACGGACACGACCACCTTGAGCTATTGGTGCAAGTTCGCATTCACCAATTTTCCAGATAGTTTAAGCGTGCTGGTTTCGACCAACGGCCCAAGCCCCAGTCAATTCACGTTCCTGGTGGAGTCTAATTATTTCGCGAAAGGCAGCTGGACCAATAATTTCCCACCCTGGAGCAATCATGTGGCCAGCCTTGGGGGCCTTGGCATTCCCGCCGGCACGCCCATTTACATCGCGTTTCGCGAATATACCTGGGACAATACTTGGGAAGAATCAGCTCTTGAGCTGGATGTCATTTCCAGCAGTGATCTGACTCCCACGCCATTTCTGCGAACGTCGCCGCCGACCCCCACCTTCACGGTGGAGCGTTATAGCGATCCGGCGCCGACGAATTTTACCGTGCTCAATATCGGGTCGGGCAACCTGACCTATACCAATACCATTACCTATAGTCCAGGTGCCAGCGGCTGGCTTTCGCTCTCGGCCTACAGCGGGACGCTGGCAGTGGGCACTAGCCAGACGATTGCCGCCAATGCCGCCGCTTCCTCTCTGGGATTAGGCACCTATTACGCGACGAACAACTTTTATCTAACCGGCGCGATTACGAATCCCACCAAATTCGTGGTTGTGCTGCTGGTGAACAAGTGGGGCCAAGCCATCACGTTTCCGGCCATCCCCACTCAAACCGCCACCAACGTGGTGCCTTTATCGGCCACGGCTTCGTCGGATTTGTTGGTGACTTTTGGCATTGTGTCCGGCCCGGGCAAAATCAGTGGGGCGGATCTGTCGTTTACGAATGCGGGAACAGTATCCGTAATGGCGATGCAGCCGGGCGATGGCCTTTGGGATTCCGCCCCCTTTGTGACCAATACCTTCACCGTGGTCAAAGCGCCGGCCAGCGTCAATTTGAGCCCGCTTTATCAGCCTTATGATGGGACCGCCCGTGCCGTAACCGCGACTACGACCCCTTCAGGGCTGCCAGTGGCAATAACCTATGATGGCAGTGCCACCGTGCCGGTAAATATTGGCAGTTACTCCGTGGTGGGCACCATCAATAGCGCGCTCTACACCGGGTCGGCTTCGAGCACTTTGACTGTCACCCAAGGCTTGGCTTCCGTTAGTTTGCAGAATCTTTCACAAGTGTATGACGGCACCGCACGGCCAGTGTCCGCCACCACGGCTCCCAGCGGCTTAACGGTGGACTTGACCTATGGCGGTTTGGCTGCCGCCCCCACTAATCCGGGCAGCTACGAGGTGGTTGGCGTGGTGAATAGCGCCAATTACACGGGGAGGGTCACGAATACGTTGGTGGTGTCCAAAGCCCCTGGCTCGGTGGCATTCACTAACTTGAACCAGGTGTATGATGGCACGGCGCGGCTGGCTGGCGTGCTGACCACTCCCAGCGGATTGACGGTGGACTTGACCTATGATGGCTCGGTAAACGCTCCAACCAATCCTGGCAATTACCAAGTTGTGGGCACGATCCGGGAAGCGTTTTATTCCGGAACCGCCACCAACACTTTGACGGTCGCTAAAATCGACGCCAGCGTTTCCTTGAGCCAGCTGAGCCAGGTTTATAACGGGACGGCGCGGACCGCCGCCGCCGCCACGGTTCCCAGCGGATTGCCGGTGGTGATTACCTATAATGGCGTGGCCAGCGCTCCCGTTAATGCGGGCAGCTATCAGGTCATCGGCACGATCAACGACGCGCATTATTCCGGGGCAGTGACCAATACCCTAACCGTATCCAAAGTTCCCGCCACCCTAGCGCTGGGCCAGCTGAGCCAAGTCTACGATGGCACCGCGCGGACGGCCACAGCGGCCACGGTTCCCAGCGGGTTGCCGGTGAGTTTTACCTATGACGGCTCATCCACCGCTCCCACCAATAGCGGCAGTTACACGGTTGCCGGCACCGTTGACAGCCCGAATTATTCGGGTTCGGCCACAAACACGCTCGTGGTGTCCAAGGCTACCCCCGCGATCACCTTTGCCGGCCTGAGACAAGTTTATAACGGCGCCGCGCGGATGGTCACCGCCACCACCGCTCCGGGTGGATTGACTGTGGTTGTGACGTATGACGGCGCATTGAACGCCCCCACCAATCCGGGGAGCTATCGGATCGTCGGCACCGTCAACGACCTCAATTGCCAGGGTTCGGCCACCAACACCTTGGTGGTATCCAAGATCGACGCGAGCGTGTTTTTCGCCAACCGGAACCAAGTGTACGATGGAACCTCGCGGAGTGTCATGGTGAGCACCCACCCTAGTGGATTGCCCGTGGTGGTGACCTATGACGGTGCGGCCAGCGCGCCAACCAACGCGGGCGTCTACCCGATTTTTGCCGAGGTGAATGACCCATATTATTGGGGCGCGGCCAGCGGCACGCTCCTGGTGGCCAAGGCCGCCGCCACCGCTGTGTTGGACAACCTCAACCAAGTTTACGATGGCACGGCGCGCGCGGTTGCCGCCACCACCATACCCGCCAGCCTGCCGGTGGCTATCACCTATGACGGTTCCACCAACGCTCCAACGAACGCGGGCAGCTACGAGGTGGTAGCCGTTGTCAACGGCCAGAATTATTCCGGCAACACCACCAACACCTTGGTGGTGGCCAAGGCCGCAGCCACTGCGACATTTAGCGATCTCAACCAGGTCTATGATGGCGCGGCGCACCCGGTTGCCACGGCTACCGTTCCCAGTGGCTTGCCGGTCACCTTTACGTATGACGGCTTGGCTAGCCCGCCCACAAACGCCGGAAGTTACCAGGTTGTCGGCACGATCAATCATTCAAATTATGCGGGTACATTCACCAATACCTTGGCGGTAGCCAAAGCCGAGGCCACAGTGTTTCTCAGCCAATTGCACCAGGTATGTGATGGCACGGCGCGGCGGATCACCACGACCACCTGGCCGGAGGGATTGTTGGTGGAAGTGACTTACGATGGCTCGGCCACAGCCCCGACCAACGCGGGCAGTTACCAAGTGGTGGCCACGGTCAATGACGGGAATTGCTTCGGCGCGGCCGCTGGCACACTTTTGATTGGCAAAGCTATGCCCAGCGTAATCTTGGGAAATTTGAGCCAAGTTTACGATGGCGCGGCGCACCCGGTTTCCGCCGCCAGCATTCCCGATGGATTAATGGTGAATTTGACCTATAACGGATCGGCCAGCGCACCCACCAACGCGGGCAGCTATGAGGTAGTGGGGACGGTCGACGAGGCGAATTATGCCACCGCGGTGACCAATATCCTGGTTATCGCCAAAGCCGCCGCCAGCCTGACTCTCGCCAATTTAAGCCAAGTTTATGATGGCACGAGCCGGGTGGCAACGGCCTCCACGATTCCGGATGGATTGCGGGTGGAGATCACATATGAGGGTTCAGCCAGCCCGCCGACGAATGCGGGCACGTATAAAATCGTGGGGAGCATCCAAGACACGAATTACGCCGCCACCGTTACGAACACACTGGTGGTAGCCAAAGCCTCCACGACCGTAACCCTGGCAAATCTCAACCAGGTCTATGATGGCATGGCGCATCCGGCTGCCGCCACCACGATCCCCCCGGGATTGCCGGTGATTATTACCTACGATGGCTTGGCGAGTGCTCCCATCAATGCGGGGCGCTACACCGTGGCAGCCGTGATTGACGACCATAACTACTTTGGCGCGGCCACCAACACGCTGACGGTAGCCAAAACCGCGGCCCAAATCGTTTTTGACCATTTGAGCCAAGTCTATAGTGGTGCCGCGAGGCCAGTTTCCGCCACCACAGTGCCGGCGGGACTGGCGCTAGACTTCACTTACAACGGGTCGGCCAATCCGCCGACGAATGCGGGCGCTTATGAAGTCGTGGGGAATATCCGCGACAATAATTATGCCGCTGCGGCCACGAACCTGCTGGTCGTAGCCAAGGCCGCCGCCATGATCGAAATCAGTCAATTGAGCCCGGTTTACACGGGCGGGGCGCGGCCGGTTTCGGTCACTACCGTGCCGGCCGGATTAGTGGCGGGAGTCACTTATGACAACTCCCCTCATGCTCCCACCAATGCGGGCGTTTACCAGGTGGTGGGAACGGTAAATGAGGATAATTACGAGGGGGCGGCCACGAACACTCTCCAAATAGCCAAAGCGGCCGCCACGGTATACTTGACTAATCTGAGCCAAGTTTACGATGGCGCCCCGCGCCTGGTGGCCGCCACAAGCATGCCCGGTGGATTGCCGGTTTCCGTAACGTATGACGGCTCGTTGAGCGCCCCCATCGACGCCGGCCATTACGTGGTCGTGGGAACCGTTAACGACGCCAATTATGAAGGAACGGGCACCAGCACCCTCCAGGTAGCCAAAGCGCCCGCCGCCGTATCCCTAGCTAATCTGAGCCAAGTCTACGATGGCACGGCGCGGCCGGCCCTGGCTGCCACTGCGCCCAATGGATTAGCCGTAGCCTTAACCTATGACGGCGCGGCGAGCGCCCCCACGAACACCGGCCAATACACCGTCGTGGGCGTGGTTGAAGATATCAATTACGACGGCGCGGTTACTAACACGCTGAGGGTGGCCAAAGCGGCTGCCACAATCACCCTCAGCAATCTGAGTCAAAACTACGACGGCACCGCGCGACAAGCCATAGCTACCACCATTCCAAGCGGATTAACGGTGGCCTTGGCCTATGCTGGTTCGCCCGTCGCTCCGACGAACGCGGGCCGTTACCAAGTTGCGGGCATGGTGAACGATCCCAATTACACCGGCGCGGTGACTCAAATGCTGGCGGTGGCTAAGTCACCCTTGATAATCACTCCCCATAACTGCTCGCGCCTTTTGGGGCAACCGAATCCAGTTTTGACGGGAACGGTCTTGGGGAACGTGTTGGCCGACCAGATTACGGTGGCCTACGCCACAACCGCGACCGAGGCCAGTCCCGCGGGCGTCTATAGCATTCTGCCCGTCATTGATGACCCCTTGGGCCGGCTAGGCAACTACCAGTTGACCCTCAACGCCGGCCTGCTTACGGTCGGCGCGGTCCAACCCCGTCTTGTGTTAAGTGGCGATACGGTGAATTACACGCTGGGTGACTCCCCGGTTGTTTTGGATGCGTTGGCCACATTCTCTGGTGGCGTCAGCGAATCCTATGGCGGGGCGACGCTGATGGTGGAAATCTTGTCCAATTTGGAACCCCACGACCATCTCTCGCTTCTAAAAACCGGCACGGCTGCCGGGCAAATCGGCGTTTTGGGAAACACCGTCACTTATGGCGGCACTCCCATCGCCACCCTCACGGGCGGCAATGTGGGGCAAGCGTTCATCCAGTTCGCCTTCAACTCCCAAGCCGATGCCCAGGGGATTCAGCAACTGATCCGAAATGTGGCGTTCGCGGCAGCGGCCAGCGAATCCCCCCAGCCGGAGCGAGTGTTAGTGATGATGTATCTCGACGGCGCAACGATGGAAATCACGTCGGCCTCGCTGGCCGTCCACGTGAATCATGCGCCGCGCGCCGATATCGACCGGGTGGCAACCGGCGTCAATTTGCCAACCTTGATTGCTCCCGGCCGGCTGCTGGCCAACGATTACGATCCCGATGGCGACGCATTGCGCATTGTGGGAACGGCGGCGCAAAGCGTCCGGGGCGGCGGGTTGGTATTTGATGCCACTCAGATTACCTACACGCCCCCGCTGGATTTTAAGGGCCTCGACCGCTTTGCCTATACGATATCCGATGGACATGGAGGCTCGGCGGAGGCGGCGGTTGCCATCCAAGTGCTGGCCGAAGGCGAAATGGCGGTGGTCGACCTGCCCCATGAAGCGGCGGCTATCAACCAAGCGTTGTCACTGGCTTTCCAGGGGATGCCAGAGCGCACTTACCGCTTATTTGCGACCGAGGACTTCCTGACTTGGGCTGATTTGGGGGCGGTTAACTCAACCCTTAATGGTTTTATTCGCTTCACTGACAGCCAAGCCACGAACCACGTCCACCGGTTCTATCAGATCCGGCTGTCCCCATAGTCTATGCCACGCCAAGCCGATGGCGGCACTTGCGCGAACCGATTTGCCAGTGACACGCCAAGGTGCCGAGGGTGTCCACACTATGGCAAAACACTCTCCTCAGCTGTTGCCAGACGCGAGCCAGAGAGAGTTGTACCGTGGATTGCAAAATGGATGCCGTGCGGACAAAAATGGGGCTAAAAGAGCCTTTTTAAGAAAAGGGGTCAGACAATGAAAAGGGGTCAGACAATAGTATGGTTCGTAATTCTGCCATTTAGAAGCGGATTCACCGTTGGATTGTTTTGAGCTCCCAAGCCAGAAATGAACCATACTATTGTCTGACCCTCTTTCTGACCCTTTTTCGGCGTGCACTGGACTCCTCGATGAAATTTAGATTAAATATTGGAAACCGCTGGCTTGGAGCCAGTGATGGCGAGCGTTAGGTGTCTTCGTATGAAATACCGCATCCAGACATTTTATCCGGCAGCCGGGAGCTTCATGAATACGAATCACGAGTCGGACGACCTTGAGCAGTTGAAGCGTCTGGCGCGGAGCGACACGTTCGCTGGTTTTCGGATTCGTATCGTAGATGAGCACGACACACTGAAGTTTGCGCCGCCTGTCCGAGAGCGGAGCGGAGGGCCTACTGTTGCCGACATCGCGGCGATGTTGGATGTTCCAGTTCTCCCGCCGATCATCCTGCCTCCTGATGAGAGTGATGACGATGATGACACCTGACCATGCGCTGCAGCGAACCCGGCATGAGCGTCGCGGTTGCCATCGTGGCGTCCCGTGGGCGGGGGCGTTGAGCTTGGGACGTTAACTTTCATCGCGCACATAGACAAGCCGCCAATTATTTACATGCTACCGCGCCTCACCATCTGGATTATCGTTTGTGTCTTCATTCTCCTCTTCTACAAATGGACGATTGCCCGAGGCAATACCATTATACGGAATTGGGCTAACCAGAATAATTTCGAGCTGGTGCATTTTGAGAGGTGCTTTTTCACAGGGGCATTTAGCTGGCTTACGACTTCTCGGAATCAGATTGTTTATTTTGTGAGGGTGCGTGATTGTGAGAAGCATGAACGGGCTGGCTGGGTGCGTTGCGGTAGCTTTTTGGGCGGGATAATCTTTAGCGATGAGGTAGAGATTAAGTGGAAGCACAGTGAAGACACTTAACAAGCCAATGCACACGAACCTCCGTCTCTGGGCGAGCATTAAGGGCGTCGAGATAACCTTGAACTGGATTCGCTGCCAGGTTCAGGTCCCAGCCGCGGTCGGTGATTGCCAACATTCGCCTGGCGCCGTGAACCTCGCATCATCGATACACCAATTATGAAGCCACAAGCGGCCTGGAGGAGAGAGATTCTAAAAATATTCAGTTGCTCAATTCTGGGTCTGGCCATGGGAACTGGTTGTGCGCTTAAGCCGCATCAAACTTCCGGGTCATTTCAATCATCGGTGGCTGCCGCGCCCGGTTCTGCCTGGCCGGACGAGGACCGAATGCTGTTGCGATACCAGCTTCGCGACGGGCGGGCGGCACTGCAAAGTGAGCGCATGGTGCTGGTGTTTCACGGCCTGTCGCCCGAACAACAACGGCTGTTCCATTTTCAGGGAGCGCAGCAGGCAGTGCAAATAGCCGGGGACGGGGCGTCTTCGGTTTCCACCACTTGCGCAAGCGGGAAGCAGATGATCATGTTCCGTTCCGATTACTCCGGGGGGACCAACACGCTTGAATTCGGGAAGCAGCGGGTCCGGCTGACTCGCCGCGGGACACTCTTATCGGCGGGAGAGGAAACGGTGGATTTGAGTCAGGGGCAGAAGATCATCCATCTCAAAGGCGACAAACTATCCGTAGAGTGACCGCACTTAAATGCCGGCAAACAAGATCAAGGGAGCGAAAGTGGTGGGCGCATGCGATTTCAGGCGCTGGGTTCTTTCGCGGTTTACGAGCTATCGGAGCGGCGCTTACCGCCACTTCGCACAGTTCTGGCGTTGGAGCATGGAACTCGCATGACGAAGAAGTGGTACATATCGCTCATCGCGTTCAGTAGCGTCCAAATCATTGTGGCCGTGCTCTCGTTCATTGCGTTCTTCGGGTATCAGTCGGACGGAGGGTCGCCATCCGTAGGAAAGAGCCGTGAGCAGGTTCAGTCGTGGCTCGACACTAAGCCCACCAGGCAGAATCTCAACGCGGAGATCATGGGCTATGATACCAGAGAGCGGGTGCTAGTGCCGACGGTTTTCTTCCTGCAGATATGGGTCTTGGCGCTGGGCATCCTCTCGTTATCGTCTGGAGCCGCCATGTTCGGCATAGCCTCGTACTATCATCGTCGGGCTTTGCTCCAACCAGACGCTCCACCGAATGGCGGCCCCGCAACGCCCTCGGACCATCCGGCCGTAAGAGAGGGGCCCTCATCGGTGAGCTAGCCGTTCGGCAATTGGCATGAAAAGAAGCGCGATAATTGTTGTTTTCTCTCTGCTCCTGGTTTCCTGCGGCGGCAAATGGGATGAGGATGCGAAGAACTGGAACCGTGCCTTCAATGGCCAGACTTGTCCGGGTGACGTGAAGATAATCCATTCCAGATACTACAGATCGCCACATTTTTCGTACGAAGCATATTACTATTTCGAGCTGACTGCCTCCAAGGCATTCCTCGACGCTTGGCTTAAGGGCCTTGTTCAAGCGACCCCATCAAAGGACAATCTTGGCTTGTTACCCGACAAACCCAAATGGTTCCTTCCAAAAACGATTGAGCATTACGATATGTGGAGAATTGCCGATAATACCAACTCTTACTTTCGCATCTTTCGGGACAAGTCAACGGGTAGTATATTTGCAACTGATTCCGAATGAAATATCCAAGCCCACCGCAATCATGGTCCACTAGTGAGGAGCCAAACCAGTCACTTAAGCGAACATGCATCTCGCCTTTTCGCTCCCAGTCTCGGGAGACTTCGAATGCGAACTTTGCCTTCCACCGATTAACCCGGCGCAAGTTGCTGGGCTTTTTCGTTAGGCACGGCATAACGTCAGAACCAATTTATCTGACGCCTCGTTTGCCTCTCGCGCTACCTGATCAGAGCGCCGCTTGTCAACTGATGCCTGGCTTGACGCTTGCTACGGATCGGAAGGTTGCGGGTTCGAGTCCTAGCCGGGGCGTCACTTTTCCCGCCGCCACATTTTCTGGCTCGTTTTTCAAAGGGATAGGGGAAGAAATCGGTTTTGCTGGGGGGCGGCACTTTCCCCGATGGGTTATTGGCGGTCCAATGTCTGATAGCGGGCCGGGAGTGTACTTCCCGAGTTGCGTGAAGGCCGATGCCTGGAGCCCGTTGAGTTTCCCTTTATTCCGCGATTGAAAACGGCGGGATTTCGCTTATCTTGGGCTGATGAAAGAATGGATTTCGAACTATATTGAAGCGCAGAATAAAACCCTGCAGGCCATCCCTTTTGACGCGGTGGAAAACCTGGTGCGGGTGCTCCGGAACGCCCTGCACGCGGACCGCAACATTTACGTTTTTGGCAATGGTGGCAGCGCCGCCAATGCTTCCCATTTCGTGACGGATCTGGGCAAGGGCTCCTCCGACAAGGTCGGCCGCCGGTTCCGCTGCCTCACGTTGAACGATAACATCAGCTGGATCACCGCCATTGGCAACGATTACGCCTACGAAGACGTCTTTGTGCGCCAGTTGGAGAATTACGCCAAGCCCGGCGACGTCGCGTTCACCATGAGCGTGAGCGGCAATTCGCCCAACGTGGTCAAGGCGCTGGATTGGGCGGCCAAGCACGGGCTGGAGACGATCGCCCTGGTCGGCGGCAAGCGCGGCAAAGCGGCGGAGATCGCCAAGCACGTGATCGCCGTGGACTCCCATCACTACGGCCGGGTGGAAGACACGCAAATGCTCATCTGCCACTTGCTTTGCTACGCCTTCATGGAAATGCCGGAATTGGCGAAGTAGAAGGGGGCCTATAGGGCGATCTAATCGCGCGAACCCATCCGCCTGTAGGCCGGGTGCCCTCACCCGGCGGGGATTGGAGGACGAATTGACCATGGGTCAAACAATAGTATGGTTCGCGGCTGGCGAGGGATTGCCTTGGTTGATTCATTTCGAAAACGCCAGGATACGCCCCGCGCGTCCGATCAATCATTACCCCAAAGGGGTTAACGATATTAGGCCAGGGTTGGCGCGTAGCGCCTACCCTGGTAACCCGCCCCCACCATTCTTTCGGATCAACCCTGAAGGGGTTGAAGAAAATCCACCGGAGGCACGCGCTGCGCAAAATTCACCGGGTCAAGTGGCGGACGTTTTTTCCGCCGATCCGTCACCGGCCCTCGTGGGCGAATCGCGCGCGATTGTCCCCGGGTTCGACCCATACAGGGTTGAACGGAGAATTTATAATGCGCGTAACCAGGGTAGGCGCTCCCGCGCCAACCCTGGCCTGAGAGCGTCGCACGCTTACAGCGTGCGTCAAACGGCCCAAAGCACTAATTCCCCCCATCGGATTTCGAATCCCCACAGCCCGTATTATTGTGTGGCTGGCGGTCCCGATCTAAATCTATCGCGCACCTCCGGCGCGCGCCGAACGGCCCAACGCACAATTCCACCGCTACCAAATTCGCGCCCCAACGAACCATACTATTGTTTGACCCCTCCGGCCTTTCGCCGCGTCCCGACGCCGGGTGAGGGCACCCGGCCTGCAACGTCCCAGCACCGTCCGCCACCCTGGATTTTCTAATGCCCGCCACTGACCACATTCGCGGCAAACTGAGCCAGCTGCCACACAAGCCCGGGATTTACCTCATGAAGGACCGCTTCGGCACGGTCATCTACGTGGGCAAGGCGCGCGATCTGCGCCGGCGCGTCAGCCAATATTTCCACCCCTCCCGCCGCCATGGCTGGGACGTGAAGCTCAACGCCCTCGTCGAGGCCATTCACGATTTCGACACCCACCTCGTCCGCTCCGAGCCCGAGGCCTTGCTGCTCGAAGGCAAGCTCATCAAGGAATTCCACCCGCGCTACAACGTCAGTTTCCGCGACGACAAGCGTTTCCTGCTCGTCAAGGTGAACCTCAACGACCCCATTCCGCGTTTTACCCTCACCCGCCTGCAGCACGAGGACGGCGCGCGCTACTTCGGCCCGTTCGCTTTCTCCGCCTCCGCCAAGCGCACGCTCGAGCTGGCCCGCCACGAATTCCACTTGCGCGGCTGCCGCGTTCTCACGCCCGGCGAGGCGGATTACAAGCACTGCCTTTACGCCCACCTCAAGAACTGCACCGCCCCGTGCATCGGCAACGTCACCCGCGAGCAATACCTCGCCCAAGTCCAGGCGGCGTGCGATTTCCTGGACGGCCAGCGCGAGGAGATCGCCAAGGAGATCGAAGCCGAGATGAAAAAGGCCGCCGCCGAGCTGGATTTCGAGAAGGCCGCCCAGTTGCGCGACGTCCTCACCGATTTGCGCGACACCACGCGCAAGACGAACAAATTCGCCCGCGTGCCGTACACCTTGCCCGTGGCCATTGACCCCACGCGCGACTTGGAGGAGCTGGGCCGCGCCCTCCACCTGCCCGCGCCGCCCGTGTGCATCGAAGGGTTCGACATCTCCAACATCAGCGGCACCTTCGTCGTCGCCTCACTCGTGCGGTTCCGCGACGGCAAGCCGGACCGCGCCAATTACCGCCGGTTCAAAATGAAAACCGTCGTGGGCCAGGACGATTTCGCCAGCATGGCCGAGACCCTGCAGCGCCGTTACACCCGGTTGCTCAAGGAAAACGGCGGCCCACCCGCCGGGCCCACGCCCCCGGGCGAAGCCCCCCGATGGCCGGACTTGATCGTGATCGACGGCGGCAAAGGCCAGCTCGGCATGGCGTGCGGCGAACTCGCCAAGCTCGGCCTCCAGCGCATCCCCATCATCGGCCTCGCCAAGGAATTCGAGGAAATCTACTTCCCGGGCGAGACCGCGCCCCTGCGCCTGCCCGCCGGCTCGAATGCCTTGAAATTGTTGCAGCGTGTGCGCGACGAATCCCACCGCTTCGCCAACACCTACAACGCGCAGCTGCGGCTCAAGAAAATTTCCGAAAGCCTGCTCGACGAATTCCCCGGCATCGGCGAACAGCGCAAAGCGGCCCTGCTGCGCAAATTCGGCTCCATCCAGCGCCTGCGCACGGCCACCGTCGAACAAATCGCCGAAGTCCCCGGCTTCGGCGGCAAAGCCGCCGGCGAGTTAAAAGCCTTCCTCGAAGCCCGCGCCAATGTGAGTCCCAGCCGCGCATCAGCTAAAACGGCCGAGCCCGGGAATGATCCCGAAAGTTCCCTCGAGCACGACGAGGAATAAACGCGCCGCCCAGCGCCGAGGCGCAGTCTTAATTGCCCCCTCCGCTATGCTCTGGCCCCCCGATCTTTCATGCGTGTTCCGCAGGTAGGGACGGCGCGCTG
>MTLE01004960.1_pt1 | contig 16167 bp, 12 predicted proteins | sample 1982461 | NCBI WGS metagenome assembly MTLE01 (sample SAMN05712605, study PRJNA340218) | biofilm metagenome | isolation source: sample SPL anode biofilm adapted to -200 mV | place: USA | collected 2012-02-03
TTGAACTTTTTTGCTTCGTTTTTTGGTTCAAGCCAAAAAATGAAGTGGGGTTTGGGGTAAAACCCAAGTAAAATCAATAGTATTTTATAAATGCACTACGGGTAAAAAAAATCAAATACATTTCGTAACTTCATAATATCAAATAATTTATGAAACCGAAGAAAAATCTCCTCTTTTTTGTATATCAATGGATTATTTTATTTCCTGTTCTGCTTGTTCTTACCATATTGGTTGCAATTGCCACCATAATTTTATCTCCGCTTTTACCCAATAGTCAATTATCTTATTATCCTGCCCGATGGTGGGCGCGTATTATTTGCAGACTTAGTTTTGTCCGCGTAAAAATTACCGGATTGGAGTTTCTCCATTCAACACAGTCCTACGTTATCGTATTGAATCATCAGAGTATATTCGATATTTTTGTTGTTTACGGCTGGTTGCCGACCATATTTAAATGGATGATGAAAGCCGAACTGAGAAAAATTCCTTTGGTAGGAAAAGCTTGCGATTCTGCAGGACACATATTTATCGACCGAAAAAATCCGGTTGCTGCTAAACATAGTCTCGAAAAGGCAGAATCCAAACTGACTAACGGAGTTTCACTCGTGGTTTTCCCTGAAGGAACCCGGACATATACCGGAAAAATGGGAAAATTTAAAAGGGGAGCATTTCAGATAGCAACAGATTTGAAGTTGCCCGTAGTACCAGTTACCCTGAAAGGAAGCTATGAGCGTATGCACCGCAATACGATGAATGTAACTCCGGGAGTTATCGAAATGATTGTACACCAGCCCATTGATATAGCCCAATATCAACAGGATAATATTCATGAATTAATTCAGACTTCATGGGATATTATCAATTCTGACCTTTAAAATGGATTTATAGGTTAAATAAAGTTAATCATAAATCTATCCACTTTTCTTTAATCGTCTAATTATAAATTAAATAATTGTTTTTACATTAATTAAATTTCTATTATTATAGTACTATGTATTGCAAGGTACTATATTTTATGTATATTTGCATCGTGAACCTGATTTAGAATAATTAAGTTTATACTTAAAATAAATATATTAAATATAACCCTTAAAAATAAATGAAAATGAAACAACTTCTGTTGACTTGTTCTGCACTGCTTTTTTGTGCAGGTGTTTTTTCTCAATCTGCTGTAACACTGAAATTTAATCTGGACAAAGGTAAAACTTATAAAATGCAGGCTATCAATAATCAAAATGTAGTCAGTACTTATAACGGTAATTCATATACTACAGAAGTGAAATCTGTAAACTCAATAAGTTATAAAATGTTGTCGCGTGACAATGATATGATGAATATTGAATTTCGGTTTGATACCATTCAGACTAAATCTACTTCTCCAATGGGAAGCCGTGAGACGAATTCTGCTATTCCGGCAAAAAAATCGGAGTATCTGGAACAATTGATGAACAGATTTAGCTCTAATTCCATTATTGCCCAAATTTCTACTTCGGGTAAATTCGCCGGATTTGTAAATTATAAAACATTCAGAGATAATGTATTGCTGGGATTAGATTCCATGCCCGATAATAAAAAAGAACAGATCAGAAAGCAAATTGAAATGGTGGTGGCGGAGTCTGCTTTGCAAACAATGATTGAACCATTATTCGCTTATATGCCTGATAAACCAGTGAAGGCGGGAGACAAATGGGAAACATCTTATAGTGTGTCTGGTGGCGGAATGTCGGGGATGATTTTTAATACCATTACTCTTGAAAAAGCCGATGGTAATTCAGCAGAATTGAATGTAACCTCAGAACTTGAATCAATTCCGGCATCAGGCGATGTAAATATGTCGTTTGACATTAAAGGCAATTCTACAGGGACGATGACAGTTGATACAAAAACCGGGTTGATTATAAAATCTACCGACAAAAAGAGCTATTCAGGTTCTATGACGGTTAAAAATCAGGGTAATGTTATGAATATTCCGATGTCTATTGATGCACAGGCTGAAATAGTAAAACAATAAGTTGTCTTTTTTAATTTAAAAATCATTTTCATTATCCCCTAAAAATGAAAACCAAATTAATTTTGATATTATTCCTGGTAGCTGCTACAAGTGGTTTTGCACGGAAGGTAATAACCGGGCATGTGTTAAGTCTCGAAGATAAAGTACCTGTTGAAACAGCTATTGTAGATTTATTACAGTTGCCTGATAGCGCAAAAATTGAAACTTTTTATACAAATACGGAAGGTTTGTATACGCTTATGAAAGCAGATACGACAAAGAAGTATTGTCTGAAAATTGCCAAATCATTTTTTGTAACGCAAATAGTGGATATAAATTTAAATACTCCGGGCAGAATTGTAAATATCGGGAATACAGAACTTGTTCCATCTATTTACAATTTAAAAGAGATTACTGTAAATGGTTCAAAAATTCAGGTGAAAGAGTTGCCTGACCGTACAATTTACGGAATTTCGACTGATATGAAAAAAACTTCGACCGATGGACTCGATGTGCTGCGAAAAGTACCAACTGTGCAGGTGGATTATTTCAACGAAAATATAACTGTAGAAGGAAAATCGAATATCGTAATTGAAGTGGACGGCATTACCCGTGATAAGAGCTATCTGAAGAAATTACATCCGTCGCAGGTGGATAAAATGGAGGTAATTACCAATCCTACAGGAAAATATGATGCCGATGTGGATGCTGTGATTAATATTATTACCAACCATGAAATGAGCTATGGTCTGAAGGGCATGTTTAACGGAGCAATAGCTCCAAACAGTCTCGATAATTATATGGGACGTGCAAATGCAAGTTTGGACTACGGGTTGAAAAAAATATCTTTTTATGTGTCTGGAAATGGTGGTTTAGGGAAGATAGATTTTATTAATAATATGACCAGAACTTCGGGAATTGATGGTTTGAACAGGACGGGAGATACCAAAGCAAATTTCAGAAACGGGAATGCTAATGTCGGTTTTATTTTTGACCCGAACGAGTATAATAATTTGAGCGTAAATGTGGCATATAACGGAAGTGGTTCAAACAGTGATAATTACCAGATGAATAGTATCAGTCAGAATAATTCTGTTTTAAGTAAAAACGAAATTTACAGTACCTCTGATAATGTAAACAGCGGGCTGAATTCATCTATTTTTTACAAACACATATTTGACAAGAAAAAGGATCATTCTCTTGAGTTTGAAACTAAAATGAACACTAGTCTGAAAAATCTGAATAATTCTGATTATTACTCTATTTTCCTGGATCAAAATGATAATGAACTGTCCCGTTCGGCAACTCAGTACGAAGAAAACAATACCAGCAGTAGCGCTATTAATTCGCGTGTAACTTATAACCTGCCGTTTGACAGCGTGTATAATTTTAATACAGGGATAAGTGTCGATTATAATTATAACTATATCAATAATATACGTTCAGGATCGAATGTTCCGAATCTGGAGAATATCAACCTGAAAGGATCGTTGTTTGCCGAATTAAGTAAATCGTTTAAAAAGGGAAGTGCAAAAATAGGATCGAGGCTCGAAGTATCGAAAGTGACAATTAATAAGACGAATGTAAACAACTATGTTTCGCCACTTCCATATGCGAATTTGCAATACAAGATAAATGATAATAATACGCTGAAACTGAATTATTCACGAAGAGTATTCAGACCGTCGAATTCTCAGTTGAACCCGTTTGTCAGTTATGTTGACAGCCTGACACAGAGTCACGGGAACATAAATCTGGTACCGGCCTATCGTGACAATTTTCAGTTGTCGAACAGCATAAAATACGGTAAAAGTAAATTTTCGGGGAATATTACTCCTCAGCTGTTTTTTGAATATCGGACTGGATTAATTCAGAATATTACTCAACAAATAGAAGGAAGCAATATATTTGAAAAATATCCTGTCAACCTGTCGAATGGTTATCAGGCAGGGATAAATTTGTCGGTGTACGCGCAAATTGGGACAGTGATTTTCAATTCGAATGTGAGATATTTCAGATCGCACACCGATAAATATCTCGATCAGATTTCCGCCATCGACCTGAACAGCTGGAACTGGAATTCGCAGTTAATGTGTCCGTTACCAAAAGATTTCAGGGTGTTTGCAGTGTTCAGCATTAATGGTCCAGATATAAATGGTCAGGAAATAACTCAGTACAATCCATTTTATTTATTGGGATTGTCTAAACAATTTAAAAACAACAGTAGTCTGACCTTGTTGGCATTAAATCCGTTTGTAAAGAAAATGTTTTATAGTTCCAGTGTAATTGATAACTCAGCATTGTACCAAAAAACTGAATCGTATATGGGATTTAAAAATCTGATAATGATCAATTACAGCATTAATTTTAAAGTAGGAAAAGATTTGAATTTACAAAAACGAACTCAGGATCAGAGCCCTGACAACAACATGATGAATTTACCATTCTGATAACATCGCAAAAAAATAAAAGAAAATAAAAGAATTAGAAATCCGGATTTCCGGAAAAAACAAAATACAATATGATTACACTCAAAAACATCCACAAAACTTACGATATGGGACAGGCTTCATTGCATGTGCTGAAGGGTGTAGATTTACACATTGAACAGGGAGAATATGTCTCCATAATGGGAGCTTCGGGTTCAGGTAAATCAACTCTGCTTAATATCCTGGGAATTCTGGATAATTATGAAAGGGGAGAATATTACCTTAATGACAAATTAATCAGAAATTTATCTGAAAAACAGTCGGCCTATTATCGTAACGAAATGATTGGCTTTGTATTTCAGTCGTTTAATCTGATCAATTTTAAGAATGCACTGGAAAACGTGGCGTTACCTCTTTATTATAAAAATATCAGTCGTAAGAGGAGAAATATAATTGCCATGGAATATCTGGATCAAATGGGGCTGAAAGACTGGGCTTACCATATGCCGAATGAAATGTCCGGTGGACAAAAACAGCGTGTTGCCATAGCGCGTGCCATTATTTCGAAACCGCAGATTTTGTTGGCCGACGAACCTACAGGAGCTCTTGATAGTGTAACTACGGTGGAAATGATGAAGGTGTTGGGAGACCTGAATGCCAATGGTCTGACAACTATAATTGTAACTCACGAAAGATCTGTTGCGGACGAAACAAAGTCTATTATTCATATTAAAGATGGTTTAATAGAAAATATAGAACGGAAATAAGTTTCGGAATGCAGGATTGAAATAAGATAATTTAATAAATGTAACAAAATGGGAATCTTAATTTTTCTGATATTATTACCATTTATTTTTATTTTGGGTATTTTACTCCCTCTGATCGCAATTATCGATATTATTCGAAGCAGATTTCCGGGGAACGATGCTCTTTTAATGGTATTACTTGTTGTTTTTGTGCCTTTCGGATCAATTATTTATTTTTTAGTTGCCCCATCGCGGAAGATTAAAGAATATAATATCTGAAATGAATAATATTTCAGCATTGAATTTTCAATCTGAATATTAATACATACTGTCAATTTATATAAAAACATCCCTCTGTTGTAAAAAGCAGGGTGAAAATTAAAGATAAAATGTTTACAATAAATACTTTACAGGAAATAATTGCCAGCCTGAAACACAATATGCTTCGGACAGTATTGACCGGTCTGTCCGTTTCGTGGGGAATTTTTATACTTATAGTATTGCTTGGTGCAGGAAACGGGCTGAAGAATGGTGTAAGTTCAAATTTCAGCAGGCGGGCTACTAATACGGTTCAAATGTGGTCGGGGACATCATCGTTGCCATACGAGGGTTTAAAAAGTGGCAGATCGCTTGATTTTTCAGGAAACCAAATGGAAGCGGTGGACGAAAATCTTGTGGAAGCATCCAATCAGACCGGAATTATTGATAAAAATTCTACTATCACTTATAATAATGAATTTGGATCATTTAGTATTAAAGGTGTAAATCCCAATTACAAAGGTATTTTTAATCTGGAGTTTCAACCTGATGCCGGTCGGTTTATTAATGAACTGGATTTAAAGTCGAATAATAAAGTCATAGTTCTTGACAAAAAAATAGTTGATGTACTGTTTAAGGACGAACCTGCACTTGGTAAAAATGTTCAGGTAGGCGATGTGATTTTTAAGGTTGTGGGAATTAATTCAAAAAAAGAACGCTGGGGAGACGGAACGGCGTATATTCCGTTCACCACGGCTCAGATAATTTATAACCCCGACAGAAAATTCAGAAGTATTGCCATGATGGTGAACGGTTTGCAAACCAAAGAAGCAAACGATGAATTTAATGACAGGCTCAAAAAAACCATGGCGCAAAGTCTGCGCTTTGATCCGAAAGATACTCAGGCGCTGTGGCTCTGGAATTCGCAGCGTGATTATATTCAAACAATGAAAATTTTTGCGGGAATTACGCTTTTTGTTTCTATTATCGGAATTTTCACGCTGATAGCCGGTATAGTCGGGGTAAGTAATATTATGCTTGTATCAGTAAAAGAAAGAACCCGTGAAATTGGAATCAGAAAAGCAATTGGCGCTCCGCCATCTTCTATTCTCCGGTCTATTATCATCGAATCCATACTGATAACTACAATTTTCGGATATATAGGAATGGTCTTGGGAGTGGGCTTAACAGAAATTGTCAATTATGTTATGGTTCAGTCGGCAGCTCAGAATCCTTCTGAAACAGGCATGTCAGTTTTTAAAGATCCAACAGTACAACTTTCATATGTATTTATTTCAACAGGAATTTTAATTGTTGCTGGAATCATTGCTGGTTATATGCCGGCCCGTCGGGCGGTTCGTATTAAACCAATTGAGGCAATGCGTGAAGAATAAGATTTCTGATTCCTGAAAAAGTGAAATTTGTGAATTGAAAAAACAAAAAATTGAAAGATGAAAAACAAAGAAACTATAAATAATCCGGAAGAAAATAATAAGTCTAAAAATCCTTTTAGTGGATTGGCCGGCATATTTGATCTTGATCGCTGGCAGGAAATCTGGATAACGATAACTCACAATAAATCAAGGAGTTTTTTGACTGCTTTCGGTGTTTTCTGGGGAATGTTTATGCTGGTTGTGATGGTAGGAGCGGGTGTGGCCCTGCAACGTGGAATGAATTCTCAGATTGAAGGTTTTGCCACCAATTCATGTTTTGTGTGGACAGAGCAGACTGCCGAACCCTATAAAGGATTCAAAAAAGGGCGAAACTGGAATATTGTAAATGAAGATATTCCTGTGTTGATCAATAAAATCCCTGAAATCCAGTATCTTGCACCGGTGCTTTTTGGCGGAGGCGGAACAAACAATGTTTCCAGAAACGATAAAACGGGTACATTTAGTGTGAAAGGAAATTATCCGGCTTACAATAATATTGATGCGAGTATAATGATAAAGGGTCGGTATATAAATGGTATTGATATAGCGGAGAAAAGAAAAGTGTGTGTGATTGGTGAACGGGTATATGAAGTCTTATTCCCGAGCAATGAAGATCCTGTTGGTAAGGATATTAAGGTAAACGGAATTTATTTTCAGGTTATCGGTGTTGCCAGACATACATCGGATGTCAATATCGGCGGGAGAAGTGAGGAAACGGTGATACTTCCTTTTAGTACCATGCAACAGGCTTTTAATCAGGGAAATGTGGTGCATTTTCTGGCAGTTACAGCGCAACCCGGCGTAAAGGTAAAAGTAATTGAAACAAAAATCAGAGAAATTTTGAAAGAACTGCATAATATATCTCCTACTGATGCAAAAGCTGTAGGCGGGATGAATATTGAGGATCAGTTCACGATGTTTCTCTATCTGGGAATCGGAATTGCCAGTTTAATATGGATTGTTGGTCTGGGAACGTTGTTAGCCGGAGGCATAGGCGTAAGTAATATCATGCTGGTGACAGTAAAGGAGAGAACCAAAGAAATTGGTATCCGGCGGGCGCTTGGAGCAACACCGCGTAACATTATTACTCAAATACTAAGCGAAAGTATTATTCTTACTTTGATTGCCGGCGTGGCCGGATTGATGTTGGGTGTCGGTTTGTTGTATGCAGTGGGAATAGCGTTGAGTCAGGGAGATCAGTTCTTCAAGGATCCGCAGATAAGTTTCGGAGTGGCAATTGCAGCTTTAATTATCCTGCTTGTAATAGGCACTTTGGCTGGATTTATACCAGCCAACAGAGCCATGAACATTAAACCGATTGAAGCTATCAGAGAAGAATAAATTACAGACTTGTGGATTTGACAAATAAATATAATCATCAAACTATTAATCGTTTAAGAAAAATTTCTTTTTAAATAAAATAAATCAAAATAATAAACTCGGTCTGCCGGTTTGCCTGTGTACTCGCTCTTCAACGACTTGTAGCCTGCAACTTGTAACCCGTAACTATTTACATTATGAAAAAATTTTTTAGAATCTTTTTACTGCTCTTATTAGCAGTGGCAGTTTTCGGGACTTTTTATTTTCTGTGGAAAAAATCTCGTCCGGTAGTTAAAAAATATGAGATTGAAGTGGTAAAAAAAGGAGATGTTGATAAACGGACAGTTGCCACCGGGAAAGTGGAACCCCGTAATGAAATCCTTATAAAACCTCAAATGTCCGGCATTATTGCCGAAGTGTACAAGGAAGCCGGGGATATAGTAAAAGCCGGTGATGTTATTGCCAAAATTAAGGTGATTCCTGATATGGTTAGCTTAAACTCTGCCGAATCACGTGTTTCACGTGCACAGATTACATTCGACCAGTCCAAGCGCAATTACGACAGAGATAATAAACTTTATACAGACAAAGTAATTTCCAGAGAAGAATTTGAAAAAACTCAGCTTCAGTTTAATAGTGACAAAGAGGAACTTAAAGCTGCGCAGGATAACCTGAGTCTGATAAGGGATGGAATTTCAAATGATAAATCGCAGTTGAGCAATACACTTGTTCGCTCCACTATTAACGGTACTATACTTGATGTACCGGTGAAAGTTGGTAATTCGGTCATCCAGTCGAACAACTTTAACGACGGAACCACCATTGCCACTGTGGCAAATATGAGCGATATGCTTTTTGTAGGAAAACTGGATGAAACCGAAGTAGGAAAAATTAATGTAGGTATGCCAATGGACATCACAATCGGTGCTCTACAGGATCAGAAACTGACAGCTACATTAGAATATGTTTCACCGAAAGGAACAGAAGAAAACGGTGCCATAATGTTTGAAATGAAAGCTGCTGTAAAAGTACCCAAAGATGTGTTTGTCCGCGCAGGTTACAGCGCTAATGCCGAAATTGTGTTGTCAAAATCGGACAACGTAATTACCATTCCCGAAAGTTGCATAGAGTTTAGTAATGATACTGCTTTCGTCTATGTTCTGAAAACCAAAGAACCTCAGACGTTTACAAAGAAGCAGGTTAAAATAGGATTGTCTGACGGTATAAAGATAGAAGTGAAAAGTGGGTTGAAGATTAATGATAAAATACGTGGTGCTGAAATTCAGGAAAAGAAACCTGAAGTAAAGAAAGATGACAAATAACAGAGTGAAATAAACCGGAAGAGGAAGACTCAACCAAATGTATGTAAATATAAAAATGAACGCATGAAAACAAAAATATATATATTGCTGATAGGGCTTTCTGTAAGTTTATTTGTTCCCGCTCAGAGAATATGGACTTTACAACAATGTATTGACACAGCATTGGCTAATAACAGGAATGTAAAACAGAAGGAACTGACCAGACAAAACAGTGAAATCGCACTACAGCAATCAAAAAATGATTTATTACCTAATCTGGGTGCTTCAGCAGGACAGAATTTTAGTTTTGGACGGTCTACCGGTAATGATAACATTACAAAGAGTGTAAACTCTTCGCAAACCTCATTCAGTATCTCAAGTAATGTTACATTATTTGATGGTTTACGAATGAAATACAATATCGATGCCCGAAAAGCGGATTTAAATGCTTCGGAAGCCGATTTAAAAAAAATGCAGAGTGACTTGGTACTAAGCGTTTCAACCGCCTTTCTACAGGTGCTTTTAGATAAGGAGTTACTAAAAAATGCAAAAGATCAGTTGGATGTGACTCATTCTAAAATTGAACAGCAAAGACAACTGGTTGAGTCCGGAAAAATGGCTGAAGGTGAAATGTATGAACTTATTGCTCAGGAATCCAAAGAAGATATGACCCGGATAAAAGCGGAGCAATCTTTAAATTATTCGATGTTGGATCTTGCTCAGATATTGGAATTACAGGATTATCAAAACATGGATGTACAGGTACCAGAAGATTTGTTGAATTCAGAATTGCAATTGCTCGATCCTCAGAATGTGTATGCAGGCGCTTTGATTCACCGACCGGAAATTCAGGGTGCTGAATCCAGACTGGATCGTAGTGAAAAAGATGTTTTAATTGCTAAATCGAACTATTATCCCTCGTTGTTCCTCGGTGGACAGATTGGAACCGGTTATTATAATCTGAGCGGGATTACCAACGATTCGTTTAAAAAACAGATTTCTGAAAATTTAGGCTCAGGGGTCGGTTTAAGTTTATCAATTCCTCTTTTTCAGAAATTTCAGACCAAGAATCAGGTAAAATCCGCACAATTGAATGTGGAAAGCACTAAACTGGAGCTGGAAAATACGAAAATAGAATTGCGGAAAACGATCCAGCAGGCATATCAAAATGCGCTTGGTGCAAAAGCACGTTGGGATGCTGCCGTAAAGTCAGAAATTGCGAGCAGGGAAGCTTATAGATTTGCTAACGAAAAATATGAAAACGGACGTGCAACGACGTATGAGCTTTATCAGGCAAAAAACAACCTTGCACAGGCTCTATCTGAAAAAACTCAGGCCAAGTACGAATATGTTTTCAGAATTAAAATTCTTGAATGGTTGAAATAAATTTGATTTTAGTGTGTGAATAAAATAGAGTGGCGGTTGATAAATGTCTTTTGCCGGAGAACTATTTTACCGAATGTTTTTTAATTTGAATCCCTTTTTTTAACTTGAAAATAATAAAACCATGAATGCAGATAATATTAAGTCGCAAATGCGAAAGGGATATCTGGAATATTGCATTCTGCTTATCCTGAGAAAAAAAGCTGCTTATGCTTCGGACATCATAGCCGAGCTGAAAGATGCTAAACTGATTGTGGTTGAAGGTACTTTATACCCCTTGCTCACGCGTCTGAAAAATGGCGAACTACTGGATTACAGATGGGAAGAATCAACTCAGGGACCACCCAGGAAATATTATGAAATGACACCGAAAGGTGCTGTTTTTCTGGAAGAACTTGAAAATGCCTGGGACGAAATTAATAATGTAGTAATGAAAATTAAAGAAGTCTGAATAAGGCAGCTTGATTTTTGAATTTTACAATAAATTAAACAATAAAAAATATTACTGAACTTTCAATAAATTTACGCATTATGAAAAAGACTTTAACTGTAAATTTGAATAACACCGTTTTTCACATTGATGACGATGCTTATGAAATGCTTCAGACTTATCTTGCCGAAATTGCCGAACATTTTCAGTCGGAAGATGAGAAGAAGGAAATTATGAATGATATAGAGGCCAGAATAGCTGAATTATTCACTGAAAAACTTCTGAAAAACAAAAACGTAATAAATGTTTCCGATGTGCAGGAGATTATCGAAATCATGGGCAAACCAAGTCAGTATGCCGACGAGGATGACGATACCGAAGTACCAAAATCGGAAAAGAAACAGCAAAAGAACCGTCGTTTTTACCGCGATCCTGAAAATGCAGTTTTAGGAGGCGTGGCTGGTGGTATCGCTGCCTATTTTGGCTGGGACGTTACATGGGTGAGGATTGCATTCGTAATTCTTGCGCTGATTAGTGCCGGATACATGATTCCTATATATATTATTGTATGGATAATAGCGCCACAGGCAACAACAACTTCGCAAAGACTGGAAATGCAGGGAGAGGATGTAACGATTGAAAGCATAAAATCAGAAATGAATAATGTGAAGAATTATGTCAGCAGTGACAAATTCAAACAGTCAGCAAGTTCCGTTGGAGAACGGATACTCGAAATTTTGAGAAGCTTTTTTAAAGTGATTTTCAGTCTGCTTGGCGCCGTTTTAGGAATAGTGGGCATTGTTATCGTGGGAGTACTTATCATTTCATTGTTTTTTCTGATTTTCGAACCGTCTGTACTGAATGGTTTTGTACCTGATTTAGTTGAAAACTGGTCAGTGATCACACCGGATAAAATGGTTATGTTAATTATATCACTTATTTTGGTAGTGGGCTGTCCGATTTTCCTGCTTATATTCTGGGCAGTAAAAATAATTTCAGGGAAAAAGAATCAAAGCAATACACCTTCGTGGGTTGTATTGGTACTCTGGTTCGCAGGTTTGTTCATGTTTTACAGTATCGGAGCCAATACATTTATTAAATTAAATCATTTTAAAGGGCATCCGTTTTCTCTGAACTGGACTTCGGATGACTCGCCATACACAACAGAGACAAGAAGTTGCGATAAATTCAGCGGTATTGATATATCCGGGAACATCGAACTTTTGCTTACACCGGATTCAATTCAGAATGTGAGTATTAATTGTCCAGAATCTTATAAAACACACGTTGTTACAAATGTAGAAGATGGTATTCTTCATATTTACACAACAGAAATTTTTGTAAACAAAAAGATTAAAGCATATATTTCTGCTGATACTATAAAAAGTCTGTCTGCCAGAGGTGCATGCGACATTAAGACTGACTCTGATTTTACGACAGATAATCTGGATTTGAATGTAGTGGGAGCCAGCAATGTAAAATTGAAGTTTAACATCAAAAACGTTTTAAAAGTTGATGTTGAAGGTGCATCAAAAGCAAAAATTGAAGGTAAATGTACTGATTTAGATGTAAATGTAGTTGGGGCAAGCGGAGTCGAAGCTTCAGATATGATTGCGAAAAACGCCGACATTTACGCCACAGGCGCCAGCCATGCTAATGTATATGCCACAGAAACTTTAAAAGCAAGAGCTTTTGGGGCAAGTAGTATTGATTGTGATGGCAGTCCTAAAATTGTCGATAAATCCGATTCGGGAGCATCCAGTGTTCACGTGAAATAATCTTTTTTTAGTTTTCGTTTTTCAATGCCCGTTTTGCATTTATGCAGAATGGGCATTTTTTTTCTATCGGTTTTTCCTTCCAAAATTCAAATCTTCTGTATCCGCTAATCAGAGCCGGTTTCAAAAATTAACTGCTGAAATCAGGTTAAAATTAACAATATTTTTTAATGAAAAAATCTTTGTCCTAAAAAATATTGAACAAATAATTGCAATGTGTTGAAATACAGTGTGATTAAAAATTGCCTGTCTTCATCAAAAATGATACAAAATTTGATGTAATCGTTTACCAGAGCTAATTTAGCACTCAACAAAATGCCATTTTTTATACTGTGCTAAATCAGATTAAATCATTAATAAATATTTAGGAATGCTTATAAATGTAAATATATATTTCTGGTATCGGATGAATCTTAAAATGGATAAATTATAATTAAAACAAAAATACAATGAATATTAAAATGTATTCATTCCCAATTATGATTGTCTGTTTTGTGTCGGATAAAATATGAAATTGTAGTAATTTCTTGTATTCATGCTCTTTTTTTATTGCTTTTTTATTTTGTAAATGTTGTTTTACTCTATTTATAAAGTTAAATAATGTAAAACAATATAAAATAAAGTAAATATTATAGAATGTTTTTTAAGCTTAAGATTGTCGGTCTTTTTATAAAATCTAAAAATGTGCTACAATTTGAGAAAAATTATGACAGTTTAAAAGTAAAAAAAACGTTGTTCAGCCGGCTTTACAGAAGGATATGCCCTGAATAATACATATATAAATTAAAAAATTGAGATTTAAATAGAGAATTTTTTAAATACTACAATTTAATTGATTTTGATAATAATTTTTAGATGTAATTTCTATTACAAGCCAATAATATTTACTACAAATATCTATTAATCAGTTATTTAAAACAAATTTGTAAATTTGATGCATATTTTAAGAGTAATAGAGAAGGAATTGAATTTTAATTTTAAAACGATAAATATTGATATAAAATTACAAGTTTCGAACAATAAGTTTTAGCATAATACTGAAGGTCATAATTTATTTCTATTGAGTTTAAGTTATTGAATGTCAGTGATTAATGTTTAATCGGAAATTTGAAAGTGATGAGCTATGAAACTAATTAAGTTGATAATCTGTCTTTTGATTGCAGGCACAGTTGCCGGTCAGAACCACTGGACTTTTAAGGAAAAGCCTCTGGTTCCGATGTCGACCGTTGTGACAGACATCAATCAGCAGGTTGTTGACACAATTCAGCCATCTAATACAAGATCATTGACCACCCGTTACAGAGCCCCGATTATTACAAATGATCCTGACTGTATAGAAAATATTGATTTCGAAAATGGTAATTTTACTAACTGGCAATGTTATAAAGGTACAGCAAAGACCGATGGAACAACAAATTATGTGATTTGGAGTCCGCTTACGCCGGTTGCACCTGTTGCCAACAGACATCAGCTTATATCCGCAGCATCACTGCCGGTAAATGATCCGTATGGAGGATTCCCGAGACTTTGTCCGAAAGGTGGTAATTATTCATTACAATTAGGAAATAACAGTGCCCACGCTGAAGCCGAAAAAGTAAGTTGTACATTTACAATTCCTGCAAACAGAAATGATTTTTCAATTGAGTATTATTATGCTGTTGTTTTTCAGGATCCGGATCATAATTTTGATGAACAACCACGGTTTCAGGCAAAAGTATATGATGCAAATAATAGTTCAAATGTAATTGCCTGTGCCAGTTATGATTATACATCTGCATCGGGACTTCCGGGATTTACTACTGTAAAAACAGGTACTGTTGATGTGCTTTACAAACCATGGTCTTCTGTTACAATAAATTTATCGGGTTATGCCGGGCATACAGTTATTCTGGAGTTTACCACAGAGGATTGTACAAGAGGGGCTCACTTTGGTTATGCTTATGTTGACGTGAGTTCTGTATGTACTTCGTTATATGATGATTATACATATTGTTCCACACAGGATTCACTGGTTTTGACGGCTCCATCAGGTTACAAGGAATATAACTGGTGGAACAGCGATTTTACTGAAAAAATCGGAACCGGTGAAACAATAACTTTAACGCCACCTCCTGCCAACAGTACTTCAGTCAATGTAGATTTGGTTCCTTACGATGGTTTTGGTTGCCGTGATACCGCGTCTACAGATTTAAAAGTTAATCCGATAACCACTTCGGATAATACAGTGAATGTTTGTTCAACAGATTTACCATATGTCTGGAATGGAACAAGTTATAGCAGTACCGGAACATATACTTACACAACTACCAATTCTAATGGGTGTGATAGTATTGCGACACTGAATTTGTTTGTCAATCAACCAACAAGTTCCCTGACTGTGGATTCTGTTTGTTCGGGCGATAATTATGTATTTAATGGAAATACATATACAGTAACCGGAACATATCAGGTTGATCTGGTAAACTCGCACGGTTGTGATAGTATAGCAACATTGCAATTAACCGTAAAGAAAACAACTTCTGATACTATCTACCGATCTGTTTGCCAGGGTGATAGCGTTTTGTTTAACGGGATTTCTTATTCGACTACCGGATTATATACATCTCATTTTGTGAATGCTGAAGGTTGTGATAGTACTGCTGTTTTACAACTGGATGTGAAATCACCGACTTATTTCAATACTTCTGCAACAATTTGTCAGGGCGATAGTCTTGATTTTAATGGAGTTATATATAAAACTGCCGGGGCATACACTATCAATCTTGCTAATTCACAAGGTTGTGATAGTATTATTAATTTGAATGTAGCAGTTAATGCCCCAACGACATCTGTTGATAACGAAGCTATATGTCAGGGAGACAGTATTATATTTAATGGTAATATTTATAAACTTGCAGGGACTTATTCAGCTACTTTAAAAAATAGCAATGGTTGTGACAGTATCGCTACTCTGAATCTGACAGTAAATGTTCCGACAAGTTCGACTACAAATCTGAGCATTTGCCAAAGCGAATTACCATACTTCTGGAATGGATTGACTTTTAATGCATCAAGCACTCAGTCAGCTACTTTGAAAAATGTAAACGGTTGCGATAGTATTGC
>MTLE01000205.1_pt1 | contig 16164 bp, 12 predicted proteins | sample 1982461 | NCBI WGS metagenome assembly MTLE01 (sample SAMN05712605, study PRJNA340218) | biofilm metagenome | isolation source: sample SPL anode biofilm adapted to -200 mV | place: USA | collected 2012-02-03
TCCAGGACCTCTCCATGCTCCATGTCACCCACAAGAAGCACGCCGAGGACCCCGGCGCCCCGCTCATCATCGGCGACGACGTAACCGTGGGGCACAGCGTCACCCTCCATGGCTGCACCATCGAAAACGGCGCCTTCATCGGCATGCAGGCCATGGTCATGGACAAGGCGGTGGTGGGAGAAGGGGCACTGGTGGGGGCGCGGGCACTGGTCACCGAGGGCACCGTAATCCCCCCCCATACCCTATGGGTAGGGGCACCGGCCCGGTACAAGCGTGATCTGACTCCTGACGAAATCGCCTGGCTCCAGCGGTCTGCGGGCAACTATGTCAGATACTCCCGTGAATATCTGGACGATAAGCCATAGCAAACACCACGCTCTGACAATAACAAAAGCCGGATTCCTTTTGGGAATTCCGGCTTTTTAGTCTCAAGACCTGAAAAGGCGATTAGAACCTCAGAGTCGAAAACCGCTCGTCACCATCAGGCTGGCTGACATCGCGCAAAGCACTGGCGTTTGCCACATCCCCCTCACTATCACTCTCCGCCACCAGCGGTGCATCGGCGCTACTGCGCTCCGTGGCAGCATTGGTGAAGATCCCTCCGCGCAGGTTTGCACTGGCAAGAGCAGCCCCCCGCAGATTGGCGCCCACGGCATAGACGCAGGTCAGGTCTGCCCCTTTCAGGTCGGCGCCTTCGAGATTCGTCATAAAGAGGCCGGCTCCCGACAGCTTCGCCTCTCTGAGGGTCGCCCCCCGCAAATTAGCCATTTCCAGCGATGCCCCCCGCAGATTCGCTCCATCGAGCCGGCACCCCTCCAGATTGGCCAGATAGAGGTCGGCATTGACCAGTGAAGTCTTCCGCAAATCGAACCCGGCAAGATTCATCCCCCGCAGATTGGCACCGGACAAATCGCGGCTGCCACGGAGCACTTCGCGCACTTCCGCAACACTGGGGGTCCAACTCCCTGGCACCTCTTTTTTAAGCACAACGACCGGCACAGCCGCCGGCGGAAGGGGGACCTGCCGAGCCGCCACCGGCACCTGAGCTTTCCCGGCATTTTTCCCTTTAACTCCCTTTTTGACCGTTTGGGCAACCTTTGCAGACTTTGCTGCTTTTTTCCGTGCGTGACCGTGGCCAACGACTCCGCGCCTGCTCACCAGCCGCACGTATTCCGCATAGGGGAGGGCCGGTTTTGAACTGGAAGAGGCGGTAACCGCTCCCCCCGACACCGGCTTCAACTCTCGCGGGGAGGGGACAGCAGCTGGAGTTTCACTGCCGGCGGAGATAAGAAGCATTAGCACAGCGGATGCAATTACTGGACGATGGAGCATGGGGCACTTCATGGAAGGCCTTTCCTTTCCGGCAGACTGAAACGAGAGACACACCGCACCTAGAAAGGTACTGTATCCCTCTCTTCATTCATCGGCCAATGGCGAAGAAACTTGAGTTTTTTTTCGCCGCCGGCCGTCACGGGCCATGAAGGCGGGGACCCTTGCCTTTTCAAAACCGTACTGTTATCGTACCTATCGACACTGCCCCACATATCCCCCAGGGGATAATCAGGGGTGGCATCATATTCTTAAATCGGCGGACATCCTATCAACTATTCCGCCGGATGACGGAAAAGGAAACGGAATGGCCATTGCCGACGCCCATATAACCAATCGCATCGCCGGTCTTCTCGCTCCGGACTCCGGCCGGGCCACTCTGACAGGACTGCGGGGGTCATCTCCGGCCTACCTTCTGGTCCGACTCATGGCAGAGTCCGGGCGCCACCTCTTAATCATTGCCCCAGACACTGAAAGAGCCTCTGAAATCTCTGCGGAACTCAAATTCTACAGCGGGCAACCCGACTCCATTCTCTTTTTCCCCGCCTGGGACGTTTCTCCCTTTGAAAAGGCCTCGCCCCACGCCGACGTGACCGGCCAGCGGCTCGCTGCCCTGCGCCGGCTCATGGACCGCAAGGCCGCCGCCGTGGTAACCACTCCAGCGGCCCTCAGGCAGCGGGTGCTCCCCCGGACGATGCTGGACAACGCCTCCCTCTACTTCCTCCCTGGCGAGGAAAGCAACCGGGATGAATTTCTCGCAAAACTCGTCACCCTGGGCTACCTGAATGTCCCGTTGGTGGAGGACCGGGGAACATTCGCCGTAAGGGGAGGGATCGTGGACATATTCCCCCCCGGTTTCGAACAGCCGGTGCGGATCGAGTTCTTCGGCGACTTCGTGGAGACCATCCGGGCCTTCGATCCCCTATCCCAGCGCTCCCTGGCTCCCCTGGAAGAGCTCCTCCTCCTCCCCTCACGGGAGATGGTCCCGGACGAAGCTGCGATTAAAGCCGCCACCCCCCGCATCAAAGCCCGCTGCGACGCGCTGGAGATATCCCCCGTGGCCCGCCGGGAGCTTCTGGAGCAGCTTCAGCACGGCCTTTACCCGGCAGGTGTCGAGTGGCTCCTCCCCCTCTTCCACCCCCGACTGGAGACTCTCTTCGACTATGCCGGCGATGTTGTCCGGGTGGTTCTGGACCCCGCCGCCCTTGCCGAAGAGAATGAGCGGTTCAGCGGAGAACTGGAAACGGCCGAGGCCCAGGCACGGGAAAGGGGCGACCTCTTCGCGGCGCCGGAAACTTTTTTCCTGTCACCCCAGGAAGCTGCCGCGGAAATCGAGGCGGGACGGCTCATAACCATCCCCTACCTGACCGTAACCGGGGAGAGCGACGAAAAAACAGCCGTCGCCCTGGACATCCAGGAAAACACCGACCTCAGGGTGGATGTCTCCTCCGACAGCGAGCGGGTCCTGAAGCCCCTGGTGACACGGCTCAACGTCTGGCTGGAGGAGCGGCAGCGGGTGATCGTCGCCTGCCACCAGCGGGGCCAGGCCCAGCGCCTCTACGAGCTCCTCTCCCACTACCCACTCCCCCTGAACATCTCCGACCGCCCCTTCCCCGCCGAGCGGGAGCGGGACGACGGCAAGGTTGACGTTGTAATCGGCGACCTTTCACGGGGGTTCCGGCTCCCCGAAGAGAAGCTCATTGTTATCGCCGAAGAAGAGATCTTCGGCCGCCGTCAGAAGCGGCGCGGGGTCTCGGAGCTGCGCAAGAAGCAGATCATGACTTCGCTGGCAGAGCTGAAGCCCGGCGACTACATGGTCCACCTGGACCACGGCATCGGCATCTACCGGGGATTGCAGCACATTTCCCTGAGCGGTTGCGCCGGCGACTTCATCCTCCTTGAGTACGCGGGAGGGGACAAGCTCTACCTCCCCGTGGACCGGCTGAATCTCGTCCAGCGCTACGTTGGGGCCGAGGGGCTCGAACCACGGGTGGACAAATTGGGGGGAACCTCCTGGGAAAAAGCCAAGGGGAAGGCCCGGGCCGCCGTGCAGGAGATGGCCGGGGAGCTCTTGCAGATCTACGCGGCCCGCCAGCTCCACGAAGGGCATTCCTTCTCCCCCCCCGACGACCTCTACCGGGAGTTCGAGGCCTCCTTCGCCTACGAGGAGACCTCGGACCAGATGTCGGCCATCATGGACGTGATCGGCGACATGACAAGCCCGAAACCCATGGACCGACTCGTCTGCGGCGACGTCGGCTACGGCAAGACCGAGGTGGCCATGCGGGGGGCCTTCAAGGCGGTCATGGACGGCAAGCAGGTGGCAGTGCTGGTCCCCACCACAGTCCTGGCCCAGCAACACCTGGAGACCTTCAAGGCCCGTCTCGGCGCCTACCCGGTCACCGTGGAGATGCTCTCCCGCTTCCGCACGCCCAAGGAGCAGAAGGAAATCCTGGAGAAGGTGAAGAAGGGGGCCATCGACGTCATTATCGGCACCCATCGGCTCCTCCAGAGCGATGTCTCCTTCAAGGACCTGGGGCTCCTTATTGTGGACGAGGAACAGCGCTTCGGCGTCACCCACAAAGAAAAACTCAAGAAATACAAGGCGGTGGTGGATATCCTGACCCTCACCGCCACCCCCATCCCCCGGACCCTCTACATGTCCATGATGGGGATCCGGGACCTCTCCATCATCGACACCCCGCCGGTGGACCGGCTGGCGGTAAAGACCTTCGTGGCCCGCAACTCCGACGACCTGATCCGGGAGGCGGTCATGCGGGAACTGCGCCGGGGTGGGCAGGTCTTCTTCGTCCACAACCGGGTCCAGTCCATCATGAACTGGGCCGAGCACCTGCGCCGCATCGTCCCCGAGGCAAAGATCGCCGTGGGGCACGGCCAGATGGACGAAGGGGAATTGGAGAAGGTGATGCTCGGTTTCATGCACGGAAAGACCAATCTCCTGCTCTGCACCACCATCATCGAGTCGGGGCTCGACATCCCCAACGCCAACACCCTCATCATCGACCGGGCGGACACCTTCGGCCTGGCCCAGCTCTACCAGCTCCGGGGTCGTGTCGGGCGCTCCAAGCAGCGGGCCTACGCCTACCTGCTGATCCCCGGCGAAGGGGCCATCTCGTCCGATGCCCGGGAACGGCTGAAGATTATTCAGGAGCTGACGGAACTCGGCGCCGGTTTCCGGCTCGCCACCCATGATCTCGAAATCCGCGGCGCCGGCGACATCCTCGGGGCCAAGCAGTCGGGGAACATCGCCGCCGTGGGCTTCGACCTCTACACGGAACTCCTGGAGGAGGCGATCCAGAACCTGAAGGGTGAGGAACGGCTGGAGCGGGTGGAGCCGGAGATCAATCTCCGGATACCGGCATTCGTCCCAGAGGACTACGTCAAAGAGCCCAACCAGCGGCTTATCATCTACAAGAAGCTCACCCAAGCCGAAAACGAGGAAGAAGTGGACGAAGTCATGGCGGAACTGGTGGACCGCTTCGGTAAACTTCCCCTGGCCGCCACGTACCTCCTGGAAGTGATGAAGCTGCGGATCCACTTCAAGCGCTTCCTGATCACCATGGCAGAATTCGACGGCAGGCGCCTCTGTCTCAGCTTCCACCAGAAGACGCCGGTCCCCCCGGATACCATCATCGGCCTAATCCGGGGCAACCCGAAGAAATACCAGTTTTCACCGGACTTCCGGCTTACGGCGGAGCTCACCGACACCTCCTTCGAGGGGGTCCTGGAAGAGGCCAGAAATCTCTTGAAAAGGCTTGGTTGATGTGCTAGCTTCCGTAAGATTCTTCAATACTTAATGAGTCTGCAAAGGAGTTTCACCGTGAAAAGAACTGCGCTCCTGACAATTATCTCGGCCACCCTCTGTGCCGCCGTTTTTACCGGCTGCAAGGGGAATACCGGAACCGGCACCGGTTCATCCCCCGCCAAAAAGGATGGGCAGGTCATTGCTGAAGTTAACGGCGACACCATCACCACCGGAGACTTCCAGAAGGAACTGGAGAACCTCCCCCCCTACCTGAAACCCATGGCCGACACCCCTGAAGGGAAGAAGGAACTCCTGGACACCATGGTGGTTCGCGAGCTGATCCTGCAACAGGCCAGAAAAGACGGCCTCGACAAGAGCCCCGAAGTGGCAGCGAAGCTGGAAGAGCTGAAGAAGCGGGTCGTAGTTGAGGCATTCCTGAAGAAGAAGGTGGAAGAGCAGGCTAAAGTCTCCGACGAAGAGATGAAAAAGTTCTACGACGAGAACAAGGACAAGTTTAAGACCGGCGCCCAGGTCCATGCGAGCCACATCCTCATGAAGAGCGAAGAAGAGGCCCAGAAGGTTCTCAAGGAGCTCAAGGAAGGGGGCAACTTCGAGGAGCTTGCCAAGAAACACTCCATCGACGGGGCAGCGGCCAAGGGAGGCGACCTGGGATGGTTCAGCAAGGGCTCCATGGTCCCCGAATTTGAGAAAGTGGCCTTCGGCCTCAAGGATGGCGAGATTTCCGGCCTCACCCGGACCCAGTTCGGCTACCACATCATCAAGGTAACCGGCAAGCGCCCGGCCGGCATCCGCACCTTCGACGAGGTAAAAGAGCAGATCAAGACCGCCATTCTCCCCAGCAAACAGCAAGAGGTCTTCCAGAAGCTCAAGGACGATATCAAGAAGGACGCCAAAGTCACCATCAAAGAGGATGTCCTCAAGGGCATCGGCGGTTCAGCCGCCGCGGGACTCCCGGCAACAGGCGACGCAAGCGCTCCGGCAGATAAAAAGTAAGTGCAGCGGGGCTGTCGGTTTGAAGATCGACAGCCCCATGCCCCCTCCCCAACGGAAATCATGATCAAAACCCTCATCACAACAATACTTATCCTTATCGCCACACTCCCGTCTGTAGCCGGCGCCGAAGTGATCGACAGAATTGTCGCCGTCGTCAATGACGAGATCATCACCTCCTACGCGGTCGAAAAGGAGAAGGCGGCCATTCTCAAGGAAGCGGAGCGCCAACAGCCCCCGCCCGACCCCCAAACCCTGGTCAACCTTGACGAAAAAGCCCTCGACCGGCTCATAGACAAGAAACTCGTGGAGCAGAAAGTCCGGGAACTGGATATCCGCATCACAGAAGAAGAGGTCCGCCAGGCCATCGAGGATGTGAAGCGCCAGAACAAGCTCTCCCAGGAGTCGCTTGTGTCGGCACTGGCCAACCAGGGCCTCTCCTTCGACCAGTACAAGGTACAGATCCGCGAGCAACTGGAAAGGCTGCGGCTCGTAAGCCAGGAAGTACGGTCCAAAATTCAGGTCGGCGAACGGGAAATGCGGGAGTATTACGAGGCGAACCCCGGCAGGTTCGGCGGCGAAGACAACTTCAGGGCACGCAATATCTACTTCAAACTGGATGATAAGATGCCCGCCGACCAGGTCAAAAAAGTCATGACCACCGCCATGTCCGTCCTCTACGAAGCCCGCGCCGGCAAGGATTTTGCGGAACTGGCCCGCCAATATTCAGAGGAACCGTCGGCCAAAACCACCGGCGGGGACCTGGGAACCTTCCGCAAGGGAGATATCCTCCCTGAATTCGAGGAAAGCCTCACCAGGATGAAGCCCGGCGAGGTGAGCGACCTGATCTACGTCACCGGCGGTCTTCATATCGTCAAGCTTGAGGAACGTTTCGCCGGCACCCCGAAACCCTTCGAGCAGGTAAAAGCCGAAGTTGAGGACATCCTCTACCGGAAGAAGTCGGAGGATCGCTTCAACCAATGGGTAACCGACCTTCGCAAAGACGCAGCCATTGAGATAAGGCCGGAACCTGGGACCGGGGACCAGGAACCGGCAAAACCGTAAATCGTCCCTCACCCGTACCTCGTCGACCCCGGCTCAGATGCGGTTGTCGTCCTGGTCCCGCCTTTACAGCCCCTTTGCCCGCAACTCCTCCACCAGTGCCTTCTGGTCGGCCGTGAGCCCCTCGGGCACCGCCACATCGATACGCACGAAGAGATCGCCCTTTCCGGACTTGCCCATGTGGGGAAAGCCAAGCCCCTTTAGGCGCACCTTGGTCCCCGGCTGGATGCCGGCCGGCACCTTGATCCGCTTTGTCCCCTCAAGGGTCGGCACGTCGAGGGATGCGCCAAGAACGGCATCGGTGAATCGTATCTGCCGATCCACAACGATATTGTCCCCTTCACGGGTAAAGTGGGGATCGCTCCCAACCTTTATGACCAGATAGAGATCACCGGTAGGGCCGCCTCCGTGGCCGTATCCCCCCTTCCCCGCCACCCTCAGCCTGGCACCATCCTCAACTCCGGCCGGTATCTTGACGGAAAGCTCCTCCCGCTTCCCGTCCCGCATGAACGCCACCCGCTTCTCGTCGCCGTCGTATGACTGGCGGAACGTTATGGAAACCTCCATGCTGAAGTCCTCACCCCGCCTGGAGCCGCCGCCGAAACCGAATCCCCCCTGGCGGAAACCACCCCCACCGCCGAAAATTCGGGAGAATATGTCATCGGTGCCGAACCCCATGTCCTTGAAGATATCCCCCACGTCGAAGCCCCGGAAGATATCCTCCTGGCTGTAGCGCTGGTGAAAGCCGCTGGAGCCGAACTGGTCGTATTGGGCCCGCTTCTGGGCATCGGAGAGAACGGCGTAGGCCTCGTTGATTTCCTTGAATTTATCCTCGGCGGCCTTGTCGCCGGGGTTCTTGTCGGGATGGTACTTGACGGCCAGTTTCCGGTAGGCCTTCTTTATCTCCGCCTCGGAGGCCCCTTTCTTCAGGCCGAGCACTTCGTAATAGTCGGTTTGAGCCATGTGAAATCCTTTCCTCGAATCTTTTCTGAATGTAAGCGCAACCGGGGAACCTGTCAACGGCCCAACTGCATGGCCCCGGCATGTTTACTTCCTTGACAGCAATCCGTACAGGGGCTATCAATGGCAAGAATACACTATTTATCCAATCAGTGAGGAGTGTCGATGAAGAAAGTAATCGTGGTGGGTGGCGGCATCTCGGGGCTCGCAACGGCATTCTTGCTGCGCAAAAAGGGAGCAGAGGCAGGCGTAGAGCTGGACGTGACCCTGCTGGAAAAGGAAGAGCGGGTCGGCGGCAAGATCTGGAGCATCAAGGAGGAGGGGTACCTCTGCGAGTGGGGGCCCAACGGCTTCCTGGACTCCAAGCCCCAGACCCTCGACCTCTGCCGGGACTTGGGCGTATCGGAGAAACTCCTGCGGAGCAACGACAACGCCCGCAAGCGCTTCATCTACACCGGCGGCGCCCTGAACCGGCTGCCGGAAAACGGCCCCATGTTCCTCAAGAGCAAGCTCATCTCGTGGCCCGGCAAGCTGCGCCTCGCCATGGAACCCTTCATCCCCAAGCGGACCGACGGCGCCGATGAGACTCTCGCCTCCTTCGGCCGGCGCCGCTTGGGTGAAGAGGCCCTCCAGAAACTTATCTCTCCCATGGTATCCGGCATCTTTGCCGGCGATCCGGAGACCATGTCACTGCGCTCCTGCTTCTCCCGCATCGCGGAGCTTGAGGATGAGTACGGCAGCCTGATCAAGGCAATGATCAAGCTGGCAAAGAAGAAGAAACAGGAGCAGTCCCAGGGGAAGACCGTTTCGAGCGCCGCGGGCCCCGGCGGGGTTCTCACCTCGTTCAGGGGAGGGATCCAGGAACTGACCGACATCCTGGCGGAACAGCTCGGTCCCGATGCCATTGTCACCGGGCAGGCCGTGACTGGCCTGAAAAAGGGGGAAAGTGCACCCTGGCGGCTCCAGACCGGGAGCATAGACATCGACGCAGATGTGGTAATTCTCGCCTCCCCGGCCCACGCCGCCACCGGCATAGTCAGCAGCGTGAATCCCGCCATGTCCCAGGTTCTGGGCGAGATACCCTACGCATCAATGACCGTCGTCTGCTTCGGCTACGAACGGGAGCGGGTCGCCTATGATCTCAACGGCTTCGGCTACCTGATCCCCAAAGAAGAAGGGATGAACACCCTTGGCACCCTCTGGGATTCCAGCATCTTCGAGAACCGGGCTCCCGAGGGGAAGGTGCTCCTGAGGAGCATGATGGGGGGTGCCTGTTTCCCCGGCTACGTGAAGCTTTCCGACGCGGAGGTGAAGCAGCGGGTGAAAGCGGACCTCAAGGCCATCATGGGGATCACGGCGGAACCCTCTTTCGTGAGGATCTTCCGTCACACCCAGGCCATTCCCCAGTACACCGTTGGGCACTCCAAGCGCCTTGCCGCACTCCAGGAGCAGGCCTCTACCCTGCCGGGACTCTTCCTAACCGGCAACTCCTACCGGGGCATCGGCCTCAACGACTGCGCCGCCTCCGCCAGCCGCACCGCCGACGAGGTGGTAGCCCACCTGAAGAATCGGTAGCCGTCAACCAATTCAGGACGACAAACTGAAAAGGCCGTACCCTCCGGGGGATACGGCCTTTTTTCTTCGTGCCGGACCGATTCTTCCAATCCGGTTCACTCGTGGCGCAGCGCATCGATCGGATTCAGGCCGGCGGCCCGGCGCGCCGGGAATAAGCCGAAAATCACGCCGATTGCCGCAGAGAACAGGAACGAGAGCAGGTTTATACCGAAATCAAAGATATACGGTATCCCCATGAGCCTGGCTAGGCCGATGGAGGCTCCGGTGGCCAGGGCGATGCCGGCCAGGCCGCCGAGGCTCGACAAGACCACCGCCTCGATCAGGAACTGCAACAACACCTCCCGCTCCATGGCGCCGATGGCAAGACGGATCCCTATCTCACGGGTCCTTTCGGTGACCGACACCAGCATGATGTTCATGATTCCTATCCCTCCCACCAGCAGGCTCACCGCAGCCACCGCACCGAGCAGCATGGTGAGGATTTTTGTGGTGCTGGTCAGGGTCTCGGCAATCTGCCGGGTATCCATCACGCGGAAGTCGTCCTCCTCGTTAGCGGCGATTTTCCGCCGCTCCCGCATGAGCAGGGTCAGCTGCTCTTTCGCGTCATCGATGGAGGCGCCATTCTTCACCGAAACGGTCAGCCGGCCGATGTCCTGGCTGCCCGTCAAGCGGCGCTGCACCGCCCGTAGCGGCATGACAACCGTATCGTCCTGGTCTGACCCCATGGCGGACTGCCCCTTGGATTTGAGGAGGCCAATCACTTCGCAGGAAAACTGCTTGATGCGGATTTCGCTCCCCACCGGATTCTGGCGGCCGAACAGCTTCTCCCGCACCGTTTCGCCGATTACGCAGACCGCCTTGCCCGCCCGTTCTTCCGCATCGGTGAAAGTGCGGCCGGCAGAAAATTCCCAGTTGCCCGACTGGAAGTAATCGTTGTTGGTGCCGCTAATGACCGTGGACCAATTGTTGGCCTGGTAGACGGTGGTAATGGATTTGCTCACCATGGGAGCCACGCGTTCGGCGACGGTTATCTGGTTGCGCACGGCTTCGACGTCGGCAATCTTGAAACTTGGCGCCCCTTCAGAGCCGGGTCCGAACCGCTGCCCCGGCACCAGCATCAGCAGGTTGCTCCCCATGGCGGAAATCTGGTCCGAGACGGACCTGGTGGCGCCGTTACCGAGGGTTACCATGGTTATGACTGCGGCAACACCGATGACGATGCCGAGAATGGTGAGGAAAGAACGCATCAGGTTGCGCCGGATGGCCCGCATTGAAAGCAGCAGCGTATTCCAAAGCATCAGGCACTCCCCCCGTTACGCCGGTCGCTCTCCACCACCCCGTCCACAAAGTGGATGACCCGTTTGGCATAGGCCGCCATGTCCGGCTCGTGGGTAACCATCAGCACCGTGATCCCCTGCTCCCGGTTGAGCGCCATGAGCAACTCCATGATCTCACTGCTGTTGCGGGTGTCGAGGTTTCCGGTGGGCTCGTCGGCCAGGAGCACCGTGGGGCAGGTAACGATGGCGCGGGCAATGGCGACCCGCTGCTGCTGTCCTCCGGAGAGTTCGGCAGGGGTATGGTGTTCCCACCCCTTGAGACCCACTTGCTCCAGAGCGGCCCTGGCCGCGGCATGGCGCGCGGCGGCGGGCTCTCCGCGATAAATAAGGGGCAGCTCCACGTTTTCAAGGGCGGTGGTGCGCGCCAGCAAGTTGAATCCCTGGAACACGAAGCCGAGATAATGGCGCCGCAAAAGCGCCCGCTGGTTACGCGACATCTGCTCCACGCGAACCCCCATGAACTCGAAGCTGCCGCCGGTTGGCGTGTCGAGGCAGCCGAGAATGTTCATGGTGGTGGATTTGCCGGAGCCGCTGGGCCCCATGATGGCCACGAAATCCCCGCCTGCGATGGAGAGGTCTATCCCCTTCAGCGCCTGGAAGGCGGCCTGCCCGCTGCCATAGGTTTTGGTCAGCCCGGACAGCCGTATGAGTGGGGAGCCGCTCATGGCGTGTTCCCCCTGGTTTCGGTTATCACCGCCATCCCTGCCTTGAGTTCGCCGCCGGTAATTTCGGTAAACCGGCCGTTGGTGGCGCCGGTGCGCACCTCGATGGGAACCGGCACGCCGCTGCGCAGAATCCACACCCGCGACGCATCGTTACCGGATGTTGCCGCCGCTTTTTTCTCCTGCTGCGGCGGACGCGGCATCAATGCCCCCAGGACGCTTCCTTGCGATTTTTCCGGCACAGCGGCCGCTGCCGGCGGGGTGAAACGCAGAGCTGCGTTCGGCACCAGCAGAGCCTTATGGCGGGTCAGGGTGATTATTTCAGCAGTGCCGGTCATCCCCGGCCGCAGGCTGATATCTTCATTCTTCACCTCGAGGACCGTAAGATACGAGATTACGCCGTCCTCCTCCTGGGACCCGTAACTGACACGGGTGATGACCGCCGAATATTGCCTGCCCGGCCAGGCATCGACAGTAAAGGTGGCTTTCTGGCCAACCTTCACCTGCCCCACGTCGGCCTCGTCCACATCAACCTGCAACTCCATCTTCGTGAGATCTTCGGCCAGGGTGAACAAAACCGGCGCCTGAAACGAAGCGGCCACCGTCTGCCCCGGTTCCACGCTGCGCTTCAGCACCACTCCGTTTATGGGTGAGCGGATACTGGCCTTGGCGAGGTTGGTTTCGTCCGACTGCAAATCCGCCCGCGCCTGGGATACGCCGGCTCTGGCGCTTGCCACGCCGGCTTCGGCGCGTTTCAGATTGGCCTCGGCAGTGTCCATCTCGCTTTTGGACGGTACTTTGCCGCCGGAAAGCGCGGAAACCTGCCGATATCGGATCAGGTTCGCGCGGGTCTCCGCTGCGGTGGCCTCGGCCTGCAACACCTGCGCCTTGGCCGCTGCCAGATTTGCCCGCGATTTTGTCACGGCATCCCGCAGTTTGGAGATGTCGAGGATGGCCAGCACCTCTCCCTTTTCAACCCGGGCATTGTCATCGACGAAGACCTTGTCAACTATGCCGGACAACTCGCTCCCCACATCCACCTTGTTGGTGGGCTCCAGGTTGCCGGTGGCGGAGACTTTGACCACCAGGGTGCCGGACACGGCGGGCTCAGTCACGTAGCCGGGCCCGGCCTCTTCCTTGCCGAAGCGAAGGAAGAGCAGAAGTGCAACGGCAATCGCGATCAAGGCACCGGCCAGCCACAGCCAGCGATTCGAGAGCAGTCTGCCTTGTCTGGTTTCGATAAGTTGCTTCAGAGCGGCATCTTGTGACGGTTGGTTATCGTTAGTGTCGTTCATGGGTTATCCTTGCCGGCAGAGGTGGCGTCTTGCGGCGACCAGCCGCCACCCAGCGCCTTGTACAAACTGATGAGAGCCTGGACGCCCTCGCCCCTGGTGACGGCGAGACTGTCCTCGACAGAGAGCACGCTCCGCTGGGTTTCGAGCACCGGCTGGAAATCGATCAACCCGGCACCGTAGCGCTGCCGGGCCATTTCCGCCGCATTGCGCGCAGAATCGGCGGCGCTGGCCAGGGATTCGGCCCGTTCGCGGTTTCTGGTGAGGGAAACCAGAGAGTTTTCCACCTCCTGCAATGCCGTGAGGACTGCCTGCTCATAGGCCACCTGTGCCTGCTCGCGCACCGCATCCTGAATCTCCACCTGGTTCCGCAGCCGCCCGGCATTGAAGATCGGGGCCGCAATGCCGCCAAGCAGCGACGAGGTGACGGCCCCGCCATTGCCGAGGGAGCCCAGAGTGAGCGCCTCCAGGCCAATGGATCCCGAGAGGGTAAACGAGGGGTAACGTTCTGCCTGAGCCACGCCGACGCGGGCGGTTTCCGCGGCCAGCTTCCGCTCCGCCGCCCGGACATCGGGGCGCTGGCGCAGGGTATCGGCCGGGATGCCGACCGCAATCCGGTCAGGAGCTTCCGGAAGTTTGCCCGGAACGGCAAGACGCTCATGGAGCGTGCCCGGCGCCTTCCCCAGGAGAATCTCCAGACGATGCTCCGCTTCCGCCAGACTGGTTTCGAGGCTCGGAATCTGCGCCCGGGTCTGCTCCCGGTTGCTGCGCGCCTGTTCCACGTCCTGGCTGCTGACGAGACCGGCCTGGCCTCGCCACTCGGTGAGTTGCAGCGTTTCGGATTGGGTGGCGAGATTGTCGCGGGCGATGCATAGGCGAATCTGGAGGGTGCGGATATCCGCGTAGTTTTGTGCCGCCTCGGCCGCCAGCGAAACCTGGGCGTCGTGGAGGCTTGCCACGGAAGCTTCGAGATCGGCGCCTGCCGCCTCTACGCCGCGGCGGATGCCGCCGAACAGATCCAGCTCCCAACTGGCATCGAAGCCCGCCGTGTACAGCTTGTGAGTGCCGCCACCGCCGGTTTCCTCGCTGGAATGGCTGCGGCTGGCGTTACCCGATGCCGTCACGTCGGGGAAAAGCCCGGCCCTGGCCACTGCCCGCCGTGCGCGGGCCTCTCGCAGCTTTGCCTTTGCGCTCCGCAAATCGGGGCTTGCCTTAAGGGCGCCATCCACCAGTTCTGACAGCAGCGGATCATTCAAAGAAAGCCACCAACGGCTCAAATCTCCAGTTGCATCGGCTTTCACGGCCGGTTGCGCCGTTGCATCGATGCTGTTCCAGCCTGGCGGCGCATCCGGCGCCGGGCTCTTGTAATCCGGGCCAACCGTAACGCACGCCGTAAGGGCCAGGGCGGCTGCGATCGTCAATGTGCGCGATATATGATTAACACTCATTTATAATTAGTCCCCAAAATTTGCAGAAGCGGCCGTGAACGCGCCTTCGGGTTCACGGCCGCCAAATAATCATGCTGCGGGTGATTTCACGCAGTGGCGGATAAAACCGCACTGTCTCCGGAATACTGCCCGTAGCCCTCCGCACTTTGTTGCCGGTAACTGGCCAACGCCTCCGTGAAGATGTTCTTCAGCGTACCGGCGGTGATCGTATCGGACGTTGAAGAGGATGACTTGTCGAGAGCATCGAGTACGGACTGCAAAGCCGCCGCCAGATTATCAAGCAATGATTCCGGGCCCGATACCGATGAAGATTTCTTCGACTTCTCAAGGGCGGCTGTCAGCTCTTCTAGGCTCACGGTTCCGTCCTTGTTGGTGTCCATGGCATCGAAAATGGCCGAGGCATCGTCGCTGCTCTCCGATGATTCCGAAGAGCTCTCTGTCGGCGGCGGACCGGGAGGCGGCCCTTGCGGCGGCATTCCCTGACTCTGCATCTGTTGTCCGAGCTTGGCGATGGCCGCATCGGACTCAAGCCTGCTGATGGCCCCGTCACCGTCGGAATCGAGCTGGGAAAACAGAGTTTCAACGTTGGTACTGTCCTGATTTTCCCCGGACTTCGCCACCTGGCTCAGCTCATCCTTGGAGATGGTCCCGTCGCCATCGGCATCGGCCGTTTTAAACATCTCTTCCTGCATCCTCTGAAGCAGAGCGGCGCTCATCCCGCCGCCAATTCCACCTATCGAGCTTGTCATTCCGGAACTCCTTTCAGTCGCTGTAATTGGATGATTTGCCGCGTCGCGGCCCGTTACCCACTTTCACCCTTGAAATCACTTTCCGGTTAGTCTTATCGGGCGGGAACAAGGAAGAAATGTGGACGAAATGAGGAAATGTGCCGGAGCTGAAAATGACCCCTTGCCCGGGAACCACCGGCCTGTGATAAGAATAGATATGTACTGCAGGGAGCAAACGGGGGAAACCGATGAAAACAGGGATAACATACCGGCTGTTTCTGGCGATTCTGCTGGCTGCTGGGCTGGCGGTGGTCAGCATGGTCCTTATCATGCAGTGGAGCCTCAGCCGGGGGTTTCTGCGTTACATCAATACCGTCGAAAAGAGCAGCGTCTCCCGGTTGGCCACAAAGTTGGAAGAGGGTTACGGCAGGGAGTTGTCCTGGGATTTTGTGCGCCGCGACCCGGCCCGGTGGCGGCAGGTGGTAATAGCGTCTCTTCCGGAGGAAGCGCCCCCGCCGCCGGAGGATGCCTCCCATACCTCCCCGCCGCTCCCCCCTGCCGGAGAGGGCGGTCCTCCACCGCGGCCCCTCCCCCCCCACCTGGCCCACAATTTTGCCCAGCGGCTGTTTCTGCTTGATGCCGGCCGGAAGGTTCTGGTTGGCCAGGTGGCGGTCCCAGCCGACAGCGAGGCGACACCCCTGCGCCATGGGGGACGCACCGTCGGCTTCCTGGGGCTTCTGCCCCGCACCAACCTCTCGGAAGGGCACCAGCAGCGTTTTTTGAAGGAACAGCGCCTCGCTTTGACCCTGGTGGCCGGAATCGTCGTCGCGCTTTCCGCAGGGCTCTCCCTCATCCTTGCCACCCGGCTGGTGCGTCCGTTGCGGGAGCTGGCGCAGGCAACCCACCAGCTAGCTGCCGGGACCTACTCGGTTCGCGTGCCGGTCTCCTCCAGCGACGAGGTGGGACAACTCGCCGCCGACTTCAACTCCCTGGC
>MTLE01000912.1_pt1 | contig 16155 bp, 9 predicted proteins | sample 1982461 | NCBI WGS metagenome assembly MTLE01 (sample SAMN05712605, study PRJNA340218) | biofilm metagenome | isolation source: sample SPL anode biofilm adapted to -200 mV | place: USA | collected 2012-02-03
CGAATTGCTGGGTTTCGCGGAAAAACGCCCGGGGCCGGGCATGATCAATGCGGGCACCTATTTATTCCGGCACTCATGGGTGGAACGGTTTCCTCAAAAATCCCCGCTCAGCATGGAAACGGAAGCGTTTCCCTTTCTAATCAATCAAGGCGCGGCCTTGCAAGTGTTCGCGCGGGAAGTGCCGTTCCTGGATATTGGCACGCCGGAATCGCTCGCCGAAGCGGAGGCGTTTATTCAAAATAATCAGGGCGAATTTAGCCCCCTCTAATTTTCATCATGGTCATAAGCCGCACCCCTTTCCGGATTTCGTTTTTTGGCGGAGGCACCGATTATCCCGCCTGGTATCGCCAGCATGGCGGTTCGGTCATAGCCGCCACCATCGACAAGTACTGCTATCTGACATGCCGGTATCTGCCGCCATTTTTCGAGCATCGCTATCGGGTGGTTTATTCGGTGATCGAAGACCGCGTCAGCATTGACCAAATCAACCATCCGGCGGCGCGCGAGATCTTGCGCTACTTGAAAATGGATCGCGGTTTGGAAATTCACCATGACGGTGATCTGCCCGGCCGCAGCGGCATGGGGTCTAGCTCCTCCTTCACCGTGGGCTTGCTCAACGCGCTGTACGCCTTGCAGGGCCGCATGACGGGCAAGCATCAGCTGGCGATGGAGAGCATCCACATCGAGCAGGAGATCATTCGCGAGACGGTGGGGTCGCAAGATCAAGTCTCGGCTGCCTACGGCGGCTTGAACCAGATCACCTTTTTACCCAGTGGTGAAATCACCGTGCGCCCGGTCATCTTGCCGCGCGAACGGTTGCGGCATTTGAACGACCATTTGATGCTATTCTACACGGGCATCAAGCGCACAGCGGCCGATGTCGCCGCCACTTACGTGACGGATATCGAAGCCAAAAGCCGCATGCTGCACCGCATGAACGCCATGGTGGAGCAAAGCTGCGCCATTCTGCACGGCGAAGGGAGCTTGGCGCCGTTCGGCGAAATGCTGCACGAAATGTGGGTGGCCAAACGCTCGCTAAGTTCGCAGGTGTCCAATTCCCACGTCGATACACTTTACGATCAAGCCCGCGCGGCGGGCGCCCTGGGGGGCAAGCTTCTCGGCGCGGGCGGTGGCGGTTTCTTGCTCTTCTTTGCGCCGCCGGAGCGTCATGAGGCGATCCGCCAGGCCTTGGGGCATCTCATTCACGTGCCATTCAAATTCGAATATTCCGGCAGCCAGATCATTTTCTTCGATCCCGAAGAAGATTTCGCCGAGCAAGAACTCGCCCGCACGCGCCAAAACATCAGCGCCTTTCAAGAGTTGGCCAAAACGCCCAAGCCAACGCCGGAGCACCCCTGAAATGGCGCGATGGTATGAGTCGTGAGGGATTGAGCCGCTAGGGCTGCATGCTCCAGCCGGATCACTCTTAAATAAAAAAAGGGGCGCACCTTTCCGATGCGCCCCGAGGTCTTAGTTCCAAGACGGATTATTTAAATTCCATCACCGTGAACGATTGAGGTGGGAATTCATAGCTGGCCACCCCGTTTTTCAGTCCATGCTGCCAATGCGTTTGGCCGGGTTTGACCCGCTGTGGCCAGAGCGCTGTATTCCGTGCCTTATAGCCGGCTGACAATTCCTCCACTTCTGCGGTGGGTTGAGTGGGGACGAATCCTTCCAATTGCAGGGCCACGCGCGCGGGTGTTTCCGCGGGATTCACGACTTGCAGCACCAAGGTTTTGCCGTCTTCGCTGCGTTTGGCGGTGAAATCCAGGCCGCCGCTGTTCACCGCCATTTCGCACTTCACCAACTGCGGCTGGTAATGACGCGAAATCATGCGCGTCACATACCCCGGAGGTTGCAGCCACACTTGCGCGGGATTGAGGAACAGCAAGCCTTGATCCCAGCCGTTGTCGTTCTGGCCGTCCGGTTGCAGGCAATTGGCCGAGATCATAATCGGCAGGGTGCCATCCCGCTCTGCGGCATTTATGGCTATGGCGTTGGCCAAGGCGCGCCGCTGTCCGTGATTATTCGCGTTGAGTTCGAAAACCAACACCCGATGCCGGGCGCCGTCCGCCAGTTTGCCCAAGGCGTCGCGGTACGAGAACATGCCCTCCAATGAACCGTCCGGGCGCGGGCCTTCGGTATTTACGTGCAGGTCGAACCACACTTCGCGGTTGTTCTCTTTGGCCACACGCAGCACTCGCTGCTGCCCCACCAAACTCGTAATGCCTGAGGCCGAGCCGCCGAATTGGAACGGATTCACGATTTTTTCGCCGTAGAGAAAATCGCCTACCACCAAAATAATTTCGGGGTCCTTGGCCCAGATGGCTTTCGCCAGCAGTTCGAACCGGGCGGCGTAAGCTTCGTCCACTCGCTCTTCGTTTCCCAGTTGCAGATAACGCAACCGATATGGCTGCGGATGGCCGTCGGCTACGCGTTGGTGCCCCCATTTGCTGTCCGCCGGGCCTTTGGCATATTCGATAAAATCCGCCATGTCTTCCGGCGACTCGCCCATGTTGAAGTCAGGGACATATTCAAAACCCGCGGCCTCGCACAGATTCATGAAATCCAAAATGCCCCAGCCGTTCGAGGAATGCGAATACCAGGTGCCCGCATTGGGGGGGCGGCGATCGCGCGGCCCGATCATCTTTTTCCAGCGATATTCGGGATGATTGATCATGGAGCCGCCGTAACGCAGCACGGTGATGCCCTGGTCGATCAAACCTTCCACCACATCTTTGCGCACGGGCAAACCTTTGAACCGGCCCCATTCGCCGGGTTGCAGAAAAGCGTAGCCCAGCACGACCGTCCCCGGCTGTTTCAATTTGAGCGTGAACCGTCCTTTGGCGGCATTTGCCTTGGGCGTTAACGTGAAGTCCAATCGCTGCCAGTCGCCGGGTTTGACGGTTAATTTTTTCTCGGCCAACACCGTGGCTCCATCCGCACTTTCCAAGGCCGCCCACAGTTCGGTGTTAGCCTCGGAGCGGGCCCACACCAAGCCTTGGTAAGATTTGCCGCCGACAAAATGCAGCCCCCAACGATTCAATCCCTGGTTTTCGACGCCCACACTGCCGGTGCCACTTTCCAACGCCAGACGCTGGCTTTGCCGGCCGAGGAAAGGCTGGTTTTTTTCAAACGTCCATGATCCTTTGGCGCTGCCAGTTTGCACGGAGCGCCATTGGCCGCTGACATCCACTGGCTTTTCCGAGCCCATGACGAAGGGCAACTGCTGCTTAGCGTTTCCCGTCTTGACCCAAAGATTGCGGAAACGCGCTTCGGCTTGAAACGCTCTCAAACCAACGGTGCCCGAGAGCAAAGCTTCCGATCCGTCCTCATACCGCAGAACACTTTTACCCGCCACGGAGATTTCCATGACGCGCCCATCTAGCTTGACCGAAAGTGGCACCCATTGGCCGGTAGGAACGGGGCAGGGAATTTCTTTGATGGGTTCCCAGTTTTGCCGATGGCGTCCCAGTAGCAAGGTTTGCTTCTCGGCATTCAGGGCGATCTCGTAACCGTCGAATTGGTCCGCGCCCCGGCCGGCGCGCGACAGGCGGGCGACTAGCCCAATATTGGGGCAGCCTTTCTCGGTGATGAACACGTCGACGCCGATTTCGCCGTCGGCAAACGCCGGTAATTCGCTCGCCAATTTATCACCCTGGGCGCCGGTAAAATGGAGTTCTTCCCCTTCCACGCGCCATTGGCCGCCGTATTCCTTAAACCCGCGCGGCGCCATTGCCGGAGGCGGCTCCTGGAAGCTTTCGCCAAAAATCATCTGGCTGTAAATGCCGCCATAGATTTCGTGGTTCACATCTTCAATGCACGCGCCGGTCAAATAGCGCGAGACCGGGTGCAACACTTGGCTGGCATGCACAACGAGCCGGGCGTCTTGCGCCTGAAGGTTTCCAGGTGCGGCTAAAGCCGCCGTCAAAGCCAGCAAGCTTAGGCCATAGGAGAAGGTTCTTTTCATGTGGAGGTCTATTTAATTGCGCGGAAGATCACTTAACTTTCCATTCCAAAATGCCGCCGGACCAATTGGCTTGCAGTTGCGCTTCCAGGCGCAGGCGCGTGGTTTTTACCGGCGTGAAGTGAACTTCGTTATATCGGTCCATGGCGGTGCCGTAGCTGGCGGCACCGGGGACCGGTTTCCATGCTTTGCCTGTCCAATAGAGCAGCCGCCAGGATTCCGGCACCCGGCAATGGGCGTTGATACGCCGTTCATCCCACCAATAAACCTGGACGCATGCAACTTTGCGCGGTTGATCGAAATCGTATTGCACCCACTCGGCGGTCCCGCGATGGTCCCACCAGGTGAACCTTGGTATGCGCTTGTCATCCGAAGCTGCGGGTTCGGCCAAATCAATCAGCGCGGCGACGGTGTCTCCGGAAAAGCAATGCGAGGCCGAAACCTTCGCTTGGTTGGCGACAGTGGGAACGGGTTTGGGTTGTGCCAGCGAGGCCGTTTCCGGCAGCCAAACCCGCATTTCCGAGGGCTCCCGGTTAGCGTTGGCGTAATAGGGGATCAGGGTGATTTTGCTGGAGCGCGTTTCGACCTTGCCCGAGGGAGTGTTGTGCAGTCCGAGTGCCCGGCCTTGAATCACCGTTACGCCGCCCAACAAATTCGGGCGAATGCGGGTGGCCAGTTTTGCCTCGGATGGCAACCAGAGGTGTTTCACTCCGTCCGGATTGTCCACCCCTTCCAGGCAATAAACAATGGGGCCGCGCATGATGGCCACGCGACCGGTGTCGGCTTCCACTTTGGGATTGGCCTTCACGCGCCGCACGGGCATATCAAAAGCTAATTCCACTTCGTCGCCCGCTTGCCACCGGCGTTGAATCACCGCGTATCCGCGATCCATTGCCATGGTATCCACCACGTGGCCGTTTACTTTCAGGCGTACCGCCCCAGTGGCGGGACGTCCCACCGCGGAGTAAAGTTCCTCCCCGGAAGCCGCGCCTTGGCACCAGGCGGGGATGCGAATGCGCAGTGCAAATTCAGCTGGCTTCTCCGGTTCGACCCGAAGCGAGATTTTGCCTGCCCAGGGGTACTGCGTCTTTTGGCGTAGCCCCACCTTACCGGCGGGTAATTCCACCTTCGTCTGGCCGCCCACAAAAAGATTAACGTAAATTCCGTTCGCATCTTGAGCGTAGATATAGCTGGGCAGGGCACCCATGAGTTTGAGAAACATGGGCGGGCAACAGGGGCAATCATGCCAGCTCCAACGCCCTCTGGGATGATTCACTTCCAGCGGATTTTGGTAGTAATAGGTGTCACCCTTCACGCTAGTCGCGCAGAGGGCACCGTTGTAAAGCACCCGTTCCATTTCATCAGCGTAACGCGCATCTGCCACTAGCAAATTCATGTTGTGGCTAAAAAAGGCGGAGCCCACCGCGGCGCACGATTCCAAGTAACCCGTGTTGGGCAGCACATAGTCAGGGGCAAAAGCCTCGAACTCGGCGGAGGCTCCCGCGCCACCGGTCACGTACATGCGGCGGCCGGTTAGGTTTTGCCAAAGCCGTTCCGAAGCCTGCCGGTAATCCTCGCGGCCATTTACCATCGCCAGGGCGCTCAAGCCGGCGCACATCAGGGTTGCGCGCACCGCATGGCCTTCAATCGTCGTTTGCTCCAGCACGGGCGAATGGTCTTGGTCGTAGGCGCGCGCGAATCCGGCGTATTCTGGCCGGCCTTCGTAATGTCCGCGAATCTCGATCCAAAACTGGGCTAATTGCAGATAGCGGTTTTCATCCACGGCAAACGGCATCGCCGTTTTCAACTGAGGTTGCTCGTGGAACAGCTGGTATAATTTAGCGACGGCCTCTTCCGGCAAACCATGGCCGGGGATGACATTGTGCTTGGGCGAAGGTCCCATCACCTCCCACATATGGTTGGCCAGGCGTGCTCCGACCGCGAGCAGTTGGGTTTTGCCCGTGGCTCGGTAATAGTGCACCCCGGCTTCGATCAAACACCCGGCGTTATAGACATCATGTTGCACCACCTCGTTGCCGCCGTTGAGCCCCCAACGGTGATTGGGCTCCTTAAGTTGGGTGTGCGTATTCAGGTAGCCATCTGGGTCTTTGGCCTGCGCGGCGGCGATCTGCGCGATGTAACCATCCAAACGCGCTTCGAGGGCGCCGTTGCGTTCGGCGGCCAAAAAATCCGCCGTGCCGCGAATCACCTCGCAAATCAATCCGTCCCAGAAGGGCGCGCCTTCGTGGCCGCCAGTCAGGCCATCGCGGACCCGGTCGTAATTACGCAAGGCACCCACTCGTTCGAATTTGGCCAGAACATCGGGAATTGTCACTTGCCGCCAAACCTGGATTTTGGGGGACCAAAAGGGATCGTCCACCACGCTTTGCTGGATGGGGACGGCGGTTAAAACCGATCCGGCATTTGCCGCAGTCCAACCGGCTAGTAATGCCAGCCCACAAACCACGCTCTTCCGCCAAATTGCCATGCGATAAAACATAAAATATGCACCACCCTTTCCGGGAAGTCTGGCGGCGGCCAGCCTAAGATTTCCGCCGGATTTGCCATTCACCGAAATCGGGTGCTTCGAACGGAAAGCTTAGCTGCCTCGACGGCTTCAGTCATTGAGCTTTTGCCGCCCTAGTATTGAGAATCTTTGTCGCTCAATATGACCCTGAATCTTCAGAGGGACAAGCGGTAAAGTGCCTGGGATTCAGCCGGACTGTTCGGTTTGAGCTATGCCGTAGGGGATGGAGACGCTTTTCTGGGAACTGAAATAATTGAAACCTTTTCCCTCGCGATTCTGGTGCCGGTATGTTAGCCCTTAAGGCCATGAGCCAGCCCCCGCGTGTGGCGCTGATTATTGAGACCAGCGTGATTTATGGCCGCCAAATTCTTAGCGGCGTTGCCCGGTATTTGCGTTCCCATCATCGGTGGTCGGTTTTTCTGGAGCAACACGAATTAGGAACCCGTCCGCCGGCGTGGCTGGCTTCGGGCCGATGGGACGGAATTTTAAGCCGGCCGACGGATCCGGAAATGGCCCAGCTTTTCCGGCGCATGGGAGTGCCAGTGGTGGATTTGAACGATTTGCATGCCGATTTGGGGTTGCCCTGGGTGGGGTCGGATCATTTCGGCATCGGCCGTTTGGGCGCGGTCCATGTCTTGGAACGCGGTTTCCGGCACTTGGGGTTTTGTGGCTTTAGCGGTGAGCTTTGGGCGGCGCAACGGCGTGATGGCTTTAGTGCCGAGGCCAAAACCCAGGGCTTGGCGGTTTCCGTTTACGAATCACCCTGGCGCGGCCCTCAAGTGCCGCGGTGGGACGAAGATATCGCGGGCATCATTGCCTGGTTGCGCGGTTTGCCCCAACCGGTGGCAATCATGGCCTGCAATGATGTGCGCGGATTGCATGTGCTGGACGCTTGCGCGCGCATGAGCGCGCTGGTTCCCGACCAAGTGGCGGTGGTGGGTGTGGATAACGAGGAGATTCTGTGCGAACTATGCACCCCGCCGCTTTCGAGTGTGGAACCCAATCCCGAAGGCATAGGCTACGTCGCCGCCGAATTGCTGGATTCTTTGATGGCGGGGCAAAAGGTTAAATCGCGCCGGACGGCGGTGGCGCCGATCAAAGTCGTTCCCCGCCGTTCCACGGAAGCTTTGGCGATTGAAGACCCGGTGGTTGCCGGCGCGCTGCGTTTTATTCGCGAACAAGCGGTTTTTGGGTGCGACGTCAATGATGTGCTCCGCCAAACGCGGGTTTCGCGAACCGTCCTGGAACGCCGTTTTCGGCAGCAACTGAAGTGTTCACCCCACGCCGCGATCCGCGATTGCCAGCTGGCCCGGGTCAAACAATTGCTGGCGGAAACGGATTTTACCTTGGAACATATTGCCGAATTATCCGGTTTTGTGCATCCGGAGTATTTGAGCGTAGTTTTCAAACGCACCCTCGGAATCACCCCTGGGCAGTTTCGTTCCCAAGCTCGCCGTACTTTGGCGGCGACGAATAAGCGTCAAATCCGTCACGGCGAGCTTGCCAACCCTTGATAGCATGGCATCTTCTTTATAGGAAGATGATGGAAACCACTTCTATTGAGCTGGCGGGGATGCTTCGAAGCAACATCGAGAGCGTCATTATCGGCAAAACTCAAACGATTAAACTCCTGGCGGCCTGCCTCTTAGCTCGGGGGCATGTGCTGGTTGAAGATGTGCCTGGCGTAGGCAAAACTGCTTTGGCGCGCGCGCTGGCTAAATCGATCGATTGCCCCATGCGCCGCATCCAATTTACTCCCGACCTCTTGCCCGCCGATATCACCGGCACCTCGGTGTTCGACCAAAGCCATCATGAGTTCGTGTTTAAACCTGGCCCCGTCTTTGCCAACGTGCTGCTGGCGGATGAAATCAACCGCACTACGCCCCGGGTTCAGTCCGCGCTGCTCGAGGCCATGAGTGAACGCCAGGTGAGCTACGATGGCAAAACCTATCCCCTGCCTAATCCGTTTTTCGTCATCGCTACCCAGAACCCCATTGAATACATCGGCACCTATCCCTTGCCAGAATCGCAGTTGGATCGCTTTTTGATGCGTCTCACCATGGGTTACCCCAGCCCCGACGAAGAAAATCGGATTTTGCAGTCACGCCGCGGGGGAGATCCGGTGGATAACCTCAAGCCCGTGTTGTCGGCGCAGCAAACGTTGCAGCTCATTCGCGACACCGCGCAAGTGCGCATCGATGACTCTATCTCGCGATATATCGTGGCGATCACCCAACGCACAAGGAATCATTCCCTCATCTCCAGTGGAATCAGTCCGCGTGGTTCCTTGCACCTGGCTTCCGCCGCCCAAGGGTATGCGTTTGTGGATGGCCGGGATTTCGTCACTCCAGACGACGTCAAAATGGTTTGCCCATATGTGCTGGCGCACCGGTTGGAATTGCGCCCAGAAGTGGACCGCCAAAGCCATCCGCCGGAGCGTATTTTGGGGGAAATACTGGCCGAGACGATCGTGCCTCAATGACCTTTACCGCCTAGGTGCCACATGCCCCGTCCAATGTCCACCCGGCTTCGGATACGGGTTACCCGTGCGGGCTGGATTTACCTCCTGCTGACCGCGGGTTTTGGGATGCAATCGGTGCAATCGGGCAACAACCTGGTATTCCTGCTATTCACTTTGCTCACGGGATTCGCCGCCAGCCTGGCGATCCATACGGTATTGATCGCGTGGCGGGTGTCCGCCAGCCGCCAGTTGCCCAAGGCTACCTGCGCTGGCGAGGCCTTGCATTACCAGATCGAATTGCGCAACGAACGCCATTGGGGCTGCGTATATTATTTGGAAATCGCGGACCGCCACTCCGGCCCGGGAAAGCGCACGCAGCCTCAGCGCGTTATTGGATTGGTCCCCGGGCAATCCGCCACGGTGGCCGCCTCCATCGCCGCGCCCACCCGTGGCTGGCTGGAATTTGAAGGCTACGAGATTCGGGTCGATTTGCCCTTTGGGCTGTGCGAAGCGCGGCGGTTCATGCCGTCGCCACAGCGCTTGCCGGTGTACCCGGAAGATTGGTCATTTAAAAAGCGTCCACCTGTGCTGGGGTTGGACAATATTGGCGCGGACCCGGCGGCTAATGCCAGCTCGGAAGGCATGGATTTTCTGGGCCTGCGGGAATTTCATCCGGGCGATCATCCGCGTTCGGTTCATTGGCGCGCTTTGGGCCGCATGCCCGAGACCATGCTGGTGCGGCTGTACGAAACGCAGCGCGATCATTCGGTGACAATTTTTTTGGATTCGTTTTTTGCGGAAACGGAGGAAAAACTATGCCGGGCGGCTTTTGAGGACAACATTTGCCTGGCTTTGGCTTTAATTGGCGAATATGTCGCGAGCCGTCATGAAGTGGTGTTTGCCGGCTATTCCGGCGCCCCGCGGTCTTTCCGGCTGGCGGCGGATTCCCCGGTGATGGAGGAGTTAAGGCTGTGGCTGGCCACGGTGCAGCCGGAACGGACCGGATCACCCCGGGAGCTTTGGCATAGCGTCCGGGTGGCGCCGGGTTCGCGCGCGATTCTTCTCAGCCTGCCCAAAGCCATGACAGCTACACCCGCTGGCTGCCTGAAGCTGGCCCCGGAAGCGTTGAAACCCTTTGTCCAGAAACCGGCCACCATCTCCCGCCAAGGAGTGCCGTCATGAAACCGAGCGTTTCTGAACATGCTGGCACTCACACCACGCCTCCTCCTTGGCGGTGGCTGTTGCCTTTGGCAACGGCGGCCGGATTATGCGTTTTATTAGACGATAAATGGCAGACCGGGGTCCAATTGGCCATGTTTGCCCTGGGGGCGTTGCTTAACAGCCACTGGCTTGCGATTTGGCGCTGGTTGAAAGCCTTATACTTGGTGGGGTCATTGCCGGTGTTTCTATGGCTGGCCGATCCATTCTTATTGCAGGATGAGTTGTGGGGCGTGCGTTTGCTCTACTATGTTTTGTTAGGCACCTTGTACGCCTTGCCCTTTGTCGCTTTTCGCAGCGCCAAGGATTTGCGGCGCGCGGGCTTATTTTTGGCGGCTAGCTTTTTCATCGCCGGGATTTACCTGCAATCCAGTTATTTTTTGCTTGCCCTGTGGCTGGCTGCTAGCGCTCTGGTAGTGGGATTTCTCACCCTAGAGGAAGCACCCACGAAGTTGCGCCTGCGGGTGGCATTGGGGCATTTATCGGTGGCCGCCGCCGCTGGGTTTGCGGTCTTTCTTCTGTTTCCCCGGGCTTGGTTTGGAGTGCCGACGGCCGCCGAGAGCAAAACGGCCATCGAACAGGCCAAACAAGCGAACGCCAATGCGGCGCCAGTGGCCGAAGTGGGCATGTCCAGCCGGCGCGATATGCTGCAATTGGCGAGCTTGATCGATTTTCGCCGGGGCAACACGGAGGTGTTATCTCTGAAGCTAACGACATTGCCGGCAGGCACGCCATTCACCCCCGTGCGCTCGATGTATTTGCGCGCCGCCACGTTTGAGAATTATGCGGGGGGCGCCTGGCATGCGAGCCCCACGTTTCAGACCTTGTATGATGAAGACGATTTGGATTGGGATGGCTGGATTCAATTGGGCCCGCCCCAAGGCAATGGGCTTAAATTGAGGCAGCAAATCCAGGCCCAAACTTTGGAGGACATGTGCTTTTCCCTGCCCAACCCGGTAGCCATCAAATTTCCCAAGATCCGCTATGATTCGCAAGGCGTGCTCAGTTTGCCCTATCGGTTCGAGGGGCAGGTCTATTACGAAATTATCTCGGAAATTGCCCTGAGCATGGATAATCCGGGCTTGGACAATGCACCCCCATTAACCCACGGCACAAATTGGGCTTCCTATTTGGAAGTCCCCCTGGAACTGCGCTCCTTGATCGCCAAACAAGCCGCCAGTTGGGACCTGCGCGGCTCACCCGCTGCCCGCGCCCGCCAATTATGCGCCCGCCTGCAAAGCGAGTTTGGCTATGGCGCGGTGTCCTTCGAGCCCTTAGGCGGGGTCGACCCGGTCGAGGCCTTTTTGACGCAATCCAAGCAAGGGTATTGCACGCATTTCGCCACCACGTTGGCGCTTATGGCGCGCTCGCTTGGCTTGCCCGCGCGTGTGGCTTCCGGGTTTCATTTCACCGGCCCTCCGGATGCGAACAACGCTTACCGGATTCACGAGCTGAATGCGCACGCCTGGACGGAAATTTATTTTCCCCAACACGGCTGGGTCATTTTCGATGCGACCCCTCCCGCCTTGCGTCCCAGCACCGAGCGGGTTTCCAAGGAGTTCGATTGGCGGCGCTGGTTAGCCAAGTTGCAACGAATCAATGACCTGGTTTCGGACTATAGCGCCGCGGACCAGCAATCGATCACCAAGTCATTCAAGTCGGCGTTCAAAGTGGCTGCCGCCTGGTGGGGCCCTCGGTTGCGGGCGCCGATGTTGTGGGGTGGCTTGGCTGGCTTTGCGGCGTTGGCTTGGTGGGGAGTAAAACGATTGCCATTGCGCCAAAGGCGCCGGTTGCAGGAGCTTTTTTCCGGGCGCAAAGCCGCCAGCGAGGTGTCCTTTTACGCGGATTTGCTCTGGTTGATGGAAAAGCACGGCCTGCCTAAAGCCACGAGCAAAACCGGCCAGGAATTCCTAGCCGAGTCGCGAATCCAGCTCTTGGCGCTGCCCGGAATCGGTGGGCTAACGCAATTGTTCTATCGGGTTAAATATGGCGGACACACGCTGACCGCGGCGGAAATCATGGCCGTCGAACAGCAATTGCAGACGTTGGAGCGGCAACTCCAAACTCGCCGTTGACCGCAACTTGCGGGACTTATTTGGCCGCCCAAAATCCAATAGCGGTACACGCGATGGCCAAAAGCGCCGCAATCAAGGATTCCCCCGCCACAAAACCGCAGGCTAACGGGATCGAGAAGAGATCGCTATTCCGTGCATTCCAACGGCCCCAACCCCAGACGATGGCCGCGCCAATGGCGAAGGATAAACAATTGTCGAATGTAATTACCCACGCCAAGCCAAGCCCCATGGTCGAAGGCAAGAAAGTGCGCCACTTCGGTTTCAGATGCTCCAGTAACGGGATTAAAATACCCACAGCGGCGCCGATGAGGATGGCCCAGACTGCCGACATGGGCAGTTGGTGGATGCCCTTCGTTAAAAGATCCGCCACCGCTTTCCACATGAGTGTCATGGGCGGGTTGAAGGCCTCTAAAGTGGCTTTATCGGGCACCATCGCGTACCAGGCGGGCACGATGGCCACCGTGCCGAACGCTATGCCAATCCATTGGGCGATGAATTGCCGCCGGGGATTGGCGCCCAGGAGATAGCCGCTTTTTAAATCGGTCAGCAGATCGGCAGCGCTGGAGCCCGCGCTGGCGGTAGTGCCCGCCGCCATCAAGTTGGTTGTGGCCACACCTTGCGCGCCCGGCAGCGCGGCGTATAGAAGCTGGGTGACTTTACCCATGGCACCGATAGGAGTGGTGTCGGTTTCCCCGGTGGCGCGGCAGCAAACCAAAGCGGTTACGAAGGAAAAGAGCACCGCAATGATCCCCAGTGGCACGGAGATTTGAAACGCCAGTTTTTGCACAATGACCAACCCGATTCCAATGGGTATCAATCCCAAGAATAGCCAAAATCCGGGCACTTCAATCCGGCTCAAGGGATCTTCCGCCGCGGATTTGCCGCCCCGGCGAAAGCTGCTCAAGGCCCGGCCAATCGTGCGCCATTGCAGGGCCAGCGACATGAAGCTGGCGAAAACCATCACCGCCGAACCGCCCCACAATGCCCAGCGGGTGGGCATGAATTTGCCCGAACCGCTGATGGGAATGGACTGCACATAGCCGGCTAAGCCAGCGTTTGTTTGATCGAATTGAATCAGTGCCGGGGCCACGAAGTAATACAAAATCACCGAGCCAAAGAGCATCGAGAAGCACACCCGCGCGCCGGTGATCATGCCCGCGCCGATGAGCAGCACGCTAGGCTCGAAGGCCAGCCCCGCCATTTGGCCCCGTTGCAATGGGCTGAGCCACGCCGGAAAGGCCAGCGATTCGGGAACATGCAGCCAGTCCGATAGTTTGCTCAGCCATACCTGCTCATGGCCGACGCGTTTAAATTGTTCCGCCACCTGGCCATAACCGCGCAACACGCCAATCAAACCGCCGACCACCAACCCCGTCACCAACACGGTCGCCTTTTGCATGGCTTCTTTGCCGTGGGAATAAAGGCTGCGCAAGGTTTCGGCCGCCGCGTAGCCACTGGGGAATTTGAGCTGTTCGCGGTTGATCATTTGGCGCTTCATCGGAATGGCCAGAAACACGCCCAGCGACGCCGTGAAGAAGACCATCGGTGCCATTACGTACCAAGGTTGGTGCACTCCTTGCATCAGCAACAAGGCGCCAAAAGCGGTGCCCACCGTGGCCCCCGTGGAATAACCCGCCGCCGAAGCGGTGGATTGCATGCAATTGTTCTCCAGCAGGCTCATGGGCGAGAGCCGGTTGCCGCTGGCAAAACGCAGCCCGTTCCAGATCAAGTAAGAAAGCACACAGGCGGTGATCGCCACCGCAAAAGACCATCCCAGCTTGATGGTGGTGTACAGATTGGAAATGGACATGAGCATGCCCAACACGCCGCCCATCAACACCGCTCGCACGGTTAACTGGGGCTGGGAATCTCCCTGGTATACGGTGCGGAACCAATGCAACTCGGGATCTTCGTGGGGAGGCGCCGGATTCGCTGAAGTGGTTGGGGTGGAGGGCGGGGTGGGTTGTTCGTTCATGGAGTTGGATTTTGGGGATGGCTCGAAATCAAAGGGGTTTGTTAAGATGGCCGCAAGGTATTCCAGGCGTTCTTTGAGCTAGGATTCGGAAAGCCCGGCCTAAATGCTCCTCATGCGTCAGAGTCATAAATTGGCGGACTTTTTCAGCGGGCCAGTTGGCTTGGCCCTTTTGGCAAAGTTGCTGGAACCGGCGCGTTAAGAACCGCGCCTGCGGATCATCGATGATGGTCTGCAAACCCGCGTTTACGCCGGCATTGCGGATTTCACTAAAATTGACCATGCCGGTAATGTCCTGTTCTCCCACGTTTTGCAGCACATCGGCAATCAGGTGATGACGGTAATAAGCTCTTAGCGTGCCTTCAGCGCGGTGGGGTTGAAAAAAATCCAGCGCTTCCAAACCGTAATCCACCGCCATGATGGCCCCGCTTTCCAGCCGTTTGGCCATCCGCTCCCACCAGTGGGTAGCGGAGGGGCAACTCTCCGTCGTGAAGCCATCAGGCAACACGGCCAATAATTCCTCCGGCAGATCGGGAATCAGGGCATCCGAAATGCCCGCGCGAGTTTGCGATGGAGATTTCAGAGGCAATTTGGCCCAACCGAATCGGTCAGTGATCCAGTCGACCCCCCATTCAAACCAACGATGCCCTTGGGCATCCCATCCCAGGCGATATCGCGGAAAGGCATCCAGTAATTCATGTGCCAAAATGACGCCATTGATTTTGTTGGAAGGCAACTCCGCTTCGTCTTTGAACCAGCGGACTTGGGATTTAAAGTCGCACAAAGTCGACTGCTGCCATGACATCCGGGCTGGGGAGGGTTCGATGATCCAGTATTCCACCTTGGGCGAGGTCTGGTTGGAGAAGGCCTTCAAAATATCGCAGGCTAACCGGCCATCGTGGGCACCGGTTTCCAGCATGACTGGGGTTTGCAGACCCTGCATCCAATCGGCAAATTGACCGGCCAACAGTTCACCAAACAAGGCGCCGGTGCTCACGTTGGTATAGAAATCTCCTTCTTTTCCAATAACTTGCGGTGTGCGCTCGTAGTATCCCCATTGCGGATGGTACAGCGCCAATTCCATGAAACGAATAAAGGGAATGGCCCCCTGGGCGGTTATTTCCTGGCGCAGAATTTCCACCAGACTGGTCATGTAAGCCGTGTTACCTTTTTCATGGGTTAATCATTCCCCGCCTGCGGGATCGGGCAGGCAGTTCTTGCCGCCTTGAGGTCGATTTCCGGCCTCAAGTCCCGGCACGGAATTGCCGATATATGCTTTATTGTTTGTATCATCAATGAAAAGCTGACGGTCTATGGCAAAAATCGATGCATTTTTCAACCTCATGTTCGAGCAGAAGGCCTCGGACTTGCATTTGTCATCAGGCAACCAACCCATGCTGCGCATTAACGGCGAGCTTCACCGGGTCGATTATCCCCCGTTGGAAAACGACACGCTGAAGAGCATGCTCTACGAGATTGCCCCCGAATATAAGATCAAAGTTTACGAAGAAACCGGGGACGTCGATTTCGGCTACGAAATTCCGTCAGTGTCCCGTTTCCGTGCCAACTTCTTTAACCAAAAGAACGGCATCGCGGCGGTCTTCCGGCAAATTCCTTCCAAAGTGCTTTCGTTTGAGGATTTCGAAAAATTCGACGCGCCCTTGCCGGCCGTGTTGAAGAAATTCGCCATGCTCCATAAGGGGCTGGTGGTGGTAACCGGCCCTACCGGCTCCGGCAAATCTACCACGCTGGCGGCCATGATGGACTACGCCAACAAGAACCGCAAAGACCATATCATTACGGTGGAGGACCCCATCGAATTTGTGCACGAGAGCAAGAATTGCCTCGTGAACCATCGCGAAGTTGGAGTCCATACCCGCAGTTTCACCTCCGCCTTGCGCGGGGCCTTGCGCGAAGACCCGGATATCATTCTGG
>MTLE01007355.1_pt1 | contig 16135 bp, 13 predicted proteins | sample 1982461 | NCBI WGS metagenome assembly MTLE01 (sample SAMN05712605, study PRJNA340218) | biofilm metagenome | isolation source: sample SPL anode biofilm adapted to -200 mV | place: USA | collected 2012-02-03
TTTTGAGGCTTGGATTGGCCGTAAGCGCCGTTCGGCGGGTTGCCGTTTTTAGCCAGCGGCAATCGGAGGGTGAACGTGGAGCCTTTGCCCAATTCGCTGGTGGCGGTGAGGGTGCCGCCGTGGGTTTCAGCGATGGCTTTCGAGATCGACAGCCCCAGTCCGGCGTGGCCGCGCGCCCGTGTGCGCGCTTTGTCTGCCCGGTAGAACCGCTCGAAAATATGAGGCAAATCCTCCGGCGCAATGCCCAGGCCGGTATCGGCCACGGCCAGCACGGCAAACCCATCTCGCGCTTCCACGGTCACTTGAATCGTGCCGTTTTCGCGGTTGTAATGAATGGCGTTGGCCAGGAGATTGGTCACCACTTGGGCGATGCGCTCGGGCGAACCTTGGCCTGGGGCGGCGGCCAATTGGGTGGTGATGGACACGGGCCGTTCGCTGGCGATGGGCCGGATGTTTTCCACCGACTCCGCCGCGATTTGCGCCAAGTCGAACGTGGCGCGGCCGATGGGTTCCTGGCCCGAATCCAGCCGCGCTAGTTCCAACAAAGATTCGATGAGTTTGCGCATGCGCACGGAAGCGCGGCGGCAGGCTTCAAGGGTTTCGCGATATTCGGCAGCGTCGCGCTCGCGGGCCAGGGCGGTTTGCGTCTGAGTCAGCATCACCGTGATGGGCGTGCGCAATTCGTGGGCGGCGTCGGAGGTGAAGCGCACTTGCTGGGCGAAGGCGGCTTCCAGGCGCGCGAAGGTGGAGTTCAACACGCCCGCCAATTCTCCCAGTTCGGTCTCCGCGCTCTCGACGCTGATCCGTTGGGAGAGGTCCCCGGCGGCGATTTTCACCGCCGTGGCGCTGATGTCCGTGATCGGCCGCAAGGCGCGCGTGGTGAGCCACCAGCCGCCCGCCAAGCCCAGCAACAGCACGCCCGCGCCCGCGCCCACAAGCCATCCCGCCAAACGCTGGGTTTCCGCCAGATCGGCCGCGATATCGCGCCCCACCATTATAACGATTCCGCGCGAAGTGGGTTGCACGAATTCGCGCAAGGTCCCCCGGTCTTGAATGAAGCCGGCGACGGAGGATTGGGGAATGCCAGGGAAGGGCATGGTGGCCGGGGCGTTGGTGGATTTTTTATGGATGTCGCGGCTGGCGTTGAAAATGGCGTAATAATAAGCCTCGGAATTGCTGCCCTCGAACAAGCGGTTTTCATCGGCGGTAAGCCGGGGCTCAGACGGCGGCAAGGGGCGCATTTCACCGGGCTTGCGGAAATCTCCATGCTTGGGGCCGCCATCCGGTGGCATGGGCATATTATCAAAATCCGGCGGGGGCAGGTCCAGCGGCGGATCGCCAGGGAATTCCCCAGGCCCGCCAAACCGGCCACGACCCTCAAACCCTCTTCGCCCCTCTAAACCTCCCCGGCCTTCCGGGCCGCCATGGCCCCGGCCGCCGCCCTGGCCACCCATTTGCAGCCGGGAATAAAGTATGACCGAACGGCGTTGCAATTCCTGGTCCACGCGCTGAATGGTGACACTTTGGACGAGATAGTAAGCCGTGGAGCCAAACGCCACCAGCACCACGAGCAACAAGATCCCGTGCCAGGCTTGCAGCCGCCAGCGGATGGATTGGGTGGCGCGGATCATTCGATGGTGTAGCCGTGGCCCCGGCGGGTCACGATCAATTGCTGGCCGAGTTTTTTGCGGATATTGGACACGTGCACGTCGAGCAAGTTCGACATGGAATTATCGTCCTCGTCGAATAAATGTTCATATAGCATGGTGCGCGTGACCACCTGGCCGCGCCGCAGGGCGAGCATTTCCAGCAAGGTGTATTCGCGCGCGGTGAGGGCGATGACCTCCTCGCCCCGGCGCACGATGCGCGAGGCTGTGTCGATGGCAATATCGCCGATTTGCAGTTGCGATTGCGCCTGCCCGGCGTGGCGGCGGATCAACGCGCGCACGCGGGCCAGCAATTCATCCAAGTCAAACGGTTTGGTCAGGTAATCGTCCGCCCCCGTGTCGAGCCCGCGCACGCGGTCGCGCACGGCGTCCCGCGCGGTCAGCATGAGCACCGGGGTTTTCTTGGCCTTGCGCAATTGCCGCAGCAATTCCCAGCCGTCCAGCTTGGGGAGCATGACATCCAGGACAATCGTGTCGTAATCCCACGATTGGGCTTTGTAGAGGCCGTCGTCGCCGTCCTCCGCGGTGTCGACCGCGTAGGCTTCCTCCCGCAACGCTTTGGCGAGGACGCTTAGCAGATCCGGCTCATCTTCCACGACTAAAATTCTCATGCTCAACGGCTGGGTTGGCTGGGATAGGCAAGCCGCGGCGCCGGGCGCGAGGGGCCAGCCATCCCAAGGTTGATAAAACCTTAAACCAGGGTTCCTTAAGACAACATTAAGACAAGAATCCCGCGTGGAGGCAGTAAAAATCGGCGGGCGCAGGAGCTGCTTTTTTGGGGGAAGCGCCCGGCGATATTAAATTTAATAATTTTTACCGCTTCACCTTTTCTTAAGGCGGGGGGTGCTAATCTGGCCTCGGAAAGTGAAAAAGCAGCCTGCCTGGTTGCGAAAGAAAGGTAAAAATATGAACCCGGCGAATAATAACCCCAATCATAACTCCGGTTATCGTGGGCTTCGGCAAGCGGTTACCCCGCTGTTAGTGGCGCTGTTTGCGGTCAGCGCGGTGTCTGGCGTATTGATGTTCTTCCATGTGAAGAGCGTGTCGGAATTGCACATTTGGGCCAGCCTGGCCTTGGTGCCGATCTCGGGCTTTCACCTGGCGCGCAATTGGGCGGCTATGTTGTTTCAATTCCGGCGCTGGCCGGTCTGGGCGGGCCTGGCGGTAGCCGCGGCGTTTTTGGCCGGATTCCTCCTGTTCGCTCCCGAACATCATGGCCCCGGCGGGCCGCATGGGCGTCCGAATGGCGGCATGCCGTCGGAAATGGCGGAGCACTAAGGGAGGCTAGTTATGCCTTGCGCGCGAGGATGGCGCAATTCCAGGCCAGAAACTCGCGCGCAATCGGCAGCCACAGCAGGAACGCCAGTTCTGGGTAGTACCGCGGCGCGACCTTCAATACGCGCAAATCCGGCTGGGCATTGATCTGCCGGATGGTTTTTCCGATGTAAGTGGGAAACAAATTGACCCCGGGCGTGTGAAACCGTTTGCGCTTGGAAAATTTATCGTAGATCAAGTGCCCGCGCTTGGCCCCCAGGTAGTGAAAGGGCGAGAATTCATGCCCGCCCCAGGGCGATAGCCAATTCGTCCAAGTCAAATAAAGCATGCCGCCGGGGTTCAAAATGCGCCCGATGCCTTCGATGACGCGGTCCGGCTTGGACAAATGCTCAAACACGTTCGAAAACACCACCAAATCAAATGTGCCCAGCTTGGCGAAATCGTCGTGATCGAGGTCGATGTCGATGAACGGGGAACTGCGCAAGTGGTCGTGCAACTGGTTGCCCATGTCGGCGAAAGTCACCTGGCAACCGCGCTGCCGCAGGCGGGAGCCGAGCAAACCGTGGCCGCAGCCCAAATCCAGCGCGCGCACCTGGGGGCCGAACGGCACGCCGTGCGCGGCCATCCAAGCCACCGCGTCCTCGGCCTGCAATTCGTAGAAGGCCGAATCGTCCCGCGCCCGCAAATGCTGGGCTATGAGTTTGTGAATAATCATGCTCGACGCCGATCCCCGCCTCACCGGGCGGGAATTTCGCTGCATTAAATAAGCCTTTCGGCCAAAAGGCAAAAGGAAATCGCGGCCAAATCGGGGGGCGCCGGGTTAGCCTGCAGGATTCAGCGGCCCTGTTTTCACACTATTCGTTCCCCCTAATTCCCGCGATAAGGGTTTTTCCGAAAATGCGTTCGCTTTGTAATGGCCCGCGCTAGCGAATATGCGAAACTGGCCGCACACCAATAACTCTTTACTCGAAAGGCGAATCCTATGGGCTGGGGCAGAACTCTGTTGTTAGGCGGCGTCGGCAACCGTCTCGACATTTCGGATCTGGAACGCGATGTTGCCATCTTGCGCGATAAAAACGAAAAAAACTTTTCGAAAGACCAGTCGCAAGATGCGCTGATCAGCCAGTTAATCAGCGAAAACTCGCAATTGAAACTCTACGTCGTGTCCATCCTGCGCCTGTTGGTGGCTAAAGGCACCGTGTCCGAAACCGAATTAAAAGCTATCGTAGCGGCGGTGGACCGCGAGGATGGCTCCGCCGACGGGCATTTCGCGGGCAAGCTGCCCTGAATTAACCGGCCTCACGAAACAGGCTAAACAATTTTTACCCGTTTTTCACTGTGCAAATCCACGGCAAAAAAATCCACGCCTACTATTGACTTAGTAACTACTATAAGTATAGTAGTTGCCGGATGCCCGCCCAATGCCGGGTGTGGCTCCGGGGTGTTTCATGAAAAAATCGCAGCCTTCGAATTTGGAATTGCAGGTGCTCTCCGTGCTTTGGGCGCAAGGCCCGCTGGGCGCGCGCGAAGTGTTGGAAGCTTTGCCCGATAAAAAGGAGCGCGCGTACACGACGGTGCTTTCCGTGCTGCAAGTGATGGAGAAAAAGCGCCTCATCCGCCATGACACCGAGGGCAACCGCCACATCTACACTCCGCTCGTGAAACAAAACGACGTGCTCGGCTCGTTCTTGAAAGGGCTGGTCGCCAATCTATTTGGGGGCAGCCCCGCCAGCGCGATGCAGCATCTCCTCCAAACCACTCCCGTGAGCGAGGCCGAGCTTAAGGAAATGCGGGCCTTGCTCGAAGCTCACACCAAAAAACGCTAAAGCCTATGCAAACCCTGGTTCCTTGGCTCGCTTCGGATGGCTGGTTCCGGCTGGTGCAAACATTGGGGCACTCCTTGTGGCAGGGCGGAATCATCGCATGCCTGCTGTGGCTGGCGCTGCGCCGGTTGCCCGCCCGCCAGGTGGAGGCGCGTTACGCCGTGACTTTGGGCGCGTTGGCGGCGTTGGTGCTGTGCGCGCTAATCACCGGGACAACTTTGGAAACGCGCAGTCAAATGGCCGTGCGCCAGGCTTCGGCTAAACCCGTGCTGTCCGTGGAATCACCGAAAACAGCCGCTTCGGCCGCACTGGACACGGCGGGGGGACAAGCCATCGCCACCACCGAGGTTTTGCCTAAATCAACCTCGCTTCCAATGTCCAATTCACTGGCCACCTCCGCCATTCCCGCACGCGATTTTTCCACGCCCGCTTGGGTGCCATGGATCGCGCTGGGCTGGCTGGCGGGATGCGGCTTGATGACGCTGCGGTTCTTGCGCCAATGGCTGGGCGCGCGATGGCTCGTGGCACGTTGCCGGGTGGTCGAGGACGCGCAGTTATTGGCCCTGGTGGCGCGTTTGCGGGACGTGCTGGGGTTGCGCCAAGCCGTGCGCGTGTTATGCGGCGAACACATCTCCGGCCCGTGCGTGTTCGGGCTGCTCACACCCAAATTGCTGCTGCCGCCCGCGTTGTTGCTGGGGGTGCCCGTCGAACAATTGGAAGCCATCCTGGCGCATGAATTGGCCCATATCCGGCGGCGGGACATCTGGGTAAGCCTGGCCCAGCAGGTCGTGGAGATCGCGTTTTTCTTCAACCCGGCGATGTGGTGGATCAGCCGCCAATTGCGGATCGAGCGCGAGGCGGGTTGCGATAGCCTGGCCGTGGCCGCCACGGGCAAACGGGACGATTACGCCCGCGCCCTGGAAGCCTGGGCCCGCCAACAGGCCTCATCCGCGCTGGCCCCGGCCTTCAGCGATGGCCCGCACCCGGCGGGCCCCCTCGAACGCCTCAAGCGGCTGCTCCTGGCCGGTTACCAACCACCCGTGCGCCTGCCCTGGCCGAGCCTCTGCGGCACCGCGCTGTTGGCGGCTTTGTTGATCTTGGGCGTTTTCCAAGGCACGCGCCTCGCCTCCACCCTGGCCGCCGAAATTCTGACCCCCGCGCAACGCATCGAAAAACTGGCGGAGATTAAGGAGAAATACGGGGCAATGAAACCGGTTGCCTCCGAGCCCGCTCCTGAATTTACCGTCACGGTTTCCGGGCGAATGCAGCTCGAAGATGGTTCCGCTCCCAGATCTGCGTATGTACTGCTCTATAGTGTCGGACCTCATGGTGTGAAATGTTTCTCAGGCCAGGTCAAGAAGGGGGAGTTTTCCGTGTCCGTCAAGCCAGGCGAGATCTATGTGGATGCGGATGCTTTTGAATACGCGCCCGTTTTTTTGGGGCCAGTGGAACATAAAGCCGGCAGCAAGTGGGCAGATTTAAAGTTGATTTGTAACGCCGGCTATTCGGCGCGGATTTTGGCCACTGATGAATCGGGCAAACCCGTGACCAATGCCGTCATTGAGTATGGGTATATGCGCCATGGACGGGTGGTTTTCGGCAAGAAATTGACGAATGGAGTGGATGGAATTGCCGTGTTTGAACGCATGGCATCCAACGCAGTGTACATGAAACTTACCGCTCCGGGTTATGAATACGATGAGCGGGAGTTGCCGTATCTCGATCCGAACACACCGTTCGTTTGGAAACTGGCGGCGGCCAAACCCACCCAGGGCACGGTGGTCGACGCGCAGAACGGGACGCCGGTGGCCGGGGCCAAAATCAAGCTTTCCTATAAATGGGGCAAATTCCGGGATCAGTATTACGAAGAGTTGGAATATGCGCCGGTGATTGCGGAATCGGACAAAGATGGAAAATTCCAGCTGACATCGTTCAACCACGCGATGAAATACGTTTTGGCGGTCGAAGCCGCCGGCTACGCGCCCCTGCAATTGCGCGATGTGCTGGCGGGGCAAAATTTGCAGGCCGCGTTGAAACCCCAGATTGATGTAAACGGCAAAGTGATGGGGGAACCGGGAACTTTTGGGGGGATCAGCTCCTTAGCGCGGGTGGAATGGGTGGAAAGCACTAACTATCATTGTTCACGATCTATGACCCAGGAGGCCCCCGTGCAATGGCGCGATGGGGTGGGATACTTTACGTTTACCAATATTTATCCGGGTCCGGTGGAAATGTTCTTTGGCAAAAAATATACCAATTTGGTGATTACCCAGGCCACCGATGCTTTGGTGATTGATTTCCGCAAGCCCCAGGAGAAGTCATCGGTCACGCCAGTAGCGCCCGCCGTGCCGGAAACCAAACCGAACTCGACCCGCGAAGTGGTTTTGAAAGTGAAGGTGCCCAAGGGATCACCACCAGCTTCTGGCGACTTTACTTATTTTGGGCGCCCTCCTGGGCAAACGGTTATCATCACCAATGGCGAGGCACACTTTACCATGCCAGCGCCGGGCGGCTTTGCGATCCGATCCTATAGTGTGCCGGGCTATTGGTTTGAGGAGCCTTTGCACTTTTCCGTTCCGGCGGGCAATCAAACACTGCCACTAGAAATAAAGGCTAATCCGGCGGGTGGCATTTATGGCAAAGTCCTGGAGGCGGATGGCTCGGAAGTGGATGGAGTTTATGTGTCCGTGACAGTGGTCGAACAATCACCGCAACAGCGGTTCTCCAGCTCGAGGATGGAAGTTCAAAACCAGTCCCAAAGGGGAAACGGTCCCACGCGATTTTCGGCCCTGTCGCTGCCGTTGGGCGGGAAATACATGATCATGGCCCGCAAAGGCTACTTATACGCGGCCAGCAAACCGGTTGTTCTAACGGAGGCGCAGCCCCTTTGTGAACTGACCCTTCAACTGGCTCCAGGCGTCAGATTGGCTGGCCAAGTCCTCGATGAAAACGGGCAACCGGTGTCCCGCGCCGATGTAATGTTGAACTATTGCCACCTAGGAGAAGGATATGGGTGTGGCAACGGAGGGGCGAATCATGCCGGGCGTTTTTCGTTCGAGCGCGTCAATCCTGATATGCCCGGTTATTATTACATTAGTTTCGGAGTGGAGGAAGGGTATCAACCGGTGGCGCAGGTCATCGATTTCAAGAATCCTCAGATGGTTATCCGTTTGCGCAAAGGTTTTACCTTGGAAGGTACGGTTTTAAATCAAGCCGATGGCAAGCCCATGCCACAGGCCAAAATCTACGCCAGTTTGAAAGCGGGCACCAACGAAGTGCCCTTAAGTATAATTGCAACCGCTAACGACCAGGGCCAATTCACATTCAACACTTTAGACCGGCGCGAATATCAGCTCCGGGTCGAAGGCGCGGAAAGCAAGGATATCACGGTGATCGGAGGACAAGATAAACCGGTGGTCTTGCGCGCGAAGCCGTATCGCTAAACTTAACTGGGCCCAGCGGAACGCGGCAAATTAGCCGTGCATCTCTCCCGCTAAGCCGCTACGCTCCGGCCCATGAAATCCTTGTTGAATATTCGGCGTTGGCTGGGCGTTATTTTGCTGGCTTGGGGCTGGGTGTCGGTTTCCACAGGGCGGGCAGGGGAGATCACTCTTGCGCCGGCGGTGGAATGCCAGGCACGGGCGGGATTGCCCAATGTGCTGGCTAAGTTGAAGGCAGGGGAGACGGTGCGGATCGCTTATTTCGGCGGCAGCATCACCGCTCAGGACGGTTGGCGGCCCAAATCGCTGAATTGGTTGCGCGGGCAATTTCCCAGCGCGAAAATCGAGGAAATCAACGCCGCCATCGGGGGCACGGGGTCGGACCTCGGCGTGTTCCGGCTAGGGCACGATGTGCTGGCGCGGAAGCCGGACCTGCTGTTCGTGGAATTTGCGGTGAACGATGGCGGGGCCTCGCCGGAGCAAATCATCCGGGGCATGGAGGGCATCGTGCGCCAGACTTGGCGGGCCAACCCGCGCACGGATATTTGCTATGTCTACACGCTGGCGGGGGACATGCTCCAGACCGTGCAACAAGGGAAGTTCCCGCGCTCGGCCACGGTGATGGAGCAGATCGCCGCGCATTACGGCATCCCCTCGATTCATCTGGGTCTGGAAGTGGCGCGCCTGGAAAAGGAGGGCCGCCTATTGTACTCCGGCCAATTGCCCAAGACCGACGCCGAGAAAGCGGCCTTGGGCGGCAAATTGGTGTTTTCGCCCGATAAGGTGCATCCGTTCCCGGAGACGGGGCACCAGCTTTACTTGGAGGCCATTCAAAGGTCATTCCCCAAGATCCAGGCGGCGGGCCAGCCGGGGCCGCACGCGTTGCCCGCCCCGTTGGCGGTGGATAATTGGGAGCAGGCGAAAATGATCCCGCTGGAGCAAGCCAAGTTATCCAGTGGCTGGCACAAGTTGGAGGCGACTCAATCGCTGGCCAAATCCTTTGGCAACCGCGTGCCGGGCCTGTGGAGCGCCAGCAAGGCGGGAGAGACGCTGGAGTTCAAGTTTCGCGGCACCTCGGCGCGGGTGTACGACCTGGTGGGGCCGGACTGCGGCCAATTGAGCGTGGAAGTCGACGGCCAGCCCGCCGTCACCCGGGCGCGCTTCGACGCCTTTTGCACTTACCATCGTCTGGCCACACTGGTGGTGGCGGAAGGTTTGCCGAACGCGGCGCACACCGTGAAAATCACGATTCTTCCCACCCCGCTGGACAAGGCCAAGATCCTCGCGCAACGGGACGAGAAGATCGACGATCCCAAGCGATACGACGGCATCACCTGGTACGCGGGGGCGTTGCTGGTGGTGGGTGAACTGGGGGAATGAACCCTAAAAACCCTTAAAATGCCCGCTAATTTTGCGGTGGCGAATGGGCGCGCAAAATAATGCGTGCTGCTTCACTTCGCTGTTGAATGTGCCGGGTGAGTTCTCTATGCTGCGCCTAACCACAGTTGGAAAAGTATTAGCTAGGGTAAGGGTGTAATCTGAAATGGCCTCGATTTGCGTCCTTTTGGGGCGCGCCAATGACCGAGGGGATCATGGCTGTTTTGCTGGTGGCGGCGTGGCAATAACCATCGCAGGCAATCCTCCCGGCGACTTCCAGTGTGGCGATAGCAAAGCTCAATCTGTTACAACCAGACAATAAACATGGACAACAAAACTACCGCACTTGGCTTGACCCTGTTGGCAGCCACCGTATCTGCGGCTTCCGCGCAAACCACTGCCGCCGCCTCGGCGGCCGCGCCCGCCGTCAGCCCGGCTGAGAAAAAAATCCAGGAGATCAAGAATCCCGTATCCTGGTTTAAATGGGGTGGGGATTTGCGCTTCCGCAACGAGTATTATAACAACGCCGCCTCGTTGAGCGGAGACCTGGGCTACCATGAACAGGATTACTTCCGGTTCCGCGGCCGGCTATGGACCTCCATCTCGCCCGATGAGCATTTCAGCTTGAATACGCGTATCGCCGCCGAGCCGCGCAATTTCATGAAGCCCCGCAATGCGGCGGGCAATTCCGGCATGGAATGGCGCTATGGCATCATCGATAACCTGAACGTCAAATGGAGTAACGGCTTCGACCTGCCGATGACTCTGACCGTCGGCCGCCAAGATATCTTGCTGGGTGATGGCTGGCTGGTGGGGGATGGCACGCCGCAGGATGGTTCCTGGACGTACTACATGGACGCCGCCCGGCTGACCTACGAGTTGAAGGATCAGAAGACCACCATCGACGCCATCGGCTTGGCCCAGTTTGCGCGCCCCGATGCCTGGTTGCCCACCTTGGATAATTCCAACGGCTATTTCGTGACCGATCAAAACGAAAAGGGCGCCATTTTGAACGTGGCCAACAAATCGCTGCCGTACGCTAACCTGACGGGCTACTTCATTTACAAGCACGATACGTCCGTGAACAACGCCCCGGCCATGACCACGGGCGATAACGGCGATATTTACACCTTGGGCGGGCAAGTTTCCGGCGTGTTTGCCAATAACTGGAAATACTCCGTGGAAGGCGCCTACCAATTCGGTGAAAAGAAAGACCAGCGCCTCGTGAATAGCGCCGGGGGCGCCGCAGCCGCCGCGGATTACCACAACCTGAGCGCCTTTGGCTTGACCTCCAAGTTGATCTACATGTTCAAGGACAAGATGAACAACCAGGTCAAGTTGAACTATGAGTACCTCGGCGGTGACGATCCGAACACGGGCACCGATGAAATGTTCGACGTGCTTTGGGGCCGCTGGCCGCAATGGAGCGAGCTCTACAATCCGTACTCCAACATCAAGGAAAGCCGCATTGGGCAGATTGGCAACACCCACCGCATCGGGCCGGGCTGGAGCTTCTCGCCGATCAAGAACATGGACTATGCGTTCAATTACTACGCCTTGTTCGCCGATCAAGACACGCCGACGCGCGCCAGCGCCGCCACCGCCGGCATGTTCTCAGGCGATGGCAATTTCCGCGGCCACTACATCCAGTCCGTGCTGAAATACAAATTCTGCGCCCATGTCAGCGGGCATCTGTGGAGTGAATTCCTATTCCCGGGGGATTACTACAACAACAAGGACATGATGACGTTCTTGCGCGCCGAACTGATGTTCACCTTCTAAGCGAAGTTTGCGTTTGCCATAATCAAGGCGCGGTCTCCTCCGAGATCGCGCCTTGCGCTTTTTGTGGATCATTAGCAAGATGATTTTCGCTCAAGCGAGATTTGAGTGAATATGGCCGAGCCAGCCCCCAGCGCCGTGTTTGATCCTTGCCGCCCGCTGACCGATTTGCGCGGGGTGGGGCCGGAACGCGTCCGCCAATTGGCCCGCCTCGGCTGCCAGGTGGCCGGGGATCTGCTCTGGCTGCGGCCGCGCCGCTACGAAGACCGCCGCGCGCTCCTGCCCATTGCCCAATTAACCCTAGAGCGCGAAGCTACCGTGCGCGGGCGCGTGGTCGACCTGGGCGTGAGTTGGTATCAGCAACGGCGAAAATCCGTCTTCGACCTCGTGCTGGACGATGGCACAGCCCGCCTGCACTGCCGCTGGTGGAACCAGCCTTATTTGGAGAAGAATTTCGAGCGCGGCATGGAACTCATGGCGCATGGGTTGCCCGTGCAATTGCAGCCGCGCACGATGAACCAGCCGGAGATTGAGCGCGTAGAATTGGGGGTGGAAGAAACCATCCACTTGAATCGCGTGGTGCCCATTTACCCGCTGACCGAAGGCCTCTCGCAACGCTGGCTGCGGCGGTTAATGCATGAAGTTATTCTAGGGCACACCATCGCATTGCCCGAGTTGTGGCCGGGTGTGGATTTCGGCGCCTTGCCCAGCCGCGCGGACGCGTTGCGCTGGCTGCATTTTCCGGATGAACCCGGCCAGCCGGAACTGGCTCGCCAACGGTTCGCGCTGGAAGAATTCATCACTTTTCAGTGCGAATTGCGCGCCCGCCGCCAGCGCTTGGAGGCCAGCGCCGCCGCGCCACCTTGCCCCGGCGATAACCGTTGGGTGAAGCCCTGGCTCGCGCAACTCGGCTTTGCGCTGACCACGGCCCAAACGCGCGTGTTGCGGGAGATTCGCCAGGATTTGGCGCAAACCATTCCCATGCGCCGGTTGTTGCAGGGCGATGTGGGTTCGGGCAAAACCGCCGTCGCCTGCGCCGCCGCGTTGATGGCCTTGGAAAGCGGCTGGAACGTGCTGTTGATGGCCCCCACGGAAATTCTCGCGGGCCAGCATTTCCTCACCTTCACTCGCTGGTTAGAGCCGCTGGGCATTCCCGTGAAACTGCACACGGGCGCGCGCAAGGATTTGCCCGGCCAGCCGGATCCAGTTACTCCCGCGCCCATGCTGGTCATTGGCACGCACGCGTTGATCGAGCAAAAGTTCGGGCTGGAGCGCGTGGGGCTGGTGATCATTGACGAGCAGCACCGGTTCGGCGTGTCGCAGCGCCAAAAACTGCTGCGCAAAGGGCGGCATCCGCATTTGCTGGTGATGACCGCCACGCCCATCCCCCGCACGCTGGGGCTTACCCTTTACGGTGATTTGGATTGCTCGGTGCTGGATGAAAAACCGCCCGGGCGCGGCCAGATTCGCACGCACGTCCGCGGCGAGGACCGCTTGCCTAAAGTCTGGGAGTTTGTGCGGCAGCAGCTGGACGCGGGCCGCCAGGCGTACGTGGTTTATCCGCTGGTGGAGGAGCCGGAGAACCGCGAGCTCAAGGCCGCCACGCAAGAGTTTGAACGGTTAAAAAGCATGCTGGCGCCCCATCCGGTGGGCATGGTGCATGGACGGCTGCCGGCTGAGGAAAAGGCCGAGGCCATGCGGCGGTTCCGGGCGGGGGAATCACGAGTGCTCGTGGCCACGTCGGTGATCGAAGTCGGGGTGGATGTGGCCAATGCCACGGTGATGGTCATCGAGAACGCGGGCCAATTCGGCTTGGCCCAATTGCATCAGTTGCGGGGACGGATCGGCCGGGGCGGACAGGATTCGCACTGCATTTTAGTGGCGCACAATACGACGGAAGCGGCGTTGGAACGGTTGGAAGTGTTGGTGGAATCGAACGATGGGTTCCGCATCGCGGAGGCGGATTTGCGATTGCGCGGGCCGGGGGAATTTCTGGGCCGTAGCCAAAGTGGCCGGGCCCATTTCCGGTTTGGCGATTTAGCGCGCGACTTGCGCTGGCTCGAGCAGGCTCGCCAAGTGGCCCGCCAGCTTACCTGCTCCGGCGCATCATCGGGCGCGCCGACACGCGCAAAATAACGGGCCGGTCCCGCACGGACTCTTCGCTCACGGGTTCGCCGGAGCGGAACGAAAACTCGGATTCCGGCTTGCGGGCCACTTCCACATTGTCGGTCACCGCGATGACCTCCGAGGAAACCTGGCTGTAATTTTTGGCCAGCAGCATGGCTTCCGCGGCGGACTTGGCGCGCACCACCGTCAGCATGGGATCGCCCACCTGTTCGGCGTAATCGCGGTCCGCGTGGTAAATGCCGTATTCGTATTCGTCGTCTTCCCCCCGTTTGCGGGCCAGTACGGGAATGATGCGCCGGTCATCGGATTTGCTGGAAAACATAGGCTTTGGGATTTCAGGTTGCTAGCGGTTGTGAAGGGCCGGGGGTGCCATCGTCCGGTGCGCAGTCCGCGAAAACTGCCGGCACCCTGGCGAGGGTTAAACCCTGGTCTTTCCTTTTCTCTTCCATGAGGGACGCTCCGTGTATGATTTCAGGTCACACCTGCTCGGATTTTGGCCGGTCTGGCTCCGTGGTTCCAGGTCGTCAAAACCTCATTTCACCCGCGTCCTGCGGGCTTTAGCTCCTTGTTCCCATCCTTTGCGGGCTAAGGGCTGCCTGGAGTAATAGCATGCCCTGTGCCAGGGTTTTCCATGGGGCTTTCCTCGTAGATATCCAGCTCGTAGCGCTCGGCAAATTCCCGAATCGCGTTTAGCCGGCCGGGATCGCCGCCGCTCACCTGAATCAACTCTTCGCGCGCCAAACGCAAGCTATCTTGCGGCCGCTGGATCGTGCCGAAGAAGCCCTCCAACCCAAAGCTCATGGCTAATCCCAGCCAGGCCGCCAATTCACCTTCGCGCGCCGGTTCAAATAGGTGGCAAGGCGTTTCGCTCCAGGCGCGGGTTTCTCCGTGGGCCTGCCGCAAGGCGCTAATAATGGTGGCTTCATCCGCTTTGGCATGAGGCCAGTTCGCGAGCCAGAAAAAAGCGGGATCCGACGCTCCCAGCCATTGGGCCAGATCGCGCGCCAGCAAGCGCTGGGTGCGCGCTTCGGACGGAATCTGCACGGCGAGATTGTGGGCCGTTGCGGGGAAAGTGATTTTGGCCGCTAACGTTAGATTCAACCCTTTGGCGCTCAATAGCGCAACCCCTTCGGTGGTGGTGAGACAACGCATAACGCTTAATCTTCGTGACGGGGTTGACGGCGCAATTTTTTCTTGGCCCCTTGCCGGGACTTGCCATCTAAGATACGCGCGCGCACGGCGCGGGGCAACTTGCGTTTCTGGCGGCGCAGCTTTTCGACGCGCGCCCGTTCCTCGGCAATCGCCTGCTTCCGCTGGGCCTCGAGCTTGTCCAGCAACAATTCCCGGGCGCGCTGGCGGTTGCTCCATTGGGAGCGCTCCGTCTCGCAACGCACCATCACGCCGGTGGGCCGGTGTTTGAGCACCACCGCCGTCGAGGTTTTGTTCACATTTTGCCCCCCGGGCCCCCCGGAGTGCGTGAACGACTCCTCCAGGTCTTCTTCGCGCACGCGCAGCAGCAACATCCGGCGCAGCAAGCGTTCTTCCGCCGTCGCCGGAGCGCTCGGGGCACCCGCGGAATGATCCGTATTCATGCTCCCAGAATAGCGGGAACCTCCGCCGCTGGAAAGGCTGGATTGACAGATTGCACGGGTGGATTTCAGGCTTTCCGAAAAATGCCGCCAGGGGTATGCTTGGCTTAATCATGAAAATTTCGCCTTCCCTGCTGCCGGTGTTGTGTGCCTTGGGTGGATGGATCAGCTCCCAGCTGACTCCCTCAGTCTCGGCTGCGGATTTCCAATTCACCCATCATTTCATCAGCCGCACGTTGCCGGTGGCGGCGGATGGCACGGGCGATTTTGGGCTGTCCGCACTGGAGGATCTGGACCGGGACGGGGATTTGGACTTCGTCTTCGGCGGCCGGCAGACGAACCCGCGCAAGCTCTATTGGTTCGAGTATCAAGGACCGGACAAATGGGTCGAACATCTGGTGGGCACGGATTATGAGTCTGACGTGGGATTGGCCGCCCTGGACGTCGACCATGACGGCTGGATGGACCTGGTTTGCAGCGGCATGTGGTATCGCAACCCGGGCAAACCGCGCGAACTGGCGTTCGAGCGCATCTCCTTCGCCCCCAAAGCCGCCGGGGCGCATGACGTCATCGTGGCGGACATCGATGGCGACCACCGGCCCGATATCGTGATGATGGGTGACCAGCGGACCGAGTTGAAGGAGCTGTGCTGGTTTAAAATCCCCGCCGATCCGCGCCAGCCGTGGGAACGCCACTCCATCGGGCCCGCGATCCACGGGGCGGTGGTGCCGAACGGCGTGTTGGATATCGATGGCGACGGCGACCTCGATGTCTTGCGGGCGGACACGTGGTTTGAGAATAAGGACGGCCGCGGCCGCGAATGGGTGGCGCACGCGAACATTCCCTTCGGCCGCACGGGACCTTATGGCATGTGCGTGCGCACGGCGGTGGTTGATTTGGACGGCGACGGCAAGCCGGAGATCGTCATGGCCGACGCCGACATCGAGGATTCCCACGTCGTCATCTTGCGCAACGCCGATGGCAAAGGCGGCGCGTGGACCAAGCAGGAGCTGCCGCAAAGTTTCGTCTACGGCTCGCTGCATTCACTGGCGGTGGCG
>MTLE01001645.1_pt1 | contig 16129 bp, 12 predicted proteins | sample 1982461 | NCBI WGS metagenome assembly MTLE01 (sample SAMN05712605, study PRJNA340218) | biofilm metagenome | isolation source: sample SPL anode biofilm adapted to -200 mV | place: USA | collected 2012-02-03
GGTCATGCCTGGCGACAACGTGGCTGTAACCGTCAACCTGATCACTCCGATCGCCATGGATGAAGGTCTGCGCTTCGCCATCCGTGAAGGCGGCCGCACCGTTGGCGCCGGCGTCGTAAGTTCGATCATCGAATAGTTTATACTGCCGCGCGGTGCGTCTCAGGGCGCTCCGCGCGGCACGTTTTAAAGGATGCGTACATGAGAGATATAATTACCCTCGGCTGCACCGAATGCAAGCAGAGGAACTATACAACAACCAAAAACAAGAAGACGACGCCCGCAAAACTGGAATTCAGCAAGTACTGCCGTTTCTGCCGCAAACACACTCCTCACAAGGAAACTAAGTAGTTCAGCAGACGGTATCAGGGCATGCAGGCCAGTAGCTCTAACGGCTAGAGCACCGGTCTCCAAAACCGGGTGTTGTGGGTTCGAATCCCTCCTGGCCTGCCATTTTTTGATACTGCTAAAAGCTTCCCTAAAAATACACCTCTACAACTGAATGTGTGTTTGCTGAACCTGACCTCGGGAGATACTAGTGCAGAAACTCAGGACCTTTCTTGAATCGGTAAAGATTGAGCTTGGCAAGGTTACTTGGCCGACACGCAAGGAGACAGTAGCAACTACCGGTGTCGTGGTCGTTATTATTGTTCTGATATCACTCTATCTGGGTGTCTGCGATCTCGTCCTGGCTAAGCTGATGCGACTGATACTGGGGTAAAGGAATTAAAGTCATGTCCAAAAAGTGGTACGGTGTTCACACTTATTCCGGTTTCGAAAATAAAGTCAGGCTGAATCTTCACGAACGCATCAAGAACGAAGGGATGGAAGAACTTTTTGAAGAGATTCTCATTCCATCGGAAACGGTAGTCGAACTTAAAAAAGGTGAGAAGAGAACCTCCTCCAGAAAATTCTTCCCCGGATATATCCTGGTCAAGATGGAGCTCAATGACGAAACCTGGCATATCGTTAAGGAAACAGCTAAGGTTACCGGTTTTGTCGGTGGTAATACACCTTTTCCCATTGCTGACGAGGAAGTCAACAAGATCACGCGGCGCATGGAGGAAGGTGCTGAAAAGCCCCGTCCGAAGGTGCTGTTCGAGGTCGGAGAAACCGTTCGTGTGATCGATGGTCCCTTCCTCAACTTCTCGGGAATTGTCGAGGATGTGAAACCAGACAAGGGCAAACTTCGCGTTACGGTAACCATCTTCGGAAGGGCTACGCCGGTCGAGCTTGAATTCATGCAGGTTGAGAAAAACTAGATACGCTGTTGTATTTAAGATACAAGCATTCGGACATAAAGGAGCACCATAATGGCAAAAAAGATCACAGGATACATTAAGCTGCAGGTCCCTGCCGGCAAAGCCAATCCGGCACCTCCGATTGGACCTGCCCTCGGGCAGCATGGTGTCAACATCATGGAGTTCTGCAAGGCCTTCAACGCCAAGACTCAAGCGGATGAAGGCACCATCACGCCGGTCGTCATTACGGTGTATGCTGACCGCTCTTTTACCTTTATAACAAAGACTCCTCCTGTCCCGGTACTGATCAAGAAAGCCGCAGGGATTGCCAGCGGTTCCGCCGTGCCGAACAAAACCAAGGTAGGCAAGCTCACCAAGGCACAGGTCGAGGAAATTGCAAAAACGAAGATGCCGGACTTAAATGCCGCCTCACTGGAGGCAGCTATGCGGACCGTTGAAGGAACTGCACGCTCCATGGGCGTTGATATCGTCTAGATGATTCATATTTACGATACTAAGAGAGGTTGGACCAATGTCTAAGACTGCAAAGAAACTTGCTGCGGCATCCGAAAAGATCGACAGAACAAAGGTCTATCCCGTTGCGGCAGCCATTGATGTTGTCAAGCAGGCGGCGTATGCCAAGTTTGACGAGACGGTCGACGTAGCGGTGCGTCTTGGGGTTGATCCTCGACACGCAGACCAGATGGTGCGCGGAGCTGTTGTTCTTCCCAACGGTCTGGGTAAGGATGTTCGCGTGCTGGTCTTCGCCAAGGGAGAGAAGGAAAAAGAAGCTCTTGACGCTGGCGCTGATTATGTGGGAGCCGAAGATCTTGTTTCCAAGATTCAGGAAGGGTGGTTCGAATTCGATACTGCCATTGCTACTCCCGACATGATGGGGGTTGTCGGCAAGATCGGTAAACTGCTCGGACCACGCGGGCTGATGCCGAACCCCAAAGTGGGAACCGTTACCTTTGAAGTGAACAGGGCGGTGAAGGAGTCAAAGGCTGGTAAGGTCGAGTTTCGTGTAGAGAAGGCCGGTATCGTGCATGCACCGGTGGGTAAGGTCTCCTTCGATGCCGACTCCCTGAAGGGCAATCTTCTGGCACTCGTGGAGGCGCTGGTCAAGGCCAAGCCTTCCGCCGCTAAAGGCATTTATATCAAGAAAATTTCCATGTCTTCAACCATGGGCCCGGGAATTAATCTTGATATTGCCGATGTAACATCACAGATATGATGTTGTTCTGATGTGCCAAAGTTAAAGACAGCAGGCGCGCAGTTGGCTTAATCCGTTGTGTGCGGACCTGCCGAGACTTGGGTGCCGCGACGCAGTGTCGCGCTTCCTAGCTTTGGCCGGGGCCATGCCCCAGATACCAAAAGAAAGGAGGAGAAAACTTGAACAGGGATAACAAGCAGGAACTGGTTACTCAGATGCACGAACGACTGTCCCGTGCAAAGGCGGTCTTTCTGGCTGACTTCCGCGGTATGGCTGTCGGACAGGCAACCAGCCTTCGCAACGAACTTCGTGGCGCATCTGTAGAGTACAAGGTTTTTAAGAATACGCTGCTTGACCTGGCTGCCAAGGGTACCGATGTCGAGTGTATTTCACCGTACCTCGCAGGTCCGACCGCCATCGCCATTTCCTATGACGATCCGGTCAGCGCAGCCAAGGTCCTCAGCAAGTTTGCAAAGGATCCCGCCGGCAAATTCGTGCTGAAAGCCGGTGTGCTGTCCGGAAAACTGCTGGATGTCACACAGATTCAGGCTCTGGCAGACCTTCCCTCGCGGGAAGTGCTCATCGCCAAGATGCTGGGTTCCATGCAGGCACCCGCGACCAACTTCGTTGGCGTGCTGGCTGCGCTTCCAGGCTCACTTGTGCGCGTGCTTGATGCAATCCGCGCTCAAAAAGCCGACAACTAATCCTATTACGCATTCAAACACACTATTCAGATTCTCTGGAGGAATACGAACATGGCTGAAATCACGAAACAGGATGTAATCGAATATATCGAAAAGATGTCGGTTCTGGAGCTTTCCGAGTTGGTCAAGGAACTTGAAGAGAAGTTCGGCGTTTCCGCCGCCGCTCCCGTTGCCGTCGCCGCAGCTGGCCCCGCAACTGCCGATGCAGCTGCAGCTGAAGAAAAGACCGAATTTGACGTCATCCTCAAAGCTGCTGGCGCCAACAAGATCAACGTCATTAAGGTCGTTCGCGCCCTGACAAGCCTGGGTCTCAAGGAAGCCAAGGACCTGGTTGATGGCGCACCTGGTGCGGTAAAGACCGGTGTTTCCAAGCAGGAAGCCGAAGACGCACAGAAACAGCTGGTTGAAGCAGGCGCTGAAGTAGAAGTTAAATAGCAGCTTGTATCGCTGCGATGTTGAAAGCCAAGGTCGCCAGGTGCGGCCTTGGCTTGTCCTGTTTGGGCGGTTGCCCAACACTCCTGCAATCAGTAACTCCAGCCGGTAATCCCTCTTCGGCCGGATGTCGTCACGATAATCGCCAAAGGAGAAGCTATGGCTTATTCGATCGCCAACAACCACCTGCTGCGTAAAACTTTTACCAAAATCAAGAATATCATCGATATTCCCAATCTCATTGACATACAGAAGAACTCCTACCGACGTTTCCTCCAGCAGGAGGGTGTTTCCGAATCCCGAAATAACACCGGGCTTGAAGCCGTTTTCAGAAGCGTTTTCCCGATCAAGGATTTTAGTGAAAGCGCTTCCCTCGAATACGTCTCCTATTCGCTCAGCAAGCCAAAATACGATGTGGTCGAGTGCCATCAGAGGGGCATGACTTTCGCCGCTCCCATGAAGGTCAAGGTTCGACTGGTTATTTGGGATACCGGTAAAGAAAGTGGCATCAGAGCAATCAAGGATATAAAAGAGCAGGAAGTTTACTTTGGTGAAATTCCCCTGATGACTGACAACGGGACATTTATCATCAATGGCACGGAGAGGGTTATCGTCAGTCAGTTGCACCGCTCCCCCGGCGTTTTCTACGATCATGATAAGGGCAAGACCCACTCCAGCGGAAAGGTGCTTTACTCTGCCCGCGTGATTCCTTACCGCGGTTCCTGGCTGGATTTCGAATTTGATCACAAAGATATACTGTATGTACGCATCGATCGCCGACGCAAGATGCCGGCTACGGTCCTGCTGAAGGCGCTTGGATACTCGGCGGAACAGCTGCTGAACTACTATTACAAGAGCGAAGAGATTTTTCTTGCCGGCGAAACGCCTTCCAAGAGCATTGACGCGGAACTGCTGACGCTTCAGAAGGCGCTGGTTGACGTGGTCGATCCGAAGAGTGGCGAAGTCATCGTCAAGGCCAACCGCAAGTTCACCAAGGCTTCCATCAGGAAGATGGTCGAGCACGACATTAAGGCGGTACCCATCACCTTTGATAGTATCATCGGCCGTTACGCTTCCAGTGACGTCATCGATCCCGCAACCGGCGAGGTGCTGCTGGAGTGCAATGAGGAAGTGACGGCAGAAAAATTCGATGAGATTAAAGCCAAGGGGGTCGAGAGCTTCCGCCTGCTGTTCATCGACAATCTGCACATCACCTCATCCTTCCGCGACACACTGCTGATGGACAAGATCAGCACGAACGATGAGGCACTGATCGAAATTTACCGTCGACTCCGTCCGGGCGATCCTCCCACACTGAAGAGTTCACTGGCGCTTTTTGAAAATCTGTTCTTCAACCCGGAACGCTACGATCTCTCCGCAGTCGGCCGCTTGAAACTCAACTTCAAACTCGGCCTCAAGGTCTGGCCGGAATGCACGGTATTGAATGCCCCCTGCATGTTCGGTGCTGAAGACATCGCGAGCTTCGATGAACTTTTCAGGCTCCTGCTTGCAACTGATAACCGCTTTTCACAGTATGTTCTGGCGCGGCTTCCCGAGGATTTCGTCAAGGTGCTGCGCAAGCACGAACCTACACAGCCGGTTGCGGAAAAATTGCGCGAGCAGCTGCTTAAGGAACTGAATAATCTGGTCAAGGATCCTGACTTCTATCAGAAGGAACTGTTCACCGGCCTTGCGCTCAGCCAACAGACCGTTGCACTGACGGAAGCCATCGAAGGGGGCGTCTTCGAGGAAAACCGTCGTGTGATCGAGGTTCTGCGCCGCAACCGGATGATCTTCGAGGACCTCTACGCCCCTGTGGTTCTGACCAGCCCCAAGAATGATATTCTTGAGATCGTCCGCTATCTGATCGACCTGAAGAACGGTCGCGGTGCTATCGATGATATCGATCATCTGGGCAATCGCCGCGTGCGCGCCGTGGGCGAACTGCTGGAGAACCAGTACCGCATCGGCCTTGTCCGCATGGAGCGGGCCATCAAGGAACGCATGAGTCTGCAGGAGGTTGAAAACCTCATGCCGCATGACCTGATCAACTCCAAACCGGTATCTGCGGTGGTCAAGGAGTTCTTCGGCTCGTCTCAGCTATCCCAGTTCATGGACCAGACCAATCCGCTCTCTGAGGTAACCCATAAGCGCCGCCTCTCCGCTCTGGGACCGGGCGGCCTGACGCGCGAACGCGCCGGTTTCGAAGTCCGCGACGTTCATCCGACCCATTACGGCCGAGTCTGTCCGATTGAAACCCCCGAGGGACCGAACATCGGACTGATCGCATCTCTTTCTACCTATGCCCGGATAAACGATCATGGTTTCGTGGAGACCCCCTACCGTATCGTACTGGACGGCAAGCTGACCAATGAGGTCCGTTTCTTCTCAGCCCTTGAGGAGGAGGGGCATGCCATTGCCCAGGCCAACGCCGAGGTGGACGCCGAGGGGCGCTTTGTGAACGATTATGTTTCGGCGCGCAAGAGCGGCGAGTTCATCCTCGTTCACCGCGACGAGATCGAGCTGATGGACGTGGCTCCCAAGCAACTGGTTTCCGTTGCTGCCGCACTCATCCCGTTCCTTGAAAACGACGACGCCAACCGCGCGCTGATGGGCTCCAACATGCAGCGTCAGGCAGTTCCGCTGCTGCGCGCCGATTCGCCGCTGGTCGGCACCGGCATGGAGCGCATCGTGGCCAAGGACTCCGGGGTCTCCGTGATAGCCCGCCATAACGGCGTGGTGGAATCGGTCGATGCCTCCCGTATCGTTGTCAAGATCGACGAGTCCGAAGTGGATGAAACCGGTACCGGCGTGGACATTTACAACCTGATCAAGTTCGCCCGTTCCAACCAGAACACCTGCATCAACAACAAGCCGGTAGTCAAAGTCGGTGATGTGGTCAAACGGCACGATGTCATCGCCGACGGTCCCTCGACCGATATGGGGGAACTTGCCCTTGGCCAGAATATCGTCGTGGCATTCATGCCGTGGGGCGGTTACAACTTCGAGGACTCCATCCTGGTATCCGAGAAACTGGTCAAGGATGATCGCTATACCTCCATCCACATAGAAGAGTACGAGTGCGTGGCGCGCGACACCAAACTCGGTAAGGAAGAGATTACCTCCGATATTCCCAACCTGGGAGAGGAAGCTCTCAAGGACCTCGATGAATCAGGCATCATTCGCATCGGCGCCGAGGTAAAGCCGGGTGACATCCTGGTGGGCAAGATCACTCCCAAGGGAGAAACCCAGCTTTCGCCCGAGGAGAAACTGCTGCGGGCCATCTTCGGCGAGAAGGCCGGCGATGTGCGTGATACCTCCCTGACCGTTCCCCCCGGTGTCGAGGGGACGGTCATCGGTGCCAAGGTGTTTTCTCGCAAGGGAGCCGACAAGGATACCCGCACGGAACTCATCGAGAAGGCCGAAGAGGAGAAACTGCGCAAGGATGAGCAGGATGAGATCAGGATCATCCGCCAGTCTGCGGAAGGCAAGCTTCACCGTCTGCTGATTGGGAAAACTCTGTCCGTCAAGTTGGAGGACGGCGAAGGGAACCTCATTCTGGCCAAGGGCAAGGAAATTACTGCCGAGGCGCTGAAATCCCTTTCCATCAACGACATGGGCGCAATCTCGGTGAGCGACGATGGCCAAACCGATGACAATGTCAGCAAGGTCATCGATACGCTCAACCGCCAGATCGAGCTTATTCAGAGCGTGTTCGAAGACAAGATTCAGAAGCTTCGCCGCGGCGATGACCTTCCTCCCGGGGTCATCAAGATGGTCAAGGTGTACATCGCCATCAAGCGCAAACTGCAGGTGGGCGACAAGATGGCAGGTCGCCACGGCAACAAGGGTGTTGTATCGCGCATCCTGCCCGAAGAGGACATGCCCTACATGGAGGACGGGCGGCCGGTGGAGATCGTCCTCAATCCTCTGGGTGTTCCCTCTCGTATGAACGTGGGCCAGATTCTTGAGACGCACCTCGGTTGGGCAGCAAAGGGGATTGGCTGGCGCATTGAGGAGATGCTTCAAAAACAGACATCCGCAGAGAGTCTGAAGGCGTATCTCAAAGATGTCTACGGCGACGACGAGGTTGGAGCGTTCATAGATGGCATGGACCAGGAAGAACTCATGCTGGTCTGCAGACGTCTCCAGCGCGGTGTATCCATGGCGTCCCCGGTTTTTGAGGGGGCTTCCGAAGACAAGATCAAGTCTATGCTCGGCAAGGCCGGATTTCACTCTTCCGGGCAGGTTACTCTGTTTGATGGCCGTTCCGGCGACCCGTTCAAGCACAAGGTCACCGTCGGTGTCATGTACGTTCTCAAGCTGCACCATTTGGTCGATGACAAGATTCATGCCCGTTCCATTGGCCCCTACAGCCTGGTTACCCAGCAACCACTGGGTGGCAAGGCCCAGTTCGGCGGCCAGCGTCTGGGCGAAATGGAGGTTTGGGCCATGGAAGCGTATGGCGCGGCCTACGCCCTGCAGGAATTCCTCACCGTCAAGTCCGATGACGTGTCCGGTCGTACGCGTATGTACGAAGCCATTGTCAAGGGCAAACATACGCTCGAACCGGGCCTGCCCGAATCCTTTAACGTTCTTATCAAGGAATTGCAGTCGCTCTGCCTTGATGTAGAGTTGCTAGAAGGCGAAGACGAATAGTAGTTCGCGTGCGAGAAGGATTCGCGCATACCGCAGACCAGCACTGTCCGCCACGCACGGCGTGACGCGCAGCTTCAGATATATACGGAGGAGAGCAACGTGGAAGACTACTTCAGCTTCTTTGATAAACCCAAAGATCCGCTCCATTTTTCAGCAATTCGGATTTCCGTTTCCTCGCCGGAAAAGATCCGTGAGCGGTCCCACGGCGAAGTAAAAAAGCCGGAGACCATAAATTACCGGACGTTCAAGCCGGAACGGGATGGCCTGTTCTGTGCAAAAATATTTGGTCCGACCAAAGACTACGAGTGCAATTGCGGCAAATACAAACGCATGAAGCACCGCGGCATCATCTGTGAAAAGTGCGGCGTCGAGGTTATTCCGTCCAAGGTCCGTCGCGAGCGACTCGGACATATCGACCTTGCCACACCGGTCGCTCATATCTGGTTCCTCAAATCGCTGCCGTCGCGGATCGGCAACCTGCTTGACATCACCCTCAAGGATCTGGAAAAGGTTCTCTACTTTGAGGCCTTCGTTATCAGCGATCCCAAGAACAGTCCGCTCCAATTCTGCGAGGTGATGTCTGAGGACAAATTTCTCAAGGCTCAGCAGGAATATGGCTACGATGCCTTTTCAGGCGGCATGGGTGCCGAGGCCATCCGCGAGTGCCTGAAAGCCATCGATCTGGACGAACTCTCCGGTCAGTTGCGCACCGAGATGATGGAGTCCACCAGCGAGGCCAAACGCAAGAAAACTGCCAAGCGCCTGAAGGTGCTGGAGGCATTCAAGTCTTCGGGAAACAAACCAGAATGGATGATCCTGGAATGTATCCCGGTCCTGCCGCCCGAGTTGCGCCCCCTGGTGCCCCTGGACGGTGGTCGCTTTGCAACATCAGACCTCAACGATCTGTACCGCCGAGTTATCAATCGCAACAACCGTCTAAAGCGATTGGTGGAGCTTCAGGCGCCTGAGGTTATTATCCGCAATGAAAAGCGCATGCTGCAGGAGGCCGTGGATGCTCTGTTCGACAACGGGCGCCGCGGCAGGGCGATTGCAGGTCCCAACAAGCGTCCGCTGAAATCCCTTTCCGATATGCTCAAGGGAAAATCAGGACGTTTCCGCCAGAACCTGCTGGGAAAGCGCGTCGATTATTCCGGCCGTTCCGTTATCGTTGTCGGCCCGGAACTCAAGCTGCACCAGTGCGGTCTTCCCAAAAAGATGGCTCTGGAACTGTTCAAGCCCTTTATCTACAACAAGCTTGAGGAGCGCGGCTACGTCACCACCATCAAGAGCGCCAAGAAGATGGTGGAGAAGGAGCGCCCCGAGGTGTGGGACGTGCTGGAGGAGGTTATCAAGGAGCACCCGGTCATGCTCAACCGCGCTCCCACACTGCACCGCCTCGGCATCCAGGCCTTTGAGCCGGTACTGATCGAGGGCAAGGCTATCCAGCTTCACCCGCTGGTCTGTACCGCATTCAACGCCGACTTCGACGGCGACCAGATGGCGGTACATCTCCCGCTTTCCGTGGAGAGCCAGGTGGAAGCTCGCGTCCTGATGATGTCCACCAACAACATCCTCTCGCCGGCCCACGGCAAGCCGATCATCGTGCCTTCCCAAGACATGGTTCTGGGAGCCTACTACATGACTCGTGATAGGCGCTACGAGCGCGTAATAGACGAGACGACCGGTAAGGAGAAGATTGATGCGGAAAGCGGTCTGCCGATCTACCGCAAGGTAAAGGGCACCGGCAAGGTCTTTTCCGGTCCTGATGAGGTTCGCATCGCCTTCGACGCCGGTGAGGTCGACATGCAGGCCACCGTCAAGGTGCGCATGAAGAATCTGGTCAGCGACGAAAAACCGCAGATGATCGACACCACCGTGGGGCGCGTTATTCTCAAGGAGATACTGCCGGATTCGGTACCGTTCAGCGCCGTAAACAAGGTCATGAACAAGAAGGAACTCTCCAATCTCGTCGATACCTGTTACCGCATGGCGGATAACAAGGAGACGGTCATTCTTGCCGACAAGCTGAAAGACATCGGTTTCCGTTACGCCAACCTGGCAGGGATTTCCATCTGTCTCGACGACATGGTCATCCCGGAGGGTAAAACCGAGATCCTCACCAAGGCTGAGGACGAGGTTAAGGAAATTCAGAACCAGTATACCGAAGGTCTGATTACCGATGGCGAACGCTACAACAAGGTCATCGACATCTGGGCCAAAGCCACCGAGGATATCGCCAAGGAGATGCTTGATAACCTTTCCAAGGAAAAGTTCTTCGTCGAAGGGGTAGGAGTTGCTGAGGAGGCCTCGTTCAACGCCATTCATATGATGGCTGATTCAGGAGCGAGGGGTTCGCACCAGCAGATTCGTCAGCTGGCCGGCATGCGCGGCCTTATGGCCAAGCCGTCGGGCGAAATTATTGAAACGCCAATTACCGCTAACTTCCGTGAAGGATTGACGGTGCTGCAGTACTTCATCTCAACTCATGGTGCACGAAAGGGTCTGGCTGACACAGCCCTCAAAACGGCAAACTCCGGATACCTGACCCGTCGTCTGGTGGACGTTGCTCAGGATGCCATCATTGCCGAGGAGGATTGCGGCACGCTCGATGGTCTGGTTGTGTCGTCCCTCACCGAGGGGGGCGAGGTTATCGAGCATATCGGAGACCGCATTCTCGGCCGCGTGGCTCTGGATGATATCCTCGACCCGATTACCGGAGACGTACTTGTTGCTGCTAACGAGGATATCGATGAGAACCTGGTCAAGCGCATCGAGGATGCAGGGCTTGAGAAGGTAAAGATCCGCTCCGTGCTCACCTGTCAGAGTCGGCGCGGCATCTGCTCCAAATGCTACGGTCGAGACCTGGCGCGCGGTCACAGCGTCAATATGGGTGAGGCCGTGGGAGTCATTGCGGCGCAGTCCATCGGCGAACCGGGAACGCAGCTTACCATGCGTACATTCCACATCGGCGGTACCGCGTCCCGTCGCGCCGAGCAGACTTCGCTGGAATCCCGTACCGACGGTATTCTCAAGTTCATCAACCTGAATACGGTTATTAATGCTGAGGGACATCATATCGTCATGAACCGCAACGGGGAAATCGCCGTTGTGGATGAAACCGGCCGTGAACGCGAAAAATATCTCGTCCTCTATGGAGCGAAAATCAAGATCGCTCCGGGGGGCGCGGTCACCCAGGGGGGCATCCTGGCCGAATGGGACCCCTATACCATGCCGATTCTCACTGAGTTCAGCGGTAAGGTGAAATTCGGTGACATAATTGAGGGCGTGACCATGGAGGAACAGCTCGACGAAGTCACCGGCCTGTCCCGCAAGGTCATCATCGAATCGAAGGACAGCGACAAGCGCCCGCGCATTGCCATCAAGGGCATGGGCGGCGACTCGGCTGAGGCGGTCACCGGTACCATCGGGCGCTATTTCCTCCCCGTTGGCGCAAATATCACGGTACAGGACGATACAGTCATTAGCGCCGGCGACATCATCGCTAAGATTCCCCGAGAAACGACCAAGACCAAAGACATTACCGGTGGTCTTCCTCGAGTGGCCGAGTTGTTCGAGGCCCGCAAGCCTAAGGACTTTGCTGTTATTTCGGAAATTGACGGACGTGTTTCCTATGGCAAGGATGCAAAAGGGAAGCGCAAGGTTATTGTCACGCCAGAGATGGGCGAGCCAAAGGAATACCTGATTCCAAAGGGGAAGCACATCAGCGTGCATGAGGGTGACCATGTCCGCGCCGGGGAACCGTTGATGGACGGCTCATCTAACCCCCACGATATTCTGCGCGTACTTGGCGTTAAGGAGCTTGCCAAGTATCTCGTGGATGAGGTCCAGGAGGTGTACCGCCTGCAGGGGGTTAAGATAAACGACAAACATATCGAAGTAATCGTTCGCCAGATGCTGCGGCGTGTACGCATCAAGGACGTGGGCGATACATCATTGCTGGTGGACGACCAGGTGGAACGCTGGGTTTTCGAGACCGAGAACCAGAAAGTCATGAGTGAGGGCAAGCGTCCAGCCATAGCCGAGCCGCTGCTACTCGGTATTACAAAGGCGTCCCTTTCCACAGAATCGTTCATTTCCGCCGCCTCGTTCCAGGAGACGACCAAGGTGCTAACCCAGGCGGCTATCGAGGGTAAAGTGGACTACCTGAGGGGGCTGAAGGAAAACGTCATCATGGGGCGGTTGATCCCGGCTGGTACTGGGCTTTCTAGCTACCGAAACATGCGCATGCTCACGGAAGCAAGTGAACCTGTTGCGCAGGCCGTTGAAAGCGAAGATGTTTCCGAAGAGAGTCAGCAGGAAGCAGCGTAGAGGTGTATGATGCGCGCCGGTGGGCAGAATCACCCTCATCGGCGCGCGTGCTGCCCTGCCTAGCTGGTTTTCGATAATGTGTACCAGCCGAGTGGATGGCACGGAATTATTTTGTTGACAGTGGGTTTACAATGCTGTATTTAACTAGTCTCTTTTGAGATCGAGTGCCCAAGGCCACAGAGCCTTGATACATGAATGGAGATGCCCTAGAGGCCCTACACCTATTCCATTCCCCACCTAAGTACGCCGTGCTGAAGCGGCTCATAAAGGCGAGATCTCAGGTAATGTTTTATTTAGTTTGAAGGGTCTGGAATTTGGGCTTTGCTTTTTTTGTATAAGTCTGTTGAATGTTAGCTTTTGAAGTTACGATTGCCTGATGGTGGTCGAGCTTAAATTTTTAGCAGGGAGAAGACGAGAATATGCCAACGATTAATCAGTTGATTCGTATAGGCAGGGAAAACAAGCGTGACAAGTCAACCGCGCCTGCGCTGAAGTGTTGTCCTCAGAAGCGTGGAGTTTGTACTAGGGTGTATACTACGACGCCTAAGAAGCCGAATTCGGCTCTTCGTAAAGTTGCCAGGGTTCGTTTGACAAATGGAATTGAAGTTACGTCCTATATTCCGGGTGTTGGTCATAATCTGCAGGAGCACTCCGTTGTTCTGATACGTGGCGGCAGGGTTAAGGACCTCCCTGGTGTTCGTTATCATATTGTTCGCGGTACGCTTGATTCTGTTGGGGTGAAGGACCGCAAGAAGAGTCGTTCCAAGTATGGCGCGAAGCGGCCGAAATAATTTTACGCTGTCTGAATTGAGGGGATAGGTATGCCGAGAAGAAGAGAAGTTCCCAAGAGAAATATTCTGCCGGATCCGAAGTTTCATGACAAAACAGTTGCTAAGCTCATCAATGTTCTGATGCTTGCGGGTAAGAAGAGCATAGCTGAGTCAATACTGTATGGCGCGCTTGATATTGTTGCGCAGAAAACGAATGACGAGGCTGTGAAGGTGTTGAAGAAAAGCCTCGATAATATAAAGCCTGCTCTTGAAGTCAAGTCCCGCAGGGTTGGTGGTTCCACTTACCAGGTTCCGATTGAGGTCCGTCCTGACCGTCGTGTGTCACTGGCGATGCGTTGGTTGATCAAGTATTCTACGTTGCGCAGTGAGAAGACCATGAAGGATAAACTCGCTGGTGAGATACTTGATGCATATAATAGTCGCGGTGCTGCTGTGAAGAAGCGTGAGGATGTTCATAAGATGGCAGAGGCCAACCGCGCTTTTGCTCACTATCGCTGGTAAGTAGTTTAAATCTGTCTGGAGGATTTTGTGCCCCGTTTAGCAACGCTTGATAAATACAGAAACATCGGGATCATGGCCCACATTGATGCGGGTAAGACTACGACGACTGAGCGTATTCTTTACTACACCGGTGTATCACATAAGATTGGAGAGGTTCATGAGGGCGCGGCCACCATGGACTGGATGGAGCAGGAGCAGGAGAGGGGTATTACCATTACCTCCGCTGCAACCACCTGTTCGTGGCGTGACCATCGCATAAACATCATCGACACACCGGGTCATGTGGACTTCACGATTGAAGTTGAGCGTTCTCTGCGCGTGCTTGACGGTGCGGTTGCCGTTTTCTGTTCTGTTGGCGGTGTTGAACCGCAGTCAGAGACCGTGTGGCGTCAGGCGGATAAATATGGCGTTCCCCGGATCGCCTTTATCAATAAGATGGACCGGGTCGGTGCTGATTTCTATCGTGGCGTGCAGATGATCAGGGACCGCCTTAAAGCAAATCCTCTGCCAATCCAGATACCGATCGGCAAGGAAGAAAATTTCAAGGGTGTCGTCGATCTCGTGCGTATGAAGGCTGTCATTTGGGAAGAAGAGGCTCTTGGTGCGAACTACCATGAGGAAGAAATTCCTGCTGACCTGTTTGCTGAAGCCCAAGAGTATCGTGACAAGATGATTGAGGAGATCTCCAGCCATGACGATACTCTTATGGAAAAGTATCTGAGTGGTGAGGAGTTGACCGAGCAGGAAATAATGGGCGCCATCAGGGCCTGTACCATTGGCATCAAGTTCTTTCCCGTTATCTGTGGTACGGCATTCAAAAATAAAGGCGTTCAAAACCTGCTGGACGCAGTTGTCGATTACATGCCTTCGCCGCTGGATATTCCGGCTATTAAAGGTATTGATGCCGATAGTGGTGAAGAAGTTGAACGTCCGGCGTCTGATGACGTACCCTTTTCGGCCCTGGGTTTCAAGATCATGACTGACCCCTTTGTTGGTCAACTCACCTTTTTCCGTGTGTACTCAGGTGTTATAAATTCTGGGTCATATGTCTTCAACTCCACGAAGGGCAAAAAAGAGCGCATTGGCCGCATCCTAAAGATGCACGCAAACAAGCGTGAAGAGATTAAGGAAGTATTTGCCGGAGATATTGCGGCCGCTGTCGGTCTTAAATATACAACAACTGGCGATACGCTCTGCACCGAGGACGACGCAGTTATTCTGGAGTCGATTGAGTTTCCAGAACCGGTAATCTCAATAGCGATCGAGCCGAAGACCAAGGCTGACCAGGAAAAACTCGGTCTGAGTCTTCAGAAACTTGCAAGCGAGGATCCGTCCTTCCGTGTGAAAACCGATGAGGAAACGGGCCAGACCATCATTTCTGGTATGGGCGAATTACATCTCGAAATTATCGTCGACAGGCTCATGCGAGAGTTCAAGGTTGAAGCAAACGTTGGAAAGCCGCAGGTTGCTTATCGTGAAACGATCACCAAGAAAGTAAAGGTTGAAGGGAAATTCGTTCGTCAGTCTGGTGGTCGCGGTCAGTATGGACATGTATGGCTTGAGGTTGAGCCCCAAGAGGCTGGTAAAGGTTACGAGTTTGTAGATGCTATCAAGGGTGGCGTAGTGCCCCGTGAATATATACCCGCTGTCGACAAGGGTATTCAGGAAGCAACCGATAATGGTGTTCTGGCTGGCTTCCCGGTTGTTGACATCAAGGTTACCCTCATCGACGGATCATACCATGAGGTTGACTCTTCTGAGATGGCTTTCAAGATTGCTGGTTCCATGGGTTTCAAGGAAGGGTGCCAGAAAGCTTCCCCGATTATTCTCGAGCCTATAGTATCGGTCGAGGTTGTTGTTCCTGATGAATACATGGGTGATGTTATCGGGGACCTGAATTCGAGGCGTGGCCGGATCATGGGGATGGATACAAGGGGTGGTGCTCAGATTGTGAACGCCATGGTTCCTATGGCTTCCATGTTCGGCTATTCAACCGATCTGCGATCTGCTACTCAAGGGCGTGCGACATACTCAATGACGTTCGATCACTACGAACCGGTACCAAAGTCGGTAGCAGAAGAAATTGTAGCTAAAGCAAAAGGTTAAGAATTTAAGGAAGAGGAGGGCCTGTTATCATGGCGAAGGCTAAATTTGAGCGCACTAAACCGCATGTAAACATTGGTACGATTGGTCACGTCGACCACGGCAAGACCACGTTGACTGCCGCCATCACAAAGGTACTGGCAGGCAAGGGTCAGGCAG
>MTLE01002140.1_pt1 | contig 16069 bp, 14 predicted proteins | sample 1982461 | NCBI WGS metagenome assembly MTLE01 (sample SAMN05712605, study PRJNA340218) | biofilm metagenome | isolation source: sample SPL anode biofilm adapted to -200 mV | place: USA | collected 2012-02-03
ACAACTCTTTCTGCCGACCCGAAACGTTATCTGATCGGTGACGACGAACACGGTTGGGATGATAATGGCGTATTCAACTACGAAGGTGGATGTTATGCAAAAGTTATCGATTTGGAAAAAGACAAAGAACCGGATATCTGGAGAGCTATTCGTCGTGATGCTTTGCTGGAAAACGTAACAGTAAAAGAAGATGGTACTCCTGATTACTCAGCTGCTGCTTCAAAAACTGAAAACACCCGTGTTTCTTATCCAATCTATCATATCAACAAAATCGTTTCTCCTTCACGTGCTGGTCACGCTAAAAAAATCATTTACCTGTCGGCTGACGCATTTGGTGTATTGCCTCCGGTATCTATTTTGGACGAGAAATCAGCTCAGTATCACTTTCTTTCAGGTTTTACTTCAAAATTAGCCGGAACTGAACGTGGTATTACTGAACCGGTTCCTTCATTCTCTCCTGCATTTGGTGAAGCGTTCCTTACTTTACACCCAACTATGTACGCAAAAACATTGATTGGCAAAGCTAAAGAACACAATGCTAAAGTTTATTTGGTAAACACTGGCTGGAACGGAACAGGAAAACGTATTTCTTTGAAAAACACCCGTGCTATCATTGATGCTATCATCGATGGTTCAATCGAAAATGCTGAAACAATCCACGTTCCAATTTTGAACCTGATTGCACCTAAAGCATTGAACAATGTTGACACTGAAATTCTTGATCCACGTAACACTTATGCTGATGTTGCTGAATGGGAAACTAAAGCTAAATCGCTTGCTGCTAAATACATCAAAAACTTCGAACAATATTGTGACAATGACGATGCAAAAGCATTGGTTTCAGCAGGTCCGCAGTTATAATTCAGAGCAAAGAACAAAGAGTAAAGACTTTTTGAAATAACAGAAACGAGCTGTTCGATAAATTTCGGACAGCTCGTTTTATTTTTAATCGAATTATTCGAGAAGTTTCATATCTCCGGAATTGACAAAAATAACTGTTTTCAGATTTTCGTAACCCCCGAAATGTTCTTCGCCACGGTCTTTTATCTTTTCACCCCTGAAACCGATAATACTTAGTCCCGCCTCGGCCGACCGCTGATTTATGATTTCCTTTATCGATTGTGATTCTTCGAGAATAATAATTTCCACATTTTTTTCGGTAATCGGAAGCCGCCCGGTATCAAGTAAATCAGCCATTCTCTCTTTCGTTTCATCGTGTTTCAGTTTGTTGGTTATTTCGAAAATACGGATATTCGATTGCTTCCACTCCGGATGCCCCAAAATAATAAATCCGAGCATTATCATCAGGTTTGCATTTTCACTATCATTTCCATTTATCCAGATATGTATGTCGTCTCCCGGAAGTTTGGGTTTGCGGGAACTACCCACCAAAAGCACATCGAAATTGCCGGCTCTGACAAGAGCGAAATTGTCCAGAATAACAGGCAGGTTGCCCGGATCATCTTTATCGAATTCGAAAATCACCATGTTATTTTCCATTCCGGCAATACCTTTTATTTGAATAATTTGCGAAATAGCCGAGGTATATGATGGCGAAATGATCGTGTCAACATAAACATGACTGTTGAATTTTGCGGAGCGTGCAATCAGTTTTTCCTGAATTTCGCGGGCTTCCTGACGTGTTTTCCGGCTATAATACCCATCTACTAAATGAATATAAGTTCCAAAACCATATTTATGCGAAATCCAGTCCAAAACATTGAATGCCGTCATACGATCAAACGAATCCTTCGAAAAGCATATGGCGCTTGGTCGCCAGTCGTATTTCGACTCAGCCATTTTTTTACTCGACTTTTGCAACGAAACCTGCAAATTCCTGTTGAGTTGAAAAATTGTGTTGGTGAAGATAGATTCAATTCCACTTCTGTCTTTATGATAATGACTGATATACAAATAAATAAATACCATTATGATAATAGCAAGAATGGCGTAAGGAGTGTTAATCTGAAACATTACCCAAACGGCAAAAACAAAACCTGTTAAGGAAATATACCATCGTGATTTAAATGTGGGACGATATGCAGGACTGGATCCAAAGTGATGCAGAAATGAAATCAGGGACAACGAGCCGTAAGTTACAAGGAAAAACATGGAAATTATTTCGGCAACGGCGTTAACATTTCCCAGACTGACAAAAATAAAAGCGATAACACACGTAACGATAGACGCATTGAAAGGCTCTCCATCTTTTTCTCTGTCTTTTGATAACCAACGGTTTATTCTTTTCGACGGAAAAGCTTCATCGCGTGCTAATGCCTGTAACGTACGCGGAGCTACCATAACCGATCCTAACGCCGATGAAATGGTAGATGCAGCCAATCCCAGCGGAACAAGTACCAGTCCGCCCAACGTTATTTTTGTCATTATCAGCTGATTGTCAAGCATATCGGCAGCACTGACTGAAACACTGAGTTTATATATTACAAATACATATACAAGTAACCCCACAAGCGTTGCCCCTATTGTTCCGATGGGAATTGATTTGGAAGGATTGCGCAGATCGCCACTCAATCCGACGCCCGCTGTCATTCCCGTAAAAGCTGGAAATACAATGGCAAAAACCATAAAAAACGATCCCGGATTTTTGATTACCGGATTAAAGGTTGCCGGATCGTGTGTGAAATCTGTGCCGCCTGCAAAAAAACCTATCAGTGAAACAGCCAGAATAGCAACAACAATGTACAAAGCTTTCACACCTAGATTAGCTCCCTTCGACAAAATAAGCGCGGTAAGCAAAAGCATGGTAGGAATACTGATTATCTGACGTGGCAGCATTATTCCCCTTTGCTGAAGAAAATCGAAAGCAAACTGAAAAGCTTCGGTAAAAGCGATAACGTAAAAAGCGACACTGATGGCCTGCGACAGAAATAGCGAAAATCCAATTGTAGAGCCGATATTTAAACCAAACGAACGGGAAATGATAAAATACTCGCCACCACCTTCGACTCTTTTGTTTGTAGCCAGTTCAGAGATAGCAAGCGCGGTAGGTATTGTCACTAAGTGCCCTATCAAAATAATAAGAAAAACGCCCCAGAAACCAAGCGTACCAACCGCAAATCCAAACCGCAAAAACAAAATGGCACCTAAAATAGTACTGATAGCCGTAAAAAAAACCGGAGATGTTCCAAATCCCGTCCTTGTAATTACATTGCCTTTTTTCATGCTTAAATTTAAAATTAGTTGTGTTCTGATTGCTCTGATTTACTTAATACAGATGAACCTCACTACCCGCATTTTTTATAATTAGCAGGCAAACAGTATATTGTAACAATTTTGGATGAATTATATAAATTAAATACACGTATCTATTCACCCTGAAATATAAGGTTTTTATACATTTTGAAATGAGGAATGTGAATTTCCAGAAATTCATCGCTGATAATCTCGTAACCAATCTTTTCGTAAAATCCGACTGCTGTTTTACGGGCATTCAGCACCATAGTGGTATATCCTTTCTTTCGTGAAAACTCCTCGGCAAACCAGACCAATTGCGTCCCGACTTTTTTCGATCTGTATTGTTCATCAACGGCTACTTGCCTCATTTTCACATTATCTGAATCAATATCTGTCAGAATCAACACTGCTATTAATTTATCTTGCTCAAACACGCCCAAATGCATATCATTTATTTCAGATTCCAGATTCGCATCGTACAGACTCATCCCTAATGGCTTCCTCAGCACTTTATCTCTCAGTTTCAACTCCATTTGGTATTCATCGGAATCATATATTATTTCTCTGAAAATAAGATTATTAATCATATCGCTTAACCATTTATCCATTTATTATGACACTCAAAATAATGAATCGTTATTTCACAAATATACAAATTCAGAAGTATTAATCCAATTGTTTGTGAGAATATTTCACTTAAATGGATTTCTATAAAAATTTTCAAAAATGCATGCTATAAAAAAAGCTACTGCAAAAACACAGTAGCTCTCTTGAAAAATAGAACTAAAAGATTAAAATAATATTGGTTTTACTCTTCGGCAATCAGTTCTCTTCCGATAATTTCCGCAGCTGTGCGAACGCATTTTGTGCAGGGTCTGGAGTCATAATAATCTTTGTTTCGATCAGCCGATTCAGGATTTTGCGGAACACGTTTCACATGCAGAAGATCGGCACATATATACGAACCCATTTCGTCTTTGAATTTTCCGGCTATCGATTGAACAAGTTTATAATTATTGTTTTTTGATTGCTTATCTGCCGGATCAATAAAAGGATATTTTAAGCCCAACAACATAAACATACCGCTTACCGCGCCACAAACTTCACGCAAACGTCCCATTCCACCGCCAAAAGAAGTAGCCAGTTTTGCAGAAGTTTCCTTTTCTATTCCGTACAAATCAGAATAAGCCATAAACACTGCCTGCGAACAATTATAGCCTTTTTCAAAATACTCAACCGATGCGGTAACCCTTCTGTTTATTTCGGATTCCGGTTCATTATTTTCCTTCATGCATGAAATTTTTAATTCACCAATACTGATTTCGATTTCTGATACGCCTCAATCGCTTTCAGCAGATTATCGGGAGCCGAACAAGGTTTCCAGGTTTCCCTGCTCACAAAAGCAATCTCAGTTTCGGCCTCATTAATCAGCTCTCCCGGTTCGTTGTACAACTCGTATGTAAACCACATTCTCACGCCTTTCATCGCTTTAAGGCGCGTTTTCACCGTTAATAATTCGTCATAACGTGTTGTTTTCAGAAATCTGAAATTCATGGTTATCACAGGACACAAAACTCCTGCCTTTTCTATCGAATTATACGAAACTCCAATGCTCCGGAATAATTCCCAGCGGGCAGCTTCGTAATATTTGGCATAATTGGCATGATGCATCGTTCCCATTTGATCGGTATCGGGATATGCCACTCTGAATTTATAATCGTATGTAATCATTTTGTTTATTTACTATTTGATAATTTACTATTTACCATTTCTGAAAATGTAAGGTAGCAAACTAATTGTCAATACTTTAATGATTACAAACGTGTCCTTCGGCCTGATTGTGATTTGCATGAGCAGCACAACTTAAACCACCATCAATCAGATTACCGACAAGATATTCTTTTACCAGATTGTCAACATCGCCTTTGCAATTCCTGATAACCTTGATTTTCTGGGATGCTAATTTGTTAATAGCTCCTTCACCTATTCCTCCGGCAAGCATAATTTTTACGTCCATTTCAGCCAAATCGTAAGCGATATTCGATTTACATCCACAGCCCTGAGGTGACTCTAAAGTTTGTTTCTCAGCCACTTCGTTATTATCAGAAATTGTGTAAATCGTGTAAAATTCGCAATGTCCGAAATGATCGTCAATGCGGTTTCCATCTTTTGTTGGTACGGCAATTTTCATATATTTTTTGTTTTAATTAATTTATTATTCAGGCATTCCAGCTTTTCTTCTTTTTCCCATTCCCTGTCCTAAATGATACGAACTTTTACTTTCGTCATTTTTTTCCACTTTGCATTTTCCTAAACCTCTACCGATTTCCGAACCTTTATTTTCAGGCCCTTTTCCATTTAATCCAGCCATTTGTCGTTAATTTAAAAATTAAACTATGTAACATGTATCCGGATGTTTTAAATTTGAACATATTAAAGTAAATCCGGTATAAAAAAGCTTTAGTTGTTCACCCAGTTCTTTCTTTAAAATCCGGTATGAATTTTCTCCGGTACAATGTCCCGTAAAAAATTGAGTTTCCGGATATTCCTTCTTTAATTGTAACGCAATATTCTTTATTTCCTCTTCTGTTTCAAATTGTTGACTTTCAGTACTATCAACTAAATGAAAACCTCCGATTAATTTTGAGATTTTTTTATTCGATTTGTTACTTACCGTTTCAACAATATTCAGTACTCCTTTATGCGCACAGCCAGTGAAGACAAGCAATTCTTCTGTCCCGAAACAAAATATTAATTCATGATTAAAATTATCAGGGTTCATACCCGATTCATTTTCCATCATCAAATTTTTGTTCGCTTTCGGAGTGTTGTAATTTAAATCACTGCAGGAATAAATGTTTATTTCATCATCTATTTTCAAATCTCCATCAACAAAAATAAAACGGTCTTTAAATTTCAGCAATTCCGGGTTCGAACTTATGTTTTTCAATCCTTTTCTGATAGAATAAAATTGTTGTGTGAGGGCGTTTCCCGAAAGTATTATTTTAGCTTTTGAATTCAGTTTCAGAAAATTTAACAATCCTCCGGTATGATCAGCATGTCCGTGCGAGATAAAAACATAATCAATCTCATCTAAATGTATTTCAGACTTTTCTGCATTACGGATAAATTTGTCGGATGCACCCGTATCAAGTAAAATTTTCAATTTATCCGTTTCCAGATAGATACACAATCCATGTTCATTCTCCAGAGATTTATGTAATTTTAAATTGTCCGATAAAACCTGCATTTTCATATTTTATCAAAATTTACCGGTAACAACTCATCATTATTAAAATTATTGCAATTCTTGCATTTCACGTGATTTTCAAGACCATCAACCAATTTGTAACATCTTTTGCATCTGTACCACTGCTTTTCAAACTGCACATTTCCTCCCTCTATTTGTATCATTTTCCCTTCCACCAATGCTTGTGCTATTGTTTTTCTGCCTTTTTCGTAAATGCGCGTGAGAGTTGGCCTGGATACATTTAATTTCACAGCAGCTTCTTCCTGATTTAAACCATCATAATCGAGCAATCGAATCGCTTCATATTCATCAAAAAGTAAAGTAACCGAACTCAACATATTCAGTGGTATTCCAAACGGTTTAAACCCTTTCATAAGCGGCGGTTGACATATTTTTCGTTCTTGTTTGGGACGTGGCATATTTTATTATTCTCTATTTAAAAACATTGATTTTTTTCCGGTAAAAAACCAGTGCAAAGATACAAATAGTTATGAACTTATGTTCATTATAGTTTAACTTTAACACTAAAATATCTGAAATAAAAAAAGAGAAGCCGTTTATATGCTTCTCTTTTAAACGATTCAGAAATCTGTCAGGTAATATCATTTAATAATCTAAAGTAATTATCCTTCCTTTAGTAAAATTAAAAAACTTGTCTTTTTGAGCAATCTGAACTCCATCCATCAAATCTTCAGGTTTAAATCCGGCAATTTTCAAACATGTAGGACAAGCGTAAACGCCAACTTTCATGTCTTTCAATTTTTTGATGTAGGTTTTAAACGAATCAAAATCCGCAAAATTTAAATCTTTAGCGTTTTTAACGGCAAGTTCTACGGCATGAATGTCCATATAAACCAGAACATCCTTGTCTTTTGCCATCATTACGGCCATTTTCAAAGGCATTAAAACACGGTGAGGATCGTTGTAACTCTCCGTAATGTGGATAAAAACACCATCTCTGACAGTATCGCAGCAAGTGTCTTTAACTCCATGCATGGCTTGCATCGATTCCACAACAGGCTTTGGTTGCTGATTACAGGCTGTAATCATAAATCCAAGTAAAAATAATAAACTGATTTTCTTCATAGATCATTTTTTTTAAGTTTGATAATTACTATTTTTTTATTCAGTGCTTTTTACTTCATCTTTTAATAGTTCTTTCGTTCAAAAGAATCAATCGTTACAGGTTACACCTTCTTGACAACAAAAAATTATATAGAACAAAGGGATTGTATTAGTTTTAATATAGACAAAACTAATAATCCTGCATTTAATGATTTTATTATCTAATGTTGTTTAAACAAAACATATTGAACTTATGTTCGTTACCACCACTAACAGACAATAAAAAAGAGAAACAATTTCCTGTTTCTCTTTCCTTAATTAGACCTTCAATGGTAGTTATTTTTTTGATTTTGGCATTCTGCCGCTTTTTTTAAGAGCCTGATCCAGTATGTACAAAATTTGTCCGTTGGTACTGCGAAATTCATCCGCAGCCCACTTTTCAATCGCGTCCATCGTATCCGAATCAATTCGCAATACAAAACTCTTATTTTTAATTTCTTTTGCCAAAATAATTAATTATTGATGAAGTGTACCGGCATTTACAACAGGTTGTGCTCCTTCTTCGCTACACAATACAACCAGAAGATTACTTACCATAGCCGCTTTTTTGTCTTCGTCCAAATCTACAATTTCTTCCTGCGAAAGCATATTCAATGCCATTTTCACCATCCCGACTGCTCCTTCAACAATTTTTTCACGTGCAGCAATAATTGCATCAGCCTGCTGGCGACGCAACATGACCGCAGCAATTTCAGGCGCGTAAGCCAGATAGTTGATGCGTGCTTCCACTACTTCAATCCCAGCAATAGCCAACCGCTCATTCAACTGATTTTCCAAAATATCATTTACTTCTTCGCCTCCCGAACGCAAAGTCATTTCACTGGCACTATCAGTTCCCGTCTGATCGTAAGCATAGCGTCCGGCAACATTTCGTAAAGCAGCATCACTCTGAACTTTGACAAAATTTTCGTAAGCTTTCATTTTCTGAGCTACATTGTCTACCAGCGCACCGGCAACAGGAGCCACCATAGAAGCGTTATCCACATCAAAAGAGGCTTTATAAGTATCCGAGACTCTCCAAACCACTACCAAACCGATCATTACTGGATTCCCGTTTTTGTCGTTCACTTTAATAGGTTCGGCATCGAGGTTACGTGCACGCAAAGTTAGCTTTTTCTTAGTAAAAAACGGATTTACCCAAAAGAAACCATTTTGTTTTACAGTCCCTTCGTATTTTCCAAAAAAAATCATCACCCGGGCTTCGTTGGGTTCAATTTGCATAAATCCGCCCCAAAACAATACATTCAAAATAAAAAACAATACATCTGCAATTACAATGACTACAGTTAATGCTGTCGAAAAATTCTGACTTATTGTCCATATAAACAGAACCACAATTGCGACCAAAAAGAGAATGTTAAATAACAGCATGCCAATGCCGGAAAGTTTTACATCGGCAAAATTTTCTTCTTTTGTTTTCATAATATTTTAAATTTATAATGATATCATTTTGATATTACAAATATTCAGAAATATTATTTGAATATCAAAATTTTAAAGAAAATATTTTTTAAAATATTTTCAAAAAAAAAGCAACATGACTATAATCATGTTGCCTTTGCCGTAAGTATATTTATTTACTGAATTTATGAATGACTTCGTCCAGAATTTTTGACTCATCAAAACTATTTTTTTTAGGCTCGGTAACTCTTACGTATTCATAAGGAATGTATGTAATTATCTGACTGATACAAAAATCATTTGTTTTAGTTTTCATGATCCGGAGTTTCAGACCATCATGATTTGATTTTTGAAGCATTTTTAAGTCTTCAATCTTTCCATTAGTAAATAATTTCACAAGTTTATCACGCTCTTTGAGATCAAAAAAAAGTTCGTATGTTTTGAGCTTTTCTCCTGACTCTACTGAAACATAATATCTCTTGCTGAAGAAAAACACCATTATTGCGAGAATAATAAAAATTGCTGCCAGCATAATTAGTGTTGGTGAAACAAAATCTGCAGATTGTGAATTTGTCTTATTATTTATTACAATAAAACAAATTCCAATAATCAGATATACAATAGCGGTTAACGGTGATTTTTTGATTTTCCTGATTGATTGATTATATGTCGTTTCAATTGCTTCTTCGATTGATATTTTAGCATCCATCGACATTTTAGCATCCATTGATATTTTTGCATCCATAATGATATAACAGTTTAATTGTAAACACAATAATGTGTCTACCTAATTTTTTTAAAATTTTTTGATAAAAGAATAAGGAAATAGAGCGGGTATGAAAACCCTGCGGGTGCAAAAATCAAATCAGGAGCTTCTGCAAATAAAAAAGGTAATATCCTTTACTTTGTAATAAAGAATAATACAGTCCGAATACATTGTAAGCGGTAGAAAACTTCTGATAGTTTAACTGAGAAGAACGGAATATGGAAAATGAATAGACCAAAGGGACTATTCTCCCTGAGCCGGAAGCCGAAACTTTGATATTCCGTACTTGTTCATTTCCCGGAGAAATGGGCAAATCGGGTTGAGATAAATAGTAATTGGAAGAATGTTCGTTATGCCTGACAGGAGAAGCGGATAAGTGATTTTCCAACGAATTAAAATCAATTGGAATATATATGCATAACGATCCTGTTACAGCAAAAAATACCGCAACGTAAAGAAAATATGACCGTATCCGTTTCATGCCACAAAAGTATGTAATTAAATTGAAAAAAACAGAGTTACGACTTTAGTTTTTTATCATTTATTCACCACCTAACTTACTATTATACTGTTTCTAACAAAAATATACCGGAACATAAATCTTTCCCGCTGCCAGATTTTAAATTTTTATCCCGCCTCAATACCGGAAAACTCTATTGCAGTTAAAATAAATAATTTTACCTTTGCAATAAAAATACAATTTTAGCCCAATAAATGCATAATAATAAATTATAAATACAAATTCTATGTTTAAAACAAATCAGTATTTCGATGGAAAAGTAGTTTCAATCGGATTGGAATCAGTTGAAGGAAAAGCCACAGTAGGCGTAATGGCTGCCGGCGAATATGAGTTCGGAACCGGCACAATTGAAATTATGACAGTAATTTCAGGACAGTTAACTATTCAACAACCCGGCGAAACAGAATGGAAAACGTACAAAAAATTTGAAAGTTTTGTGGTTGCCAAAGATGTGAAGTTCAAAGTAAAATGTACTGAAGATACTCCTTATTTGTGCCTGTACAAGTAAACTCATAACAACAGATTTAAAAAAATTCCCTAAAATTTTTAGGGAATTTTTTTTATACTGCCAAAGTCATTTCATGAATCGAATTCAGAAGTTGATCCGCTTCCGATTCAGACAATTGCTTTGCTTTTGTTTTCAGTGCAAATTGAAACGGAACATATTGTATCAACTGCACATAACAAAGTAATTTGTCATTAGTATATGCAATTTTTAGCTTTATTCCGTTACGTTTCGACTTATGAAGCCTGTTTAAACCAGCAAAGTTGCGGGTTTCTATCATACTTTGCAGTTTATCATAATCCGATTTTTCGAAATAAATTTCGTGGAAAAATATTTTCTGACCGGTTTTCATATGTTTGTAATAAGTTTTATCCACTGCTCCTGAAAGGAATCCCCACGTCATTAAAAGCATAACCACGATTGCAATAATAGGTGTCAGAGTATTGGAAACAGAGATCGGAATACGCGAATCCAGGCCAATCAATCCAATGCTTATGGCAAATATAATTGTGCTTTTTAAAGGGAAAACAATGAATTTCTTTATGATGGCATGATCCATGTCATCAAATATCTGTTCTATAGATGGATTTCGTTTCATAATTATATGTAGATGCTCAAATACAACAGTTGTGTATCGGTAGCTTTTAAAAGTGATAAAATTGTTGGAAATTGAGGTAAATGAAGAAAAACAGAAAAAAGGATTTTTTGCTGTTAAATCAATACTTTACAGAGCGAATAGAGGTAAAAACCCTTCGACTGTATCTGGGCCAGATGCCGGAAGTAAAATAATTTTGAAGTGATAAAATTCAACTGATTCAGATTTTTTGCACGTGTCATGTTTTGATTATGCAACAAATGAAACAGTTTTTCAATCCCTGAATCGGAGTTTTCATCCGTAAAACTGATTTGCTCAGTACACTCAGCTGAGTAAGGCTGATCTGAAGTTGAAGTTAAATTATAAGAATCAGTTGAATATTGATAAGCAGATGCAACCGCTTTAGGTGACAATTTTACCCTGGTGCCACTGCTATAAATTATTGAAGAAGCAAACAAAAAGAGTGCAACCAATAATAATCCAACTGAAATAATTCTTTTCACGCTGCAAATATAGAGTATTTTTTATAGAATGTATATAAATAAACAATTAATATTGACTAATAATATGTTTTATAGCACATTTTGTGATAAAAAAACACAAAAAACTATTCAATTATATTAAAATGTTACACATTCTTAATATCCGGGTATTATTATTCTGTTTTTTCAAGTGATAAAAAAAAACAGGGTTATTTGTCAAGAATTTTAAACTGCCTTTTCATAATATTCCCTTCTTCATCTTCAATTGTCAGAATATGAGTTCCTACCGCCGGTGAAACTTCAATTTTATGCGTTCCTTTGGTTTCAGTAATATATTCATCATCAATATGCCAGAAAATAGTAGCTTCAGGATTCCGGTGTACAGCTTCGAAAATAATCATTCCCTGTTCTCCGTCGACTCCTTTAGGAATATAAATAGCCGTATTGTTATCCGGTTCAAGAATATCAAGAACATTTTCCTTCGGCGGAATACAACCTTTCATATAAGGCGGCAAAATCCGGTATTCGGGATGTAACCTGCGGTAAAAATACTCCTGCGACGGATTAAGAACAAACCAGGACACAATATGCATTTTGCCTACCGGATAACAAATACTGGTGACACGATACGTTTCGGTGGAATCCAGAAAAACCGACTGATGATACGGACAGGCTTTTACTTTTACGCCTTGTTTGGGAACATATTCCATTTCAGCATCGCACTTATCGGTAGCCCGAAACCCGCTTTGAGTGCAGACAGAAATCCGCTCCATATCCGAACGCGGTTCTGTAAACCAGGATGTTGGATTCAGATATTTGAAAATTTCAAACATGATAGGCGACGCATGTGTCACGCCTGTCAGTCCCGGACGACCTTCACCGCTTGAGTTACCTACCCACACTCCTACTGTGTACTGTGGTGTAACGCCCACCGACCATGCATCACGCGACCCGAAACTTGTTCCCGTTTTCCATGCAATTTTATGAGTCGAAGCAAAATATTCCCAGCCTGTTTCGCCCCATGGTCTGTTTACGGTTGACAAAGCATCAAGTGTACACCACACTGCACCGGCACTTAACTTTGAATCCGGAACAAGGTTTGCCATGGCAGATTTTTTCTGAAGAACATAAGTCCCCATACGAAAATCATCGTTTCGGTATTTTCCGTAATTTTCGGTATAAGATAAAAGTGAGCGTCCCAGACTTGCATACATCGAAGTGGTTTCGTACAGATTAACTTCCGCTCCCCCGAGAATTAACGATAATCCATAATAAGCGGGAGTTTGATTAATTGTAGAGAATCCGATTTTTTGCAATACATGATGAAACCGTGTTACCCCGTATTGTTCCAGTTCACGAACAGCCGGAATATTGAGTGAATGAGCCAGAGCCAGACTTGCGGGAACAGCGCCTGAATAAGTTCGTTCAAAATTTTCGGGAGCATAGCCTCCAAACCGTGTAGGAATATCTGAAACCAGCGAGTTTGGGAGTAATTCACCATCGTTCAGCATCGAAGCGTATAAGAATGGTTTCAGAATACTACCCGAACTCCTGTTCGAAACCGCGTTATCCACATATTCCGCATTGTTTATATTTTGCAATCCAACATTTCCAACATAGGAAAGTATTTCTCCTGTTCTGGTATTCATCACTATTACAGCCACATTATTGACATAATTTTCAGAATAATAACGGGCAAACTTGGTTGCAACGGAAGTTGTATACTGCTGAATTCTTTTATCAATGGTAGTTATTACACGTTTTCCAGAAAAGCCATCGCTCACTGCTTTGCTCAGCAAATGAGGTGCAAGCTGAGGCAATGCCTGAGGTTTTGATGGCAACGTTTCGGATTTTGCAAGTTCGCAGGTAGTTTTATCAATGATTTTAAGGTGGCATAATTTATCCAGCAACCGGTTCCTTTTCTTCAGAAATATTTCATGATTTTTACCCGGAAAAACAAGCGCCGGTGCATTCGGTAAAACGGCTAATGCCGTAGTTTCTCCCCATGAAAGCGTACTTGCCGGACGATTATAATATCGCCATGCCGCAGCTTCGAGCCCTACGACATTACCTCCAAATGGTGCATGAGATGCATACAGATTAAGAATTTCTTTTTTACTGTAACCAAATTCAAGACGTACAGCCAGAATCATTTCGTAGATTTTCGTAAAGATATTCCGGTTCTGATCATCATGGCTTAACCGGATTACCTGCATACTCAACGTACTACCGCCACTAACCACTCTTTTATTTTTCACATTTTGCCAGAATGCCCGCCCGATGGAAACGGGATTTATACCAAAATGATAGTGGAAATACTCATCCTCAAAACAACGGATTGACTCTCTGAATTTGTAAGGAACCGAGTCGGACATCGGGAATCTCCACTGATAATCGGGAGCGATTCGCGCATTTAAAAAATTTCCTTTTCTGTCGACTATAATGGTTGAATAAGATGAATGAAATAACGGTTTCGGAAGAGAAAAATAAAACCAGACTATAAAAATCAACATAAAAGACAGTATCCAAAACCGTGGTTTCGGATACTGAAGGCGGTGTTTTATGCACCAGTTTTTAAAAGATTGAATACGTGACAACTTTAAAAATATTGTTTTATTAATCCTTTTATTTTTCAACTTTCACCCATTTACCCTGAGTTCTGGCCTGAATGGTATTGTCGTACATGGCTTCGCATTTTACCGAAGGCAAATAATACGTGCCCATGTAAGCCGCATGTAACAATACACGGAATACTTTTTTCTTTCCTTTTTCCAGATCGAAATACATGTACACCCGATCGTCACGAATATCCTGATAACGTGGTTCGTCTGTTGACATTTTCGCACTTTTGATATCATCCATTCTGGTATTAATAATTTCCCAACCTGAAGGGAAAAGCGCCTGAATTGCCAAATCAGTATAAGTCATTCTAACATCAGGATGCGTAACAGTAATTTCAGCATAAAAATCAGTTCCCTGTTTAATCAGTTCAGGATTCAGAGGTTTGTCCTTTGTATCAAAATAGCGCACCGTCAGACCAAGATTTTCAGACGAAGCTTCTTCCTGAGTCATTAAAGGAATACCCGACTGTTGAATCCGGACATAAATAACATGATTTGAACGGTTAGAAATAGTCAGTAATTTTTTCATGCCGCCTGTGCTGTAATTTAATGCCGTCTGGTACAATGATTTTTTTGTATTTATTTTTGTCTTGACTCCATCTATGCTCAAATCACATTGCAACATATCGTTTTCAGCCGAATTGCCTGCATATTTTGACACGGCAAGTAACATGAAAGCGGTTGACTGTGTACTCAGCCATTGTTCAGACGCAAGAAGACCGGCTAAATCTTCGACCAAAGGTTTTGCTTCATTCATTCTGTTCAGTAAAACCATAGTTTCAACAATCATAGCCTCATCGCGGTCCGAACTTCCGTAAGTATCATAATAATTCACACTTTTGGTTGGTTTGGTACCAAGGCCATTAATAATCTGAGAAGCAATATCCGGTTTTCCGGCAACGGCATAAGCCGCGGCAAGTCGCCACAAAGCAGCCTCGGTAATTCCTGCAGTCTCGCGCATTCTGTTCATGGCACTCAAAGAGGCTTTTTTGGCCAAGGCAAGTGTATAAAGACGATAAGCCTGAATTAAGTCCGAGCCGTAATTATTCATTTTTGGTTGCCAGTTATTTGCCTGGGTAGTCTGATAGTTCAACCACGGATCCAGCAAACCAACCGGAAGTTGATAACCACGGGCCTGCGCTTCAAGCATAAAATGTCCGGCATAATTTGTTCCCCACTCACTTGCACCATAAGTGTCACCCGGCCAGTACGAAAATCCGCCATTCGAAAGTTGATAGGATTTAATCTTAGCCAGACAGGCATTGATGTTTGTCTCAATTTCACCTTTGCGAACATCGCTCAAATCCATTACATTTTGCAAAAACAGCTGAGGAAATGCCGCGGAAGTAATCTGCTCAATACATCCATGCGGATATTGTATCAGATAATCAAGTCGTTTCTCCAGATCGATCGGATACAAACGGGAAATTTCTACGGTACCAAAATTAGTTCCTTCAATTCCAAACGCGTTAATATTCCGTGACAGTGTTTCGCCGGGTTTTACCATTGCCACATCAACATTTGTAACCGGAGGATTTGGCATTCTGATCTGCAAATTTGTTTCGGACGAAGCTTTTACACTGCCTGACGTTGCTAAAATCTGAATTTT
>MTLE01002035.1_pt1 | contig 16058 bp, 14 predicted proteins | sample 1982461 | NCBI WGS metagenome assembly MTLE01 (sample SAMN05712605, study PRJNA340218) | biofilm metagenome | isolation source: sample SPL anode biofilm adapted to -200 mV | place: USA | collected 2012-02-03
TGGTTTCCCATGGCCGAAAGAGCCACAGCATCAGGTTTGGGAACACTGGCAATGTATATCGGGGTTTTGGTGGGTATGCTCCTCACTCCGTTTCTGGCCGGCAATTACGGAATAAGTTATACACTTTACACTTATGGCGTTACGTCAATAATAGCATCATTGATTTTCATCCTGTTTTCCAAAGAAAGACCACGAACACCACCATGCCCTGCCGATCAGGAAGCACGCTCTCTGGTTTTTGATGGATTACGCGACACCTTTCGGAATAAAAATTTTTATTGGTTAATGTTAATCTTCTTTATTGGATTGGGCATTTTCAACAGTGTGACCACATGGATCGAAGATATCGTCCGGCCACGTGGTTTTACGGCTGAAGAAGCAGGATATACAGGCGGTATAATGATTATGGGTGGAATTTTAGGAGCCCTTATCATGCCAATGCTATCCGACCGTCTAATGAAACGGAAATTATTTATAATCATAGCTTTAATTGGATGCATTATAGGACTTGTGGGAGTAACATACACAGAAAATTACTGGTTATTACTTCTATCGGGAACAATTCTGGGATTCTTTCTGTTAAGCGCCGGTCCAATCGGATTTCAGTACGGCGCCGAAATTACTTACCCAACATCCGAAGGCACATCCAACGGGCTGCTAATTCTTGCAGGTCAGATATCCGGTATCGCTTTTATTTTTGGAATGGATAGTTTTAAAGATCCTGTAACACACTCAATGACAAAGCCATTGGAAGTTTTGATTATATTAGCCATTTTAAGTCTTATACTTTCGTTCCGACTCAAAGAGTCTCCATTTATGAACGAAAAGAAATAAATAAAAATTCTTGCAACAGGATAATTTGAAACTAATTTTTCATGCTATGATTAAATCACTCCTTATCATTCTGTTTTTAATCCTTTTAATTTCAAACACTGTCAATGCACAGCGATCCGAAATTCCTGATTCAGTGGGAAAAGAAAGAATTCAGTACATCGAAAACAAGCTTGCAAGTTCAAAAAAAAGTGTAAATGTATGGTGGTACGGTTGGTTGGGCGCGTACAGTGCAGCAACTATCGGTCAGGGAACGGTATATTTTATGAGCAGTGATAAAGCCACAAAACAGGATATGGCATTAGGAAGTGCCACTACTTTTCTTGGAGCCGCATTGCAATTACTCACGCCACTGAATACAGGGAAAGATGCCGAAATTCTGGCAGAACTACCTGAAAACACAACAGAAGATCAGCAAGACAAGCTGGTTTTGGCTGAAAAGTTGCTCCAATCTAATGCCATGAAAGAAAAAGCCGGACGATCCTGGCAAATTCACGCGCTGAATGGTGCAGCAAATTTAAGCAGTGGTTTGATCACCTGGCTGGGATTCAAACGTTCAGTCTGGGATGGCGTAAGTAATTTCCTGTTAAATACAGTCGTTACAGAGACTCAGATTTGGACGCAACCGACCCGAACACTCAAAGACTACAAAAATTATTGCCGGAAATACAAATCTGATTCAGGATCATTCAGTTACCAACCTCAGCCGGAATATTTCCTTAGTACTTACCCGGGTGGTGTTTCTTTACGTATTGTTTTTTAAACTGTTATTATCTGACATTCTCAGACTTTGAAAATTCAGACATGTTTTCAAGGCAAACTACAATGAAGTGGTGAGGTGAAAAACGATAAGCATAATCATAAACAGCATCATATAAATATTGATACTTATAAACGATTTTCTGAAATCAATTTCGGGAGCTTTACCAAAGGCCAGCTTGAGGAAGAATCCAATAAAAACCAAATTCAGAACAAATACGACAATAAAGAAAATCCACGACAAGTTGGTGAGGAACAAAGGGATAAGAATAGAAGTTACAGAAGTTGCAACAATCCATGTAAAGATAATTATTTTAAGACTCTGTGGCTGAAATGAATTATTAATAACCGGGAATCCGGCTTCTTCGTACTCTTTGCCGTATTTCAGCATCAACAACCAGAAATGGGGAACCTGCCATATAAAAAGGAATAGCCCGATATATATAATCGTGAAACTAAAAAGTTGTCCTCCGGCAGCTGTCCAACCCATAAACACTGGAATCGCTCCCACCATTGAACCCGGCACTACCGCATAAGCAGTAACCCGCTTGAGTGTTGTATACAAACCATTGTACCAAAGCACATTAAACACTCCCAACAAAAAGGTAATTTCACCACAGGCCCACAATAATAAATACAATCCTTCAAAAATTAATGCCAACGAAATAATCAGGGCCATCCAACGTGACATTTCACCAGTCGGAATCGGACGCATTTTTGTTCGTGGCATCCGCGCATCGTACTTACTTTCCTGTACTTCGTTGAGCGCACTGGAACCACTGGCGAGAATAAATACGCCTATAGCCAGTTGAAGCAACTGTATATCAAATTTACCGGCAAAAACGATGTAACCTGTAATGGCTGTAAATGTTACAGCTATGGAAACCTTGAACTTGATCAGGGTAAGAAATGGTTTCAGTGATAACGACTTCATTTCAATGTTTTAAAATACTCAATAATCATTTGCATCTCCTTATCGGTAACCGTGCCTTTATACGATTTCATTACTCCCTGAGAATATCCTGTAACAATATCCTTATTCGGATCCATTATTGAATTTTCAATATAAATACTATCAGCTTTGATTTTATGAACCGTACCGTTGGTAGAAACTTCAATTTCAAAACCATACAAACCTTTAAACGATCGTCCTACCCCTTTTTTCCCATCAATAGAGTGACAGGCAGTACAACCGTTTTTCTCCAGTACTTTACGTCCGGGAGTTGTATCAATTTTCTTTTCAGGCAATGCCGCAATCCACCTTTCATATTTATCTTCGGGGACTATACGTACAGTAGCAGACATATAAGAATGATCCACACCGCAATAGGCCGAACATAACAAATCAAAATCACCTAATTCGCCCGGTATAAACCAACTATAATTGCTCTGTCCGGGTACACAATCTTCTTTCACCCTGAAGGCAGGAATAAAAAATCCATGAATCACATCCAATGACAAAAGGTTCACTTTTACCGCCTTATTGATAGGCAACACCAATGTGTCTGACTCTTTATTGCCCGGATAGGCAAAAGTCCATTTCCACATTTTACCGATTGCCGTAACCTGCAATGCATCTTTAGGCACATGACGCATAGGCAAAAATCCCTGCCAGCCAAAATAGAACATAAAAAGCACCAGAATTATAGGTAATGTAATCCATGTACCTTCCAACCAGTGGTTATCCTTTACCTGTGTTGCTTTGGGATTTTTCTTTCGGTTGTATTTCACAACAAAATAAATCATCAAAACAGTAAAGGATATCAGAAAAAACAATGAAAATCCACCGATAAACAGGAAAGCCGTATCTACTCCGTGAACAAAATTTGATGCATTAGTAAACATATATTGGTGATGTTTATAAATTACTGGTTACAAATTAATTTTAATTTTACACAGATTTACCGATAAGCATAATCGATAAACGTTATCAAAACAATTACAGCATACATTACAAAGATTGTTGCTACAAGAATTCTCAACAACAAACTTTCATATTTCAAGTGCATAAAATAGGTTAATATCATAAACCCCTTTACACCAGCGATTAACAATGCAACGGTTACGCTGAATGCACCAAGATGTAATTCTGAAATTGAAACTGTGAGCAATGTCAGAAACATAAGTACCAAAACAACCCTTGCCAGAATTTTATAAGGTGTAATATGTGAAACGTTATTTGCCATTTTAAGTCATTTTTCTATTTTAATAAATTTTACAAATTTCATTTTTGCAAACCGGATAAGCCCTTCCTCCGGAATTCTTAAGTAATAAGATATAATAACGGGAACAGAAAAATCCAGATTAAGTCCACAAGATGCCAATACAAAGCTCCGTTTTCCAAATGAACATACTTTTGGGAATGTAAAGTACGTTTGTTAATTTTGACCAGACAAATAGTAAGTAATACCATACCCACAATTATATGCAGGGCATGAAGACCCGTCATGAAAAAATACAAACTGAAAAACATTAAATCACCTTTGTCAAGATGAGGCATCAACGGAGATCCGGGATATAAACCATGCTCAAATTTTACACTCCATTCAAGATATTTATTGAAAAGAAAAACGAGCGCCATTAACAATGTAGTTCCAATAAGCAGCATTGCCAGTTTCGGATTATTTTTTTGAACGGCAGTAAGCGCCATTGCCACTGTCATGCTACTAAAAAGCAATGCTATGGTGTTAATCGTTCCGATAGTTACACTTAATTCCAGACTTCCCTCGTGAAAATTTTCAGGGTATCTGGCCCTGAAAACCGAATAAACAAGGAATAATCCTCCAAACAAAAGCAGCTCAGTAAATATAAAAAGCCACATTCCAAGTTTGGATGCCTCGTCGTCACGATGTGCTTCAATATGAATTTCGTTTCCACTCATAATTAGTATTGTATTTTTCATTTAGAGTCCTTCCGGACATTATCTTCATGTCTTTTGCAAAAAAGTTTTATTCTAAAGAATTGATTTTAATGCGCTTAATCAATCATAGTCATACGGATTACTCTTGATTAACGGAGCTTCGTCAAAGTTCTCAACAGGAGGAGGCGAAGGAATCTGCCATTCAAGAGTTGTTCCGTGCCATGGATTTGCTGGTGCCGGTTCACCCTTACGCGCTCCCTGCATTAAATTGTAAACCATAAGAATCAATCCTGATATCAATATAAATCCACCTATGGTTGAAATAACCTGTCCTGTCTGGAATTGCGGCAAATAATCATAATATCTTCGTGGCATCCCTTCGAATCCTATAATAAACTGTGGAAAATACAGCATGTTGAATCCCACAAAATTAATTCCCCAGGCAATTGTCGCACGTTTAATATTATACATTCTACCGTACATTTTTGGCAACCAGTAATGGATAGCTGCAAAAAATGCAAATCCCATACCTCCGAAAATAATGTAGTGGAAATGAGCCACAACAAATGATGTATCATGCACCTGAACATCGGTGGCAACTGATCCCAGGAGTAATCCTGTTGTACCACCTATAGTGAACAGGAATATAAAAGCGAGTGAGTACAGAAAAGGAGGTTTAAGGTCGATAGAACCTTTGTACATGGTCGCCAGCCAGTTGAAAACTTTAATAGCACTTGGCACAGCCACAAGGAAAGTAAGGAACGAGAAGAACCATCTTGCCTGATCGCTCATACCGGAAGTAAACATATGATGTCCCCATACCAGAAAACCCACACCTGCTATTGCAAGACTGGACAATGCAATTGCTTTGTATCCGTAAATACGTTTTTGACAAAACGTTGGAATAATTTCAGTAATAACACCCAAAGCCGGCAAAATCATAATATAAACAGCCGGGTGAGAATATATCCAGAAAAGATGCTGAAACAAAACCGGATCACCACCAAGGGCAGGGTTGAAAAATCCGATACCAAAAAGTCGTTCGGCAATAAGCATCAACAATGTAATTCCCACAATCGGTGTTGCCAGTAATTGCACCCAGGCTGTGGCGTATATTGCCCATGAGAACAATGGCATATTAAAAAATTTCATTCCCGGCGCACGTAACTGGTGAATAGTTACGATAAAATTCAATCCGGTAAGAATAGATGAAAATCCCAGCACAAACGCCGCAAAGGTAGCCATTATAACATTGGTTCCTGTTGAAGTACTATAAGGCGCGTAAAATGTCCAGCCTGTATCTGGAGGTCCGTTTTGCATAAATTGTGAAGATATGGCAAGAACACAACCGGCAATATACACCCACCAAGAAAAACGGTTCAGTTTCGGGAAGGCCACATCCTTTGCACCAATTAATATCGGCAAAAAGAAGTTGCCAAAAATTACCGATAATCCGGGGATTACTACCATGAAAATCATGATAATACCATGTACGGTAAATGTTCCGTTATAGGTTTGTGGCTTCATTATGGTTTCACCCGGGGCAATGAGTTCTATCCTCATCATCAGTCCCATAAGTGCTCCCACAAAGAACAAAAACATTATTACATATAAATATATCAATCCAATCCGTTTATGATCCATTGTAAAAATCCAGGAAAAAATTCCCTTAAATTTCCCCGGATCATCCAGATAACTCACATATTTCTTCTTTTCGTTGTCATTACTCATGGCTACTTACTTTTTTCTTTTTGGGTTTAATCAGATATACGATAATAAATACAATTATAAAAAATACCATTAATGAACCTGTAATTTTCAGCACATCCAGCGTGTAGCGATTACCAACAGGATCGTAACTGAAACATAGCAGCAGGACTTTCTGAATTGTTGGTCGCGGAAGTTCTTTTCCAGCTTCTGTAATGGCCATTTGAAAATCGATAGGATTAAATGTGATACCGTACAGATAACGGGTAATCATCCCCTGAGGGCTTATAGCAATTATCGCAGAAGGATGAACAAAATCCAAACCTACAGCCTTTGTAATAAAACCTGTGGCATGTGTTACTTTAAAAATTGTTGCGCTATCAGTGGTGAGAAAAATCCAGCTATCTGTTTTCCCTTTGGCATACCTGTCGGCAAAACGTGCTTTTTTCTCTTTTGCTTTTTCCGGCGTATCCCTGAAATTAAAGCTGATTGTGATAACCTGATAATCTTTTCCCAGCACCATATCAGATTTCTGAATAACATCACCCAAACCTTCCAGAAGTGGCGAGCACAAACCCGGACAATCGAAATAAACAAATGAAAGAATTGTAGGCTTATTTATCAATTGTCTGAGAGTAACCTTTTGAAAATTATCGTTCACAAATTCAAGATCAAGCGGTAAAGTGGCACCTAAATGTTCGACAATACCCACATCAGGCGACTGATCAACCTGTGACCATGAAGGCAAAGATATTGACAATAAGAACATTACTGGCAGCAAAAAATATTTTTTCATTAAACTATTCTTTAGAAGTTACATTTACAATAGCATGATAATATACACCAATCATAATGGCTCCGCCCATTAAGCCGGTATCTTTGAGAAGTTCTATTAATGCCGTTTGCCAATCCGGAGTAAACAATCCCGGAATATGAATGGTTACGATAAAGATAAAAAGCAATGCCGCAAGACCAAAACAAGCAATTTTAATATTTTTATTGAGCATTATACTAATACTTGCTATTATCAAAAATGCCCCGGTTATTAAAATAGTATAAGCACCGCCAGGAATAAACGAGGACATCATGCCCAAAAAAACGTTTGTCATTAAAAAATGATTTAATCCCATAATTCCAAAAGGCAATGCAAAAAGAATTCGACCAATAATTGCAAGATTTTTCATGATTTTAAAATTTTAATTGTTACCGGACTTTTTTATTTTAAACAAATTGTAAAATATATAAAGGAAACAAGAAATGACAATTAAAACGCTGAATGTATATGTCAGAAGTAACCAAATAGGCGCTTTTGCCATAACATTCCAAATCGCTCTGTTTTCAGTCAAAGGAGGTTTGTCAGTAGGCACACCCAGTTTTAACTTACTTTGCGATTCTATCTCACCATACGTATCATCGGCCAGTTTAACAATAACATTAAGCTCTCCCGCTTTATTTCCGGGAATATCTGTAGGGAAATCAAACACGGCATTTCCCTGAGCATCAGACTTTACAGCTTTTCCAATGGGTAATCTTCCGAAATATCTTTCAACAAACATCGATATTTCATCATCGTGTAATGGTACAATACCACTTTTTTCGTTTGCAATCGCATTAACCACAATTTTATGAGCCACAGAATCCACCGTAAGCGTTACTTTTACGAGTTTACTTTTGGTAGGATCGAATTTGGACAGAACCTGAACATAATTTTTATCAAATGTTCTGATATATGAAATTACTTTCCATCTTTCTTCTTCAGAAAGCACGTTTGCAAACGAAGGCATAATTTGTTTTCCTGTGGAAATCATATAAAACAATTCACCGTCAGTCCGGACTTTTACATCAGAACCGCCCAAATCTGGCGGAACAGGATTTAATGATTTCAGACTGTTTCCTTTTCCCGGATTTCCATGACAGGATACACAATTCTTTGTAAAAATATCTTCACCCTGCTTAGCAGTGGCAGGTGTAAATTGTATATAACTGTTTCTGGCTTTTTTATCGGCAGGTACCTCCCAGTTTTCGGCCGAAAGAGCCAACCAAAACAATGAAATGAAAATTGTCAGAGTAATTTTATAATCAATTTTGCTTTTAAACATATCAGATTCAATTAGTTATTTCTGAACTTATTTTTTATTACTTATATACTGAATTCAATGGTTGGTTATTCATGACCTGAATTTGTTTCTTCCATTTCTTCAATGGTCTCCTGCACTGGTATTATCGGAATTACTTTTGACAAAATGGTAATAATTATCAATGCGAGTAACATTGGAGCTATGGTAATAAGTATTTCTATCAATGTAGGAGAATAATGCAAAAATTTATACGGAACATCCTGTATTGGTAAATATGGATTTTCCTGAGTAGGAATCACAATTATATATCTTTTGAACCATGCACCCACAAGAACAAAGATAGAAACTATCATTAGAGGAGTCGGTTTTCTCATCTTTTTAAACAGAAGAACAAAAATTGGAATTACAAGTCCCAAAAGCTGAGTGCTCCAAAACAAAATAGCATGAGCGCCTACAAAAAGTTCTTTCAAATGAATAGCATCAAATTTTTTCATTTTATATCCCGGAACCATAAATTCATTCAGGTTGAAATACAAATAAACCAACGACACCAATACCAACAATTTTCCCATCATATCAAAATGCTTGTCGGTAATATATTCCTGCATTTTGTAATTATACCGGTAAAAATACATGGCAATAATTACCGCAGCTCCACCAGCAACGAAGGCACCCGTTACAAAATAAGGTCCGAAAACAGTTGAATCCCAACCGGATCTTGAAGTGTTTGCAAACAACCACGAAGTAACTGTATGTATTGCCAAAGCAACTGGTACAATTAAAATAGACAACAAACGAACCGATTTCTTCAGGGTTTTATTTTGTTCGGGAGTACCTTTCCAGTTCAATGATAAAACCTTATATATTTTACGTGGGAATGACGGAATATGATCCAACTTTTCATAACAAATTTTCATATCGGGGATAAGCGGCAAATACAGCAATAACGTACTTATAACCACATAGGTAGTTACCACAGTGATATCCCATACGATAGGCGACTGAACACGTCCGTAATTAATTACATTTATCAATCTGTCCGGGCGCCCCATGTCAGAAATAATCACCAAACCTGCAACCGAAGCAAAAGCAAGTGCAATAATTTCAGCAATTCTGGCCAAAGGAGCCGACCATTTCGTTCCTAACAGTCCGAGAACGGCACTTATCAACATCCCGATTAAACTTACCGCTACGAAGAAAACGAAATTAGCTATGTATAGTCCCCAGGAAACATAATCCCTGATACCCGCTACGCCTAAGCCTTCTCTCAACTGAATGGTGTAGGCATAGATACAAACCAAAAAAGCGACACCCAATACACCTAACCAGATGATGAAGGATTTGTTGAGTCTGATGTGCCGGAGTAAATCGGATGTAATTTTGTCTGACTTTGTTTGATCTAACATATTGTATTAATTGACAACCCGTAGTTCATTTATCGAAGTAAGAGTCTGTTTTATAATAGGATAACAATTTTCCTTGTAGAATAATATAAATGTTTTTCTAATCTGTTCAGATTTTTAACCGTTCTTCAGCTTCCGGTTTATCTTTATCCTGGAACGGATATTCTTTACCTTTAGGCGGTAAATAATAAACTCTTGGTTTCGTTCCAAGTTCAGCCATCAGCTGATAACCTCCGTTATCTTCGAGCAATTTACGGAAACGAACTGTTTCTTTGGTCGTACCATTCGTAACGGTATCTTCATTTTCATCACCAAAATAAAATACACCATTAGGACATGCCGATACACAATATGGTAATTTACCTTCGCGTACCCTGTCGGCACTAAACAGACATTTAGTAATTGTACCTTTTTTCTGGGGAATATTTAATTCAACATTATAGACTTTATCGAGATCTTCCTGATAATGCAAAGGTTTTTCCCAGTTAAGAAAACGTGCACTATAGGGACAGGCGGCGATACAGAAACGGCACCCGATGCATCTTTCGTTATCTATTAAAACTATTCCATCCTGGCGTTTGAAAGTAGCATCCACCGGACAAACCGCAACACATGGTGGATTATCGCAGTGCTGACAGGGTTTTGGCATATAATAAGGAGGAGTATTTACAGATTCCTGCATTTTCAGGGTTCTGATGTGAGATTGTTCCGGACGGAGATGATGTGCTCCCTGACAAGCATCCATGCATTTACGGGCGTTCCTGCATTTTGAAAGATCGATAACCATTACAAACCGTTTTCCGGCTAATCCCTGACGACCTTCCTGCTGCAGGTATGTCAGTATCTCCTTTTTCGATTTTGTAATTTTGGTCGAATCATTTTTATCAATCTCTAAAAGTTCATTCTCCGCCGTCAGAACTTTAATCCGGTCAACCTGTTTTTTTCTCTTATCATAACTTACTCCGGCAAATATGGCTGATCCGGCTAATAATGAACCTACGCCTAAATAACCTATTTCCTGAATAAACTCCCTTCGTGTTTTTTTTCTGGGTTTTTCTTCTTTCTCACTCATTTGACCAGTAATTGAGATTAATATTTTGATTTTACATTATCCTATTCCTTAAAAATAATTTGAAAACACGCAAATAGTAAAACCATTTCCACATCTTCAATCCTTCATTTAATAACATATCTATTGTTCCTTATTTATATTAATTATGCCTATATAACTTATTACATGCACATTATCGAAACACATCAATCTCAGCAGTTCTGTACGCAAATTATAAATTATTTTTATTTAGAATATAAGATAACTGAATTATATAAATTTTACAGATATTGTTTAGAATTATTATGAAGAATGGGACAAATATATAATAAAGATTTTATTTCGCAAACAAAAGAAGAAATTTAAACCACATTAAAGTTTAAAATAATTACAATTTTATAGCAATATCAATCTAAATCGTTTTTCTTTTTAAATTAAATGTTATTTTAAAACAAATTGTTCAAAAAGTTCATAATTATTTTTCACTTAAAAAAACAATAGAACTATAATTTGCAAGAACAGGATTTGAAATAGAAGATATTTTTAAGAACGGGAATAAAATCACGATGAACCATTCAGAAATCAGATTGTTTTAAAATTCACAGAAATGACTATAAACGGTTAGAATTTTATGTTTAACAAAATTAACTACTAAAATGAAATATAACGAACTTGGGAAAACTGGTGTATTAGTTTCCGAATTATGTTTTGGAGCAATGACATTTGGAGGAAAAGGCTTCTGGCAGGCCATTGGTCAGGTACCGCAGGACGAAGTAAATAAATTGGTTAAAACAGCCATTGATGGCGGCATAAATTTTATTGACACTGCAAATGCCTATTCAGAGGGAACTTCCGAAATTATGCTGGGTGAATCATTAAAAAAACTTGGAATATCGCATCAGGAACTGGTAATAGCAACAAAAGTGAGATCAAGAATGGGTGCAGGTGCAAATCAGGTCGGACTTTCTCGCTTACACATACAGGATTCGGTCAATGACAGTTTGAAAAGACTCCAATTGTCTCACATTGATTTACTCTATATTCATGGAGTAGATCCGATTACTCCTCTTGAAGAAACAATGCGCGGACTGGAAGATGTAGTCCGGTCGGGAAAAGTCCGGTATCTGGGAATCAGCAATCATCCCGCATGGATGGTTATGAAAGCAAATGGATATGCTGAAAAAATGGGTTGGACTAAGTTTGTTGCATCCCAAAATTATTACAGTCTTGGAAGCCGTGATATTGAGCGTGAAATTGTCCCGATGGCTCAAAGTGAAAATATCGGAATCATGCCGTGGAGTCCTTTGGCAGGTGGTTTTCTATCCGGAAAATACACCCGTGACAACACAATCGCCGGCAACAGCAGAAGGGATTCTTTTGATTTTCCTCCAATCAATAAAGAAAAAGCATACGATATAATAGATGTAATGATTCCAATTGCCAAACAACACAATGTATCGGTTGCGTCAGTTGCATTAAACTGGGTAACAAAACAGCCCGGAATAACAAGCACAATTATTGGAGCTAAAACATTGGATCAATTAACTGATAATATAAATTCCACCAGATTTGAACTTACATCCGATGAAATGAACCGATTAAACGAAGTAAGCGCATTGAGTCCTGAATATCCCGGCTGGATGATGAACCGCCAGATGCAGGGCAGATGGCCTGAATAAAAGAGTTTTATTTTTTATTTAAATACAAACTCATTAAATTTGTCGGAGACATTGCATGCTGCATTCACACGAATTTATTTTTTGAGAAATCGTAAATTATCAAACTCATGGATAATGAATTAGAAATCATAGCTTTTGAAACTCAATCTGATTTTGAAAATTGGTTGGAGAAAAATTACACCCTTACAAAAGGATTCTGGTTAAGATTTTACAAAAAGGATTCCGGCGTACAAACTATAACTTATGATGAAGCTTTAGATACGTCACTATGCTATGGTTGGATTGATGGCCAGCTTAATAAGTACGATGAATTATCTTATATCCGAAAATTCACCCCACGCAGGGCTAAAAGTATATGGTCTAAAAGAAATGTTGAGAAAGCTAACCAATTGATAAATCAGGGCAAAATGAAACCATCAGGATTTTCTGAGATTGAAAAAGCAAAATCAGATGGGAGGTGGGAAAATGCTTATGATTCTCAGTACAAGATGAATGTACCGGATGACTTTCTGCTTGAAATTTCAAAAAATGAAAAAGCCTTTGCATTTTTCAAGACATTAGACAAAACAAACTTATATACAATAGGATGGAGACTTCAAACCTCAAGAAATTCCGAAACAAGATTGAAAAGGATTAAACAAATGGTTTCTAAACTTGAAAAAGAGGAAAAATTTCACTAAGCATCATCTTCACAAAGTACAGGTATTTCACAAAAAACGGGAAGCAACTTAAATCAGTTGCTTCCCGTTTTTTATTATCATTTTTTCCCTAAATACATATTATCTAATTCAAGAGCTTTCCTTATACACTCCGGATTATTTTTGTCGATCAATTCCTTCGGCAATTTTGGAATTTTTATCACCGTACCGATTGGAACATTATCCGGATTAGAAATATGGTCCTTATTTGCCTCGTAAATATATCCCCAGAAATCACGGCATCCGTAATATTGTCTGGCGAATAATGCAAACCGTCCACCAGGAGTAATCGTTTCCATAGCCATTATTTCATGATCCTGAACATTCCTAATCGAATTCTTCGAAGGTTTGGTTACCGGTTTATTATCGGTAGACGAATTATTTGCCAGCGATTCTCCGTTATAATCATTCGGTTGAATCAAATTTTGCGAATTATCTTTATCCCTATTACAATCGTCGAAGAAATTGTCAGGGAGTTCGTCTTTATATATCTGCTGTCCATCTTTATACTGGTTTGGATCTATCTGTTCCTCGTCGTAACCCGGCATTACATATCCGGTAACTTTCACTTCGGTACGCCTGTTCGCCTGATGAGCCGCTTCGCTACATTTCACACCATCAGCACATTTGTTCAACAATTGTGTTTCTCCATAACCTTTTGCAGTGATTCTGTTACGGGCAATTCCATGTTCAACCAGATAAGCTACAGCAGCATCTGCACGGTGTTGTGAAAGTCTCTGGTTATATTCATTCGAACCACGGCTATCTGTATGAGAACCAAGTTCAGCTGTAATAGGATACATTTTTAATATCGCAATTAAACTGTCAAGAATTGGTCTTGCATCCGGTCTGATATTGGCTTTATCAAAATCGTAATGGATATTATTCAACTTCCATTTTTTACCAATAATATATTTACCCAGTAACAAATCCTGCGGAACTTTCTGTATATCTGTTTCTGCATCCAAAATATCAGTAGCATTAAATGCATAACAATCATTTGTATAACCAGTACTTATTGCTTTAATCGTAAAGTCATCTCCTTCCGGCGAAACAAATCTGTATTTACCATTTTCATCCGTCTTGGCAATATAAACTTTATTATCAAGTTTGTTGAGCAAGAATACTGTTGAACCCACAATTGGTTTAAGTGTAATCTTATCCAACACATAACCTTCGATATACGATTTTGAAACAGTACGATTTACGTCGGTAATATCATGAACAGAAGTTCCTTTTATAACAGATCCATTGTTTGCTGAACCACCGGTTCCTTTAACAGCACTAGGAGTTGTTCCGTTTTCAGAATTATCAACTTTATAATAGAAACTGTAAAGATTATCATTCGTATTTTTTCTATCAGATGTGAAATAACCTTTGCTTCCGGCAGTATCCTGTGTCCAGCCAAAATCGTCGGAAGAACTGTTTACCGGATATCCCAAATGTTCAACTTCACCGGTTCCGGCTATCGCATCGGCTAATGGGATACGGAAAATATCAAGTCCTCCCAAACCCGGCAGCAAGTCACTACTGAAATAAAGCATGCCGTCAGGTGTTATACTCGGGAACACTTCATTTCCTAGTGTATTTATTGATTCATCAAAGGTCATTAGCGGACCCCATTTTGAATCAACGTTATCTCTCTTTGAATAATATAAATCGCAACCTCCTCTTCCGTCGGGTTTATCACTACTGAACACAAGAATAGTACCTTCCTGATTTACAGCCGGATGCATTACCGAGTACGATTTTGGATCACCAAAAGGCAAAGCATGTTTTTTTGTAATGCCTGAAGGGGTATTTACTCCTTCCATTAACCGGATTCGGTTGACACCATTTTCAGCGTTCGGATAATTGGTAGAAAAATAAAAATGAGAATTTTTATCAATGGCAATAGCACCCGCATTGTATCTCAAGCCATTAAGTCCCTGAACAACTTTTGCAAGAGAGCCGTTATCCTCACTTACATATCTTTTATCCATCTGGGTACTAAGTTCATTCAATAATGGTTTAGTATCTGCACCTTCGTAAACACCCGCCAAAGATTTAGTACTTGTTTTCATCCCTTTTGATCCGGCAGTGCTTTGCGATGCATTTATCTCAGCTTCATTCATATCATGAAGATCCGAAACAGGCACTTTCCATATTCTTGTATAACTATCGCCATCCCATCCTGAAGCTCTTTTCCTTTTCTTAAGTGGCATATTACTACTGAAATACAGCACACTATCAGCAAGATATGGTGAAAATTCCCGGTGTGACGTATTAATATTAAGAAATCCGAGTCTCCAGTCGAGAGAATCTTTTTTCATTTCATCAATTCTTTCAGGAGCTTTATAGACATTAGCTTTAGCCTGATAGCCTTTCACATTTCCAATCCACTCAGAGGCTTCTTCGTATTGTCCGAATCGCGCATACAATTCGCCAATTCTGAGTTGCTGTTGTTTTGTAGCATGTTCATTCCCTTCGGGAAACAGTAGTTGATATACACGAAGTGCGTCGTTATACTCACGCATTTTCCAGTAACAATCTGCCAGTTTTGTCAATTCCACAGTCTGACTGTTTCCGGCACTACTTAAATAAGATTCATAATACACTGCGGCAATAGCGTAGCTCTGATTTTGATAAGCTACATCTGCCTTTTTAAGCACTGCTGCTTCAGCCCTCTTGCTCATTTTATTGTTTTGAGCCTGCAAAATTTGACTACTTGTGGTAAATGCAAGTAGTAAAATCAGAAGTGTTATATGCTTTATGATTGTATTTCTCATTTGAATTATATTTTAAGTAGCCGGATTTTAATAATAACGTGGTGACAAAATTTGTTGATTTTTCTTACCATTAAATTCATACCTCAACATTAACTCGTGCGTTCCTTTACTGTATATTTTAAGATTAGAAATCAAATAATCATAAGCATATCCAAGTCTGAACTGAGGCGAAATCTGAATTTCAAACATTCCTACAAATGCATCATTTGTTCTGTAACTCATAC